>Ga0315336_1001883_pt1 | contig 35833 bp, 34 predicted proteins | sample ASW5metaG_FD_204512 | JGI IMG/M metagenome (GOLD analysis project Ga0315336, IMG submission 204512) | Ammonia-oxidizing marine archaeal communities from Monterey Bay, California, United States - ASW #5 | ecosystem: Environmental > Aquatic > Marine > Intertidal zone | place: USA: California... | reverse complement strand
AAGCAGCTGCCGAAACTCTTGGCGGAACTCGCCAAGCTCAACACGCCGCCTCCGGCTCAGGCCCGGGCGGCGTAAACTACAACCTGCGGAGAGCCGCTCGTTTCAACGGAAATCCGGATATCCTCCTTTCTGGGGGCGGAAGGTGTTGAGGCTCAGGCAACTGACGGGATACCTAGGTTGCGTAGCTCATCGATCTGCTGTTGACGGTGATGCTCAAAATCGAAGGCCAAGATTGCGGTCGCAAGGGGAGTATTCAATGTGCCAAACCGAATCTTCAGAGATGGGTATGTCGGTTGTCGGATCAAAATGTGGCTCGATCTGAGCTGGTTTCTCGCTTCTATATTAGTAGACGGACCCCGGTTGACCGACCGGCCCGCAACTTAAGAAAGGAGTAACCCATGAATAAAGCACCAGCCTGGATATTCGTAGCCCTGATATGGAGACGCAAGCTCATCGTAATTTCGGCCCTCACGACACTTGGCATCGTGGCACCAGCAACCTCGCAGCACTCTGAGGTCCACTGCCAGCACTTTTTCTACGGCTATCCTGCCGGGTCGCCAGCGACAAATGATCTGCTCATTCGGGACATCTACGCGCTATCGAACAACGATGACACGAAGTTCGCCGACTGGGTGGCCTACAGGATCGACGCCAGCACAGTGGACGGCCCGTCGATCGGTCGAAACTGGAAAACCGACCTGTGGCTCGATGCTAATGAAACGCTTGAACCTAACGACTACAAGGACGCCCACGCGAACCTCAAAACCGACCGTGGGCATCAGGCCCCTCTGGCAGCCTTCCGGGGAACAGGCAAAGCGCATGAGACAAACTACCTGTCCAATATCACTCCCCAGAAGAGCGACCTGAACCAAGGGCCATGGGTGCGCTTGGAGAACGCAGTGCGAGACTTGGCAAGAAGCGAAGGCGTCTACGTCATGACAGGCCCGGTGTACGAGCGAGACATGCCCTCACTGCCGAAAGCAGACGAAACCCACAAAGTCCCCTCTGGCTACTGGAAGATCATCGCGATCGAGGGCGGGAGTGGGGTCAAGGTTGCAGCGTTTTTCTTTGACCAGGAAACCGCAAGGTCAGCAGACATCTGCGACCACCTGACGACTATCGACGCCATCGAGACCAAGACGGGGCTGGAGTTCCTGTGGCAACTCAACGATACGGTGGAAGCTACGATCGAGAGCGGTTCTGGGGATTCGTTGAAAGGCGAGCTGGGCTGTTCGGGCGGATGAGGCAAAGCAGGGAAGGGACGCCAACGACAAGTGGACCCAGTGTTCAACCGCAGTCACATGCCGAGAACCCTGGCATGCTCAGAACGATCTGTGAGTCTACGTCCAGCCCCATTGAAAGCGGTGCTCCACCGTGGACTCAACGTTCACCGAGGAGATACTGGGCTTTTGCTGCTCCCTGCGCGGCGGCCATGCGAACCCACTTCGCGGCTTCTGCATAGTCCTGCGGGACGCCTTGCCCATTGCCGAACATGAGTCCGAGACTGAACTGGGCGCTGGCGTCTCCCTGCTCGGCTTTGGCTCTTAGCGCCTCAACATCGGGTTGACAGGCGAGCATTCCTGCGGCGGCGATCGCCAGCAAGGTTGCTACAACCAAGCGTTGGCCAAGAGTTCGCATCCCGAGTGCCAGGATAGCTCTGTTCATGGACGGGCGCAGTGGTGGCCGATTTGGGGGCCGATATTGCCGGTTAGCCGTTCGCGAAGAGCAGGTGTGAGAACGGCGGAGAGAAACTAGACCACAGAGCGGCGATTCTGATCAAACAGACGCTGCTTGATCGAGCTACACGACGTCGTTAGAGGGCTCTCCGTCACGTGCCGAAAGCAGCTTCAATAACAGATCTTTCCCGTTGCGTTCAAGATCTCCGTCTAGGCTGAAGCTCACGCTTCTAACACGGATGTTGCCGATCCGATCGTCCAGCGGCGTCTCAATGTCAGCCGGGTAGACAAGGAACGCTTCGGAGCAACCCTTGGCCTCCGCGTAAGCTACAACCTGAGCAACATCCGACGAGTCGGGTGACCCAGCAGGAATCTTGTACTTCGTGTCCGCAATCGCGAAGGGATCGCCTGTGAAGGCGTCGCGCAGGACAATGTCGATGCGAAAGGTGATACTCTTCGCCGTGCCGAAGTGGTGCGGCTCTTGGCTCTCTACCCTGGCATCGCGAGGACAATTGGTCTTCAACCACTCAACCACGAACCGTTCGAAGAGCATCGCCATATCCACCAAGAAGGGAAGCATCTGCCGGTCCCCGCTCTCATGGGCCGGGCCACTGTTCTCTAAGAAGAAACGACAGAGCGCATGCATCGGTTCGTAGTCGCTGTTGAGCCGGTCGTACAGCCTTCCTACGCAAGCGCTCGATGGGAAGGGCTGAACCCGGGCAGCGGAATACATGACTCGGTAAGCGAGTCGAACGGCCGGCAGAACCCTTTCGGTACAAGCTCCGCTCCGAGCGATTCGATCGAGCGTCCAGGTGAGAATCTGATTCTCCTCAATGTCGGCGCTATGCTCTTGGAATTCGCAGGCGAGGTTGACACGCCACATCCGGCGCAGCTGATCGTTGATGCTCAGGCTTCCTCGTAGGTATGGAAGTGAATCCTTCTCCTCGAGGTAGGTTCGGTAGATGCCTCGGCGCGCACGGGCCATCACTCGTTTCGCTAAGACATGTGCCAGGCGCTCATAGAAGTTTTCAAGGCTTCCAGCGTTCGTGAGTCCCTCAAGAAAGTAGAAGCTCTTGAGGTTGTATGCGTACTCCAACATTCGGAAGAGATCGCTCAGCTCGACCTTCGGCTGAAGGGAAAACCCGAGGCTGTCGTCGATTGGGATGTATCCGACCCAACCGTTTGATGTGAATCTCCATTTTTGATCTGTCTTGAAGCTTGGGGGTTCGACTGACACTTTGTCCCCAAAGCGGTTGTGTAGCAGCTGGCCGGCCGATTCCGGAATCTCACCTCTTGAGAGTTCCACCACCCGATATTCCCGGAGCTCAACAACCTTCGGGCTACCACTCACCTCGATACGTCCTGACCGACCTTCTCCCACCTGAAGTTCGTTACGGTGTCGGCCCGATCGAAAAAGTACTCCTCGAGATACGGTTCGATTTCCATCCTCCAGATATCCTCGATTTGTTCAGGTAGATCCAGTCGCATGAAGAAGGTGATGCCGACCTCGTAGTTGGGGTCGCCGATTTCCTTGTTCACACGCTGTAGCGTTGTCACAAGCCCATCCAGGGATATCTGAGTGCCATTGCTGCGGTGGTAGTGACGAAGCAGTTCGTAGTTGGGACGAAGGGCTAGAAAGGCAAACCGCCGCCGAAGCGCATGATCTACGAGCGCAATCGAGCGGTCCGCTGTGTTCATCGTCCCTATGATCCGAACGTTTTCTGGGATCTGAAACCCTCCACCGCCTGCTAGTGGGATGCTCTGGTCGCGGTATTCGAGCAGGTACATTAGCTCACCGAAGACACGCGATAAATTCGCACGATTGATCTCGTCGATGATCAATACGCATGTTGATCTGTCGTGTCCGCTAGCTCCTCGCTCCCTGGCTCGCTGACAGAAATCCCAGAAGCGCCCCTTCACCATCTGGTAAGTCAACTGGCCACCGTCCGAGGTTTGCGGCCGTATCCCTTGAAGAAAATCCTCGTAGGCGTACGAAGGGTGAAACTGCACCAGCTCCTGGAATCCCACTCCTCCGCCAATGAGGTGTTTGGCAAGTCCGTGAGCCATGTACGTTTTCCCTGTGCCTGGTGGCCCGTACAGTATTGCCTGCTTCTTGCGGTCGATTGCTCTGATCCATCGTTCGAGAACCGCCTTCTCGAAGCCGCAATCGCTGGCGAGCTGTGACAGCGGATAGTCAGGCTGCACATCAATTACCTCCTCATCAGCTAGAGAGGAGAGAGCCACGTATTCCTCCTCACTCAAGACATAGTTCGTTGCGTTGGCAAAACGGATGACACCGAGGTTCCGTAGGACAGGATGGGTGAGCAGTGATTGACGAGTGATTCTTTCGGGCAATACTCTGTCGATCCGAAGCCGTACCCGCAACTGTTCTCCCTCAAAGAGTTGAGGCTCGCGGACGTACGCCTTCTCTTCTTCTAGCAGTCTTGTCTCGGCTGGGTCACTCAACAGCGTTGCGATAGCGACGACGCCGGCTTCTGGCCCAGACTGCCACAGAAATCCCGTCTGTCCGGCTCTGAGTTGTCGCCACGACTGATTAGCCGCCCAGGTCATCTCCTTCAGGTCATGCAGGGCTCCTTCAAGATCGTACTTCTTGGGATTCGCCTGAAATAGCCAGTGCGAGGCCGAAGGCGGCGGCAGGACGGGGATGTCGCCTACATTTGGCAGTGAACGACCTGCGAGTTTCTTGTAGGCGTGGTCGAGAAGTTGAACCAGCTCAAGAGGAGCTTCTGTCAAGTAGGAACCTTGATTCAGTTTCAAATCCTTGTTGTAGAAGAGACCGTGACCTTTCGCCGGCGTTCGCAGACTCTTTAGTTTGGGTGCGATCTCCACATCTTCGAGAAAGTCGGCACGGCCAAGCGGCGGGTCCAGCTTTACAAAGTCACGTAGTGGAATCCTGTACGACGGTTGTGAGCCCCACTCGGTCTCCGGTACTCCTTCGAACGACTCGTCTACGGACGATTCGGCATGTGAAACACCCGTTATCGCTTTGTTGTCTGTTAGATGGAAAACCACGTCGCCCGCGGACACGCGCCGCATATTGGCGTAGACGTCGCTGCCATGCTTAGATTTTTGAGGCGACCAAAGCGCAGCACCTAAGCAATCAGGTCCTTGCTCGCGGTCTGGGCGGCCCCGTACAAGGGTCTTCTCTACCCAGAATCTCACTGAGTTGCCACCATTAGCAGGGTCGGGTGGTTTTTTGTCGGGTAGCCATTGTCTACGCAGCGGGTCTCGATAGAAGTCGAGCTCCGAAGTTTCGTGCTCGCGCTCAAGGACCTTCCGGATATCAAGTATCGATCTGTCGAGCGCACAAGGACTGGGGTCGTCCCGATAAGCATCCAGCTCCGCGTCTAGTTGTTCGGCGAATGCCGTATAGATCTTCTTCTTGTGGCCTTGGCTGCAAATTCGCTCAAAGCAGCTGGGGTAGCAGAAATACAGAATCATGTGACGAAATGCCCGTACCTCGCCTCCTTTGATGCTGGTCACCCACGCACACAGTGGCCAAGGATTCTGCTCCTCGCACAGCTCAGCCTGGCGGCTCTCTGGAAGAGACTTCCACTCGGCCATAAGCGTCACCAGAAAGGCGAATTCCGACCAGCCTTGTGCCATGAAGGCTGTGCCGGGTGTCGCGAGCCCTCTTAGTGGATCGTTCTCAAGAAGCTCACTTGACGGTAGCGGTTCGCCAGACCACTCCCATACCTGGCGTATTCGCTCGCGCTTCTTGTCCGGCCCCATCGAACCTTCAAGGACAAAAAGGTTGAGGAACCAAATGGCTTCAGCGGCGAGCTGGATGACAGCTGAAGGTGCGTCGCCAATCTGCTTTTGAAGCTTGTCGTAAAAGCTCCCGCCTCCTTCGATGAGGTTGTCAACGTAGTGTCTCTTGAGACTCGCTAGGTTGTCACTCGTCCAGAGGTTTCGGTTCGTAAAAAGACTTCCCGACTGCACCATGCAGTTCGTCCGCCACTGCTCAGCAGCACTCAAAACAGCGGGAGTATGTGGTTCACTGGTCCAGACGGCCATCGGATCTCCTAGCCAGTCGCTTCTTCCCGTCAGAAAGAGTCGCACCGGCTGAGCTAGTTCGCGTCAAGCTTTCCGCAGCTCTTACACATCCTGAGAGCTGTGCAGATTGTACCGCTCGCCGATGACCGCCAGTCCGACACGAGAGACGTGTGCTGAATTTCAGCACACGGGACCTCCTCGCTACTCTCAAGAAGGTGAAGGTGTTAAGCCCGGATTTCCACTTTAGTTTCGGTTCTGCTAACCAGCGGGTGGCCTCGGACGCCTTTATTTATGAGGGTTGGAAAGCACTCAAGGCGCTGAGGAGATCAACACCCAATGGGTGAAAAAGAAAACAAACCGTTCCAGCTAAGCTTCAACGGCTTATTGAATGAGTATCGTCGATGGGTTACTTGAAGTCCTTCACACGATCGATCCGGGCTGGCGATTCAAGTACAACCAAGCGAACCTCCACATCACGAAGGATGGAAGGCCTGGTAGGTTCCTCCGTCTGCGGCCACGTAAAGAAGACGTGCTATTGATCCTGAGAGCACCCAAATCATCGGAGTTCTCTACGCTCATCGACGACGCGGGTTTCGATACATTGTCCTACCTACACGCCTACGGGGTGATCATTCGGGAGAGCGATCTAGAGGAGCGAAGAGCGTCAATTCGGAGGCTGATGCAACAGGCGTCGGAAGTAGAAGCGGCTAGTGATACCGAGTAGTCTCAAGCTTAGCAGCCACCGAGGCAAGGCTCTCAGAACAGGAAGTGTCCTAAAGCGGCGTTGCTGGCCTTAAAGGTCTGGATCGCCGCAAATCTTCCGAGCGCAATCGAGCCATACTGAGGCCCAACCTGAGCAACCTGAGATCGTGTCGGTGGCTCCAGAGCCAGACAGCGCTGACTGAAACATGCCGGTCCGGTCCCATCGGGCCAACTCCGAAGTACCACCCAAATCTGGAGCGTTCTCGTTGCAATCACCACGAGGCCCTTATTGCTGTACGACAGAACGCAACAGCAGATCCTGTACTTCACGAAGTTGCTTTTCTTGCACGAGCCCATCTAGGACTCTACCGATGCGTGACTCTATGGTGCCACCCGTTCTCCGATAACCGAACTCCCGGGCTGTCAGAATCACGATCTCATCTCGATTGCCACCGTGAATTGCGTCAACGACGGCGAGCAGACCCGAGGCGATCTCGCTCTCGGCGATCTGGTCTATTGGTCTAGGGCTGTCGCCAGGTCTCGGTCGGCGGGGCTTAATTGGTACCGACGGTAAGACCAGGGAGCGATGTGCGATCTTCCGCTCCGTTGTCGTTTTATCCCATGCAACGATGCCCTCGCGAACCGCTACTTGAACTGCCGACTCGACCCGCTCCCAGATGGCATGGCCGGTCCGTCTCAGACCCCAGTACTCACGAATTCGATTAGCTACCTCATCGCTGCGGATAGGCATCTCGACCTCGACAACTCGCTCAATCAACGGACGCAGTGTGAGGATTCCCGCAACTTGGAGATCGCACGACGTATCGACCGGAACATCTCTCAGGTCTGCCTGTCTGTAGTCCTCGAAAGCAACAGAGAGTTTTGCACTCTCGGAGACTTCGACCTTGACGGTCTCGCTTTCTACAAGCTCGTTGGGATTCTGTTCTTCGCGTTTTCCAACGCTCAATTTCTGCTGAGATAGACTCGGACTCTGTTGCTGGTCGACCTTCGCCTGTTGGATGGCATTCTCGATACCAGCGATTTCTGCGCTAGGGTTCTGAATCCACGCGGTCGACCAGACACGATGGATCTTCCACCCCAGGCCCTCGAGAATAGACTGGCGAAGCCAATCGCGATCACGAGCCGCTGGCGTCGCATGGTACGTGTAGCCGTCGCACTCGATTCCCAAGATGTACGACGAACGATCGTCTGAGAGAACTCCGATGTCGACTCGGTATCCAGCTACGCCGACTTGAGGATCAATCTCGTATCCTCGCCCTCGGAGAGCTGCAATCACCGCCTCCTCGAACGGAGACTCCGCCTCCGCATCTGGACTGGACTGAACCTCTCTGGCAAAGAAGTCGACCGGGTTTGCAACGTATTCGAGGTAAGCCCTGAGCAGCTTAGCTCCTTCAGATGGAGATGTGATGTCGGATGATCGCAGTGAGTGCACAACAGTCATCGTCTCGCGAGCACGGCTAATCGCGACATTGAGCCGTCGCTCTCCCCCCTGACGATTGATCGGTCCGAAACGGTTAGGGGGCTTTCCGCCGGGGACGAGCGGACCATAGCCAATGCCGAGAATGACGTGGTCCCTTTCGTCACCTTGGACATTTTCGAGATTCTTCACAAAGAACGATTCGGGTAGATCGTCTGAGAAACACGGGTCCAGGTGCCGCGCGGTCTCCCGACGTATGTCAATCCGCTCTTGCAGGTAGTCCGCTTGAGCCCGCGAGAGGGCAACTACGCCTACGCTCTGATGCTCCCCAAAACGCTCCATCATCTCAAACACGAGGTCCACGACCTTATCGGCTTCGACTGGGTTGATACGCTTGCCTAACTCGTATACGCCGTCAGGTACATAGTGGCGTCGTATGGCAGGGGAAACGCGAGGCGGGCGAGGGTCGGGGAAAACCAACAGGGGACGCTCGGAGTAGAACTTCTGGTTTGAAAACTGAATAAGTACTTCCGAGCGCGAACGGTAGTGGACACGGAGATATTGCTCACCCACCTGATGGCTACCAGCGAGCCCGACCATCGCGTCGAGGATGCTTTCCATGCCCACCAGCTGATCGTCTTCATCCTCCCAGTCCTCATCCTGTACATCATCAGCTTCCGCGCGTCGAAAGAAGCTAGTTGGTGGGAGTTGTTTTGGGTCGCCAACGACGATCACCTGCTGGCCTCGAACAATTGACGGCACGGCATCTTCCGGGAAGACCTGAGAAGCCTCGTCAAAGATGACCGCATCGAATCCTCCCTCTTCCAGAGGAAGGTATTGGCTAACCGCTAGAGGGCTCATCAGAAAACACGGTTTGAAGTTCGCTATCAGCGTCGGAACCCGCTCAAGGAGTTTCCGCACCGGCATGCGGCGACGCTTCTTGCTCAGCTCGTGATAGAGGACACCAATCTGCCCCGCACCGACCTGAGATGAAGATCGTTGGGGATAGCGCTCGAAACACAACCTTCTGACTTCCTCTCTCACTGCTAAAGGAAAACTTTGGTCGAGTTCGCGGAAGCGCTTGCGGACGGCCCGATGATTCGTAACAGAGAACTCCGCCAAATGGGTGTCGCTTGCGCACATGTGATCTATCCACGCGGATGAAACAGCACGACCAACGATGCCTGGGATGAGAGAAGCGTTGTCGGTTACATGGCGTACTCTGTTGATGGCAACAGGGCCAAATAGATCCTCGGCTTGCTGACAAGCTCTTCGAAAGTCGGTCCAGTCAGCCGCTTCACGGGAGTTGTCAATTAGGTATCGAGTCCACTCGGCGAGTTCGCGAAACGGAGCAGCTAACCAGGTTCCCCACCGGGACATGCTTTCGTCGAAATGCCGTGTTAGCGTTTCTGGGATCGTGCTTGTCAGGGATCTTGCCCACTCTTGGTAGATCGTCGGACGTTGGGGACGCTCGGCATGCGCCACCAATTCCAGAGGAAACTTCTCGGACACCAGCCCGATAAGGTGATCAGCCCACTCGATGGCATCCCGGACATTCTGCCAGTCGGTATCGTAACCGCGGAATCGCTCGCGCAGAAGACTGGCGAGGCCACTAGATGCACTCTGAAAGGCTTCCTGAACTTCGATCAGTCGTGCAGCGTTCGCAAAGACCCCGGCTAACTCAGGGAAGGTCGCCGGATGGTTTGTGACGGACGGCAAGAAGGTTCGCACCGCGCTGTCGACTGTTTGTTGCTGAGGGGTGGCAACCTGAACAAGTTTTAGGAGAGCCTCTACACCGTGCGTTTCCTTCAATGAAGCCTCATCTCGCAAAGAGATGATTGACTCCGAAACCTCGCCGAGGCCCCGACTGACAGCCTCGTATGACGCGCGAATTCCCCGTACCTGATTGGGCTCCGCTAAGATCCCACTCAGGTAATCGAAGTCTCCTGGCCATGAGGATAATAGCTTCTCTGTCGACTTAAGCACCCCTTCCGCAGCGTCCCAGTCAGTATCAAGACCTCGAAAATGTCCCCCAAGCAGGTCGGCGGCACACGTCTCCTGCTCTGACCACCCGTGCTGTGCAGACTGGATCTCAAGTGCTCGGTCTACATATGTCAGAGCCTCCTGAATGGAGAGTCTTCGCGGTTCTCTTAAGTGACCTTTGATTAGACGCTGGTCACGCCAGTACTGTGGTCGAAACCACCGAAAGATGCCCTGGTGGTCAGTCCGATAACGGACAGCCAATTCGGCATCCACGTGTGAAACCAGTCCTTTGGAGCATGTCTCGCCGAATTCTGCTTGTTTCGTTCTGAGTTCTTCGGCAAGGCGACGGGTGCGGCGAAGCTCTTCGGTCACAGCCGCTGGCTTCGTCAGCCATTGTTCTGGAACCGGGCACAGAGCCACGACCTGCGTGGCGACGTACATTAGGTAGCTGACCTCTTCCCAGCTGTTCGATGGGAGACCACCGAGCAAGTCGGACAAAGTAGCGGTATCCGTGCTGAGCTGCTGGAGACTTGCTTCCAACCTTTTCAGCGCTGAGACCGCGACTCCAGTACGTCGGATGGCTTGAACCGACCAATCGTCCCCGTAGAGGCGCTCAAGGTACGATGAGGTCTTCGAAATTGAATCGAGTTGATCTCGGAACTGTCTGAAGTCAGGCCACTCATCGGGAATTCCAAAGAGGTCCTCAATGTTTGGCCTGAGCTGGCGCCAATCGTCACATAGCGATTCGGCCGACTTCACGTCGGCGCGGATCTCAGCGAGCCGGTTCACCTGAAGCCACTCACCAGGGATACCCGGTGCAGCAGCTAAGTGGGTGCATATGTCGTGGAGCTTCTTAACTTCGAGCCCAGAGATCGGAGTGGTAAGACCGAAGTTCGTGGCCGTGTCGGGGGCCATCCCTTGAACCCGGTAAAGCTCTTGCTGAACTTCCTGCGCGTCCCGTGCGATCTCGTCGGCCAATCCGATCCGGAAGTCGGTCGTGCGAAGCGGTAGCCACGGACTGCTTTCATGCTCGCGAAATTGCTTTCCCCTTTGCGCCAAGCGATTGGTCAACTGATTGATCGAAGAATATTTCTCCTCGTCTAGCTCGGCAATCCAGGCGATAGCTAGGTCAACAGCAGGGAGATGCTGGACAGCTGCATACACACCTGCCACGTCGAAGACGCTTCGGCCAAACGGTTGCCGAGGTTTGTGCAACGCCCTAGTAAACTCGTTCAGTTTTCCACGAAGATCCGTCAGCTCCTGAATCCGCTCGGCTTTCTGGGGCCTGAACTGCCGGTCGGCTGAGACTGAGTCTTTGAGCTGCTGGTAGACCTTGTCCCTCCTGCCATGTTCGGAATGGAGATCCAGGCAGAAAACACCGAGGTCACACTTCTCTAAATTGCGTTTCACAACATCGAGCGCAGCCCGCTTTTCGCTCACGAAGAGAACCCGTTTACCTTCGGCGATCAGTGCAGAAATAATGTTTGTGATGGTCTGACTCTTACCCGTACCCGGCGGCCCATGAATGACAAGGTTATGGCCGGTTCGAGCTGACTCGATTGCCTGGAGCTGACTAAAGTCCGCTTGTAGGACAGTGGTCTGGTCCCTCAGCTGCAGTAGATCGTCAAGCTTTCCACCTTTCATCTCCGTGTCCTTGGGCAGCGGGCTGGGCACATCGGCTTGTGTATCTGGCGGCGTCCCATCTTGTTGCTGTTGGGCCGCGAGGTCGAGGATTAGCGGATGTCTGACTCCGGAGATACGAAGCCGCTCAAGATCCTGCCACATCGCAAGTTTGTTGTAGGCGAACGAACCCAGGAAGACATCGCTGCTAACGTCCCAGCCCTCTCTCTTCCGGATCGAGTCCCGGACGGTTGCGAAATAACCAGAATAGGTTTGTTCACCCAACTCCGAAACCTCAATTCCGGCCTGGCTGAGGCGGTGCGCAAGAGTTTGATTGAGGTCCGGCTCATCCGCCTCGCGATGCAGGTAAAACGGGTCCTTCGGGGATTTCCGTCGCAAACGACATGGCAACAGCAGAAGCGGGGCTTCTGCGCCAGCCCCGTCCTCATCGATCCAATGGAGGAGGCCTAACACCAGAAATAAAACGTTGATGCCTTGCTCCTGTTCCCATTCGCGGTCCTTCCTCTGGAGCGTTTTCAACCGTCTTTGCAGATCGAGTGGTGGGCAATCAGACGAAAGATCACCAGGGCGAATGACGACTTCTGGTTCGACAGTGCTCGTCTCTTGATCTTCAACTGAGAAAACACTACGCTGATTCGCTCGCCGCTCGGCGTAGTCAAAACTCAGGCCTCTTGCGGAGCCAAGGGCCTCCGAGATACGATCTGGCTCTTCGTCTACTATTCGTACGGCCGAGCGACCGGGCTTGAAAAACAACAACCGGTTTCGGCGACTCAGATCGAGAAGGTGGTGTTGCCATCGACGGAGGACTGCAGCGATGTCGGTAGCTTGGTGCCCACCCGTTGCGGGGACGTGCTCAAAAAACGGATTCCTGGAAGACACGAGTCGAGTCTACCTCGTTCGACGCAATTTCTCCATCCCCCGAGTCGCCCGTGAGACGGAATCGCCGGGCAAGACTGGGATAGGTGGGCATCTGGACCGAAGCCTTCCTCGGAGCTCTCGGCACCTACTGTAGGGGACTTGATATTCTGTTTTTGGCCCACTTCAACGTCCAGCCGCATCATGACGGCCTTCAGATCATTGACGCCCTGGCCCTTCAGTTAGCTCTGGATAACACCGCGTATGTGGCCCTATTCATCGTCCACGTTATACTGTTTCGGTACGGGGTCCGCGAAGTCACGCTCCTTCTTTCCGAGTTCGTCCGAGGGTGCTCTACTTCGTTGATTAGGGTTCAGTGTCAAGGGCGGAGCAAAATTAGACCACTTCGGCGGAGTAAAACTGGTTTCCCGCTTTTCCGCCGTCTTCAGGAACCCGCCGAGTAGCACCTCCGCGTCAACCTTTATCGTGTGAGCGTTCACCGCTAAGTTTCTCGCTTCGGTGCCAGGCCGAGGTCGTAGACCAAGTGCAGATTGGCAATGTGTAGCCCCTGCCCCTCCGGGAACTCGCTTGCGCTGAGGGTACCCGCCGCTCCGTGCGCTTCCATTAGAAGCTTGAGGTATTTGCCCATCACGAGTCGAGGCACCCTGACCCACTCGTTCGCGTACCACTCAATGAGGTCCTTAGATCCCTTGGAGAGGTTGCAATCTGGACACGCCAGTACCATGTTGTCGATGATGTCCGGTCCTCCCGAGGAACGTGGGATGATGTGTTCCCACTGAAGATCATCGGAAACACCGCAGTACGCACAACTAGTTGAATTCGAGACAAGCAGCTTGTTCTCTCGGAGTATCGTGGATGGGCTGATCTCTCCTCCCACGAGTTGTCGGAAGGTCCTGGTGGCGAACGACCAATAGGCGGTGCCACTGCGAGCGACAGGCAACAGCCCCTCGCGACACCCCACTGCGGCGTCCGCAATCAAGAGCGCGTAATGGTATAGCAGCGATTCCTTCACCGTGGACCTGCGAATTGCCATCAGGTGTACCTTACGCAGAACTATTATGCCGCCTCAGATCCCCGCGACCCTAAAGGGCCTCCGGCATGGGGAGCCGTTGCGGTGGATGCTGAACAGCGGCCCCATTGAAGCGACTGCGGCCTTGTCGATGCTGCCGCGTGTCGTCATGGTTTCCGCGGTCGAAAGACCGCGGCCCCATTGAAGCATCCGCGATTTCAGCGGAGAAAGCGGAGCCCATCAAGTTTCCGCGGTCGAAAGACCGCGGGAGATCCGGCCCCCAAACGCCAGATTCCCACTTCGATCGGCACGCCTCAGATCCCCCCCGCCAAGATACTATCCCACAGTCGAACCGATTAGGGCTGCCCAGAAAATCATCCACGGGCGGAAGATGGGGCCCCAATTCGGAATCGGGGCATGCCCCCCAGTCTCGGTCCTGCACTTAAGGAGTCGGCACATTCACCATCGTCCCCTCCGCAAGGTCTTGCCCCTTGTCGGAAGGTTGTTTTGTCCGGATTCCGGACAAGACTGCCGCATATCATCCACGATGGCAACTGGGGCCCCAGTTCGGAATTGGGGCATACCCCCTCAGAATGTAACGATTGCTGTAACTATTCGGTGCGTCTCAGTGCGCTTCTATGCACCATGACTTGAGCCCGATGTGCCCCGATTCAACGACATGCGCCCCAGTGCAACGCGGTCGTCCGAACTTACAAGCAGGAGGTCCCGAGTTCGAGTCTCGGACCGCCCACCATTGTTTTCAGTGAGTTACAAGAAAGTCACCTTACAGGTGTGAGTCTGTGTCCGCTATGTGTCCGTAATCTTTCCGTCGCTCAGCACTCAGCGGCAGGACCCTCCTGCTGAGCTAGGCTAGTTCTCCAAGACAGACACTGAGAAATTTGTTTCTCACCAATAACCGCCATCTCCGACGTGACGGTCAGCGGTCTAAGTGAACCCGAACCCTTCCCGCTCAACAGGCTGGCCAAGGAAGAAACTAATCATTTGTGACATCGGTTGTTATCGACACCAATCCGCAACAGGGTAGAATCGGACCGGCATGGTCGGGTCCACCATTGGCCGATGCAACATCGTTGAGCGCCTCGGCGCCGGCAGCCGGCTAAAAGGCCCAAGCGACCGCGCGCAACGCCACAGACGGCCTCGCCGGGACGTTCCCAGTCCCGGAATACCGTCCAGCGCCTTCCTCAACACGCTAGCCGGCTCACTCGGACACCACAGCCGTTTCACCGCTCCTTCCCGACTCGCTGCCACCTCCCGCAACCGGATTCCTTCACGCCTTCCTGTCACCGATTTCCTGGTGCAAGTGAGCGTCACAGACCGTACTTGGCGGGCCAGGCGGCGGCGGGTAGAGTTCCGCTCGGCTTGGCGGGTTCGCCGCCAAGAAAAGTAAGAATCTGAGCGCGGAATTCAGTCGGCCGGTGAATGAGATCGTCGAAGAGAAAAAGGCCGAACTGACCCTCCGGCACGTATTGGCGCCAGCGGGCAACGACTTGTGTCTGGAAGGTGCGCTTGCGGACATGTCTCTTCTTGAGCAGCATCCTCAAGACGTTCAATGACCAGTTCGGCACGCTGTTCAACGACACCGACCGGGTCGCGAAGCGCATCCACGACGACATCGCGCCTCAGGTGGCCGCCGACGCTGCCTACAAGAACGCGAAGGAGAACACCCCACACACCGCGCGCATGGCCCACGACCAGGCGCTCGGTAAGGTGATGCAGCACTTGCTGAAGGACGACACGCAGGTCTACAAACAGTTCGTGGAAAACGACTCGTTCCGGCGCTTCGTCGGCGACATGGTGTACGCAATCACGAGCCAGAGTGGGCCTACCGCTTAAATCAAGATTCGCTCCACCTCATCGAACAGAATCTCATCCTGGCGCCGGTCGTAGAGCTTGGTCGTCCGCGGGCTTTCGTAGTTGGCGATGTGCTGCGCGATCTCTAGCGTGCCGCTGTTCTTGAGGTAAGCGGTGATGCCGGTGGCGCGGAAGGTATGGTTCCCGATCCGGGTCTTGATGCAAAGAACCAAAGGGTGGCCAGTCACGGTGAAAACCATACAACATAATGTCCCTTATGTTGTATAATTATCCCCAGAAAGGCTCTTCGCATGAGGATAACCGCACTCGAACGGCAACCTAATCTGCAACATAAGGTCGGCGTGGCCAAGAAGGCGGCTCGCCAGGACCTCGTCAAGCTCGCGGAACTCTACTTTCGTAGCCAAGTTCAGGGGCAGGCGGACGCTACGATTCGAGCCAAGCGCCGCGACCTGGAGCACTTCCTTCAGTTCTTCTTTGGCCTATACCATCATCACGATCCCGCCGAATGGTACACGTCGGTGACGCGCGAGTGGCTCAAGCGAATGCGCCGCGATCGCCGGGTCGCGAAGGCTACCGTGCTCCGCCGCTACAACACGGTCCGGCACTTTGCGCGGTGGGCCCATGAACATGTCGCACCCTTTCCACTGGGCTGCCCGACCGATGGCGTCAAGGCCCCGGAGACGCCCGAGGCCGACTGGTACGGTTTGGAGCGGAAGAACGAGCTGCGGTTACTTGCAGCGGCGCAGACGCTATCGACAGGAGCTGGGCGCAGCGGTACGAAGCAGGGGAGTCGTGACTTGGCGCTGGTCCACTCGCTGTTGGGGTCGGGGTTGCGGATCTCGGAACTGCTTCGGCTCGGAATCGATCAATACGACGGCCGCGGGTTTCAAGACGTGCTTGCGAAGGGTGGTTCGCGGCGCAAGTTTGTGAAGCTGTGGGGCCGGAACGCAAAGGATGGTCTCGATAAGTGGATCACGGAGCGTGGCGGCGGACCGGGCCCGCTGTTCCCGACTCGCACGAATAAGGCGATGACGCGCGATCAGGCATGGCGCATCCTGAAGCGAATGGAGCGGCAGGCTAATGCCCATCTGCCGGCGGAAGAGCGGTTCGAGGTAACGCCGCACACACTGCGCCACACCCTGCTCAAGAAGCTGGCCGACCAGAAAGGGATTCACGTCGCGATGAAGCAGAGCGGCCACCAGAGCGATCGCTACATCTGGCGGTATGTTCAGCCCAGTGACGACGCACTGGAAGCCGACGACGACCTGGACTGAGCCCCAACAAGAAGGTGCCACGGGCGTTTCGCTCACCCAATCGGGCCGCTTTTCGGAGCGAGACAACGTCCAGCACCGCTGCGCTTCAACCCCAACCGCCTCGGACATAACACCAGTCGCTACGGAAGCCAGGCCACGCCGCTCCATCCTGATCAACTTGCCGGCACCGATCAAGGCGGACCCGGTAATCCCATAGGCTGCATCATCGGTGCGCTTCGTACGGGGTTTCACAAACAAGCAGGAGAGCCTCGACAAAGCCGAGAAGGGGTCGAGGTTTCGGGTGCCGCCAAGGGGGTGGGGTAGGGTTCCCCAGGGGCCACAGTCACCGCATCCTTCGGCAGGTTTTCTTCAAGCGGGATTCTGGACCTTGCTCGCCGTGCTCACCGCCAGATAGAGAAACGATTTCACGGTCCAAGCGGGCTACCTGGGGATCCAGACCTGTCCGGTGGGCCGACCGAAGCCGGAGCCGCTCCTCGGCGGGAACCATGGGGTTCATTGCTCAAAACGAGTTTTCGGCGGCGCGAGGGCTGGCAAGCTGCTCCTTCGCCTCCGTCTCGCCGGCCGCGCGGAACTCCGCGTAGGCCTTGTCCCAGTCGAGGCGCGGGAACGCCGCCTTCACCGATTCGAGAAAGTCCGGCCCGTTCAGGGTCTCGAAGGTCACATCCTTGTAGCGCACGTCGAGCTGCATCTTCTGGATCAGGTCTTTCGCCTGGCGGAAGATCCGATCCAGCTCGTCGTCGAGCCAGAGCCGCGCATCATCCTTGGTAGGTCTCTCGTGGAGCAGTTGCCCGAGCATGGCGTCGGGCGGACTATCGATCACGCGCTGCAGGTAGTAGCCGATGATCTGCTTGCGCGACGCGTCGAAGTGGCCCTGCAGTTCCTTGGCGACGTCCTTCCGGTGTGCCTTCAGATTGATCTTAAAGGTCTTCAAGCGATCTTCCAGTAGCGGCTTGACCGATTTCAGTACCACCCGTCCGTGGTCCTTGCCGAGCGAGGGCGTGAGGTCCTTGCGGATCTCGTTGAGTTCGTTCTCCAGGTTCTTGGAGGAGAACTTACTGCCCTTCTCGATCAGATCGAAGGTGGTTCGGAGGCGACCTTCCAGGTCCTTGCTGTCGCCGAGCTTCAGGATGATAGGCGGGATGGCGAGGCGGTGACGCTGGATCGCCGCGCCGGTGAGCTTCAGCTCGACGTATTGCAGATAGGCCTACGCCAGCTTTGAGCTATTGAGAACGTTTCAGACGGAGTGTTCGTATGAACTCCAACTCTTGGGCTGCCTTCGTGTCTTCCGGATCAGCCTGCTGTGCGTGTTTCAAGACCTGCTGAGCCTCATCGGTCCGGTTTAGTTCCACTAGACAGAATCCCTGGCCTCGCAAAGCACGCGCTTTCTGGCGGTTGGTGATCCAGGGCCGCGACTGCTCGGCTCGGCGAAAGAGATCAAGAGCCTGCTGATAGTCGTGTTGAGCCTGGTAGACGTACGCTTTTTCGCTCATCAGTACCGGATGGTCAGGCTCAAGCTCAAGGCCCAGATTGAAAAATCGTAGAGCCTTCGGATAGTCTTGGCGGTCGATGTGCAGCGAACCGACCATACAGCAGGCTTCTGAATATGAACCCCTTTCCCAAACGAGCAAGCCGGACTCCGGCAATTCATGCCGCCGATAGTCGCTGTACGCGCTGAACTCGTCCTCATCCCAGCAGTAGACGATCTCGTCCTTGCCCTGCTGCCGGACTGGTGTCCAGTCAGAGGGCATCCCGCCAATAGCTTCGGTTAGCACCGCCAGAGCTTCGTCTGCACGGCCTTCCTGGATGAGTTCGAGCGCGTTCTCGGTGAAGTCCAGTTCTACCAACTCGGCGCGAACGTCCATGGAGCAGTTGCCTTCGCGCTCGTCGGCCTCCGCCATTTGGGTCTGGATGGCGGCGTTGTCCCGAACATCAGCAGAGTCCTTCTCTTCGTCTCCGGTTGTGGATTCCGTGACCGAGGCTGTCGCCTCTAACCCCTTCTTCAACTCATCCCACGTCTTCGGCTTCCACTCGCGGGCGACCCGCTGGGCTTCGGCGATCTGGTCGGGTGTCATTTGTTCGACGAGTTGTTCCCTTAATCTGGCTACCTGCTCGAAACCTTCACCCCGCCGCTTGGATGCAGCCAGATTCAGCCATATGTACGCCTGCACGTAGTCCTGTGGAACACCTTTGCCCTCGGCGTACATGGTGCCGAGATTGGACTGGGCTTTGACGTGTCCCTGCCAGGCGGCCAGCTTGGACCACCTCGCTGCCTCGGAGTAGTCGAGCGAAACCCCGATACCCTCACAGTAGGCACTACTGAGGAAGTGCTGGGCTCGGGCGTCTCCCCCCTTGGCTGCTTCCCGGAACCACTTAGCGGCTTTGTAGTCGCACTGTGGGACACCGAAACCACTTCGGTGCGCGAAGCCAAGGGAGAGTTGAGCTTCGACCTTTCCCTGTTCAGCGGCCAATTGATACCACTTCGCAGCTTCGGCTGCGTCCTGGGCCATGCCTACGCCAAATTGGTGCATTCCCCCGAGTGCGCATTGGGCTCCTGCGTGGCCGTGCTTGCTGGCTTTCCGGTACCAGCTAGCGGCTTCAGCAGGATCCCTCGGCATGCCCTTGCCGTCGTGGGACATGAGTCCAAGCGCGTATTGCGCCTCGGCGTGTTCGTTCTCGGAAGCCCGACGGAACCAAACGGCGGCTTCGGCGTAGTCCTGGGGTATACCCTCGCCATGGTAGTAGGTGGCCCCGATCTTGTACTGCTGGTTGCCCTGAAACCCTCCAACGTCGGAATCCAGAGAGGTTAATGCTGTCTCAGAGTCCATCGGATGCGTGAGAGTTGTCTCCGCTTTCCAACCCGGCAGTTCTTTGTCTAAGACCTCTTCAACCACCTCTTCTATTAACTCGTGAACGCGTTCAGGTGCAGTGAAGTAGTTGCGGTCTTCAGCGACAATCACTCGCATGATGAAGTCGCGAACGGTCAGGCCAGGTTCCTTTAGAAACTCATCGACTGACGCGGGGTCGTCCGCGAAGAATCCCTGGTGCCACGCGGTTGCCCCGGTTGTATGACCAACCTGAGCACGGGCCATGTACATCATTCCCAGGATTTCTCGTTCCCCTAGTTCTGGGTGCTCGCGCTTCAAGGACTTGTAGTGCCGCGCCTGACGTTTGGCGATGCTACCGGGCGATCCAATTCCATGCTTGATAAGGAACTTTGCTAAGCCCATCGGAATAGCCTCCCTCCCGGCCCGTTTGTCTAAGCGGTCCTTGTCGGCTTCGAGTGTAGCCCAACGTACTTGATTGCGATGACTACCCTGAGGCGTATGAGTCGATCGCAACGCTACTCAGTGCCGAGATCGGTTCTTAAGATACTCGCTCGATCCTCTATAGGAAAAGCCTTGCCCGTTGTAGCATCGGATCACGTAGCTCGTATCCAACGTGCTGGACTTTCACTTTTGGCAAATGGCTACATCGGCGTGCACTTAGTCCACGTTCAGCCTTCCCAATGCTGTAGCCTGTAACCGAAAGTCACATGTCAGAGTTCCGCGAAATATGGGCCCAGGCCATCCAGGCTGGTCAGGAGATGACGCTGACTCCAGCGGCGGGCGACCGCCCTTTTGAAAAGCTTCTGAAGGGGCGTGCCCGAGACGGCATGGTCTTCTACGAACGGGGAGAGGCCTACGAGTATCTGAACAAGCTCGAAAGCGCGGAGCGAGACTACGCCAAGGCAGAACGGCTACTGCCGCTAGAGCACTGGAAGGAGGTTGCACGGCGATCTCTGCTTAGGGTGCGATACAAGCACAGTCGCGCGGGTGTGGGCCCGGGCGCACACTTACAGTGGGACGCTTTTCATGATGTCCACACACTTCCCCGGCTGCAACACAAGTTGCGAGTCCGTGCACTGTCGGCTCTTGCGAGAATCGATTCAGAGGTCGATTCAGCCCTTACCGATCTGCGCTCATGCCTCGAGGAAGTGCTCGTTGAGCAGCTTCAGACGGTCCCGAGGGCAGAGTGGTCCTACGAACTCACGTTCCGAGAGAAGACGGGGGTGTTGCAGTCGCGTAGAGGTGTCCCCAACACCGTAGCGAGAGACATGCAGCTTCTCTGGAGGATCGGAAACAAGGCAGCGCACCCGGATGGCTCAGTAGAGCGGCGGGATGCGGACTCTGCGATCAAGTGCTTCGTCCGAGTCCTTCGGCACTTCTACGCCGGACGCTAGATTCCGTGATTCAGCCCGCTAGTTGAGCAAAGCGCTTCACAAGTAAGGCGTCGGCCCACCTTTAGATAAGCGCACTATCTTTGACGCGCGAACCCCTCAAACACCGGGTTGAGCCGACACTGCAAGAACGCTTCGAGCAAAGTAAGGACCGCGATGCCGACATCAGCATCCACGATGTAGTTGACACGATCCGTGCTCTGCTTGATCCAGTCCGAAACTTGATCCGCAGCGAGGCCGACGACGCCAATCAGTTCACCGTTCTTCAACAAGGAGGCCGCCAATGTGCTCTGGGCACTCCCCGCGCGGTAGTGCTGGCTCACGTACCTCGCTTGGCTTTTGGGCCCTACCTTGCCCACCTTGAGTGCCTGGCCTCTATAAGAAAAGACGTAGACGGCCATCTTCCCCTTCGGTAGGTTGCTTGGTGGTCTGTGCGGCGCTGGCAAGACCTCAACGGCGATCGCATTTTCGTCAAGGGGTACACCTGCAAACGCTGCAACCTGTCGAAAATCCTGAACGATGGTATTCGAGTCTGGGTCCATTCTCAACAAGCCTCACTCGCGTGCTGTCACCGACCCCGCCTGAAGTTGGTCTGGCGAGGCCAAGAGCAAACACTTCCGATCGGCAGGTTAGCAGACAAGTATCGACCGGCTGCGTGCGCCCACCCCTGCCCCCGCATCCCCCCAGCCCGCAAAAGCTACACCCTCCCCCCGTTTTCTGAAAGCCGCAAACCCGCTCCCAAAGGGTGCGCCTCGGTTCAACCTGCCCGCAGTCGAGCCTCTTGCTTTCGCAGTAATCGAGACCGAGGGCCGTTTACCTGGGGGTTGGCGCTACGAATGTGCGGTTTACGTATCAACCCACGGCGCCGCCGACTGTTACATGGCCCGAGCAGGCTGAGCATGGCGAGCCGTTTTGCGGCTTGACCGGATGGGGTACGGTCACTGGTTTCGACTACGATGATGCTTTGCGCATCCGGTACGGGCAGACCAGCCTTGGATCAACTGGAGCGATGCGCTGGACACTCATTTACGCAAAAGTGCTACCTCGGCCTGCACAATGTGCAGGAAAATAGTGGTGAGCGCTCGTTGGTTGGGCCAGAACGGCCGAATCTCCCGGCCGACAGACGCAGTAAGGTTACCTCAGAGCTTCCCCTGGGTACCCGGTTCGTTCAACCGCGTGGTGGACCCTGGACAACACGCTCGCCGAGGATGAGACGGCGTGCAGCCGCATACGCTGGATGTGGCGCAGGTCTTTCTATCGGGTCGGAACTCGCCGGTATATATGGCACCCGGTGGCCTTCATCATTGGAGCCGCAGTGCGTTTGGATCTGTTACAGCCTCTATCCTTACGTTCCGTGACCAGGCGGCAACCAACCGATGAGCGTGCGAGTTGAACCATACAGCGCTCGATCCATGCGGCGCCTTTCCTGCACCTGAGTAGAGGCAGAGGTAATGAGCAGGGTTGGGGACTCCGCCTTCGAGTACCTCGCGTGGTACCTGAATTCCGTGGAAGCAGCGGTTTCGGCGTTCTTGCGACTTCGTAGAATCAATAACTTACGCGTCTTCAAGACGGCCTAGCCGGCCGCAACACCTGGGCTGACATCCACTTTCGGGTCCAGGACGATGCCGGACAGCGGGATAGACAGAGGTGCGTAATGCCCTTCGATTCCGTCCCTCGCCACCATATTTTCAACAACTTACAGGTCACTAGGAACTCTTCTGCTTAGGCGGGGACCAATAAGGGTACATTCCAGGAGGCTTAGCCCACCCGCTCCGAGCCTTCTCCCTCACGCTTTTCCATCATGCGCCACATCTCGCGGGCCGTGTTGCCCGTACGGGCGATGTGTTGCTTGGCTAGGTTCGCGTACCTCTCGGTCATCTTGATGTTAGCGTGGCCCAGAATCTTGGCGAGTTTGTACAAGTCCCCGCCGTTCATCATGTACCAGGAAGCGAAAGTGTGACGCAGGTCGTAGAACCGGAAATTCTTGATTCCCGCCGTCTTCAAGGCACTCTTGAAGCTGCGATCCACTCGCTGCCGTCCGCCCTTGGCTCCCGGCTTGGGAGGGAAGATCCGCTCTTCTCCAAACACCGTCGGGAAGCGACGGAACTCCTCAGCCAACTCCGTTGACATGGGGACATAGCGTGTCTTGCCGTTCTTCAAGCGCGACCGAACGGCGATCAACCCCTGTCCGTAGTCGAGGTCACTCCAGCACAGGGCAAAAATTTCACCCTGCCTCATCCCCGTGGTCAAAGCCGTGAGAACGATCAGTCGCATCCGGTAGTGATCCCAACTGATGACACGTCCGGGCGGCGACTCGTCGCCACCGTGCTGTCCGAAAGCTTCCCGGCCCAAAGCCTTCTTCAGGCTGGTAAGCTCTTCTGCCAACAGAAAGCGATCACGCCGATCATCTGGTCGCAGTACTTCTATCTCGTCGGCAGAATTCCGGGTAAGACCGGTGTCTTTGGTCCACACGGTAGCTGCCCGCCCCAGCATGTGGTGCAAGACATTGAAGTGCCTCACCGCCGTCCCGGCCGATAGGCCCTGTACAATTGTCAGGTCGTGATACCAGCGCTCCACGGCGGCTCCATCCACTTCCCTCACAAACCGGCCCCGAAAGGTCTTGCGAATCCCTTTCAGAATGCTTCTCTCCCGACTGTAGGACTTCTTCTTCTTGCCGTACTGCTGCTCGTACCGGTCGATCAGTTCCGACATCCGAAAGTGAACCTCCTTCTTGATGTCGAGATGGCGGTTCTCATCGCGGGCCGACATCCTTTTCCGCTCGATCTTCTTGGCCAGCTCGCGCGGCCCGTAGACCGTCAGGCTGCGGTGATGCCCGGCTTCTCTCCAACGTACTTTCCATTTCTGGTCTCCTAACTTGTGAATAGACATTGCTTGCGGTCTCCTTTCAATCAAGGGTTTTGATCGTGTGTTGTTCTACATAGCGCTCAAGCGCTAGCAGATCGAACCGCAACGATCGACCAACCTTGACGGAGGGAAGCTCTCGCAGCCGGGCCTTTTTGTAGACGGTTTCTTCCGCCAGACCCAGATACTCCACAGTCTCCCTCGTCGTCAGGAGCCGCTTGCCGACGGCCCTATTAGAGCCGATCTGGGTCGAGTCTGTCATCTTCTTGCACACCGGTCTGAGATCTCGACACGTGGGATGTGGAGCGAGTCGAGCATGCGGGCGCTTACGCTCAAGTAGCGGGCGGTGGCTCTGTCAAACCCATCTGCAAAATTTGCAGATGATCACCTAGCGGGCATCCCCACTCATCAAGAACCTGGAGCGTTCTTGATCCTCCAGTTCTGCTTCTTCGCGCTGGAACTCCAAGTTGCACATGGAGATGATCAGGTCGAGCTTGTTGTCAATGCCGTCGCCGGCACGTTTGGTGAGGTCAACACTCTCCAGGAACTCCGCCAAGTGCCTTGCCGCGTCAGGGGTGAGACCCTTCAACATCTCCATAATCCTTTGGAGGGGTGCCGCCAGTTCAGCATCTTGGACCCAAACACTCACCGTGTGTCCACGGCTGACTCCGACTTTGCGCTTGAACTCGGCGCTGGGTAGCTCCTTCGCAGAACTTATCGTCTCGGGTGTGACCTCTACGTTGTTGCGCTCAAGACGGGTGATCGTCCTGGCGTTCGCGACGCTTTTGATCTGGCTCTTCTCCGAGTCCGGCAGTCGGCGCAATGTCGGGCTCTGGCCAAGGCTGATCGCGTCGTAGGCCGATCGGATCTGCAACCCCGTGATCCGGGGGAAGCCGTTTTCCAGGAAGTCAGTCCAGTTGTCGAAGCCTTTTCGGAACTCGGTGTACAGACGACCTCTCTGAATTTGGAGCAGCAGTTCGCCCAGCTTCATTCGGCACCGGAGTTCTCTGCCAGCAAGAGACTGAAGCTCACGACCAAGTTCGGCGAGCAGTTTTTCAGCTTCAGTGGAACTGGATGGTACTTGGTCCACACCGCGATTTGTTGCCTCGCCTGACGCGAAACCGTTGTTGCCTCCGAAAGCTTTCAGTTCTGCTCTCATTTCCTCGCTCCTAAGTTCTTTGAAGACCACTGCTTCACCTCCCTCGGCCGACTTTCGCACGATCAGCGTTCCTGCCTACGACCCCGCACCACTGGTCCACCAATGGCCGACGGATAACCCAACAAGACGCCAAGACACAACAAGACGTCAGAATCCTAAAACTCTCTCTATACACGCGCGTTAGGGTTAAGTTTGGTAAAGCCATGTCTTGTTACGTCTTGTGTCTTGCCAGTCGGATGCGCTCCCAGGTTCGGCGTTGGCTGCCGCTACCCTCGTAACGTTTCCCCTCGCGGCATCCCAATGCCTTCAGGCGCTCCGCGAAGGCCTTCCGGCTGAGGGCCTTCTCGGCGTTCGCCTCGCACCATTTGTCGTATCGGGATCGGAGATCAGACGTGTACGAGAACGCATCCGGATCTTGAGGTCTCAACTCACACTCGTCGGTAATGAAGTCTTGAAGGGGATCGCACTCTTCCCGCCACGCCTTGCGGGCTTCGGCGACGTCAAGGATCTCCCCGAGTCCTTCGCTGCACCAGAGGAGGCAGCCCTGAACCATCCATACAAGAATGCCTGGCGCCTCGTTCCGTAGCCTGTGAGGAAGCCCCTTGTCGATTTCCTCGGGTCTGATGGGGAATTCAAACGGGATGGGCTTCAGTCGCTCCCAGACGGAGGAGTCTGTAGACCGAATCTGCGGACGTTCGTTGGCGTCCAGCCAGGTGTTTCCGTCATTCACTGTTGCTGTCTCGCCCTTGTCTCCTTCTAACAAAAGCACTTAGGACCAATTTTCGCAATGGCGGAAGTTGCCAACGCGAAAATCGGCTCTAAGTGCTTACATGATGGGCACTTAAGCTCTTCTCGCCAACACTAGATGACGGAAGCACCCTGTGTTTCTGGATAGTTAGGTCCTGCTCACGGTCGTGGAACTATTCGCACCTGTTCAGCAGAAGGTCGGGCCGAAGCGCCGTTTAACCCGCTCAATCCACGTCTGTGAGCCGACCGACGGGCCGTGGCGCCTGCCAGCGGAGGTGAGGTACCTGGGTCCAGCACGAAAAGATGTTTTGTTCGAAGCGGTGCGGGTGTATACTGTCGCCGTGTTAGGGCCGACATGGAATTCCTGGTTCGTATCAAAGTCGAGAGACCAGATCAAAGTCGATCTGGAAGAAGGTTCCGTTTTGCAGGCTGGACGGAACCAGGACCTAGACTCAAGCGACGGTGACCAGAGCCAGGGCGCTAGCGAAGAGGTGCTCTACACGGGCGATGCCGTGCGGGTCTACCTCCGGGAAATGGGCGCCGTACCGCTGCTGACCAGGCAGCGTGAGGTCGATTTGTGCCGCCGTATGGAACGGGGCAAGGATCGGATGCTGCGCGCCATCTCGCGCTCGCCCCCCATCCTCGCCGAAGTCCTTGCAATCTACGACCGCATCAACCGCGGCGACCTGGAGCTGGAATCGGTTGTCAAAATTGCTCACCGAGACGATACCGAGGCGCAACGGAACAAGAAACGCGCCGGAGCCAAGCAGAGGTTCACGCGTGTCACGCGGGCTCACAAGCAGGTCGTCTCTACCCAGCAGAAGCTGAACCGCACGCCGAAGAGGAACGTGCACGTCGCCCGGCGCCTCAAATGGAAGCGCAAGCGGCTGCTGGTGAAACTATCCCGAACCATCCAGGACGTGCCGTTCTCGCAAGCCTACTGGGACAAGTTCAGCGACAAACTCGAGACGGTCCAAGCCAATCTCGCGCCACTCTACTCCGAACTCGACCGCCTCAAAGCTCAGAGCGCACGCAAAACAAACTCCAGCGCCGCCGCCCAGCGCGAGATCCGCCGCGAGATTCGAAAGGCCGAAGCCTCCTACAATCTGACGCTCAAGGACCTGCGACACACCACGCGCCGCATTTACGACGGATATTGCGAATCCGAAAGGGCGAAGAAAGCGCTCGTGGAAGCCAACCTTCGTTTGGTCGTTTCGGTGGCGAAGAAATACGTCAACCACGGGCTGCACCTCCTCGACCTTATCCAGGAAGGCAGTATCGGCCTGATTATTGCGGCTGAGAAGTTCGAGTACCGCCGGGGCTACAAGTTCTCGACCTACGCCCATTGGTGGATTCGTCAGGGGATCACCCGTGCTATCGCCGATCAGTCCCGCACCATCCGCGTCCCGGTCCACATGAACGAACGCATATACAAGTTCCTGAGAGCCCTACGGGAGCTCGAGAAGGAACTGGGTCGCACGCCGACGAACGTAGAGATCGGCGGCCGGATGGAGATCTCCGCCGAGAAGGTGCAGCAACTCAAAACCATTTCGCGCAATCCGGTCTCGCTCGAAACACCGGTGGGCCGCGATGGCGAAGCCGCCCTGAGAGACCTACTCGAAGACCGGTGGGTTGGCTCGCCCGTGGACGCGGTAATCGAGTCGAACGTTCAAGAAGAAACAGCCGAAGTGCTCAAGACCCTCTCTCCGAGAGAAGAAAAAGTTATCCGCATGCGGTTCGGTATTGGCTGCGACCAGGAGCATACGCTTGAAGAGATCGGTCAGGAGTTCGCCCTCACTCGTGAACGCATCCGGCAGATCGAGGCCAAAGCGTTGCGGGCCTTGCGCGGTCCTGACCGTGCTCGCCGGCTGCGGGCCTTGATCGCTGCCAAGCACTAGAAGAACTCAATCGAAGCGTGGGCCCGTTCGCAAGAGCCCGCGGGCCAGTGCGGCGTTCGGTTACTTGGACTGATCACGTTGCGCGAGTTGGCTGATCACTCTGTCTACTCTCGCTAGGGTGCCGTCCAGCAGTCCTAGACACTCCTCCGCCTTTTCCTCGACGAGAAGGCGCCTCGCCTCTTTCAGCAATTCCTTGGCTTTCACGAGGTCCCCATCGACTGTCATAGGCATTAGCGGATCTTGTAGTGCGAGATGGTGCGGAAATTGCGATTGACGAAAACCTACATATAGTCGGCGTAGTGCGGAAAGACGGCTATGAAGAGGCTTTCCATCACCTTAGTGTGGGAACACAGGAGCAGATCGCCGTGTTGGTGCGTCTCGCTTTCGCAGAGATGCTGGTCGAACAGGGACACCCGGCAACCGTGGTCTTAGATGATGCCCTGGTCTTTTCTGATGATCAAAGGATGGGCCGTATGTTCGACATACTCAACGTAGTGGCACAACAGGTTCAGATCGTTGTGTTCACGTGTCGCGAACAACTATTTGAGGGCGTAGGTGGCCACCGGTTGTCATTGCAGCCTGTGGAAACCGAAGAATTAGCATCGGCATAAAAACTCGAAGTTAGATCCCGACTCCACCCCCCAACTGGTCTAGTTTTGCTCCGCCGCCCCAAAGCCGGAAATCCTCCCGCGTCACGTTGAGATCGCGGTCCAGCTCGACGGTGCAAAGAAAGCCTGCCGCTTCCCCCCGCCGGAACCTAAAGTCACTGAACTGAACGCGCCGGCCACCCGGGGTCGCTTCCACTTCCGCGTGCGCATACGAAGCAAAGTCCAGATATCGTCGCGCCACAGGAGAAGCCCTGGCTCTCCTCAAAACCTCGTTCTCTTCCGCCTTCTCGAAGCGTTGCCACTGCGGTGAAATCGAGGCCCGGCGAGCATCCACCAGCCCGATCAGGAAGGCTTCTTCCGTTTCGACTAGGGCGCTCCATCGAAACGTATCCAGAGGGACGGGAAAAGCTGCCACTCGCACCGCCGGTCCGCCTTCATACGTCCGCCCTTGCAGACCGGTGATCACACGCTCGTGCAGCACCGCTCGGAAGCCGATGTATGCCACCAACACCACAAGCCCAGCACCAGCAACCAGAGCGGCCCATCTCCGGTCACTATCTCGACCCAGCCACCGAAGTCCAAACAGTGTCCCCAAAGGCAATACCAGAATCGCCCAGACCCACAAATCAACGATAAACAGGGCATCCCAACTCGACCAACGTCCATCAAACGGCAACCAGAGCCGTGTCCCGTAGGCGTTTGTCACGTCGAGCGCGACATGGGAAAGCGCAGCCACGAGCGAGACCCCAAACGCCGGGCCCCAGCGGATCTGTTCCCCGCCCCGCCGCCGCAAGCGGTGAACGCCCTCGACGAACAGCACGGCAAGCGCCGCCATCACCGGCGCCGCCGGGAGCGGATGCGTGATGTGGCGGTGATAGGTGAGGTAGTCGATCGGTGACGTGGCCGTGACGATATCGATGTCGGGAAGATTAGCCGCGACGACGCAGATCGCCGTCGCACGAGGCGTCCAACGATTGAGACCAGCGCGTGAAAGGAGAATCCCGACCAGGGTGTGAGTCAGGTTCTCCATCGCCGGCTAGAGCCGGGAGACGCTCGACACGGCTTCGGCTCGCTGAAGCGGCGGCGGGCGGCGCTCGACGTATCCGGGAGGCAACAGCAGTGTCAGCCCGTCGGGGACAGTTTCGACCACCGCCGGGAGCCGGCCCGCGTACTCTCCGTCCACTTCAATGTGAATGTCGCCGTCAGCGGGCGCGAGAATCTCCACACGATCCGTGTGATGGAACGTCACGTCTTCGAATTGATCAAGTGTCTGCGTCGCGGCCTGCGCCAGGTAGCCGACATACCGTAGCGACGTCTCGCCGTGAAAGAGGACCACCTGAAAATGCTCTGCCAACAAGTGCGCGTCGGGTGCGATGACCAGCTTGCCGGCGTAGCGGCGGCTCTTACTGATGAGGGCGAATGTGTTCTCGTAGGTTTCGCCGTCCATGCGCACGTCGAAGCGTTGAAATCGGCGATGCTGCAGGTGTTCCAGCGTGCCTAGCCAGTAGGCGCCTTGGCCGAAATACTCCTTGAGCTTCGTGTCGAGGTTGTAGACGATATTGGCGTCCACCCCGACGCCGCACATCAGCAGGAAAAACCGCGATGCTTCGCCGTGCACGACGCGACCCAGCGGCACCTTGGTGGCGACGAGCGATGGAAGAGCCGCGGCTACCTTCCGCGGGTCGACCGGAAACGAGACTTCCTCGGCGAGCACATTCGCCGTTCCGGCCGGCAGTGTGAGCAAAGGCACGTCCGACCCGGCCATGCCGCAGATCGTTTCGTTGATCGTACCGTCGCCGCCACAGACCGCGATCAAATCGCAGCCGTCAGCGACCGCCTGTATGGCCAAACGCGTCGCATGCCCCTGGGACGAGGTGCGCGCCAGATGGACATCCCCGACCGTCGGCTTGAGCGCGTCACGAGCCTGGAGAATCATCTTCTCCCGCCCATCGCGCTTGCGTCCGGACGTAGGATTGTAGATGAAAACTGCTTGCCGAAAGTCCATCAGGGTAAATTCTTATAATAGGACGTCCATGAGCCAAAGCGATTTCCCGGCGGATGCCGCGACGCGAGCCGCCACTCTGCGGGAAACCATTAGACACCACGATAATCGGTACTACGTGCTCGATCAGCCGGAGGTTTCCGACGCGGAGTACGACGTCCTGATGCACGAGTTGCAGGGCCTGGAGAAAGAGTATCCGGCGCTCGCCACACCCGACTCGCCCACGCAGCGCGTCGGAGCGCCGCCCCGCGAGGGCTTCGTCAAGGCCGACCATCCGTCCCCAATGCTCAGCCTCGACAACGCCTTCAGCGAGCAGGATCTGCGCGACTTCGACCGCCGCGTCCGCGAACGGGTGGACGTCGAGGTCGTCGACTATGTCGCCGAACTCAAGCTCGACGGGATTTCTATGTCGGCACACTTCGTCGACGGACTGATGACGCGCGCCCTCACTCGAGGCGACGGATACACCGGCGAAGAGATCACCGAGAACGCGCGTACGATTCGTTCCCTGCCCCTACGGATCGGGGCCGCCGCGGGAGCGGACATCGATTGGTCCGGCCAAGTCGAAGTGCGCGGCGAAGTTGTTATGACGCGGAAGGCCTTCGAGAAGCTCAACACTGAGCGTCTAAGGGATGAACAGCCGACCTTTGCCAATCCCCGCAATGCCGCTGCCGGGTCGCTACGCGTCCTTGATTCAACGATCACCGCTTCGCGGCGTTTGGAGTTCTTCTCGTACGCCCTGCTGCGGGACGGCGTGCCGATTCTCGACCGGCACTCGCGGACCTTGGATGCGCTGGCCGAACACCATTTCAAGGTCAACGAAAACCGCGCCGCATTCTCGAGCGTCGAGCCCATGCTGGCGTTCGCCGCCGAGTGGGGGGAGAAGCGCGAGTCTCTTCCCTACGAGATCGACGGCCTCGTGGCGAAAGTCGATGAAACCGCGCTGCAAAATGAATTGGGCTCGCGATCGCGCGCGCCGCGCTGGGCGATCGCCTATAAGTGGGCGGCTGAGCAGGCCGAAACCGTCGTCGAAGACATTGATGTAAACGTCGGGCGCACCGGGGCCGTCACGCCCCGAGCCAAACTGAAGCCGGTCCCCGTCGGCGGCGTAACGGTTTCGCGCGCGACTCTGCACAATGAGGACGAGATCGAGCGGCTCGGCCTGCGGATCGGCGATACCGTTCTGGTGGAGCGCAGCGGCGACGTCATTCCCAAGGTCGTCCGCGTTCTCAACCAGGGCAAGGATCGCCGGTCGTTCTCCATGCCGGAATTCTGCCCCGTCTGCGAAACGCGCCTGGTCCGCGAGGAAGGCGAGGCGATCTGGCGCTGCGTGAATCCTAACTGTCCAGCGCGCCTGAAAGAGTCCCTGCTCCATTTCGCGTCGCGCCGCGCCATGAACATTGATGGCCTCGGCGAAGCCCTCGTCGAGCAGTTTGTCGACAAAGGGCTCATCAAGAGCATTGCGGGACTCTATCGACTGACCCCTGATCAGGTCGAATCCCTCGAGAGGATGGGTAAAACATCTACCGAGAACCTTTTACGGAATATCCATGAGTCACGCTCACGAACCGTCGCGCGGTTGATCTTCGGATTAGGGATTCGCCATGTCGGTGAAAGTACGGCGCAGGCGCTCGCTGAGACCTTCGGAGGGATCGATGCGCTCAGAGCCGCTTCCCTCAAGGAACTACAGGAAGTCGAGGACGTAGGACCCCGAGTAGCTCAGGCGGTGATCGAGTTCTTCCAAGAGCCCAAGAATCAAGAATTGCTCGCTGAACTGCGGAACGCAAAGCTCACCTTCAAAGGAGAGAAGAAGAGCAAGCCGCAAGAGACGGCGCTCAGCGGGAAAACGTTCGTCCTGACCGGGACCTTGCCACTTCTTACGAGGGACGAGGCGGGACGCCTCATCGAAGAGGCGGGTGGAAAGGTCGTCGGCTCGGTCAGCAAGAAGACGAGCTACGTGGTTGCCGGCGAGAAGGCCGGCTCGAAGCTCGAGAAGGCCCAATCCCTGGGCATCACCGTCCTCGACGAGAACCAGTTACGCGACCTGCTCGGTCACCCCGCTGAAGCCGCTACTGGTTGACTAGGCCTCGCTCAGGAACACTTCCGGTGATCGGAAGCCGTTGGCCCTCAGCGCCGCCGCGGGTTTCTCAAGCGCCGCTTTGTGGATCTGCGAAACACGGCTTTCATTGACGCCGAGCACGGATCCGATCTGCTTCATCGTACGCTCCTGGTCACAGTAGAGCCGAATCACTTTCTGGTAGCGCGGAGGGAGCGTGGCAATCACTCGATCGAGTGCGGAGCGAAGTTCGGTCTGCGCCAGTAGTTCGTCGGGGCCGAGGTCGGGGGTCTCGGCGGCCTCGGTGAAGCTCGTATGATCAGGGCGCTCGACGCGATGCGGTTGGCCGGCCGTCAGCCCGGCATTGAAAAGCTCGCGGGGCATCCGCTGGAACTGCGCATGCGGTACGTCCATGGCCTTGGCGATCTCGGGCTCGGTCGGTGAGCGGCCGAAATCCTGCGCGAGTTTCTGCCTGATGCTTTCGATGTATTTGTAGCGTTTGCGCAGGTCCCGCGAAGCCCAGCCGAGTTGCCGCAGGCTGTCGAGAATTGCCCCTCGGACGCGATGCTTCGCGTACAAGTGAAAGACGACTTTCTTCTCCGAGTTGTACTTCGAGATGGCATCGACCAGCCCGAGGGTGCCGGCGTGCACCAGGTCGTCCAACTCCACATGAACCGGCAAGCTTTCGCGAACGCGGCTCGCAATGGCCCGCACGAGCGGCAGATGCTTGACGATCAGTTCGTCTCGCTCGTCCTTATTCCAAGGACGCGGGATGACTTCTTGCGATCGAGTGGCGGTGGCGGTGGCTGACGATGGCATTCACTGTCTCCTTCTAACGATCCTGTGACGAAACGGTCCGAACTGAGAGCGGCTACGAAAACACCACTCCAAAGTGGGTAAACATTGAGATTCGGTGGTTTTGGTTTTGGGCGGCATCCGTAGGCCTTGCTCATGCGTTCGGCCAAGGAACATGCACCACGCATGCCACTCAGGGCGAGGGGGATAACTCGTTAAAAAACAAGGACTAAGCCAATCGCCCCCACGGTCAGTGCGTCAAAATCTTGGCGGCAAGCGACAGAATCTTGTCACGAGCCCTCCTCGAAAAGAAAGTCTCATCGCGGACGAAACGGAGGATTCCTAATCTGCAACCGCGGGGTCACATCACAAGCGCGACGACTGGCCCGGTAATCCCCTTGCGTTTGTTGGAGTTACGACGCCAGACTGCGAAAACGGCAGCTCCACCCGTGTTCAAACCGTCGAAACCGCAAGATACAACATGCTGTGCATCTTCCTATTTATCAATCACTTCTGAGGGTTACATCGATTGGCAGGTCAAGTGCTATTGGGGTTTAGTGTATGACCTATTTCGCCGATGGCATAGACGACAGATACCCCTCTTTCCCGACTCTGCCAGGATCATTCTGCTAAGTTCGGACGACCATCTGCGAGCTCGGCTGCGGGTGCTTCTCGCTACCAGAGGGTGCCGAATTGACGAGTTTGTGACGCCGGAAGAGGCGGCCGGTCGGCTGCATCACCTCGAAACGGATGTCGTTCTGGTCGACGCCGAAGGCCCCCAGGCCGCATCTTGGGAGCGAGCCTGCGGAGAATTCTTGACCGAACGGGCGCTCCGGCCGAACGCGGCACCGGTTGTGGTCATCGCGCCAGAGCAAGATCCAGCCTCGGCAGCCCGACTGATCGATCAGGGCGCGGCTGACTTCATCACCCGCGCGTGCTCCAACGGCGACATGGTCGTCCCATCGGGATCGCGATCCGACGGCACCGGGTTGCTTTCACCCGCAAGGGCGATCCTGACAACGGGGCCCGCGGCCTCATCGTCAACCCGATCGAACGCAAGCCACCCACTCGTTCCCTGACACCTGCCACCCCGGCAACCGTTCCTGCCGGTATGGTGCTCCGCCAGAGCGACGTGATTCGCGACATCCTGGACCGCGTCCATCTAGTCGCCGACAAACAGACCACGGTCCTCATCAGCGGAGAGACCGGAACCGGGAAGGAGCGAATCGCGCGGGCGCTCCACGCAGCCGGCAATCGGTCGGCCCAGGTAATGGTCTCGGTCAACTGCGGCGGCATCCCCTCGAACTTCTTGGAAGACGAGTTCTTTGGCCACGTCAAGGGAGCGTTTACCGACGCCCCCCAGAACCGCGTCGGCCGCTTCGAACAGGCGCGCGGCGGCAGTATCTTTCTTGATGAAATCGGTGACCTTCCTCTCGACCTTCAGCCCAAGCTATTACGGGTTCTCCAGGAGCGAGAACTGCATTGGATCGGTGGCCTGGAAACGGTCCGAGTGGACGCGCGCGTGATCGTGGCGACGAATGCCGACCTGTGGACGAACGTCCAGGATGGGCGTTTTCGCGAGGATCTGTTCTACCGCCTCAACGTCTTCCCGATTCACCTGCCGGCCCTGCGGGAACGCCGCGAAGACATCCCGCTGTTCCTGAACCACTTTCTGGAACAGTTCTGCCGCCGCGAGGGACTTCATCCGAAAACGATCCAAGCAGGCGCCGAAGCCGACCTGATGGCGCGTGCTTGGCCGGGGAACATTCGCGAACTTGAGAACGCCGTCGAGATGGCCGTCATCCTCTCAGGGGGCCGTGAGGTGCTCGACACCCGCGATTTTCCCGATCCCCGCCGGCCTCGCCCTGCAAACGCGGTTCGCCTCGCTTCATCACACACGGACCGGGACTACAAGACGATCGTTGAGCAGTTCGAGCGGGATCTGATCACGCGCATGCTCGAACAGACAAACGGCAACAAGACGTTGGCGGCCGAGCGGCTGCGACTCAACCGAACCACGCTCATTGAGAAGTGGAAGAAGCTACAAGGCCCCCAAGCCTACGCCGCCTGCCGCTAGCGGCGTAGCCCTTCACTTCCGACCGCAGGCTTCTGATGGAGAGGTTGGACGAGATGGCCGCGAACCCGTTCGGTCACAAGGACGCTGAAAGCGGTGACTGGAGACCCGGGTTCTATGATGGCACTTCATATATCGATAGAACTCATTGATAATAAGTGAGATATGTGATCACAACGATTCTGAGTCTTGTTCATGTCTACAACAGGCCATCCCGCTGGGAACGGTATCGAGGTGAGCCGACAGGGTGATTTCGGCTCAGCGGGCCGCTCCAAAGCCTTCCTGAGCTCGCCACGGGCCACGTTTCCCTGGAGTGCCACGCTCAGATGATCCCTGACGGTTCTAAGGCCCGCTGGGGCAGCGTTCCCTAGCCGGTACCATTGCGCTTTCCACGGAAGCGAGCTATCCTGCGCTCGGTAATGCGAACTCTTGGCCAGAGCCTTCTCGTTGCGGTGCTGCTGGCCGTCGGGATGGGCACGCTGGCCGCGCAAACCGACGTCGAGGCGTCGCAGCTCGTCGCCCGTTACCCGCCTGGCACAGGCAGCCATGGTGTTGAGGTGCTCGCTATGCAATACTGACCCTGGTTCAGCAACAGTTGTTTCGCCCGAGTTCGCCCCAGAGAAAGCTCCATGCGACTCATCAGCAAGTTACTCGCAGTGTTGGCTCTTGCAGCGACAAGCGCCACCCAGGGTGGCGATACCGCGACCAGAGAACTGGTTTTGGAGAACCAAGGCCAGACGGCCGGCCGGCTATCGGCCGACACCCCGTCCTCGTTGGCCGGCGCGGTGCCGGCTGCCACGATGCCGGAGCAGACCGCGACGCTTGCCCGGCCGGCCGCAATACCGCCCAGCGCCTGGCAGCGGATGATGCACACGATCGCGCAGGACCAGCGCCGCGCGCGCTACGCGGTCCGCGCGGTCTCGGAATCGGAGGGCACCGACGCCGGCGGCGCCCAAGGGGACGTGCT
>Ga0315336_1001882_pt1 | contig 35885 bp, 36 predicted proteins | sample ASW5metaG_FD_204512 | JGI IMG/M metagenome (GOLD analysis project Ga0315336, IMG submission 204512) | Ammonia-oxidizing marine archaeal communities from Monterey Bay, California, United States - ASW #5 | ecosystem: Environmental > Aquatic > Marine > Intertidal zone | place: USA: California... | reverse complement strand
GCGCGCGGCGTGGCGCTGTCGCCGGAGGGCGCGGCTTATCTTCCCCACATCCAGTCTGCATTCGCGATCGTCGGCAACAGCACCAACGAATTGTTCCAGCCCCGTGCGGTTCAGACCGTCAGCATCCGCGTCCCCATCTCCTTCGCACTGCTGGTGCTGGTCCCGGCTCTCCCCGACCTGGCAAGGGCGCTGCCACGCGTCAGGCTCGATCTAGCGACCATCCATCGGCCGACCGATTACGACCAGCCGGGCTCGGCACTCGACATACGCTTCGGCAACGGATCCTTTCCCGGGCGCGAAGCCGACCGGCTGACCGCCGAACGGCTTGTCCCGGTCGCGGCTCCAACACTCGCGCTCGGTGGCGATTGGACGTCGTTGCCGCTGCTCCTGGTTGCGGGCGCGCGCGAGATGTGGGCGGAATGGTTTGCAGCCGCCGGACTTGCCGGTCATTCCCACCGTTCGCATCGCTTCGACAGTTTCGTCGCCGCCATGGAAGCGGCGAAAGCGGGCGCCGGGGCGCTGCTGGGATCTCGGCCGCTGGCCGACACCGCGCTCAGGGACGGCGCTCTGGTCAAGCTTTCGGATTTCGAGCTGTCCAGCCCGTCGGGGCATTTCCTGACGAGGCCATCATCGTCGCGACTGTCGGGTGCCGAGCAGGATTTTCGCCGCTGGCTTATTGCGCGCGCGGCCGGCAACTCAGCTTAGCGTGCGGGCCTCCGCCCCTATCCGTTTCCAGTAGATAAGGGTACCGGTCAACCCCCCATAGGGCTTCAGCGCGAAGTCGGGGATCTCACCGGTCAAGGTGAAGCCGAGTTTCTCATAAAGCCCGGCCGCGCCCTCCTCGCTCGCCGTGTCCAGCACCAGCAGCGTGCGACCTTTTTCGACGGCCAGTTCCTCGGCTGCCCGCATCAGTCGGGTCGCGACTCCCCTGCCGCGATGGTCCCGGGCGGTCATCAGCTTGGCGATCTCGGCGCGATGCGGCTGATTGGGCGGGAAGTCGAGGAGCAGCGTGACGGTGCCGGCGAGCGCCCCGTCCCGCCATGCGCCCAGCACCGCCCTTTCGCCGCGCGCGGCCGCGGCAAGCGACTTGCGCCAGAAATCCCGCGCGGCTTCCGGCGACAATGGATGCATGAAGCTCACCGAACCGCCGGAGGCGACAGTATCCATCAAAAGATCGGCCAGCAGCAGGGTGGTTGCCGCATCATCGGTCAACGCCCGAATTTCAAGGGAATTCATGCTGTTGCTCTCCAGGAGATGAGCCATTGGGGACGAGGTCATTCGAAATGGCTGATCCGCTTGCGTCGTCGAGCCCGCCGGATCTCGGCGAAACGCGCGGCGTCGTCCTCGCCGAGATGGCCGCCGCGCCCCAGGATCTCGAGCGTATATTCCTCATAGGTCAGCCCGAGCCGCTCGGCCCGCTCCAGCCGCATCAGCATCACGGCGTGGCGTGGCGCCTTCCAGGCTCTGGCGTGCGCGGCTCGCCAGGCGAGGAAAGCATAGGCGTCGCCCTTGCTCCGGGGCAGGCCGTCATAGTCGTCGAGCGGCGGCCCGCCATTGTGCGAGCGTCTTGGCCGGCGCGACATCGGGATCAACCCCTGACCAGCGCCACAAGATACTCCGCCGCATCCGGTCCTGGAGCATGAAAGATGCAGTCGGAGGGCGCGCCGAGCGCCAGGCAGTCACCGGGCTCGAGCCTGTGCACCACATCGCCTTCGGTGAAGTCCAGCCTACCGTCGATGAGCCATATCTGCTGCTTGATGAAGGCGTAGGATGCGGCTGGAAGACAGACCCTGGCGCCTGCCGGTAGGCTGACCCTGATCAACTCGAGCGGCATCTGCGATGCCGGCGACAGATGCCGCCTGATGTAACCTGTCGCCGGGTCCTGCCAGACCGGCTGCGCGTCCTTGCGCGAAACGCCGCCGCCTTGCATCTCGGCTCGTGCGATGAGCGTCGACAGCGTCATGCCGAAAGCCGCCGCGATGCGCACCAACAGCGCCGCGGTCGGACTGGTCGTGCCGCGTTCAATGGCGCTCAGCATCGCCTTGGACACACCCGAGCGCTCCGCAAGCTCGGCCAGAGACCAGCCCCTCACCGTCCTTTCGGACCGTATCCGCCTGCCGATTGTGACGGCGATATCATTCGATATATCATCCATTCGTCCAATATATCGGAATTGCGAGCCGTGAAAAGAGCCCGTTCGATCGAATTGGCGCGGCCGCCTTAACACCCCCTACACCATTCGACCTCACCTCAATTTAACCCCGATTGAATACTGTCGACGCTCAAGGGAATGGGACAAGGTCAGGCATGTTTGTCGAACGCGAAGCCTCAGTTGGCGAACCGACTTCGCAGGAGCGCCGCAATGCCCTGCAAAGCGACAAACGCATTCTCGGCAATGTCGTGCAATGCGACGGCGCGCGCGCCACCATCAGCGCCTATGCCGAGGATGCGGACGGCACGGTCACCGGCCAGTGGACGGTCGGCAAGATGATCTCCATCAATCTCGGCAGCACGCGCACGGTCGGCCTTGTCTATGCGATCGGCAAATCAGATCGCGCCTGGAGCAATGAGGGCCAGAACCCGATCGAGGTCAGCATCGAACTGATCGGAGAAGTGCGCGACGCCGCGGAGCCGGGCGCAAAACCGGTTTTCGACCGCGGCATCACCGCCTATCCGCATATCGGCGCCATCGCCCACCGTATTCGCAGCCGCGACCTGCAGGCGGTCTACGATCTGGCCGGACGCCATTCGGTCACTATCGGCACACTGTCGCAGGATGAGTCGATCGATGCCCACATCGCCATCGACGATACGCTGGCGCGACATTTCGCCATCGTCGGCACCACCGGTGTCGGCAAGTCCACCGCGGTCTCGCTGCTACTGCGCAAGTCGATCGAGGCGCGCCCGGATCTGCGCGTACTTATCCTCGACCCGCATAACGAGTTCGCAGCCTCGCTGCCGGAATATTGCGTCAAGGTCGATTCAAAGACGCTCGACCTGCCATTCTGGATGTTCAGGCTGGAGGAATTCGCCGAAGTGCTGTTTCGCGGCCGGGAGACGGTGCCCGAGGAAGTGGACGTGCTGCGCGACCTGATCCCGGCCGCCAAGAACCTCTATCGCAATCCCGGTTCCGGCAGCTATGTACGGCGCGGCAGCGACGCGCTGACTGCGGACACACCAGTGCCTTACCGCATCGCCGATCTCATCAAGCAGATCGACGAGCGGATGGGGATGCTTGAGAGCAAGAATGACCGCCCCATCCTGAAGTCGCTGAAGACGCGCATCGAATCGGCTGCCGCCGACCCGCGTTATCGCTTCATGTTCAATTCCCGCCTGATCGAGGACACGATCCACGAGACGATTGGCAATATCTTCCGCGTACCCAGCCACGGTCGCCCGGTGACCTGCTTCGAGATGGCAGGCATGCCCTCGGAAGTGGTCAACTCGGTCTGCTCGGTGCTGGCCCGTTTGGCCTTCGACCTGGCCTTGTGGAGCGAGGGCCGGCTAAGGCTGCTTCTGCTTTGCGAGGAAGCGCACCGCTATATGCCGGCCGATCCGCGCCTCGGCTTCGCGCCGACCAGACACGCGCTGTCGCGTATCGCCAAGGAAGGCCGCAAATATGGCTGCTATCTGGGCGTCGTGACCCAGCGTCCTGGCGAACTCGACCCGACCATCCTGTCGCAGTGCTCGACCTTCTTTGCCATGCGCCTTGCCAACGAGCAGGACCAGGCAATCATCCGTTCGGCAATCGCCGACTCCTCGGCTTCCACGCTGGCGTTCCTGTCCTCGATGGGGCAGCGCGAAGCCATCGCCTTCGGCGAAGGCGTGGCGACGACCATGCGTCTGAAATTCGAGAAGCTGGCGCAGGAGTTCATTCCCGGAACCGCGAAAAGGGAGCAGGTCGCGCCCTCGCTGGACGGCAGCGACGTCGATCTGGCCCTGATCGTCGAGCGGCTCCGCAACGTGCCGAAGCCGCAGCAGGCCATGGCTTTCGCCGAGGCCGTGGACTCTACCCGTCAAGCTGGCGACCCGGACTACAAGAAGCCGGCTACCGCTCCACGCGTGCCGCCGGACGACGACTTCGACACACGCTACGGTCTGAAGCCCTCGACCTTCGGCATGCGTCAATTGAACGATTGATCAGCCCGCCTCGCAGGTACGGCCAAATTCCGGACAGGAATTCATCAGGCCGGATCGAATGACGTGGCTTTCGAGAAGCCGGAGCGGAGCGGACATTCTGTCCGTGAGCACCGGAAGTCGAGAAAGGCGCGTCAGTCGGCCGGCCTCATGAATTCATGTCGGAATTTTAGGCGCAGACGCGGTTGCGACCCTGCTTCTTCGCCTCATAGAGCTGGCGGTCGGCGCGGCGGTAGAAATCCTCGGCGCTCTCCTTGTGGTCCCAGACGGCAAGGCCGACGCTGGTGGTGACCTTCAGCCGCACATTGCCCGACATGATCGACAGATTGGCGATCGCCTTGCGGATGCGCTCGGCGAATCTGGCGAGCAACTCGACGTCCATGTTGGGCGTGACGACGGCAAATTCCTCGCCGCCCAGCCGCGCCACCACATCATGATAGCGCGTCATGCCCCTCAGGCATGTGGCGACGGCCCTCAGCACCTCGTCGCCGACATCGTGACCATGCGTATCGTTGACCTGTTTGAAATGATCGAGATCGAGGATCATCAGCCCGACCGGCCTGTCGATGCGGCGAAATTCCTGGAGATATTCACGCAGCGCATCGTCGAAATAACGGCGGTTCTGCATGCCGGTCAGACCGTCGGTCAGCGCCGCCTGCTCGAGCGTTTGCGAACGGGCGCTGAGCGAAACCGTCATGGCCCTGAGCTTGCCCTCTTCCCGCACCTGGCCGCGGATCAGCGGGTAGATGAAGAAGGTGCCAAAGAACAGCGCGGTCGCCAGCAGCGCGCCGGTAACGAACAGCAGTTTGTTGAGATAGACGATCTTGTCGACGCGCGACGCGGTGTCGAGGTCAGAGGCAATGTCCTGCAATTGGCCATAGGCATGGAAGGTCACCAGGCCGGCGGCCAGGATCACGAAAATAAACACGAAAAATGCGGATTCCGCCTTATGGAAACGCATTAACTCCCCGCGGCACTTAAACCCCTGCCGTTATGGCATGGCGGACCTTACGGACCGTTAACCCGGACAACCCTAGCGAGAATTAGAGTCAGGGATTTTAAGTCACTGATTGAAAAAGGCTTTTGGTCAGTCCCGAGCTGGCGGCTCGTCGCCGGGCCGCAGCCTGCGCCACTCCGCGCCAAGCTGGTGCCTGAACCAGGTCGACTGACGCTTGGCATACTGACGGGTCGCGATCTTGGCGCGCTCGATCGCCTCCGGAAAACCCGACTGCCCAGCCATCGCCGCTTGCAGCTCCCGCACACCGATCGCCTTCATTGCCGGCAGGTCGGGATCGAGGCCGAGCGCCGTCAGCTGGCGCACTTCGTCGAGCGCGCCCTTGTCGAGCATCTGGTCGAACCGCGCTTCTATGCGCCGGACCAGTTGCTCGCGGTCCGGCTCGATGACCAGGAAACGCGCGCTGTCGCGATCGATCAGCGGCCGGCCCTGCGCCGCCTGCCATTCCAGGATCGAGCGTCCCGAGGCGTCGAGCACTTCGAGTGCGCGCACGATACGCTGACCGTCGGTCGGCCTTAGTTGCATGGCCATGGTCGAATCCTCGCGCATCAGAAGGCGATGCAGCCTTTCTGCCCCCCGTTCCTTGAGCTCGTAGCGCCAGCGCTCGCGCACGGCGGGCGGAATGTCCGGCATGTCCGAGATGCCTTCGGACAGTGCACGGAAATAAAGTCCGGTGCCGCCGACGAAGATGACCGGCCGGCCCGATAGTGCGCCGTCTCCCATCAGCCTTGCCACATCGCGCAGCCAGGTCCCGGTGGAATAGGCGGTGGAGGGGTGCACGTGGCCATAGAGGAAGTGCGGCACGCGTGCCATCTCCGCGGCGCTCGGCCGCGCCGTCAGGACATCGAGGACCGAATACCCCTGCATGGAATCGGTGTTGACGATGACCCCGCCGCCGCGTTCGGCGAGATCGAGCGCCAGTGCCGACTTGCCGCTGGCCGTCGGCCCGGCTATCAGGATCGCGTTCTCGACGCGGCCTTCGCCCGCCCCCCTGCCGGAATGTTCGATGCCGCTGATCGCCACGCTAGTGTCCCGTCCAAAAGCCCGCGCCGTGCCGGCCTCGCTAGCGAATATGGCCTTGCGGGCCGCCGGCGCAAGCGCCGTTCATTGGCTGGATGAGGACGTCGCATGCGACCTCGTTTTGCCGCGGAGCTCGGATATCGGCGAAGTCACCGCCAATCTGCGCGCGGCGCTGGCTTCCGACCCGGTCGACGTCGTCGTCCAGTCCGCCCAGGGCAGGCGGAAGAAGATCCTGCTCGCCGACATGGATTCGACGATGATCGACCAGGAATGCATCGACGAGCTCGCCGACGAAATCGGCGTCAAGGACCATGTGGCGGCGATCACCGCGCGCTCAATGAACGGGGAGATCGCCTTCGAACCTGCCTTGCGCGAACGCGTCGCCTTGCTGAAAGGCCTCGACACCGCGGTGGTCAACCGCATCATCGCCAACCGGCTGACGCTTGCCGCCGGCGGCCGCGCCCTGGTGCAAACGATGCGCGCCCATGGCGCCTGGACCGCGCTGGTTTCGGGCGGCTTCGACGTCTTCACCAGCCGCATCGCCGAAATGCTTGGGTTCCAGGAAAACCGCGCCAACCGGCTGATCGAGGAAGAGGGAAAATTCGCCGGCATGGTGACCGAGCCTATCCTCGGCCGCGCCGCGAAGGCCGAAGCGCTCCTGGACATAGCGGCGCGGCTCGCGCTGACCACGCAGGATGCCATCGCGGTCGGCGACGGCGCCAACGATCTCGATATGATCCGTCTTGCCGGCACCGGGGTCGCCCTGCACGCCAAGCCGGCGGTGGCCGAGCAGGCACGTATCCGCATCGATCATGGCGACCTGACCGCGCTGCTCTATCTCCAGGGCTACCACCGGGATCAGTTTGTCGAATGACGCCGATCCGCACCGGGCGCCTCGTCCTGCGCAACTGGGAAGAACGCGACCGCGATCTCTTCCATCGCATCAACTCCGACGAGCGCGTAATGGAATTCTTCCCGTTCCGCCGCGACCGCGCCGCGGCTGACGCCAAGATGGACGAGGTCCGCTCCTGGATCGATGACGATGGTTATGGCTTCGCCGCTGCAGAGATCGCCGCGACCGGCGAATGCATCGGCTTCGTCGGCTTGTCCGGAACGGAGGACATAGACGTGCTGGCGCCCGGCACGATCGAGATCGGCTGGCGGCTGGCGCCCGAATTCTGGGGCCAGGGCTATGTCACGGAGGCCGCCGAGGCCTGGCTCGCCTTTGGTTTCGAAGCGCTCGGCGTCGACGAAATCGTGTCTTTCGCGGTTGCCGACAACCATCGCTCGACCGCGGTCATGAAGCGGCTCGGCATGCGTGCCGATCCGAGCGCCGATTTCGACCATCCCGCAGTCCCCGACAGCCAACCGCATCTCAAGCGGCATGTTATGTACCGGCTGTCGCGGGTGGACTGGCAGGCACGAAAAAGGACGGCTCGCTAGCCGTCCTTATCATTGAACATCAATCTGTTGCCCGGCTTTCCGGACTCAATCCATCCGGATCGTCACGAAGCGCAGCTCGCCGGTCTTCGAGGCCAGCATCAGGAGCGCATTCTTACGGCCCTGCTCCTTCAGCGCGCCGATCCGGTCCATCACGTCCTTCGGCGTGCCGACGGATTCCTGCGCGATCTCGGTGATCACCTCGCCGGGCTGGATGCCGCGCTCGGCGGCGGCCGAATCCTTGGCGACATCCGTGATGACAACGCCCGACACGTCGGCTGCAATGCCGAACTTCTGCCTGGTCTGGTCATTGAGCTCACCGACCGTCATGCCGAGCACCGAAGCGGTCGACACCGGAGGCGCTGCCTTGTCGCCATTGCCCTGGTCGGTGCCGCCGTTCTCGCCGCTGGCCAGCTTCTCGCCGTCCTCGAGCCGGCCGAGCGTCACCTTGACGGTCTGCTCGACGCCCTTGCGCACGATGACGACGTCGACCGCCTTGCCGACCGGGCTTTCGGCGACGACGCGCGGCAAGTCGCGCATTTCATGGATGTCCTTGCCGTCGAACTTGATGATGACGTCGCCGGCCTGCACCGTGCCGTTGTCGACCGGCCCGCCCTTGATGACGCCGGCCACCAACGCGCCCTTGGCGGTCGCCATGCCGAGGCTTTCGGCGATGTCGGCCGTCACCGGCTGGATGCGCACGCCGAGCCAGCCGCGCCGCGTCTCGCCATACTGGCGGAGCTGGTCGACGACGCCCGCGGCGAGCTGCGAGGGGATGGAGAAGCCGATGCCGATCGAGCCTCCCGACGGCGAGATGATTGCCGTGTTGATGCCGATGACCTCACCCTGGTCGTTGAACAGCGGGCCGCCGGAATTGCCGCGATTGATGGCGGCGTCTGTCTGGATGAAGTCGTCATAGGGTCCGGAATTGATGTCGCGGTTGCGCGCCGAGACGATGCCGACCGTCACCGTGCCGCCAAGGCCGAACGGATTGCCGATCGCCATCACCCAGTCGCCGACGCGCATCTTGGTGGAATCGCCGAACTTCACCGCCGTCAGCTTGTGGCCCTTGGGGTCGACCTTCAGCACCGCGACGTCGGTCTTGGTGTCGGTGCCCACAAGCGTCGCCTTCAGCGTCACGCCGTCGGAGAAGTTGACCTCGATGTCGTCGGCGTCGGCGATCACATGGTTGTTGGTCACCACGATGCCCTGCTCGGCATCGATGACGAAGCCGGAGCCTAGCGACTGCACCTTTTGCGCTGCACCGCCCTTGTCGCCGCCACGGTTCTTGAAGAAATCATCGAAAAAGTCCTGGAACGGCGAGCCCTCGGGCAGTTGCGGCATCGGCACCGCGCCCGGCCCTTCCGAGCCCTTAACCGTCTGCGAGGTGGAGATGTTGACCACGGCACCCAGCAGGCGCTCGGCGAGATCGGCGACCGAAGGCGGTCCGTCGGAGGCTATCGTAGGCGTGACGAAAGACGGAACAGCAACAATGCCGACCGCGAATGCCGTGGCGCCGGCAAAGAAGGTGCGGCGCGCCGCGCGCAAAAAGCTGTCGGATGTCATCGTGGCCTCCCGAAAATCTGAAACCGAGCGTCTGAAAAGACAGGCGTTTCCGCAAAGACGCCCTGCCCGGCTCATGTTGGCAAGAAATAAGGCACGTTTGCGGCTAGTGCCATGATCTCAGGATAAATCGTCGGCCGCCGCGGTACCAACGAATTCGTCAGCCGCGCACCAGCCAGACGATGCCGACGCCGATGGCGATCGCCACCAGTCCGCCGATCCGCAGCACATTTTCCGGCACCGACACCACCTCGGCGGCGAGTTTCCGGGCCAGAGCCGGAAACCCTCCATAGACCAGCCCTTCGATCACGAGGACCAAGCCCATTGCCGCCAGAAAATCCTGCACCGCCCGCTACTGGGCGATGCCGGGTTGCGCGGCCGGTGCCGCCGGTTGCCCCGTTCCGGGCTGCAACGCCGCCGGCTGACCGGGCTGGGGCTTGCTGTCCGGATCGCGGAAGTAGCGGAAGAATTCCGACTGCGGCGACAGCACCATCGTCGTTCCGGTGTTGTCGAGCGCGGTGCCGTAGGCGTTCATCGAGCGGTAGAAATCAAAGAAGGCCGGATCGCGCTTGTAGGCGTCGGCGAAGGTCGCGCTGCGCTGCGCCTCGCCCTCGCCGCGAAGGATTTCCGATTCCTTCTGCGCCTCGGCGACGATCTCGACCACTTCGCGGTCGGCCCGCGCCCGGATGCGCTGCGCCGCCTCGTTGCCGCGGGCTCTGAGCCGCTCGGCCTCCGCCAGGCGCTCGGCCTTCATGCGGTCATAGGTCTGCTGCGAGACCTCCGCCGTCAGATCGGTCCGGCGGATGCGCACGTCCTCGATGTCGAGGCCGAGCGAGGTCGCGTCGGGGCGAAGCTGGTCGCGCACCTCGCGCATCATGTTGCCGCGCTCCTCCGAAAGAGCTGCCTCGAAGTCCCGCAAGCCGTAGACACGGCGAAGCGCCGCGTCGAGACGCGTCCTCAGCCGGGCTTCGGCCAGTTCAACCTGACCAGACACCGCCGCGCGGAAGGTGCGCGGATCCGAGATGCGGTAGGCGATGAAGGCGTCGACCTCGTAGAACTTGCCGCCCGAAACCTGGACGCGGATGTTGTCGAGGTCAAAGCGCATCACCCGCTTCTCGACCATTTGCACGCTGTCGGCATCGAAGAAAGCGAACGGCGCCTTGAAGTAAATGCCGGGCTCGCTCTTGACGTCGATGATCTCGCCGAAGCGGAGCACGATCGCCTGCTGGCCGGCATTGACCACGAACACGGAAGAGTAGACCAAGAACAAAAGAACGGCCGCGACGACGGCGAGGATGGGAAGACGGTTGGCCATCACTGGTTACCTCCCGTCGTGGCGCCCACGGCCGGCGCCGGCGGCGCTTTCGGCTGCAATGCCGGCAGCGGCAGGTAAGGCAGCACGCCCTGACCATTACCCTGCTCGACGACGACCTTGTTCGAGTCCTTCAGGATCTTCTCCATGGTTTCGAGATAAAGGCGCTTACGCGTGACGTCGGGCGCCTTGGAATATTCGTTGTAGACGGAGATGAAGCGCTGCGCCTCGCCTTCGGCTTCCTGCACGACGCGGTTCTTGTAGGCGGCGGCATCCTCTCGGATCTGCGCCGCCGCGCCGCGCGCCTGGCCGAGCTTCTGGTTGGAGTATTGATTGGCCTGCTCGACGAACTTGTCCTCGTCCTGCTCCGCGCGTTGCACCTCGTCGAACGCGTCGGCCACCTCGCGCGGCGGGGCTGCATCCTCGATCGAGACCGCATTGACCTGCAGACCCGTCTTGTAGCCGTCGAGCGTGCCCTGGATTATCTCACGCACTCCTGTTGCGATGCCCTGGCGATCGTCGCGGAAAATGTCCTGGGCCGGGCGCCGGCCGACGACTTCGCGCATTGCACTCTCGGCGACCTGCGACAGCATCCCGTCAGGATCGGAGACGTCGAACAGATAGGCCTTCGGATCGGAAACCTGGTAGGCGACAGAGAACTGCACATTGACGATGTTCTGATCGCCCGAGAGCATCAGCCCGGAGCCGCTGCTCGATCCGCCGCCGACACTGACGAGCTGCTCGGAGATCTTGGCGGTCTCGACCGTTTCGATCGGCCACCAATGGAAATGCAGGCCGGGCTGCGAAAGTTCGGCCTTGGGCTTACCGAAACGCAGCTCGACCGCGACCTCGTCGGGCTGCACGGTATAAATTGCCTTGAAGGCCCACAGCACGATGAGGGCCAGCGCGATCAGCCCGAGCACGGCCGGGCTGGCGCCGCCGCCACCCGGAAGCGCGCGCCGCAGCCTGTCCTGGCCGCGGCGGATGATGTCTTCGAGATCGGGAGGCGAACCTTGCGGGCCGCTCGGCCCCTTCGGTCCCTGCCCCCAGGGCCCCTGATTGCCGCCGCCGCCCCATGGGCCGCCGCCACCGCTCTTGTCGTTCCAGGGCATGAATGTCCTTTCGCTTCGGTTCCCTCAGGCCTTACGGCGCAATCCTAACGTCGTTCTTCTATAGGGACGCCATGGCATGCTTTCAACGCGAGAGCCACCGCCACCGTCCGATTTGGCCCGATAGCGACCGTTTGTCGTCGTCAACGGCCGCCGCGACGGCGTTCGTAGACGGTGTAGCGCGTCGCGTGGCTGTCCTTCTCGCCGGCGGGAAAATCCTCGGCGCTGACGATTTGCCACGTGCTTGGGTCGATCGGGGGGAAATGGGCGTCGCCGTTGACGCTGGCCAACACATGCGTCACATGCAGGCGGTCGGCGATCGGCAGGGCCTGAGCATAGATCTCGCCGCCACCGACCACGCAGATTTCCCCGGGGCCCGCCATGCAGCGGCCGCGTACCTGGGCTAGCGCGATCGCGTCATCCAGCGAGTGTGCCACTTCTGTGCCCTCGGCGCGCCAGCTCTTGTCGCGCGTCACCACGATGTTCAGACGGCCGGGCAGCGGCCGGCCAATACCTTCATAGGTCTTACGACCCATGACGATCGGCTTGCCCATCGTATCGGCCTTGAAGCGCTTGAGATCGGTGGAAAGCCGCCACGGCAGCCCGCCTTCGCGCCCGATCACGCCGTTCTCGGCAATGGCGACATAAATGGCGACGTCCATCAGTTGGCGTCTCCGCCATTGTTGTCCGAAGGTTCCAGCAGCAGGATGTCGATGTTGCGCTCGGGATAGAAATCCTTCGCGGTCACCTCGAACGTCGTCGGCCCGACTTTCTTGACGTTGTCGCCACAGAAGGAGACGAGGTTCTTGGGGCTGCCCTTGTCGATCGCCAGCTTGAAATTGCCGATATTGCCTGAGGCCCAATTGCCCCCCGTGGTGAGGATGTAGGCGATCCGGCTCTCGTAATATTTCGGGTAGCCATCCGGATTTGCCTTGGCTGCCTTGCGCACCGCGTTGTCGAATGTCTCGTCCATGCAATAGCGGGTCTTGTAATTATCGTATTGCGGGCTCTGGAACTGGCCGTCGGAGAAAAAGCTGACCGAGGAAGTGCCGCCGACGCTGGGCTTGTAGCGGTGCGAGACATGGACTTCCTTGTTGGCCGGGAAAGTCGAACGCCACCAGTAGGTCGAGCGCAACTGCCAGAACGGCACATAGGAGCTCTGCATGCCCGACCCGTTATCGGCGGTATCCTCGATGATGATCCCGCGGTCTTCCCAATCCTTGGTGACGTCCTTGGGCAGCTTCGCCAGGGCCGCCTTGGCGGCGTCGCCGAACGGATAGAGCGGCACGTTCTGCGCCTTGAGATCAGCCGTGATGTCGATGCCGAGCGCCAGGGCCTTCTGCTCCAGTTGCGGCTTGGCGTCGACACCATCGATCGTCACCTCGAAGCCGAGGAAGTTGTCGCTCTGCGCTTCCGGGATCGCCGGCATCTCGTTGGGATCGCCCTCTATGTCGGGCATCGGGAACGCGACGATGGAGCTGACGTCCTTGTCGGTGTTGTTTCGGAAGACATAGTCGACCGTCACCTTCTCCGGCGAGATGAAAAGGTCCTCGCTTTGCATGGCGACGGCGTCGCTGCGCGACAGGATCAGCCCGCCGGTGCCCAGCTCGGCGACGGAATCATTGGCGAAGGCCGGCGCAGCAATGACCGCCAGCGCTGCGGCCAGTACGGTGCGTAACATGAACCCCTCCTCTGTAGCGCGATACCGGGACCAGCCGGGTGCGTTCTTCCATCTACCCGTTTCAAGATAGCGTTTCAAAGCCCTTCGTCGCCGGATACGTGTCCTTCTGGACACCGGGCCGCCGATCGGGCAGGAGATCGCCATGCGCAAGCTTCTCGTCATCGGCATCGGCGCCGGAAATCCCGACCACATGACGGTCCAGGCCATCAACGGCCTGAACCGCGCCGACGTGCTGTTCATTCCGGACAAGGGCGCGAAGAAGAACGATCTCGCCGATCTGCGCCGGCAGATCTGCGACCGCTTCGTGATCAACCCGAAATCGCGCCGAGTCGAGTTCGAGGTGCCGGTACGGGCAGAGCCGACATCGTCCTATCGCGCGACGGTCGACGACTGGCATGAAGCGATCGCAGAAATCTATGAGAGCCTGATCCGCGACGAACTTGCAGAGGATGGTTGCGGCGCCTTGCTGATCTGGGGCGACCCGTCGCTCTACGACAGCGCGCTGCGTATCCTCGAACGCGTTCGCCTTAGGGACAATGTCGGGTTCGAGATCGAGGTCATCCCCGGCATCACCGCGATCCAGGCGCTGGCCGCCGCCCATGCGACCGCGCTCAACCGCATCGGCGATTCGATCCTGGTCACCACCGGCCGACGGCTGGCCGAGGAAGGTCTGCCCGCGAATGCCGGCTCCGCGGTGGTCATGCTCGACGGAAAGTGCGCCTTCAACACGTTGGCCGATAAGGATGTCTTCATCCAGTGGGGCGCTTATCTCGGCACTGCGGACGAAATCGTCATCTCCGGGCGATTGGGCGACGTTGGTGCCGAAATCGAAAGGGTTCGTGAGGACGCCCGGCGCAAGAAAGGCTGGATCATGGACACCTACCTGCTGCGCAAGCCAGAATAGGCGACAGAGGGCTGCCCTACTGCCTACCCAGCATCGATCTCCGCCTGCAGGGCCTGCATATGGATGGCGGCGGCCGACGAAGCGGCTCGCTCTATGGCCCGGAACCGGCTGACGACCGCCAGCCCCACCGATGTCAGTTGCGCGCCACCGCCTTTGCGGCCCCCGGTCTGCGCCGCGACCAGCGGCTTGCCGAACACGCGGTTCATGTCCTCGACCAGATCCCAGGCATGCTTGTAGGACATCTCCATGCCGCGCGCCGCGGCGGAGATCGAGCCGAAGGCGGCGATCTGCTCCAGAAGCTCGATCTTGCCCGGGCCGATCCGGCCATCTGGGTCGAGATTTATCCGCAGGCTTAGCGACGGCATGTCCTGTTCTCCGCAATCATGTCGAGGTTAGCCCTTTTGCGGACAAAGCGCTATTCCAAACCAACATAGCGGCACACGCATCCATCATCCATCGGCCTCCGCTGGCAACCCGACGGCCGTCGTCGCGCTGTCGAAGCTCACCGTCTTGATCACGGCGAAGACCTTGTGCCCAAGCGCGAGGCGCAGGGTTTGCCTTGACTGTTCGGTGATGCGCGCCAGAACGGTCGAGCCGTTGCAATCGATGGCGATTTCCACCGTAGGCCCGGTTCCCGGCCTGATGGCGGAAATTGTGCCCGGCAAAATGTTGAGCGCGCTGAGGCCCGTCGGCTGCTCGGTCGCAACCATGACGTCGCGGGCCCGAACGCGCAGCCGCACCGAAGCTCCGACCGCATGTGCAAGACGCGGCACGCGGATTTCGCCGGCCTGCGAGGCAAGCACCGTCATGCCGAAAGCCTGGTCGTGACGCAGAACCTTGGTGTCGAGCACGGCACCGCCCTCGCCGCGCTGCTCCACCGGTAACAGGTCGAGCCGCTGCATGATTGCGGCTGTCGGACCCGAGGCCGCGACCTTGCCTTGCGAGAGCACCACGACGTCGCTTGCCAGCCGCGCCACCTCGGCGACGGAATGGCTGACATAGACGATCGGCACCTTCGTCTCATCGCGCAGCCGCTCGATATAGGGCAGGATCTCGGCCTTGCGCGCCTCGTCGAGCGAGGCGAGCGGCTCGTCCATGAGCAACAGTCTCGGACTGGCAAGCAGGGCACGGCCGATCGCCACCCGCTGCTTCTCGCCGCCCGACAATTTCGCCGGCCGCCGGTCCAGCAGATGAGCGATGCCAAGCAGGTCGATCACCACATCCATCTTGGCGTAGCGTTCGGAAGAAGGCGTGAACCAGCGACCGTATCGCAGATTGCCGGCGACGCTCATATGCGGGAACAGCCGCGCATCCTGGAACACCATGCCGATCCGCCGTCTGTGCACCGGCACGAAGATGCGCGCGGCGGTGTCGATCAGCACGCGTCCGTCGATGGCGATGCGGCCCCTGCCGGGAGGGATTAGGCCCGCGATGAGATTGATCAGCGTCGATTTGCCGGAACCGGATGGCCCGAACAGCGCGGTCAGCCGGCCGGCGCTCTCGAACCGCGCTTCCAGGGCGAAGTCGCCAAGCCGGTGGTGGATATCGACCGAGAGAGTCATTCGATGTCCATCCGCCGCCCGACGCGCCGCGCCAGCACCTCCGACGCGATGAGCGCAACCATCGAGATGGCAATCGAGATCAGCGTCAGCCTGAGCGCGCCCTCGTCGCCGCCAGGCACCTGTGTAAGGGTATAGATGGCCGAGGGCAGCGTCTGCGTTTCGTTGGGAATGTTGGAGACGAAGGTGATCGTGGCGCCGAACTCGCCCATCGCCTTGGCGAAGGAAAGGATCGAGCCGGCGATCAGGCCGGGCAGGATCAGCGGCAGCGTTATGGTGGCGAACACCCAGAGCTGATTGGCGCCGAGCGTTCCGGCCGCCGCCTCGATTCTGCGGTCGACCGCCTCGATGGAGAGCCGGATCGCCCGCACCATCAGCGGAAAGCCCATGACGCCGCAGGCCAGCGCCGCGCCGGTCCAGCGGAACGAAAAGACGATGCCGAAATGCTCGGCAAGGAAGGCGCCCGCCGGCCCGCGGCGGCCGAAGGTGAGCAGGAGCAGATAGCCGGTCACCACCGGCGGCATGATCAGCGGCAGATGCACCAGCACGTTGAGCACCGTCTTGCCCCAGAAACGGCCGCGCGCCAGCAGGAGCGCGATCAATATGCCGGGTGGCAGGCTGGCGATCATCGCCACAGTCGCCACCTTGATGGACAGCCGGACCGCATTCCATTCGTCGGGAGTGAGGTCCAGCAGCCAATTCATCGTTGTGTTTGCGCGCTCGTTCTCAGTTGCTCGGCGCCAGCACGGTAAAACCCTGCTCCTTGAAGATCTCGGCGGCCTTGGCCGACTCGACGCATTTCAGGAAGGCAGCCGCATCCTTGTCCTTCGAATCCGCGGTCTGGGCAATCGGGTAGATGATCGGCGGATGCGAATCCTCCGGAAAGGTGCCGACGATCTTGACGCCCTTTTCGGCATGCGCGTCGGTGGCGTAGACGATGCCCAGCGCCGCCTCGCCCGTCGAGACCAGCTTGAGTGCCGCGCGCACATTCTCGGCCTGCGCGACCTTGTCCTCGACCGACGACCAGACGCCCAGCGATTCCAGCGCCGCCTTGCCATATTTGCCGGCCGGCACGGCCTTGAAATCGCCCATGGCAAGCTTGCCGTCGCCGATCAGCCCGGCAAGGTCGAAGCCTTTCTCGACCTTGGTCTCGACCTTGGAATCCTTCGGAGCCGCCAGCACGATCTGGTTGCCTAGCAGCTTCACCTGCGTATCCGGCTTGATCAGCTTCTTGTCCGAGAGATATTTCATCCAGTCGAGGTCGGCCGAGACGAAGATGTCGGCCGGCGCGCCGCCTTCGATCTGCTTGGCCAACGCCGAGCTCGCCGCGTAGGATATGGTTGCGGCTTTGCCGACTTCCGGCTCGCATGCCTTGTTGACCGCATCGAGTGCGTCCTTGAGGCTCGCGGCGGCAAATACGATCACCTTGTCCTCGGCACGGGCCGCCGGCACCGTTGCCATCAGCACTGCCGCCAGACCGCCAGCGGCGATCGCCTTCAGTCCAAAACCCTTGCCCGTCATGAAGTGTCTCCCTCGTTCCAAACCGTATGGCCCAAAGCCTTGGACCGATATATCCGGATGAACATAACAAGGGAAGGCTTTTCACCTGCCGTGGCATTGTGTGCCGGCGTGGTCCCGGCCTACGATGGATGCGAAACAGCGATGCTGAAGGAGAGACGCAGGAAGATCAGCGCCCGCAACATCCTCAAGGGTAAGGTGACCGGGATCGCCAAGGGAGCCACGACGTCGCATGTCAGGATCGACATCGGCGGCGGCGTCATCGTCACCGCGTCGATCACCAACGAAGCGGTCGCCGGCCTCGCGCTCGAAACAGGCCTATGCGGTGATCAAGGCTTCGGACGTGATGGTCGGCATCGACTGAGAAAGCTAGACGGCGATCGGCGCCTTGATGCTCGCATCGGCGAAATAGTTCTCGAGGCGGAAATCCTCGAAGCGGAAGGCGAAAAGGTCCTTCACCTCCGGATTGATCCACATCGTCGGCAGGGCTTTGGGCGTGCGCAGCATCTGCTCGCGCGCCTGCTCGAAATGGTTCGAATAGAGATGCGCATCGCCCAGCGTGTGGACGAAGTCGCCGGGCTTCAGCCCGGTCACCTGCGCCACCATCATGGTGAGCAAGGCATAGGAAGCGATGTTGAACGGCACGCCGAGGAAGATGTCGGCCGAGCGCTGGTAGAGCTGGCAGGAGAGCCGGCCTTCCGAGACATAGAACTGGAACAGGCAATGGCAGGGCGGCAGCGCCATCGCCTCGACTTCGGCCGGATTCCAGGCCGAGACGATGAGCCGCCGAGAGTTGGGATTCCTGCGTATCTCCTTCAGAAGATTCGCGATCTGATCGATCTCGCCGCCATGACCGTCCGGCCATGAGCGCCACTGCTTGCCGTAGACCGGGCCGAGATCGCCGTTCTCGTCGGCCCATTCGTCCCAGATGGTCACACCATGATCGTTGAGATATCTGATGTTGGTGTCGCCGGCCAGGAACCACAGAAGCTCGTGGATGATCGACTTCAGATGCAGCTTCTTGGTGGTGGTGACCGGAAAGCCGCGCGACAGGTCGAAGCGCATCTGGTAGCCGAATACCGAGCGCGTGCCGGTGCCCGTACGGTCGCCACGGTCGGCGCCGTTCTCCAGCACATGCTTCAACAGGTCGAGATATTGGCGCATCGGCTCCGCCTCGATTCGGATAACGGGCCATCATAACGAATGTGCGCGCCGACGCCACGCCCGTCTCAAATCCTCCCCTAAGCAAGTAGGCAGGACCTTTTCAGAATTCGCTCTGGCGAGTCGAGTAGCGTGGTTTTCGAGAACCGGAACGGAGTGTGTACCAAGGTACGTGAGCAACGGAAGCGCGGAAACCGGCCGCGCATGCCCCCGAAAATCGAAGCGATTTTGGAGAAGGATCATGCGCAAACCAAAGTGCTACAGCGTCCTTTGCGCGTCCGGAAGGACGCGCGGCGCTGTAGTCGGCCGCCAGACTAGAATTATCAAAAGTTCCTACAGCGAGCCGAGTTTGCCGAGATCCTTCGCAACCAGGTAATAGAAGGTCACGCGGCTCTTGGTGTTGTCGGCATGCATCGCCTTGCAGGTCTTCTCGATCGAGGCGTTGGCTTTTGCGGCATCCGCTACGCCAAGCTTCTTGCCGATCCAGTTCTCCCGCACGCGGTCGAGTTCCTTCGGGTCGGTGCAGGACACCAGCGAGGAATCGCGGTTCCTGAGGGCAATGCCCAGATGCTTGACGATCTTATCCACCGCCTCGGCGCTGGCGCCGGCATCGTATTTCTTCACATCCGCAAGATAGTCGGCCATCGAACTTCCCCTCGTCGGCGCCACGGATCCGGTCGATGAGGGTTGTGGCGCGTTACGCAACGTGTGCGTCAGGTCAGAGATTCCTCACCGGGAGCGAGATTTGATTGAGCGGGCGCGCAAGTCAACCCTTGGCTGCACAGTTTGGCATAACCGGATAAGCGCCGGTTTGGCCTTTCTTTTTCCGTTATCGGTCCCTATATTCGCTTCGTCGGCTTGACCGACTATGGCGATAAACAGGCGATGAAATAAGCCGTTCGGACCCGGGGGCGGTACCCGGCGCCTCCACCAAAAACCGCTCTGGCTGACGGAGCGGCTTTTGCTGGGGGCGAAATAGGATCGACGAAGGTGTAAAGATCGTACTTTTGCCCGGCATTGTACCACCGTCATCGGGCTAAACTTATAGTTGCCAACGACAACTATGCGGAAGCTCGTCTCGCTGCTTAATGCGGCGCGAACGCTTCAAATCAAGTCCTAGCGGTTCGCACTTCTAGGCGGGGTTCGGAGGTACCTGGCAACAGAAACCTCCACCTTCCCCCATTTTGCTTCTTCCCGATCAACCGACGGCCAAGGCACGTCCGGCGCTTGGTGCGTGGCGCGCAGCCTTGCCGCTCATCCTCAATGGACAAGCGATGCAAAATGATTGCGACCGATTTTTCGCGCTGACCGGCGGCCCCGGCTCGGGCAAGACCACCTTGATCGAGGCGCTGCGGGCTAATGGCTTCGCCACGGCGACCGAGGCCGGGCGCGGCATAATCCGCGACCAGATGGCCGTCGGCGGCCCTGCCCTTCCTTGGCAGGATCGCGCGCTCTTCGCCGAGCTGATGCTGTCGTGGGAATTGCGCTCGTGGCGCGCCGCACACGCCGAACCCGGCCCGGTGTTCTTCGACCGCGGCGTGCCCGACACGATCGGCTATCTCAGGCTCTGCGGCTTGCCGGTGCCGGACCACGTCACAGGCGCGGCGCGGAAATTCCGCTACGCGCGCCGCGTCTTCGTCGCGCCTCCCTGGCCGGAGATCTTCATCCAGGACGAGGAGCGCAAGCAGACGTTCGACGAGGCCGAGCGCACATTCCGCTCGGTGACCGGCGTTTATGCCGAGTTCGGCTACGACCTTTTGCCGTTGCCTCTCGCTCCAGTCCAGGAGCGACTGCGCTTCATCATCGACCAAGCAGGCCTGCCGCAGACATGAAAAATGTCGGGCAAGCCCGGCCTTTTTGTGTCGTCCGAGATGACCTATTCCGCCGGTGCCTCGGCCGCCTCGCGTGCGCGGCCGAGGGTCAGCTTGGCCAGGGTGAACGAGATCACTGCGCAGAGCGCGATGCCGGCCACCATCGGAAGCGGCGTGCCGTCGAAAAAGATACCGGCGATGCCCATTGCCAGCGCGCCGATGGCGAAATGCAGCGTGCCCATCAGCGCCGAGGCCGTGCCCGCGATCTCGCCATGCTCTTCCATCGCCAGCACCGAGGTGGTCGGGATGACGAGGCCAAGGAAGCCGTAGCCGATGAAGAGCAGCGCCGCCATCACGTCGAGCCGGTCGACGCCGGACGCCATGATCGCGAAGAGCGCCATCATCACCGTGGCATAGCCGGTGACCGCCACCCAGACCACGCGCTTCAAGCCGAAGCGATCGGCCAGCATCCCGGTCAGCTGCGACATGCCGATGAAGGCGACCGCGTTGATCGAGAAGAACACGCTGTAGACCGACGGCGACAGGCCGTAATGGTCGATCAGGATGAACGACGAACTCGACAGATAGACGAAGAAGCTAGCAATGCCGAAGCCCGCGATCGCCACGAGGCCGAGGAAGTTGCGGTCGCCCATCAAGTAGCGATAGCCGGCAATCGCCGTGCCGAAGGACGAGCCGGCGCGCTCCTCGACCGGCCGCGTCTCTTTGAGCGATGTGGCAAGCAGAATCGTGGCCAATGCCGCGGCGCCCGTCACCGTCCAGAATACAGCGCGCCAGCCAAAGCTTTCGATGATCTGGCTTCCAGTCAGCGGCGCGAGGATAGGCGATACCGAGAACACCAGCATCAGGAGCGACATCAGCTTGGCGGCCTCGTTGCCCGTGTGCAGGTCGCGCACGATGGCGCGAGGCACAGCCATGCCGGCGCTGGCGCCGAGACCCTGCAGGAAGCGGAAGGCGATCAGCCATTCGATGTTGGGCGCCATCGCCGAGCCGACGCCGCCGACCATGAACAGCGCGAGACCGGCATAAAGCGGCGCCTTGCGCCCGACCATGTCGGAGATGGGACCGACGACGATCTGCCCGAAACCCATCGACAGGAAGAAGATCAGAAGGCTCATCTGCACGGCGGCCGTGCCGGCATGCAGGTCCTGACCGATCGAAGGCAGCGCGGGAAGATACATATCGATCGCGAACGGGCCGATCGCGGACAACAAGCCGAGCACGACCGCGATGCGGAGGAATTTGGGACTCATGAGAAGGCTCTTTCGGATCTGGTTGCCGCCGCGAAATGCCGGCGTCTGAACCCAGGACGTTCCATCCCGCGGAAATCCGACATCCGGGAGCGAACCTCGTTTCGTCTCCGCGGAGGCGAACTTGTCTATCCCGCAGCGCGGACTCTCCTTTGTTGTGTCCATAAATTTAGACAGACTTGTCCAATTCGTCAATCACCGCTATATAGATTTTCATGAAGCACGGCGTCTCTCCTGACACTTTCCCGCCACGCAGCCATGAGGCCAAACGCGTGTCGGTGGTCGACGCTGCAGCCTCGGTCTTCTGCCGGGAAGGCTATGCCGGCGCCAATATCGACCTGATCGCGGCCGAGGCCGGCGTGTCGCGCCAGACCGTCTACAACCATCACGGCGACAAGGAAAAGCTCTTCGTCGCCGTCGTACGCGACCTGACGGAGCGCTGCAATGCCGGGATCTTCGCCACCATCGCGACCTTTCCCGACCAGCCCACGGACCTCGAAGCCGACCTCATCGCCTTTGCCGTGCGCATGAACCGCAACTGCATCTGCAACCGCGATGGCCGCTTCCTGCGCAAGCTGATCCATGCCGAAGGCGAACGTTATCCGGAACTGTTTGCCGAATGGCGTGAACAAGGCCCGGGCCGAACCTGGTCAGCGCTTGCCGCGCGCTTCGCCCGGCTCGCCTTTGCCGGCCACTTGTCGATCGGCGATCCCGACGTCGCTGCGCGGCAGTTCCTAGCTCTCGTCAATGCCGAGCTTCAGGTCACTTTCATGCTGGGCGGGGTGCCTACGGAGGAAGAGGTGCTGCGCTCCGCCACCAATGGCATGCGAACCTTTCTCGCCGCCTTCGCCAGAAAGAAATTCCCGGCCGGCAAACAGGCGGCGCTGGCCCACGCCTAGCGATCAAATCGCCGGTACCCCTATTGGCCTGAGCGCTTTGCGCCTATATGCGGTTTACGCCGCGCCTAAGCTTCATTACAGCTATGCGGACGATTCAACGGAACCCGACCATCACATGGCCGACGACCACATCCGCTACGACATTCTGGCCCAGGAGGCACTGCGCGGCGTCATGCGCAAGGTCCTGGCCGAGGTCGCGCGCACCGGCCTTCCGGGCAATCATCATTTCTTCATCACCTTTCTGACCGGCGCGCCGGGCGTGCGGATCTCGTCCAGGCTACGCGAGCGTTATCCGGACCAGATGACCATCGTCATCCAGTTCCAGTATTGGGACCTCAAAGTGACCGATGCGGGCTTTGAGGTGGGACTCTCTTTCTCCGATGTTCCGGAAAAGCTGGAAATCCCCTTCTCCGCAGTGCGTGGCTTCTACGATCCGTCGGTCAATTTCGAGCTCGAATTCGACGTCAAGACGGAGAACGTCGAAGACGAGGCAGCCGCTCCCGCGCCCGAGCCGATCGCCGTCGTGCCTGAGAAAAAGGCCGAAACGAAAAAGAAGGCTGCCGAAGCCGAGAAGAAACCAGCCGTCGCCGAGACCGGCGGCAAGGGCGCCGACGTCGTTTCGCTCGACGCCTTCCGCAAGAAATAGCCCGGCGGCATGGGCGAGGTCGTCAATCTCCGCCAGGCCCGCAAGCAGAAAGCGCGCACCGAGAAGGACCGCCGGGCCGTCGAGAACCGTGCGCTGCATGGCCGGACCAAAGCCGAGCGCGAGCGCGAGCGGCTGATCTCCGAAAAAGCCGGGAAATTCGTGGCCGGCCATCGCCGTGAAAAGCCTGACGACCTTGGCAAGCGCTGAGTCCTCCGATGGCCGCGGTCGAAAAACGTTCGGTAACGATCCGCGGTCACCGCACCAGCTTTTCCCTGGAGCAACCATTCTATGACGATCTCATCGCCATCGCAGCCGAGCGGTCGCTGTCGCTCGCGGCCCTGATCGCCGAGATCGACGAGAGCCGCACCCGGGATGCCAACCTTTCTTCCGCTCTGAGGCTCTATGTGCTCGCCTGGGCTAAGCGCCGCGGTACCGCGTTCTAGGCCGCGTTGTCGCTAACGCTTTGCCCAGCCTTGCGCCTGGCGCCGAAGCTGAGAAGCGCCGAGCGCTCGCGCTCTTCCGCCTGCTTCTTCGACCTTACCCGCATCATGTCTTTCCAGCCGATATAGCCGATGAGCCGCTCGTCCTCGCGTGAGACCACGGGCAGATGTGAGACATTGGCGGTGAGCAGCTTGTCGGAAAGCGCCTCCAGATATTCGTCTGGATAAGCCAGCGTGATCTTGCTGCCGGCGAGCAACTCGCCGAGAGTCGTCTTGCGATGCATACCGGCCCGCCGCCAGCGCAGGATCGCGGGCGGGTCGATGAGGCCGAGCACATGCCCCTCCCCGTTGACCACCGGGAAGCTCGGATGCCGGGTGTCCGGGGCGGTCAGGAAGGTCGCCGCGCCATGCAGCGTCATCGTCGCCGGCACGCTCTCGACCTTGGTCGTCATCACCTCCCTGACCCTGGTCAGCGCGAAAGGATCGACGCGGTATTCGCGGACGAGGTGATGCCCGCGACGCGCTACTTTCTCGGTCAGGATCGAGCGCTTCATCAACAGCACGGTTACCGCGTGCGCGGTGGCGCAGGCCGCGATCAGCGGCACGAGGACATGCGTGTTACCGGTCAGCTCGGTGGCGAAGAAGGTCGCGGTCAGCGGGGCGCGCATGGTGCCGCCCATCGTCGCCGCCATCGCCAGCAGCGGCCAGAAGCCGGGGCTCGCCTCGGGCAGGATGCCCGACAGCACCGCCCCCATCGCGCCGCCCATGATGAGCAGCGGCGCCAGCACGCCTCCCGATGTCCCCGACCCCAGCGCCACCGACCAAATGACGGCCTTCACCACCAGAAGCAGCAGCGCGGCGGCCGCGACCGTGCGGCCGTCGAGCATGTTGGCGATGTTATCGTAGCCGACGCCAAGCGCGTGCGGCTCGACCAGTCCGCCGATGCCGACCACCAGACCGCCGATCATCGGCCACCACATCCAGTGTATCGGCAACTTCAGGAAGGCGTCCTCGCAGGCATAGACCAATTGCGTCAGCAGGCCCGAGAGAAGTCCGGCGGCAATGCCGATCAGCACCCAGCCGCCCAGCCCGGCGATCGATGCCTGCATGGTCCCGGAGAACGGAAAAATCGGACCCGGCAGGTGCAGCAGACTGCGCTCGACTTCCGCTACGATCGCGGCGACGGCGACAGGAATGAAGCTGCGCGGCGTCCATTCGAACAGGAGCAGCTCGACCGCAAGCATGATGGCGGCGATCGGCGTTCCGAACACCGTCGTCATGCCGGCCGCCGCGCCCGCCACCAGCAGCGTCTTGCGCTCGTTGTCGCTGACCGGCAGCATCTGCGCGATCAGCGAGCCGATCGCCCCGCCGGTCATGATGATCGGGCCTTCGGCGCCGAACGGCCCGCCCGAGCCGATCGAGATCGCCGACGACAGCGGCTTCAGCACCGCGACCTTGGCGTCGAGCCGCGAGCGCCCGAGCAGGATCGCCTCGATGGCCTCGGGAATGCCGTGGCCGCGGATCTTCTCGCTACCAAAGCGCGCCATCAGGCCGATGATCAGCGCGCCGATCACAGGGACGATCACGGCGGCATAACCCAGCGGCGAGTCCTCAAGCTTGAGGTCGGCCAGCGAGAACTGGCCAAAATAGGCGATATTGGTGGCAAGCCTGATCAGCCGCAGAAGCACGATGCCGGCGAAGAGCCCGGCGGTTGCCACCACCACGGCGATGGCAGCGATGACGAGCACGCGCGGATCGGTAGTGAAGTCGCCAAGATGGCCGTTGCCGGCGCGAGCGGATTTCATATGGGAGCCTGAGCTTTCTGTTGGGCGCGAAGGCCGTCCGGTTTCAGTTGGCTCATATCGTAATACGATATAAATCATCAAGCGGTTTTCGGTCGCTGCGCCGCGTCATTTTGGACTTGGATCGCGACTGCCAGTTGAGCTTTTGCCGTAAAGGACCATAAGTCGGGGAATGACGCCGCCGAAACCACGCCCCGCCATCAGCCAGGCTGACTATCAGCGGCTGTCGCAATTCCGCTACCTGATCCGCCGCTTTCTCGAATTCAGCCAGGTCCAGGCCAATGAGGCGGGCCTTACGCCGCGCCAGCATCAGGCGCTGCTGGCGATAAAGGGATTTCCCGGCGGCGGACCGGTGGCAGTGGGCGACCTCGCCGAGCGGCTGCTCATTCGCCACCACAGCGCGGTGGAACTGGTGAACCGCCTTGCCGAGGCAGGGCTGGTCATCCGCGATCAGGACAAAGACGACCACCGTCGCGTCTTGTTGCAGCTCACCCCTCTAGCCGACGATCGCCTGGCCGAATTATCGGCCGCGCATCTCGACGAGCTTTCGCGGATAGAGCCGATGCTGCGGCGTCTGCTCTCGCGCCAAGAAGAGTCGTAGGCGCCCTGGTCTTCGGCTGGTTCCGTCACGCGGAGCGTAAAGCTCAACCGCCGTCGAGCGACTTCAACAGATTGTCGATCGTGAACGGATTGGCCTTTGGCTTCGCCGGCGTCGGGGTCGAACCGACGCCGGGCAGCGATCCGTCGGCCTTCCGCGTCTGCTCGGCCGCCTTGCGCGCTGCTTCCAGCTTCGCTTGCTCGCCCTTCTTGCGATCGGCCTCGGCCTGCGCCTTGGCTGCCTCGTCCGCGGCCCGCTGCTCGGCCTCCGCCTTCGCCTGCGCATCGGCATTCGCCTTGGCGTCCGCTTCGGCCTGCGCCTTGGCGTCGGCCTCCGCCTTGGCCCTCGCCTCTTCATCGGCCCTGGCTTTCGCGTCGGCTTCCGCCTTTGCCTGCGCTTCCGCCTCGGCTTTCGCCCTGGCTTCGGCCTCGGCCTTTTGCCGCGCTTCTTCCTCCTGCCGGCGCAACTCCTCCGCGGCCTTGTCGCGCTCGGCCTGCAGCGACGCATAGTAGCGCACTTCACGCCGCAGCCGCTGCTTCTCCAGCAGCGCTGCCTGCATCGCCTCGACCCGCTGCTGTTCCTTCTCCAGCGCGCGCTGCGTCAGGAACTGCGCCAGCGGACCGCTATCGAACTGGAGCGCGGTCGCCCCAAGCGGGCCCGAGAGGCTGAAATTGACGGCCGGCTCGGAGCCGACCATCGCCTCGTCGCCGGGACGGTAGGTCAGCGCCCCCTTTGCCGTGACGGTGCTTGTGTTGAGATCGGCGGTTACGTCGGCGGACAGGGTCGCGCCGGGATTGTCGAGACTGATTGGCGGCACCCGTAACGTGCCGTTGGCGACTGTGAAGGCCACATCCGTGTCGCCGGCGGCGAAGCTGCCCTCCCCGGCGATCCGCGGCGCGAAATCAGCCGTCTTGGCCGCGTCGATGTCACGTCCGATCGCGTCGGCCTTGGCGATAATTCCAGCAAACCCGTCCGGATTGATGCCGTCCACTTTCAATCCCCTCAGCGCCGCGGTGCCGGACCCTGACAGGGCGGCAATCATGGCGTCGACGGATTTGCCGCTGGTCGACAGCGCCGCCGAAAGATCACCGCTGCCGCCGATCCCGGCGCCCGGCAGAACCGCGGAAAGATCGGCGCCGGCAAGCCTTATCTGGCCGGAGAACAGGCCGGTGCCCTCCGTGTTCTTCAGGTCGAACAGGCCGGTCAGATCGCCGCCATGCAGCTTCGCCTTGAGGTCGGAGACATGGATGCCTTCCCGATCAACCTTCAGCGAGAATGAAGCGTCATGCGCCGTCGCGAATGACCCGACGGCGAGCGCCGATGTGTTTAGATCGAGGTCCGCGTTGAACGGCAGCGTCGATTTCTGGCTGAACGGCGTCGTCGGCCATCCACCCTTGGCGGGAGTGAAGGACTGGTCGCCGAACAGCGAAACCGCCAGCGGATCGAGGTCGAACTCGTCGAGCGCGACCGCCCCCGCTAGATGCGGCAGCCCATCCTTGGCGTCGATATTGATGTCGCCGGACACCGCCGCCTTGTTGATCGACCCGGTGAGACCGCTCAGCACAAGGAGCCCGTTGCCGAAGTCGGCATCGGCCGCCAGCGACGTAGACGTCCCGGTTCCCATGCCGGGCAGGCCTACCCCCATCGTCATCAGCCACGGTTCGATGTCGGCGGCATCGAGATTGACCTTGCCCTTGGCGGTCGGGCCCTGCGCCGTCGCGGCGACGGTTCCGTCGAAGCTCGCCCTGAAATCGTCGGCCGTCAGGTTGAAGCTGGTCGCGAGACCGCCGGCGATCGAGCCCTTCGCCGAGACGTCGGTATTGGCATGGCCGAGCATGCCGAGCGGCAGGGTCGGCAGGCCGTAAAGCGCCAGCAGCGTGGTTGCATTGTCGTTACGGGCGTTGAAGGTGATCGACACCGGCGCCTGGGATAGCTTGTCCACGGTTCCCTTGCCGGAAAGCGAGGCCGAGAAGGCCGAGCCGCCGGCCTTGCCCTGGGCCGAGAGCGCCAAGCCCGTGGTGCCGTCGCCATTGTCGGCGGCGCTGGTCAGAAGATCGATGCGCGCATCCTGAAACAATTCGGGATAGGCCGCCGCGCGACTGGCCAGGCCCCTGAGCGCGGCATTGTCGGGATAATGCTCGGCCGCCATATCGATCAACGGCTTGAGGTCCACCGCCACCACGGAGGCGTTGAGCTTGCCGGTCGGGCTCTGCGGGAAATCCTTGACCCGGCCCGTGGCGCTGATCGAGGCGCCGGCCAGGCCGCCGATCGAAAGCCGGTCGATCTCGAGCAGGCCTTCGCGCAGCCGCAGCGCCGTGTCAACCGCGTCGGCGCTCAGGCCGCCGGCGCTGACTGGGCCCGCCTTGATCTGGAAATCGAGATCGCGATTCGAAAAGCGGTTGGCGCCCTTGTCGCTGATGAAGATCGACGCGAAGGCGGCGAGCCCGTCCAGGTCCATCTCGCCGCCCGTCAGCCGCATCAGCACCGATGGCCTGGCGCCCTCCGGCTGGCTGGAATCGATGCTGCCCGAAAATTTCGCCTTGCCGAGGACAAGTTCGAGGTCGCTGAAGGACTGCCGGTTCTCGCTGAGATCGACCTTGGCCTTGAAGCCGGCCGCGGGCAGCCGGCGGATGGCCTCGTCGACATCCTTCGACAGCCAGGCGGCAAAGCCCGAAGGCTGCCCGACGGCGAGCAGCAAAGAGCCGGTGAAGCCGAAATGGTCTTGCAGGCTCAGCATGCCGTCCGCTTCGAGCGTCGTGCGGCCCGGCAGGGTCGCGGCAAGCGACTTGACCGACCAGCCGCCTTCGACCGGCTCAGCCGACAGCCGCACGTCGCGCACAGTCGTATCGCCGGCCACCACCGCCGGCAGCCGGACCTCGAGCGTGCCCGGTATCGTCGGCTTCGGCATGTGCTGCAGCGTCTGCTCCAATGCCGCGATACGCTGGTCGAGCGTGAAGCCCGATCCAGGGGCGCCGCCGACAGCCTCGTCGAACTGCACCTGCGCGCCATCGGCTTCGACCGCGAAATGCGGCTTCAGGCCGAGATCGACCGAGGCCTTGCCGTCGGCTGTGTAGGGATTGTCGAGCGGCCCGGTCTCGAAGCGGAACTCGTCGACATTGAGCTTCTGGTGGTCGAGCGCGAACTTGCCGTTCAGCCGGAAGCCCGGGTCGGGTTTGCCGGTGCTGATCTTGACCGGCTCGCCATTGTTGCCACGCAGTTCGCCCGAATTCTTGTCGGCGCCGGAGATCTTGAACTGGCCGGAATAGACCGCGGCGCCCTTGACGATGCCGGCATTGCCGTCAGTTTCGATGATCAGGGGATAGGCATCGGGGTCGGCCTTCAGCCTGAGCCGCATCTGGCCGTCCGCTTCCACCTTGCCGGTCGAGGCCGAGACGTCCGCGTGCAGGCCGTCGAAGCGAAGCGTTCCGTCCATGCGCCAGGGGCCGGCGAGCGATTTGGCGGAAATCGTCGAATTGATCTCGGAGATCACATGGCTGCGCCCGCCGGCTTCATGACGTAGTTCGATCCGCCCTTCGGTCACGGTCAGCTTCTCGATGGCGATCTGGCCCGGATCGAATGGGCTCGACGGCCGGATCGCCCAGTCGACGGTGCCGTCATTGGCGACGTCGATGGTCGCCTTGGGATGCACCAGCCGCATGTCGAAGATCAGCACCTCGCCGCGCAGGAAGGGTGCCAGTTCAGCATCCATCGAGAAGGTTTCGACCGTCATGGCGGGCTGGCCGCCAGGGCCGCCCGCGACCTCGACATTCGAGAAGGTCACCGACGGGAATGGCAGAAGCCGCGCCGTCGCGTCGCCCTTCACCGTCACCTTGCGGCCAAGGATGGCGCTCGCCTCGCGCTCGAAATCGCCCCGGTAGCCTGTCCAGTCGATGAAATACGGCACCACCAGCGCCGCGCACAGCACCAGCACGAACAGGCCACCGAAGATCACGAACAGGCGGGCGAGCATCTGTTTACCAGGTTGAAAGTCAGCCGCACTCTACCCGCATCCGCGTGTCGATAAAGAGGCAATTCAGCGCGACAGCCGCCAACGTCCCCAGTTGCGCGGCGGCTCGAGGTCGGGGTATCTCCTTTTGCCTACCCCACCCCTCCGGCCACGCCCTGGCCGCAACGGATCTCAACCCAACCGGAGCGTTCCCGATGTCAGGCAAGAACTGGGATAGAGTGCCCATCGACGCGCAGAGCGTTGACGCTCCGCTGTCGACGGCCGCGATCTTCCTCGTCGTCACGGTCGGCGGCGACAAAGCGGCGTTGGCGAACGTCGCTACGGTGCTCGGCGAGCTCGACGACCTCGTCAAGAATGTCGGTTTTCGCGACCTCTCCGGCCGGCTGTCTTGCATAGCCGGCATCGGCGCCGACCTCTGGAACCGTCTGTCGCCTGACCGGCGGCCGCGCGAGTTGAAACCCTTCGCGCCAATCGAGGGGACAGCGCATTCGGCGCCCTCGACGCCGGGCGATCTGCTTTTCCACATCCGCGCCGAGCGGCCCGACATGTGCTTCGAACTCGAACGCATGCTGCTGAACAGCCTTAGCGATAGCGTGACGGTCGTCGACGAGGTATCGGGCTTCCGCTATTTCGACGCGCGCGATCTTCTGGGTTTTGTCGACGGCACCGCCAATCCGACCGGCCTCGACCTGCCTGCCTCGGCCCTGGTCGGTGACGAAGACGGCGACTTTGCCGGCGGCAGCTACGTCGTGGTGCAGAAATACCTGCACGACATGGCCGCCTGGGGCAAAACGCCGACCCATGTCCAGGAGGAGATCATTGGCCGCACCAAGATCGACAACATCGAGATCGACGATGACGAGAAGCCGCGCAAGTCGCACAAGTCGCTGGCCACGATCGAGGACGACGCCGGCAACGAGTACGACATCCTGCGCGACAACATGCCGTTCGGCCGCCCAGGGCAGAACGAATTCGGCACCTATTTCATCGGCTACACGCGCTATTTGTGGGTGATCGAGAAGATGTTGCAGCGCATGTATGTCGGCGAGCCGCCCGGCGCCTATGACAGGCTGCTCGACTTCTCCACCCCGGGCACCGGCACCACCTTCTTCGCGCCGACACGGTCCATGCTGCAGAAGCTGGCCGAAGAGGCGCGGGAATGACCTCTGGCCGGCGGACTACCCGGCCGCCGGTAATATCTTGCCCGGGTTCATGATGTTGAGCGGATCAAGCGCCTGCTTGATCGTGCGCATGACGTCGACGCCATGGCCTAGTTCGCGCCTTAGGAAGCCGACCTTGCCCTGGCCGATGCCGTGCTCGCCCGTGCAGGTGCCATCCATGGCAATGGCGCGCATGTTGAGCCGGGCGACGAATTCCTCGCACCGCGCGATCTCCTGGGGATCGTTAACGTCCATCAGCACCAGGGTATGAAAATTGCCGTCGCCGGCATGGCCGACGATCGGTGCGATCAGCCCCATCTCGGCGATATCGGCCTCGGTCTCGGTAACGCATTCGGCCAGCCGCGAGATCGGCACGCAGACATCGGTCGACAGCCCCTTGGCGCCGGGGCGCAGCGTCAGCGACGACCAATAAGCATCATGCCTGGCCTTCCACAGCTTTGTCCGCTCCTCGGCGACGGTGGTCCACAGGAACGGCCCGCCGCCATTCTCCTCGGCGATCATGCCGAACGTCTCGGCCTGTTCGGCGACGCCGGCATCGCTGCCGTGGAACTCGACGAACAGGCACGGGCTCTCCGGATAGTCGAGCTTGGAGTAATTCTTCATCGCCCGCATCTGAAGCGCGTTGACCAGTTCGATGCGCGCCACCGGGACACCCATCTGGATGGTCGCGATCACCGTGTTGCACGCCGCCTCCAGGCTAGGGAACGGACAGACGCCGCCGGAAATCGCCTGCGGAATGCCCTGCAGCCTCAGCGTCAGCGACGTGATGACGCCGAGCGTGCCTTCTGACCCGACCAGAAGCCGCGTCAGGTCATAGCCGGCCGAGCTCTTCTTCGCCCGCTTGCCGGTCGTCACCGTCTCGCCGTCGGCCATGACGGCGGTCAGCGACAGCACGTTCTCGCGCATCGTGCCGTAGCGCACCGCGTTGGTGCCGGAAGCCCTGGTCGCCGCCATTCCGCCAAGCGAGGCGTTTGCGCCGGGATCGATCGGAAAGAACAGGCCGGTGTCGCGCAGGTGCCGGTTGAGGTCCTCGCGCGTCACACCCGGTTCGACGGTGCAATCGAGATCCTGCGGGTTGACGGCGAGGATCCGGTTCATGCGCGAGGTGTCGATCGAGATGCCGCCGCCAGGAGCATTGGTGTGGCCCTCGAGCGAGGAGCCGACGCCGAAGGCGATGACCGGCACCCGGTGCGCGGCGCAAGCGCGCACGATCTCCTGCACCTCCTCGGTCGTCTCTACAAAGGCGACGCCATCCGGCGCCTGGATCGGGATATAGGTGGTGGTGTGCGCATGCTGGCTACGGATCGCCGCGCCGGTCTGAAATCGCTCGCCGAAGCGCTGCTTGAGGATGCCCAGCACCGAAGCGATGCCTTCCTCATTGCGTTCGACAGGGTTGAGGTCGCTCAAAGCCATGAATTCCTCCGCGAATGGACCAGTGGCCACCCTTGTTCTGCAGCTATGGATGGTGCCTAAAGCAATTCCAGGAAAGGTGTGAAGCGGTTTTCCGGCCGGAATTGCGCCAATCTTATGAGAACCCCACCAACAACGCTCTGTCCAGCGACGATCAAGGAAAACCAGATGATCATCCCCGCCCCCTTCATTTCCGATCCGATGGGCATCGAGAAAGACTGGATCGACTATAATGGCCATCTCAACATGGCCTATTACAACGTGCTGTTCGACCGCTGTTCGGACGAGGCCTTCGAAATGATGGGCATGGGGCCGAACTATGCAAGGGATCGCCGCCTCACCATCTACACCGCCGAAGTCCATGTCTGCTACGTCCAGGAGCTTCACCTCGACCACAAGGTGAAGGTCTCGTTCCAGCTCATCGACCATGACGAGAAGCGGCTGAGGGTCTATCAGGAAATCCGCCATGTCGACGGCTGGCTGGCCGCCACATCCGAGCAGCTTGCCCTGCATGTCGACATGTCGGGTCCGAAGGTCGCTCCCTTCCCCGCCGACGTGATGGCCAAGGTCGAAGCTCTGCGCGCCGCCCACTCCCTTCTGCCGATGCCGGAGCGCGCCGGCCGCTCGATCGGGATCAAGCGCAAGAACGCTTGATGCACCCCGACGCCCGCGTTAACCTTACCAAGGTTTTAACGTGAACAAGCCGCTTGAGTCCGTTGAACGACTCAGTGTCACGTTCGAAAACCGCCGTACCGGGCTTGCGCGCGGGCGGCTGCGGAATGCGGTGCGAGGACAGGGCATGAAAACAGACATCAAGGTCGAAGTGGAGCGCTTGGCGTCCGATCCACGCATCAGCGACTATGATTTCTGGCGATCGTTGAAGAACGTCAACAACGAGATTTTCCACATCGCCAACAACAACGAACCCATACCCTTCGACATGATCCGCTGGCGCGCCATTCTGAAGCAGGCGCGCATGAAGCGCGGCCACGCTTGAACCATTATTGCCACCTCATCATCGCGGCTTGAACCCACCCAGCGGCGAGCGCGGCCCGACCGGTGACGACTGGATGATGGCGGTGTTGGTCATCGCATACGGGATGATCCGGTCGATCACACGCTCGAGCTCGCTCACCGAACCGACATGGGCAAGCGCGATGAAACAGTCCTCGCCGGTCACCCGGTCGCATTGCGCGATTTGCGGCAGTTCGCGGATGATTTCCGCCACCACTGAAAGCTGCCCGGGCACAGGCCGGATTCTGAGCCATGCCGACAGCTTCAGCCCAAGCGCCGCCGGGTTGATCCTTACCGTGTAGGCCTCGATCACGCCGTTTTCCTGCAGCTTGCGGATACGCTCCGCCACGCTAGGCGCCGACAGCCCGACCCCGCGCGCCAATTCCGCCGTGCTGATGCGCGCGTCCCTTTCCAGCAGCCGCAGGATCTTCAGGTCCGTGGAGTCCAGGTCGGCATTTTCATTTCGAAGGTCTTTCAACGTGATTACCTTTCATAAGAAAGAAGAAAAGCCAGAAAGCAATTCATCAAACATATGATCGTCGATTTTCGCCTGCGACAATGCCCGCATGAAAGCTCAAACGCAAATTCCAGTTGCGAGCCTGCCCGCCAGCGATGCGGACGCGCGCTCAACCCTCGCCGGTCCCACCACATTTGCCAGAACGGCCAACGCGCTGCCTCCGCATGCCTGGTTCTGCGTCAGCGCCGTGTTTCACTATCTTGGACCGGCCTTCGCCGTGATGCTTTTCGCCGAGGTCGGCGTGCTCGGCATGGCCTGGCTGCGCATCGCAACAGCCGCGCTCATCTTCGCTCCGTTGACCAGGCCCTGGCGCGTCCTCGCTCGTGCGGATCGAGCTCAGCGGCTGTTGCTGCTGGCCTTCGGCATCTGCCTGGCGGTGATGAATTGCTCGTTCTATCTCGCGCTCGAGCGCTTGCCGATCTCGCTGGTGGCGGCGATCGAGTTCGTCGGTACGATCGCAATCGCGCTCGTCGGCCTGCGAAGCTGGCGCAACTTTGCAGCGCTCGCTGTTGCCGTTGTCGGTACCTTGCTTCTCATCGACGTTAAATGGTCAAGCAATCCGGTCGGCCTTTCCTGGGCCTTTTTGAACGGCGCTCTGTTCGTCGGCTACATCGTGATCGGTCACCGTGTCGCCCGGACCGGCATCGGCCTTGCAGGCCTCGGCACCGCGATGGCGATCGCGTTCCTCGTCGTGCTGCCTATCGGCTTCCGCGACGCGCTGCCGGCCTTCTCGTCGCCGCGACTGCTCGGCGCCGCGGTAGGCGTCGGAGTCTGCTCCTCGGTCATCCCTTACATTTGCGATCAGTTCGCCATGGCGCGGCTACCTCGCGCGAGCTTCGCGCTGATGTTGTCGCTCCTGCCGCTGACCGCGACACTGATCGGCGTCATCGTGCTGCGCCAGGTGCCGGGCGTCGCCGACTGCATAGGTGTCGCAATGGTGATCGCGGGCGTCGCCATGCACAAGCCGCTGCCGCACTAGATCAGAAAACAATTTCTGCCCAAGCCCTTACAAGAATGACGGTTTTGTTCCTTCACTTTTCCATCCGCGACTACAAAACCCGCGATTGAACCAATTCCAAACCTGCACCGTTGTGGCCGCGGTTATTGGCTTGGAGTTGAACAATGGACGAAAAGCGCACGAAAGAGTCGCCAGATGCCTGGCACATGACCGACGATCTTCACGCCGAGCAGGGCAAGGGCGATCCTTTTGCAGCGGCCATCCGTGCCACGCGCATGTCGATGATCATCACCGATCCGCGCAAACCGGACAATCCGATCGTATTCGCGAACGACTCGTTTCTGCGGTTGACCGGCTACGCACGCGAGGAAGTGATCGGCAGGAATTGCCGCTTTCTCCAAGGTCCCGACACGGACGCTGATGCCGTCGCCGAAGTTCGCGACGCTGTTGCCGGGTGCAGGGACATCAGCATCGACCTTTTGAACTACCGAAAGGACGGTTCCACGTTCTGGAACGCGCTCTATCTCAGTCCTGTCTCCAACGCCAAGGGTGAGCTCTTGTTCTTCTTTGCCTCGCAACTCGACGTTTCGGACCGCAAGCGCTCCGAACAGCGCACCGCGGCCGACAAGCAGCGCTTCGAAGAGGCAGTGAAGGAGCGGACCAGGGAGCTCGAGGCCGCGCTCGAAACACAGACGGCGCTGCTGCATGAGGTCGACCACCGGGTGAAGAACAACCTGCAGATGGTCTCGTCTCTGATCCTGATGCAGAGCCGAACCATCAAGGACGAAGCGGTCAAGAACTCGCTCGCCACCATGCTGGAACGCATCGAGGCGCTTAGCACCGTGCATCGTAGGCTCTATCAGTCGAAGGACGTCAGCAAATTCGACGTATCCGATTTTGCCAGGGACCTAGTGTCGGATCTGCTTGCGGCGTCCGGCCGGTCGCAGATCACGTC
>Ga0315336_1001881_pt1 | contig 35893 bp, 28 predicted proteins | sample ASW5metaG_FD_204512 | JGI IMG/M metagenome (GOLD analysis project Ga0315336, IMG submission 204512) | Ammonia-oxidizing marine archaeal communities from Monterey Bay, California, United States - ASW #5 | ecosystem: Environmental > Aquatic > Marine > Intertidal zone | place: USA: California... | reverse complement strand
CCATCCAAAAGCGGCAGTGTTCCTTGGACACGAAAACACTTTCGAGACAAATGTCCGCAGATTTGGCCCTCCCAACCAGCTGGGGCTCGTCGGTAATCGGTATCGACCACGTGTCCGGAGAAACTGCGGGCAACGTGAGTACCAGAGTCATCGGAACATCCCCCAGATTTCTGCCTCGTTCGTCACCTTGACCGTCTCCGAAAATTGTACCATGCACCGATGGAAACTTTATCCGATCTGGTAGCTCTTCTCAGGCGACATATGGGATTCCATCCAAGGTCGATTCGATCGCCCAGTGGGGTTCTGGCCGGCAAATCATCGCGAAGCAAGAATCATACTCGCCGTTCGCGACAGGCGTTTGCTCTGATTCTCTGCTCTTGCCTCTTAGAGAGCAAGATGGTTCTCGGCGAGCACGCGCGGATGCCGGCGGACGGCCTAGTGCCCTGTCAAGGGCTTCGCCTCGGGTCGCGGTAGCGCAATTCCGCACGAAACCCTGAGGGATGTGTGTTCACGTAATTTCCTCTCGACCCGAAAACTGATCTTTGACGCAACACGAGAATTATCTCCATAGTGTGCGTCAATCGCCAACTACGGCGGCTCGTTACATGGCCTTCTGTGCCACGAATAGTTGATGCCGTCCACCGCCCCCGTCGTCCACCGGATGCTCGTCGACGACTTCGAGCCCGGCGTCTTGAAGCCATCGCCAATAGGTCATTGCGTCGGCATGGTTCCAATACATCTCGGCACCCGCGACTCCTAGCCAGTCGTTCTCGGTCCCCGTCCAAGCATCAAGACCTAAGGTCGCAATAAACCATCCTGACGGCTTCAACCAGTTGCCAACGCGGCGAAGCAGGACAGGTTGTTCCTCCAGCGGAAGGTGAATCAGAGAGTAAAACGCGACCACTGCGTGAAATGATTGCGATTCGAAATCGGCCGTATACATGTCGCGACAGATAAAATCTGCGTTGGGTACGAGTGACCGGGCCCGCTCGATTTGCACGGGGGAGATGTCCACGCCCAGGACGCTGTAATGATTCGCCAGTGCCGCGGCGATAGGCAGTCCCACACCGCATCCGAGATCCAGAACGCGGTCGTCGCGCGCCAGGCGGTCAGTGAGTAGGCGAAGCCACTGATCGTAGGGTGACTCGAAAGCATGACGCTCACCGGAGTGGTACGCATGTGACACGCGGTCATAACCGTCACGAACAATACTCTTTGGACTGAGTTGCATTATGCGCGTCCCGTTTGGCCACGTCTTCGCCTGCTTGCTTGTTTCTTTACAAACGTCGGGTTGTTGGGGCATGCTGAGAACGGATCTCGGCACCGACCGGCAGGCGAGATTCCGACAAACTCATACGTATTTTCCAGCATGCCAGAGCGTGTCAATAACAAAGTCGTATTACGGTACACCCAACGGCTCAACGACGCGCGGCGCGAAGAAACCGCCGGTCTCGACCTTATCGCGCGACGGGGCTCGCCAACGCAGCGAATGAACGCGCTGTCCTTTGGTATCGTGGATCACCGTCACGATCGTGTCATCAGGCAGCACCGCGGAACTGGCGTACTGGCCGTCCGCGTGCAACTGAAACACCGATCGGCTCCACGTTTCGCCCTGATCGTAACTGAGCATGAATCGCTGGCCGCGCGTGTCCGTCTTGTAACCGAACGTCAAGAGAACCGTTCCGTCCGACAGTTGGATCAACGAGCCGGTCTGCTCGTCGAACCCGGTGACGAGTCGGGGCTGCGTCCACGTCTTTCCGCCGTCATCTGAGTGCAACACAGCCGTGAACCGTGCCACGAGACCTTCGCCGTACGTTTTGCTCTTTGTATAGGGTGGCGGGTCGCTGCGCATGTGGTGGGGCGACACAAGGTCCGGCGGATCGTGCGGCAGTTTGACCCGCTGATAACGAATTGCCAGCAAGAATCGACCTGATGGTAACACGATCAAGTCGGGCTCCCATCCGTGGTCACAGATCGACTCGACCGGGCGCTGCCACGTCTGGCCGTCGTCATCAGACGAATACAAAAAGGTACGGACGTGCCGCTGTTCCAACGGGATGGGTTTGCCTTCGGGTGTGGCACGGGTCCACGCGGCAAGGACCAGACCCATTCGGTCGCCGGGCAACTGAACGAATCGACATTTTTGTCCCCCGACTTGTTCGAGGTCGTTTGAGTTGAGTTGAAACACCTCGCCCCAACTCTTACCGCGGTCGACCGTGCGGGCAACGTACTCGTGCATGTGAAAGGACACGTCGTCGTACCCGCCGACGGGTTCGCGACCATCGTTGTACTGCACGCCAAAGTGAATCAGAACCGACCCGTTTTGAGTCACGCCGATTCCGTTCGTGCGTGCGCCGCGTTGTTTGAACCCCTTTGGCGTTCTGAACCGCAGATCCAAGTCGGTACCGAGGCGCGACCACGTCAATCCACCGTCGACCGAGTGTCCGATCGCCGCCAACTCCCAACTTTTTTGCGAATAGGCGTCAACGAACAGCTCACCGTCGCCGGCGATCGCAACGGTTGGCTGAATGGCACCGATCTCAGAGCCGTGCTTCGTCTTGGGCCAGCGCACGAAGGTTTCTGTCCGATGCTCCGTTCCGGCGGCGGTAAACGGGTGACCGAAAATCGCGCTGACTTCTGGATGGCCGTCAGACCATCGTCGAACCGGCACGCCGTCATCTTCGGCGACAATTGCGTAACTTGCCGAGGTGACTAGAACGGCGAATATCGTGGCCAAGGTAAGTTTGTTCATATTTGAGTGTCCGCGTACGGTGACGCCGCGCACCGAAAGTATGAAGCGCCTGGGTCAAATGGGACCGTATGTACCAGCGGAATTGCTGTGACGGATTGCGTCAAGTCGATCGTCGTCACTCCCGCGGCACGGGCGCAGATTGTGCCAGCGGCAGTGGATTCCCCACTCCGTGCCCGCGTCGAGTTATTACGTCCCGACCCGTTAGCGTACAGGGTTTGTGCTGCCAAGGACAACGGCCTCAAATCCTCGGAAATCCGACGCGCGCCAGGTGCGCGAAAAACAGGGTCGGTTTTCGGAAATCCCAAGAAGCTCGACGGTTCGACACCGCCACTGGTTCTCGAACGAAGCCGCCGCCCGCCACATTCGCACGTGGCCAAAACACGAAATCCGCGTGGCCTTCTCGTTTCTTCACAATTCACGGACCGACCCGCTGAATTCGATGACGGACTGCCGACACATCACGCAACGTCGCAGAGGGCTGCTGCAATTTTGTTCGACCGTGCCTCTTTCTTGCGCACGGCCGCTGAAGATGGGCGACTCATTTGGATTCGCACGGTCGCACGTGTATTTGCGAGTTTCACGCATGAGGACGTTGTCATAACGGTCCCGTCGGCCGCGAGATTCAAGCCGGCCGCTGGGGTTTTACCGCGTTTGGTATGCCGATTGCATTCCATCGCCGCGGACATGGCAATGTGCGCTCAGCCACAGATGTTTTTTGCTAACAGACATTCCGAGAATGTGCCTGGATGATGACCGCGAGCATGGACAAGACAACGTCTTGGACGCTTGAGAAAACTGGGAGCACTTGTAAAGCCGTGAGACAAGTCACGCTGGTTGTTAGTTCTGTCGACACCGAAGCAGGTTCTCTCTCGAGCCGGTCGTCGGTCGGCGCGGTCGATCCGTCTGAGCCGAGCGTCGACAACACCTCGGAAGAAGGTCCTATTCGACTCGAAGCCATTGTGTCGGCCGATCGTGCTCGGGTCATCGTCGACGCCATGCTAGGAAGCAATGACACGGATACGGCGGCGCTCGAGCCGACCTTGGAAGCACTCGTGGACCGCGAAGTGGAATCAGCCGAAACGCATGGAAAGTTATTCGAACATCTGACGTCGATCGTCGAACGCATCTTAATCGGACGCGTCTACGAGACGTATCAGGGCGTGCAGACACGAGCCGCCGAACATTTGGGAATCAACCGCAACACACTGCACAAGAAACTCTGCAAGTACAACTTCCCGCTGGACACTCAGCAATTCGAATCCGTTGAGCCAGACCCGGAGACAATTTCATGAAAAAAATCGAAGCGATCATTCGGCACTTCAAAGTTGAAGAAACCAAAGCGGCACTGGTATCGGCCGACATTCACGGTATGACCGTGTCCGAAGTCCGTGGTTTCGGGCGTCAGAAAGGGCACAAAGAATCGTATCGCGGCGCGGAATACGCCGTGGACTTCCTGCCGAAAGTCAAACTTGAGGTCGTTCTCGCCGATTCCGCCGTCGATGCGGCCGTCAGCGCGATTATTAGCGCCGCGCAAACCGGAAACGTGGGCGACGGCAAAATATTTGTGACGAGCATCGATCAGGCAGTTCGAATTCGAACCGGTGAAACCGGTGAGGAAGCACTCTAGAAAAGGTCCCAAAACCCTCTGATGGGTGACATGTGCCCTTTGTTTGTAGGGTCACATCCCATCACAACCGGTTTCGGGACGGCTTCTCGCTCCATTTTACCGACGTCTTCTCCCGTTTGAGTCTTCCAAACAATTTGAGAAACCAATCATGACGAATCCAAAAACAGCGCTACGAAAATGTATTCATCTGACTTTGTTGCTCGCCGGCATTTGCGTTGTGGATCTGGCCATGCCGGACCTGGCCATGGCGCAGGAGGCGACTGAGGCAACGGCCGAAGAAGCAGCGAGCGAAACAGTCTCGATTCCCGTCGAGTTTATCGTCCATAACCTATGGATCATGATCGCCGGAATGCTGGTGTTCATCATGCACCTCGGCTTCGCGACGCTTGAAAGTGGCCTCACTCGATCCAAGAACACCGTCAACATCCTGTTCAAGAACACGATGATTATCTGCATCGGATTTCTGACGTATATGGTGGTGGGGTTCAATCTCATGTACCCCGGTTTCGAGGACGCAGCCACGGGATTCTTCAAGTTCGCCGGTTTTGACTTCATGATGAATGGCCTTAAGCAGGCCAGCGATCCCGCGTTCGCGTCGCCGGCATATTATGAAAGCTACACGATTTACACAGACTTCTTCTTTCAGGCCATGTTCGCCGCGACTTGTGCCACCATCGTTTCTGGTGCCGTGGCTGGTCGCGTGAAACTGTCAACGTTTCTTGTGTTCAGCACGCTGTTCGTCGCCATCTGTTATCCGATCACCGGCTCCTGGAAATGGGGCAAGGGATGGCTCGACGCTCTCGGATTTTATGACTTCGCTGGCTCGACGCTGGTGCACTCGGTCGGCGGCTGGGGAGCACTGGTCATGGCGGCTCTACTCGGTGCGAGAAAAGGAAAATACGTCGACGGAAGGCCTCAGGCCATGCCCGCGAGCAACATGCCACTCGCGGCCGTTGGCGTGTTTCTGTTGTGGTTCGGATGGTTCGGTTTCAACGGCGGTTCGGTGTTGAGTGCCGATCCAGGCCTGGTCTCGCTGGTGCTGGTCACCACATCGACCGCGGCTGCAGCCGGTGGACTTGCCGCGGCAATCACCTCATGGATCCACGGTGGCAAACCAGACCTGAGTATGGCGCTCAACGGGATCTTGGCCGGCTTGGTAGGCATTACGGCGGGTGCGGACCAGATGTCCGGCCTTAACGCGCTGCTCATCGGGCTGATCGCCGGCGTGCTGGTTTACTTCGCGGTGCTGTTCGTTGACGGCGTACTCAAGATCGACGACCCGGTGGGTGCTGTCAGCGTGCACCTGGTGTGTGGAATCTGGGGCACGCTGGCCGTGGGAATCTTCGGAGCGATGGCCAGCATGGAACAGATCATCAAGCAACTCACCGGCATCGGCGCGATCGGAGCTTTTACTGTGGTCTTCTGCCTTGTCGTTGGTTTCGCACTGAAAGCGACGATGGGCTTGCGTGTTGACGCCGAAGAAGAGGAAGCCGGGCTGGATATCGGCGAGCATGGGATGGAAGCCTACTCGCTGAGTCCAACGCGAATGCACTGAGTCTTCATGAGACAGTCGAAAATGTGGAGAGCTTGGCCTTTGGCTGAGCTCTCCTTTTTTCGTCAAGATGCCGCGCCTGCGTCGTCATGCCGTGCGCGGGTTTTTCGCACCGGCAGCGGAAGTAGGGGAATTTTGCGAAGCGAGACCCGACTCGCGGCTAGCAGCATCGTCCACAGCACTTTTGGCAACACGCCCGACCGACTTCTGCAATTTGGAACCGAGGACGAATTGATCCAGACACTCAGTCGTCGGACGGATCGGACGTGGTCGTCGTTTGGGTCCGACGGCCATTATCAGAGATTTGGTGCGGGTCGAGGTGGACATGTGGGGCACCGGTTCCGCCGCGGAATTCGATGACCTGATCGGCTCGCGCCTGCGTGAGAAACGCTGTGAGGTCAACATTCATCTCGCGAAGCGCGCCGATGTGAGTCTCCTGCAACTCGTATTCCCGGGCGAGCGTCTCTTCGTTCAAACGGGCGTCGGACTCGCGTTGCATGCGGAGGAACTCCTGCCGCAACTGCTGCTGTTGCAGCTCGGATTCCTGCTTTTCGCGATTCAATTCCAGCTCATGACGGACCTCGTTGGTCTGCTCGGAACGCCTTTTGGCTGACCGTTCGAGCTGGCTTCCGAGACGGTAGTTTTCCAGTTCCTGCGCCTGCTCCTCGGTTGCCCGGTCGAGCTGCAATCGAGTGCGGGCCTCGATCGCCTGGTCATGCATTTTCTGCAGCGAGTCAGCCGCACCGTAGCCGCGATAGACGACGTTGTTGATTTGGTAGCCGATTTGTTGAGACCGGCTCGTGAGCGTCTTGTAAGTGGCCAGTTCGTTGAGCTGGTCCGTGTTCCGCTTGAACGACTCAAAATCGTGCTTGCCGGTGAACCCGACGACGTCCGCCGTCGCTGCGTTGACAAAATCGCCGATCGGATCATGTGTCGCATCGAGCATCCGCTCAATGTCAGTCAACTCAAAAAAAATCATGAGCCGAATTGTGAGGACCGCATTGTCAGCCGTGCGAACGTCGCGGACATCGTGATACATTTGGTCCGGCATCAACCAAAGCTTCTCAAAGACCAGGCCGTTGGGCTCTTTCTCAACACCCAGATGTCCCCCCCTTGAGGCGTGCCAAGAGAATCGGTGTAGCCACTCGCCCGGCTGTGGGACAAAGTGAGCAGGACCGTACAAGATGCGTCGTGAGATCTCGGGGGCCTCGCCGGATTCCTGGCGGGCGTAGACGACGACCGCCTCCTTGGCAGAGACTTGTAAGCACTCTTCGCAGGTGATCCCTTCATGCGCGCGCGGATCAAACCACACCTCGGCGGGTCCTAGAAGATGTTCCTGCGAACCGTCGCGGTACCGCACGATCAGGAACTGACCGGGATGAGCAACGCTATGCCGCAGTCTCTCAAATCGGTTCCACCAGCCCCAGACGCGTTCTGGTCCAGTGATCAGCTCTTTCGTCCCATCAAGACGCGTCATCAACGCCCGCTCACCCTCTTCGACGGTGTGCACGAACATGGCTGTTACCCTTTCTGATTGTGGGCCGGTTAGGGAGTCAGCGTTGTACTCGATCGGTTCACGGCGATGGCTCAAATGACTCGGACGCGACTTACCATGTGGCGCTCTCACACGACGCGGTGTCGCTTGTGAAGCTTGCGCCCCAGATGCGTCGAACATCGTCGCTGTTTCGTCGAACTCCATTAGCATGCTGTCGACCGACTCCGATTCAGGATGGCCGTAGTGCAGGGCGATCGCCTCCTCAATGTCCGATCTGCGGGCTGCAATGAGTTCGATTTTGCGCGCCAGAAGGAACGTTAGCTTGTCGGCCAGCGCAATGTCGGTCTCGTCCACACAGGCAAGCGTCAGCGTCTCACCGTTATCTGTCAGCGGAAACACGGTGTTCTCGCGGACAAACGAATCCGGGACCAACTCAATAATTGGCAGGGGGATCTTCAGCGTCTTGAGATCGGTGTTTGTCCAATCGAGCTTGTTCGCTTTTCGAACCGAAGGCGGACTCCAATCCTTCAGCAGCAGGCCAGCGACATCGCTCTCGGACCAGTCAGACCCACGATCAGCCGAGAGGGCACCGGATTGATTCAGGAAACGGTATTCCATGAGGCGATGATCCGAAAGATGTGACGCCTAGAGGACCCTCACGCTTCATTATCGCACGCAGGAAACCATCGTCAAGGTGCGCGCGGCGATGCAGATGACCGGTGTTGGCAAGCATTTACAATTGGCCAGCGCGAATCTCCCCGGCTCACTGAACCACTCGCAACAGTTGGCGAAACACCTTCGATTGTCGATTCGCTCAGCCATAACACCTTGTGACGACGCAAGTGGTTTCCACGCTGTGCCGAATTCCCATCTCGGAAAACAGAGTGTCGGGCCGCCGTACGAGCGGAAGTTCACAACACATCCATACATCCATCATGCTGGATGAATTGCCGTTTCCCACTCTCCAAGCGCCACGGACTCTGGGATCGGGCCTAGCCGGGGGGCCAGGTGAGTGCGCGACCGCCTAACAGGTGGATGTGCAGATGATCGACGGTTTGCCCGCCGTCCGGCCCGCAATTGATCACGGTACGATATCCCGACGTCAGACCGAATTCCCCAGCGAGTTTGCGGGTCACCAAAAACAGATGCCCGATCAGGCTCTCGTCGGAATCTTCCAAATGATCGAGTGAGGGAATTTCCCGCTTGGGAATGATCAGCACGTGCGTAGCCGCTTGCGGGTTGACGTCGCGAAATGCCATGCACCGATCGTCCTCGTAGAGGATCTCGGCCGGAATTTCCTTATCGATGATTCGTTTGAAAATCGTTTTGTCGTCTGACATGTCGTTTGTTCTCCGTTCCTCAATCAATCGAGCTACGCGTCAACCAAGCCTCTCAACAGCATACCCACAACGTAGGCGAGTACGGCGGCTCCGCCCCCCATGCACAATGTTTCGGCACCCGCTCGCAGCCAGTGCTCGGCCACATAACGCGACTTGAGCGCCCCAATGCCGAAAAACGTCGCTGCGGTCATCATCATGCTCAGCCAGAAAGCCGAGTTATTCTCGATGCCCAAAATAAAATAGACGGTGAACGGCGCCAAAGGAATCAGCCCCACTAGCAAGAACGCGATGAACGTCACGCCCGCGGCTTTGAGCGGCGACCGTTTGATGAGGGACAGACCCCATTCTTCTTTGAGCATCGTTTCCACCCACAACTTGCGGTCGCTAATCACCACATTCACGACGCGTTCCAGCAGATCGCCCTCGAAGCCTTTCTGGCGAAAGATCTCGCGTATTTCCTCCGTCTCCCCATCCGGAATGACCTCGACGTGATTCTCTTCCGTGAGCCGCGCATGGTGCAACAGTTGGTGTTCGGCCTTCGTGCCGAGGTAGTTGCCAACGGCCATGCTAAACCCGTCGGCGACGACGTTGGCAAATCCCAGGATGATAATGACGGTGCTCGACAAGCCGGCACCGACGGCGCCGGTCACAATCGCGAACGTTGTGATGCAGCCGTCGATGGCGCCGTAAACGAAATCACGCAGGTGGCTTTCCGGCCGGTTCGAGGCAATTCTACGGGCAACCTCGATCGGCGTGTGCTCCGCCGCGAGTTTTGCTTGTTCGTGTGTCGTGCGATCACGCGGCATGTTATGACCCGCCGAGACGTGGGTGTCAAACGCCTTCCGGTCAGAATCCGCCCGTCAACTTGAGCACCTGTTTGTAGCAACCCCAACAGCCGGCGATCAGTAGGCCGACGCACGAAATGATCAGCATCACGTCCCACAGCAGCGTGGGGCGGATGCGTTCATCGGTGCGCGTGTAACGGAAATAAAGGGCCCCGATGCCGATCATCGGCAGCAATAAGGCCTGCATGGCCCCCGAGAGCAAAATCGCCGTCACCGGGTTGATGCCCGTGCAAAAGACAGCAAAACACGTGGCCGGCATCAGAACCGAAAAAATGGTGACCGAACGATCGTGCAATTTTTGGTCATTCTTTTTCATCAAGCCGAAGACCTTGAGCGCATCCGTCCACATCCGCGCATTGCCGGCACTGGCGACTAAGAACGTCGAATACAGAACGGCGATGGCCCCGATGAGAAAAATCCATTTCGCGTATGCGCCGAATACAGGAACATAAGCCCGCGCCAGCGTATTGACCATTCGCATACCGTCGGGGTCGCGGCCCTCGTTGTACAAGACGGCGACGCCCATCACGAAAAACGCCAGCGTCGCGATGGTGTAGATGACCATCGAAGCATACGCGTCGTATCGCATCACCCGCATCCAGCCACGCGCGCGGCGTGCCCAGTCTTCACTGTCCGTGCGCGGGCCGGCGAACCTGGCGTAGCCCTTTTCCAGGCACCAATAGGGGTATGCAAATAATTCCGAAGCCCCTACGCCGATGATGCCGAACGTGGCCAGCGCCGTAGCAAGTGGGCTAATGTCACCAATCGCCTCTGGCAGTCGGAAGGAAAGGCCGTGTAAATAGTCGGCAACCGGTATCGAAAAATCGTCCGACATTTGTAGCGAGATGACGTTTCCAATCGTCACGAACGTGAACGTGACCACGAGCGCCGTGGAAACGTTTTGAATGAGCCGATATCGGCCCACGACGAGCACGCCGGCGGTCAAGGCGGCGAACAACCCCGCCCAAATTCGATCGTCGTACGTGGTCGGATCGATGAACGTGCCACCGTCCCGGACCATTGCAACCGCCTGCTCGGCTTCCGATCCCAGTTCTTCAACGCGTGTTTCAAATGATCGCTGCCCCCGCTCGATTCGCTCTTGCTGCGTGACAGAAAGCGCCGTCCAATCAGCCGTGTCGCCTTCTCGAGCGTCGTTCCATTTCAAATATCGCTTGGTTTCGGCGTTCGAGGGCAATTGCACGGCGTGTCTGTAGTCGCCAGTGATCGGAAACGAAAGCGCTGCTGCTTGGCCAACACCGCCCACAATACCTCCCAGTTGGCCCAGGCCGAGCAGCATCATCGCCAGCCAACTCCATATGATCCAATTCACGCCCAGCCGCGGTCCGGGCACCTGGTCGAGGGCGGCGAGTGTCGTCTGACCGTGGCCGATCGTGTACCGCCCCAATTCGATCTGCACGAAGACCTTGATCAGGCAACCGATCAGGATCAACCACAGCAGCGCGATGCCGGCTTGCGCACCGGTCTTGGTGGTGGCGATCAACTCACCCGAGCCGACAATGCTCCCGGCGATAATCAGTCCCGGCCCCAGTTTGCCAACGATTCCCCAGAAATCGGTCGGCGGCTCTTGAACACCACCGCCTGCGGCTGGGTCGAGCGACGGAGGCAGCGTGTCGTGGTCAGTTCCGTTGGCGTCGGTTCCGTTGGGCTGACTCATTGCAGTGTGTCCCGGTCGGTCATCTCTTTGGAGGCAACGTCGCCGCTGATCGGCGGCGATTGGCTCCTCTTAGATACCCGGGCAGAGCGCGACACGCAAGGACTGAGCCACGACGACGATCAGCCGACGAACTCTCGATCCGTCGTCGATTAGCGCAAGCCGCCGACCGAGCCGGCGCTGCTTGTGAATTGCCACGGCGGTGCTTACGATGTTCGCGAAGCCCGTCGCGCCCGACATCAACAGAACCATCATCACGACGACAGACCGAAAGAGGACTCTAAACATCATGGCCAAAATTCGCTGGGGCGTCCTGGGTGCCGCCAACATCGCCACCGTGAAAGTTATTCCGGCCATGCTGCAAAGCGACATCTGCGAGATTGTCGGCATCGCTTCGCGCACCGTCGAAAAGGCGCAAGCCGCCGCCGATGAGTTGGGCATCGCAAAGTCATACGGGTCATACGAATCGCTCCTGGCCGATGCCGAGATCGATGCGGTTTACGTTCCGTTGCCCAACCACCTGCACGTTCCCTGGTCGATCAAGGCGCTCGAAGCGGGCAAGCATGTGTTGTGTGAAAAACCGATCGGGCTCACCGCCGATGAGGGGCAACAGCTCGTCGATGCGGGCAAGAACCATCCGCATCTCAAGCTGATGGAAGCCTTCATGTTTCGGCATCATCCGCAATGGGTGACGGCAAAAGAACTCGTCACCAGCGGCAAGATCGGCGAGCTGCGCACGATTCAATCGTTCTTTTCCTATCACAACGTCGACCCGCAGAACTACCGCAACCAAGTCGATGCCGGCGGCGGCGGGCTCAACGACATCGGCTGTTACCCGATCTCGCTCTCCCGGTTCCTGTTCGACAGCGAGCCGACGAGCGTCAGCGGCGTGGTCGAGTACGACCCGACGTTCAAGACCGACCGTCTCGCCTCGGCCATGCTCGATTTCGGGCGAGGCACGAGCACGTTCAGTTGCGGAATGCAGTTGGCTCCCTACCAGCGAGTGAACATTTTCGGAACGACGGGCCGCGTCGAGATCGAAATTCCATTTAACGCCCCGCCCGACGAGCCGTGCAAAGTCTGGCACGAAACCGACGACGGCATCGAAGAGATTCTCTTCGACATCTGCGACCAATACCGCATCCAGGGCGATCTCTTCGCGCGAGCGATTCTCGACGACACCCCCGTCCCCACACCCATCGAAGACGCGGTGGCGAACATGCGAGTCATCGAAGCGATTGTTCGAGCGGCAAAAAACGGCACCTGGGAAAAGTTGTAAGCGAATACGGCAAGCTTTTCGAAAAATCGGGCGGGCCGGCGGTACGATCGTCCGTAGCGGAGGAAGCCACAAAGGAAGAATTCGCCTTTATGTGGCGTCCGCGGTTACGTGGCGCAGGCCCAATTCGGGCGTCAATGCGTCCCGGCTGCTCGCTGGAAAGTCACGTCAGCGCACGATCCGAACATCTGTCGTGCGGGATCAGATGCCAGTCCAGGGCTGTTTTAAGCTCCTCGATTCCCACGAGTTCTCGGCGTTTTGCTTTCCGAAATGGCAATTCGGCACAGCGCGCAAAAAACTTGCGTCGCCAAAAAGTGTTACGCTGAGTGAACCGCTTATCGAACGTTTTCTACAACGGTGTGACGTCTAGGGAGATCCGTTTCATGACAAATTTCTTGTCCCTGCGCGATTTTGAAACCACCGAGCTAATGGAGATACTTGACCGAGGAGATGAATTGCGGGAGGCATGGCGGCAATGCAGAATGCCTCGGTCGCTGGAGAATCAGAGAGTCGCAATCTGGTTCTTTGGTCAGGGGTTTCGGAATAGGATGGCGTTCGAAATCGGTGCAAGGGAGATGGGAGCCAACGTATCCTATGTTCCGGGAGAGCTTGGCGTCAACGAGCCATTAGAAGACATCGGGCACTACCTACGCAATTGGTTCACCATGTTGGTCATAAGGGCCAAGAAAAGAGAAGACCTGCTGTTTCTTGCAAGAAGCGCGAACATACCTGTAATTGATGCGCGAACCGACAAAAGCCATCCATGTGAGATCATGGGTGATCTGCAGTTCATTCGCAGGCACCGCGGTAGTTTGGATGGGTTGTCGGTTGCATTCGTGGGAGAACCCACGAATCTTTGCATGAGTTGGCTTGAGGCCGCTACGGTGTTTCCAATAAGTGTTTCCCAAATCTGTCCCGAAGGTTATGAAGTTGACGACGACACACTTTCTTCTCTTTCGAGGGGATCGCGAGGAGAAATACGGGTAACCAATCAACTTTCCTCGCTGAACAACGTGGATGTAATATACACCGATTGTTGGCCGAAGCCGCACGATGGTCTCAGTGAAACGGAAATCGAGTCATCATTTCTGCCCTATCAAATCGATGAGACGCACCTGTCTCAATTGAGAGAGAAGGGACTGTTTCTTCCTTGCCCGCCAGTGACACGCGGGCAGGAGGTCTCGGAGGAAGCTATGAATTCGCCACTGTGCATGGATTACCAGGCAAAAGACGATTTGCTGCACATTCAAAACGCCATAATGGAATACATTATTCAGAACTAAACACGTCAACAAACGATCCATTTGTAATCGGCGGAACAAGTGTGATCGCCTCAGCCGGCAAGGAGCCAATTCGTGAACACGCCCAAGGTGATACTGATCGGCGGCTGTCCTGGGGCCGGAAAAACGACTCTCGGGCGCGCCGTCGCTGCGAACTTGGACTACGCGTCCTTGACGATTGATGACCTGCTCGGCGCGGTCGTAGCGATAACAACTGACGACAGTCACCCCGGCTTGCACGTGATGAACAAGCCTAACTACACCGAGTATTTTACGAACTCTCCAGTGGAAAAGTTGATCGTGGATGCAACGATTCAGCACGAAGCGCTTTGGCCCGCTGTAGAAAGAACGATCCGTAATCATGCCACGTGGGGAAGACCTATTGTTATCGATGGTTGGCACCTGCGCCCAGAATGGACGCAGTCGCTCGACCTCGATCGAGTCAGCGTGCATTGGATTGTCATAGAGCCGGACGTGCTTGAAGCCCGCGAGCGGAACAATGCGGATTTCGTAAGCGAGTCGGACAACCCACAACAAATGCTGAGCCGGTTCGTCGCTCGCAGTCTTTGGTTCAACGAGTTGATCGAAGCACAAGCCAAATCAAGAGGAGACCAAATTCTGCGACAGGACGGAACGCAAACCGTAGATGATTTGTGTCGGCAAGTGGAATCTCGTTTCGCATTCTAGTGGCCCACGCCACTTGATTGTGGCAGTTGTGATTTCATGGCACGTCAGAAAGAGCAGGCACTTTCTGACTCGACTTCTGGTGGCTCCACCCACAATGTCAAATGACGTGAGGTACTAGAAGCGGTCCCAAAACCCTCTGGACGCCGACGTCGCCGCTGCATTTCCAGCATTTTTTTCACCGCCAACTGGGTTTTGAAACCGATTCACTAGTGCGCGATCCGAATGTCTGTCGGGCGGGGGATTCTTTGAAGAGGCGGGGCAAGACGGCTTCGGGATGCGCGGCGGCCCAGCGATAGGCATGTCACACAGGATAGCAGCCCGGCAATCAAAGCAAATTGCTGAGTTCTTAGTGTCGACCCCTTGTCTATCGAATCTACGATTCACTCAAACAGCAGGCGCATGCGCGGACAATGCCAAGTTTCGCCTAGGGTTGAATCTGCTTTTGATTGCAGCCTCGCCGCGTTAAGTTATGTGAAACGACGATTCCGTGCAAACACACCTAGATCAGCGAGGCAAACCATGAGCGACGACAAGCGGAAAATCAACCGGCGAAACTTTCTCGCGATTTCTGGCATCGGCGCGGCTGTGGGAGTTGTTGCAGCAAGAGTCAGCGGGGCGGAGACGGCACGTGCGAAGCCTTCTGGGATGAAGATCACGCGCATAAAAACTTACATGTTCAACGTCGCCACCGGGTCGGTGCGACTGGATCCGAAGACCAGGCAACCCATTTCCAGCGGCTTTAAAACATGGCTATTTCTGAAACTGGAAACCAACGCAGGTCTTTCCGGCTGGGGTGAAGGGAGCGGCGAGTGGATCTCACCGATCGTTCGCACAGCGTTGCACCAATGGGACGAACTGCTGATCGGCCGAGATCCGATGGACGTGACAGCCATCTGCGATGACATCACCAATCGTCTTCCGTGGAAAGGCGGTCCGATCCTGGGCAGCGCTGTGGCGGCGGTCAACATGGCGTTGTATGACATCGCGGGCAAGGCGCTGAAGGTTCCGGTCCATCGGCTGCTGGGCGGCCGCCAGCGCGACCGCATTCTGATCTACGACAACGGAGGTTTGAATTTTGACTCGATCGACCAGGCGCGCAAACAAGCGCGCGCCGCCGTCGCCGCTGGAGCCCGCGGCTTGAAAGGGAATCCTTTGGAAGGTCGCACGTGGGCCATGGACCGCCGCGAACTGGAACACTGCGTTGCCATTGTCAAAGCGGTCCGGGAAGACGTTGGGCCGGATATCGAGCTGCTGCTCGACGTGCATGGCAGCCCCGCCCCCGAATTGAGCATCGCATTTGCCCAGATGGTGGCGCCGTATCGACCGTTGTTTCTCGAAGAACCCTGCAAGGTCGGCTCGGTCGACGTTCTGAAGGAGATTTCTAGGAAAAGTCCCGTCCCGATCGCCACTGGCGAGAAGCTGTTCTCGTATCCCGATTTCAAAGCGGTCATCGACGCGCGCGCTTGTGCCTTCCTGCAGCCGGACGTCAGTCACAGCTTTGGTATCGACAATTTCCTACACATTTCGCGTCTGGCCGACGAAGCCCAGATGCTGATGGCGCCGCACAACGCCAGCGGTCCGATTCATTTCGCCGCTCTGCTTCAGGCCGACGCGGTGCTTCGCAACTTCCTGATCCAGGAAGTTTCCGGAAAGTGGTTCCGTCGCTTCGATGAGTTCATCGACCACGATTATCGTCTCAAGGACGGATTCGTAAATCTGCCCGACCGCCCCGGCCTGGGAATGGAAGTCAAAGAAAACGATGTTGCGAAGTTGCCCTACGACCGGCGCATGACGTATCGTCAATACCGACATGCCGATGGAAGCTGGAAAGGGTGGTGAAGTCAACGTCCGTACTGATGCTGGACGGATCTAGGCTTTTCTCGGTCAACCCGTAGTCGAAGGCGAGGTAGTGTGCAATCCTTGCCTCAGGCAGCGGAGTAACCGAAGAAATCTCAGACGACAAACAAACCAGCGGGAACCCGATGCATGAAGACGCCATCGAACTCGATCGCTCGAACCTCCGTGATCTTCATCGCTGTCGTGTCTTTTACAGCACGCTACGCGGCTTCCGACGAGCCCGTCAATACCTACCCCAATCCCGGCTACACGCTCCTGGGTTGCTACCGCGATGAAGATCCGACGTATTTCGACTACTCGGTCGGCTCGACGCTCAACTGGTCGGGCGACACGTTCCCCAACAAGAAGCAGTGGTGGCAGGAATACAAGGACGGCTATGCCCGTAATCCCAATGCCAAGTACCGGATTATCAGCGCTTATTTCGGCGTAGGACACGCGACACAGCGCGAACCCGGCCTGACGGTCGAAAAAGTCCGGGGCCGTCTCGATGCTTTTCTGGCGCCGGAGCCGGGCATCCCGACCTACCCGCAGCTGTTGCACGGGTTCTGTATTTCTGAAGAGAACACCACATACAAGAACGCTGACCTCTTGGATGCGGCGGCGCGCCACGGTATCGACAAATATGGGATTCCTGTCTGGCAGTGGTTAAGCCCACCGGCGCCCCCTGCGCCGACCCTCGCCGCCAGCGGATGGGTTTTTGACAACTACGGCGTGAGCTACAAATGGTTTCGTAAGCACGTGATGAAGTACGTCAGCATGGACAAACCGTTGCACTCCATGGTCTGGGCGTCCGATCCGAGCTGGTACAAAAAGTATGAGAGCGGTCAGGCGTTGATCGAAGACACGAACGAAGAACTGCGTGTGCTCAAAGAGTTCAACATTCCCGCCAGTGTGTTTGCGGTGGCCCAGCCGGGTGGATCGGTGGGGATGTGGAAGAGCAAAAATAATCCGGACATGGCCGCGATTCGCCAGTGGGTCAAGAACGTGCGCAAGGAGATGCACACCGTCAAACCGGGTAGGCGAATTCCCGCCGAATCCGCGAATCGTTCTCAAGGCCAACCCGTGGAAGCGGGCCGGCCCAACCCCATTCCGACGGTGTACGAGGAGGATTTCTCAGGGTTCCGATGGATTGAAGACGCAAGTCTAAAGGGTTTCCTTGATCTTAAGCTGACCAGCGAGCCGGAAGCGCGGCCCGGTCTTCTCCTCGTTAAGACGCGCGCCGATCGCGCTGTGGATGCGGCGCTCATTTATGAGTTCAAGTCGAACCATCCGCTGACCGAAATCCGTGTGCAACTCGACGCTGCAGCCCCATCCGTGAGTGAGAGCCGTAACGAAATTGCGTTGTCGGTGGACATGAAGACCTGGCCGTTGACCGCAAGTCAAGCCGGCAACGACCGGATCAATTCAGTGACTCTGGACGGAGACGCGCAATTCCTCGACGGATCTGACACCGTGTACTTGCGAGTCCGCATGCGGAACGATGCCGGAGCCGCGGGCGTGCCCGCCAATCGACTCGACCATCTGAAGGTCCAATGTTCCAACGCTGGCGTTGCCCTCTGGTGGAATGATTGGGGCAGCTCGGAATTGCAGGGACCCTGGGCGAAGTTCTTTCGAAAGATTCCGGACAGAGACATCGATGGCGACGGCAAGGGTGGGTACATCAAGCTCGACAGCACAGGCATGACGGTGTGGGGCACGAAGAAGATCCAGGCGCCCGAGGGTCACCGCATTGATGACATCGTTATCGACTGGGGCGTGGTCGAGGCGTACAAGAAACGCGGCGGCTGCTGGATCATCCAGGCTTCGCCTACGGGCGCTTTTGCGGGTGAAGAAGCCGAAGCTCGGCACGAAATGGGCTGGGGCAGGCTGCTGCTCGATTTGCGCGGCAAAGCGGCCTTCGAGGGCATCGCCACGCTGCATGTCAGATTGATGGGTTCGAACAGCTACAATTACCAGAGTTCTTACGCGGGGCCGATCACGGTGATCGGCTCGGTAATACCCGAAAGGCGGTAGAGAACGAGAGGTGTAGATTAAACTGTCGATCAGACATCGTGGCAACAGGCGAAAAGTGGCCGCTAGTTCGAGCGGGCCATGCCCGTACGTCACGCCGCGTGATCTTTTGGATTGTACCTGTACCGAAAGCTCGTGCACCGTGACGCGGACCGTAAAAGAACCCTTCTCTCAGGCACATTGACAGCATACAGTTTGGCGGGAAAGCTCTGCTGTGTGTCTTGCGGTGGAGATCCGTTGTTCGCCATGTCGCGTCCATCTTGCCTGTAGCCAAAAGCCCTTTACCCGAACGATAGGTGGGGCGCATAATGTGCCGCACCACATGAGGCGAGTTATGTGATAGATCGTCTAAGGTGCCTCGGGACGATCGTCAGGATTCGTGTCGACGTCCGATGTGCAAAAGGCATCGACGGAGAAGGGGACGGCATTGTGTCGCGGTGGCTGAGCGAAGCATGGCCCCAATTACAAACTTTAGGGGCAGACCTGCGGACGAGCCCGCCAGCCGATAAACTCCCAATTGGTGCCAATGCCGATGCGACTTGAATCTGAGCCAAAAGCCGGTTGCGGTGAAAGGTGACGCTACGAATGGAGGGCGAACGTCGTCCATCAGAGGGTCTTGGGACCACTTCGACAAGCGCCGATGCGATCAAAGGGGAGAGGGTGTGACTGCAAACATCATTGACGGCAAGGCGATCGCCCAGACGATTCGCGAACAGATTGGGAGTGAGGTTGGCCGGTTCACTCAAGAATCGGGCGTCGTTCCCCATTTGGCGGCGGTGCTCGTGGGTGACGACCCGGCCAGCGCCGTCTATGTTCGCAACAAGCAGCGGGCCAGTGAGAAGGCGAGCATCAAGAGCACGCTGCATCGGCTGCCCGCCGAAACCACGCAAGCCGAGTTGCTCGAACTCGTCGACCGATGTAACACCGATGCCGACATCCACGGTATTCTCGTCCAGTTGCCGCTGCCTGAGGGCATCGACGAGACCGCGATCCTCGATTCGGTTTCGCCCTGGAAGGACGTCGACGCGTTTCACCCAGATAATGTCGGCAGAATCGTCCAGGGGCGTCCGCGATTTCTACCTTGCACGCCTCACGGCATACAGCAACTGCTCAGACAGGGCGGCGTTTCGACCATCGGGGCGCATGCGGTCGTTGTCGGACGGAGCGAGATTGTCGGCAAGCCGATGGGCCTCCTGCTTATCCAAAGAGGAGTCGGCGCCGATGCAACGGTCACCATCTGTCACAGCAAGACTCGCGATCTTGCCGCCATCACGCGCACGGCCGACATTCTCATCGCCGCGATCGGGCGACCGAGATTCGTTACAGCCGAGATGGTTAAGCCCGGCGCCGTTGTGATCGACGTGGGCGTGAACCGGGTCGATGAAAAGCTCGTGGGCGATGTCGACTTCGAAGCGGTCCGCGAAGTCGCTTCGGCCATCACGCCGGTTCCCGGGGGCGTCGGTCCGATGACGATCGCCATGCTGATGAAAAACACGCTTGTCGCCGCCAAGCTCGCGGCACAGCGTCGTTGAACGGCTCGAAACGCGTTTTCAGGACCGAACACCGCGGTTGTACGGCTCATTCGATCCCGCCCTGTTCGTCGAAAAGCTCGGTCGGCGCCGAGGCGGATATCGCGCTCGGCGAACGGGCTCACTTTCCGACCATGTGCGGTCTTGGCACATGTCGCCAACTCGATTTTGACACGTTTTACCTCTTGTGATAAAACGCTGCCGCCACGAGGGCTGTTTCTTGGGCTTTGGTTGGCGTGATCAGATCCCGTTTCCCACAACGGATGTGCGGTTTTCGAGCCCAGCTGACAACATTCAACGCCGATTCTCAAGAATCGTGCTGCACAAGAGCCATATGATGCGAACCGGCTGCTCCCAGGAAAGATAGGAGGTTTCCATGAACGTCGTCGGTCTGATTCCTGCTCGATTGCAGTCGTCACGTCTGCCGCGGAAACTGCTACTGGACGAAACAGGCAAGCCCCTATTGCAGTACACCTGGGAAGCCGCCTGCCGGGCAGAAACTTTGGATCAAGTGATTGTCGCCACCGACAGCCCGGAAATTGCCGAAGCGGTGACCTCATTCGGCGGCAGCGTGGAAATGACCGGCGATCATCCCAGCGGGACCGACCGTATTGCCGAGGTCGTTCGCCGTTGCTGTCCACAAGCTGAAATCGTGGTGAACGTCCAGGGTGATGAGCCGGAAATCGAGCCCGGACACGTCGACCAGATGGTCCGCACGCTCACCGAGAACCACGCCGCCCAGATGTCGACTCTCGCCACGCCGATTACAACGCTCGCCGACCACGACGACCCCGCGTGTACAAAAGTGGTCTGTGCCGCTGATGGGCGGGCTTTGTATTTCAGCCGGCTTCCCATTCCGTTCTGCCGTGACCAACAGCCGGAAGCGCTGCTCGAAGATGATTCGCCCTGGTTGCTGCATTTGGGGCTGTATGCTTACCGGCGCAGGTTTCTACTCGAGATGACGGGGTTGCCCCCGTCCGGGTTGGAGCGGCTGGAAAAACTGGAGCAATTGCGCGCTCTGGAAGCCGGCGCTTCGATCCAGGTTGCCGTTGTCGACCACCGTTCGGTTGGCATCGACACGCCGGAAGACTATGCTCGATTCGTGCAGCGACGACGCAATCAAGCCGCGTAGCTTGATTCGCGTTTCGTCCTACGAGCCGGTTCCGTCAAATAAGCGTGCGTCGTACCGGCACCGTACGTCCGGGTCGACGATTGCTCGACAACGAGAGCCGACCCGCTGTGAATTGGTACTCAGACCGCCGAACCCCTCAGCCGGTTTGCGAGTCTTCGGCTCTTTTTTGGTGAATTTTCGCGATTTGTTGGGTCGATGCGCGCCACGAGGCAGATTGATGGAAACCAGTCATTCCACGGGAATGATTCGCCCACTCACGACGATGGAAGAGAGTGAATGAGCAAGCATATTTTTGTCACCGGTGGAGTGGTGAGTTCCCTGGGAAAAGGGCTCACCTCGGCTTCGATCGGACTACTGCTGGAACGACGCGGCCTGCGGGTTCGAATGCAGAAACTCGACCCGTACATTAACGTCGATCCCGGCACGATGAGCCCCTATCAGCACGGGGAAGTCTACGTGCTCGACGACGGCTCCGAAACCGACCTCGATTTGGGGCATTACGAACGGTTCACGAACAGCCCACTTTCGAGAGAGTCGAACTACACGACCGGGCAGATCTACATGCGGGTGATCGAAAAGGAACGCCGAGGCGAGTACCTTGGTCGCACCGTACAGGTCGTGCCCCACGTGACGAACGAGATCAAAGCTTCGATACGAAACCTTTCGGGCCCCCAGGTCGACGTCATCATCACGGAACTCGGCGGCACGGTCGGCGATATTGAAGGGCTACCGTTTTTGGAAGCCATTCGCCAGATTCCGCTGGAAGTCGGCAAGGAAAACTGCCTCTTCATTCATCTGACGCTCGTTCCCTACCTCAAGGCGGCCGGAGAAGCCAAGACTAAGCCCACGCAACACAGCGTCGGTCAACTTCGGCAGATCGGAATTCAGCCGGACCTGCTCGTCGTTCGGACTGAGCGGGCGATGGGCCGCGAAAATGCTGAAAAAATTGCCCAGTTTTGCAATGTCGAGAACGAAGCCGTCATCGAAGAAATCGACAAGGAATTCTCGATCTACGAGGTCCCGGCCGGTCTGGCCGAACATCGGCTCGACCAACTCATCGTCGACCGGTTGAAACTCAACGCCGGCCCGCTCGAGATGGATGACTGGCAGAAGTTGATGCAGCGGATCCGCAATCCCCAGCATGAGGTCACCGTCGCCGTCGTCGGAAAGTACATCGATCACCGTGATGCCTACAAGTCAATTTATGAGTCGCTCGACCACGCGGGCTTTGCTCACTCCGCCCGCGTGTTGGTCAAGCGGATCGAAGCCGAGGAACTCGAAAACCAGGATCCGGAAATGCTTCTCAGCGGCGTCGACGGCATCCTGGTGCCGGGTGGCTTCGGCATGCGGGGAACCGAAGGCAAAATCGAGGCCGTCCGTTTCGCCCGCGAATGGGAGATTCCCTACTTCGGCATCTGCCTGGGTATGCAAACCGCCGTGATCGAGTTCGCCCGGAATGTGTTGAATCTCGATAAGGCGAACAGCACCGAATTCGCGGCCGACACGCAACACCCCGTCATCTGCCTACTGGAAGACCAGAGGACGATTACGGACAAGGGCGGCACAATGCGTCTCGGCTCGCAAGAATGTGTGCTCGCGGACGGGTCGCGTGCTCGGGCCTGTTACGGCGAGTCGTCGGTGCTCGAACGACACCGACACCGCTATGAATTCAACCCGGAATACCGCCAGCAGTTCGAATCTGCGGGCATGCAGGCATCCGGCAAGAGCCCCTCCGGCGACCTCGTCGAAATCGTCGAGATCGCCGAGCATCCTTGGTTCGTCGCCGTGCAATTCCACCCCGAGTTTCGTTCAAAGCCCGACAAAGCCCACCCACTGTTCTGTGGGTTTCTCGAAGCGGCCCTCGAGCGGCATCACCAGCGCGTCTGAGAATCTGATGGCTTGAAGTCAGAACCGTGGTATGCGTTTTTCACGATTAGTAATAGCGCAACGCCCATCAAGGCGGCACCCAGCCAGAACGGAATTGCCGTATGCAATGCAAACAGCGGGAAGCTGACGACGGGACCTATTATCCGCGCCAGCGCACTCAGGCTCTGCCCGACGCCGAGAATGCTGCCTTGTTTGGCTGGATCGCTGCGACGTGAGATGAGCGATTGAAGTGTCGGCGGCAAAAAGGCAAACCCTGCTGCCTCGACCAGGGTGCCGCACACGAGCAGACCAAGTGAGCCTCCATGAACGGCCATTGCCAGGCACACGAATCCCGCAATCGAAACGATGGCTCCCGCTGTAGCCAGTTTTGCTTCGGAGACCCTGCGCGAAAAGCCGCGCACAGCTCCCTGAGCCATCGCGTGCACAAACCCCAGCATGGCGAAGAACAGCATGACGTTTGTCAGGGAGAAATCGAACCCGCCTTGAGCCGACTCGGTCTTCAACAGCGTCGAAAAAATTGACTCGAAATTGGCAAAGGAAACGACGCCGACAAATGACGTCAACAGCAATCCCCCGATTGTCGGAATCGTCAGTGCGTTCTTGAGTGAAGCAAGATCGATGAATCGATGCCCGCCGCGTTCGCTCTCGGCGTGCAGCGATTCGGGCAATTTGACGATTGCCAGCACGAGCGCCAGCCCCGAAAGAATTGACGCCGTGTAGCCGGGCCACGGACTGAGCCCGGTTTCACCCGCCGCGGGTATCGCCGTGAGCGCCAACAGCGGGCCGAACGTAAATCCCAAGCCGAAGGCCGCTCCGATGAGCGCCATGCCGCGCGCTCGTTGCTCTTTGGGTGTGACGTCGGCGATGTAAGCCTGTGCCGTCGGAATCGTGGCCCCGGCGACGCCTGCTCCGATGCGGCTCATGAATATGCCCACCAGGCTGCCCATCGAGGTGGACAGACCGAAGACCGCGTACGAGACCGTCGAACCCGCCAGGCCGATCATCAGTACCGGTCGGCGGCCGATTCGATCCGACAGCCGACCCCAAATCGGCGCGAAAAGAAACTGCATGGCCGAGAAACTGGCCATCAGCAATCCGATCGTGATTCCCGAATCATCAAGCGTGAACTCCTTTGCATAAAGCGGCAACAAAGGCAAAACGATTCCGAAGCCCAGCAGATCGATGAAGACCGTCAAGAAAACGACCGCGAGTGCTCCTTTTCGAGGGGAATCCGGCATGGGAGCGGCTCGGCAAAAGGAATTCAAGAGGGCAGCATGATCAGAGATACAACCCAATCCAACGCTGTGAGGAGATCGAGCTTAATGAAACGCGTCTTTCGAATGCAAGCGTCGGCCGGCGACACGTTCGGCAATGTGTCCCGCCAGAAAACTTGATGCGCAATAACCGGCGACAGCCCGGTTGATGCGGCGTATAATTCGCTGAGCCTGCCACCAAATCGAAAGTCGATGGATGTGGTTCACGCTGTACGAATGCCGTTAGAAGCAGTAGGAGTCAACTCGGGCGGAATGAAACAGATATCGCGAGCACGATGAAACGATTTGTCGAATGGTATTTCGGTGTTGATCGCCCGGATCCCGGACAGGGGACGGCGTGGAGTCTCGACTTGCAGACTCCCTGGCCTGCCTGGCTCCCGAATTGGGCGGTGCTCGTCGCTGCGGTCGCCGTTGGATTTGGCGTGTATTGGGTCTATTCGCATGATGCGCGGTCGGCGTCCCGAGGTCTGCGATACGCAATGGTCGGCTTACGTCTGATGGTAATCGGACTAGTATTGCTGCTTCTCACGCAGGCCACACTGCTCGTGGAACGAACGGGGCTGCCGTACGTTGTGGTGCTCATCGATGTTTCGGCCAGCATGGGGTTCGAGGACGAGTATCCGACCGACAAGAACCGAGTCGTTACGAGTCCAGATGCATCTAACGACAGCGTGACGCGACTCGACCTTGTCAAGAACCTGCTCGTCCACGACGAAGGCCGTTTCTTGAAGGAACTTCAACGGACCCACAAGATTCGAGTGTTTCAGTTCGCCGACACGATTGTTCCTCTCGGCAGAAGCACGTTGCTGGGGCCGGATGAAATCGACACGTTCTTGCCGAGACTCAGGTTGCTCGAACCTGACGGCGAGCAGACGCGTCCCGGTCCGGCGGTCAGGACCGTTCTTGATGAACTTCGAGGAACCCCTCCGACGGCCATCATCGTTTTCAGCGACGGGATCACGACAACTGTCGACGCCGATCGTCTTACCGCCGCTGCCGAGGCGGCCTTCGACGACAAGGTTCCTTTGTTTACCGTGGGGGTGGGCAGCGCGGATCCCGCCAAGGATTTGCATCTGTACGATGTGCAAGCCGACGACGTCGCGTTCGTCGACGACATCTTGACGTTCACCGGAAGGCTGAAGTCGTATGGCTATGACGGTGAGGTCGTCGTATCGCTTCGAGACAAAAACAGCGGCGAATTGCTGGCTTCGACGCCCGTCAGACCCACCGGTGATGGAACATCGCTTCCAGTCGAGTTGGCGTACACCCCGACATTCGAAGGGGAGTTTGATCTGCTCATGGCCGTCGACCCGTTGGACGACGAGTCGAACCAGGACAACAACCAGGAGGTCCGGCGCGTCAACGTGCGCAAAGAGCGCATTCGTGTGTTGCTCATCGACGACGAACCCCGTTACGAATTCCGTAGTTTGAAGCAGCTGCTGGAACGGGAGCCGACGATCGAGTTGGACACCGTACTTCACAGCGCCGACATCGAGTATTCTGCAGAGGATCGAACAGCGCTCGACCGAGTTCCCATCAGACGTGAGGAACTGTTTCAATACGACGTGATTGTTTTGGGCGACGTAAGCGTCGAAGTTGTGAACCCCGGTTTTCTCGACAATCTTCAAGAATTTGTCCGTGAGGCCGGAGGCGGCTTGATCATGGTCGCCGGCCCGGCACACAACCCGCTCGCATTCGCCAACACTCCGATTGCGTCTCTGTTGCCCGTCGGCCATGACGGCCTGAGCGTGCCATCGTCAGACACGCCGGTTGTTGAGGAATTCCGGCCGGTTCTCACAATCGATGGTCGAAAAGGGACGCCGCTGTTCCGTTTTGCGGAAGACGATTCGAAGAGCATCGCGGTATTTGAGAGGTTCCCGCCACTTCGTTGGTTTGTGGAAGCTCCCACCATAAAAAGAGGAGCACGTGTTCTCGCCGAGCATCCTACGCGAACCGGTGCAGAAGGCAAACTGCCGGTTATCGTGATGCAACACTACGGATCGGGGAAGGTTTTGTTTCATGCGACTGACGAACTTTGGCGCTGGCGACACATCGACGGCGACGCCTACTACGCGCGATACTGGATACAGGCCATTCGATTCTTGAGTCGTTCGAAACTCATCGGACGCGACCGGACTGCGGAACTCTCGACGGACCGGCTTGTCTATCAACGCGGCGAGACGATTCATCTTCGTGTTCGATTCGTGGATGAGGGTGCGATGCCGCCTGGTGAGGATGGCGTGTCGGTCATGCTCGAACGGGTCGGCGAGGCGGGGAGACGCATCGCGCTGTCGCGTCTGCCGCAAGCAGCGTCCGTGTTCGAGGGAACGGTTCACCAGGCTGCTGAAGGCACGTATCATGCGTGGGTGGCAACACCCTCCTTTGAACACGCGCCTCCGTCAACCGATTTTCGCGTCGAGGCATCGCAGCGCGAACTAAGAATAAGAGACCTTGATTACGCCGAACTCTCACGGTCCGCTAAGAAAACGCGAGGTCGGTATTATCCCATTGTCGATGCCGATCGACTCACAGCCGACATTCCCGAGGGGCATCCCATCCGGTTGCAAACGCCGGCGCCCATTCCACTTTGGAACCGGTGGGAACTGATGGTCCTCGCGACGCTCTTGTTGCTTGCCGAATGGCTTTTGCGGAAACGCGCGCGGCTGCTATGATTGATAGTGAGGGCATCGATTCCGGCCGCACGAACGTTACTCGAACATGTATCGAGGAAACGGCCGGCTTCGATCGCGACCCATGATCGAGTAGGGCCTCGATGGTTCCTACAGATTGGCAAAAATGTCTGAGCACGGTCCATCCATTTCAATCGATCAACAGCGACCGTCCGGCGAGAAGCGCGGGCGCGCCCATCCCGATCCCACACAGCCCGACTCAGCGATGCGAGGCGGCATGCGATATGTTCCGCTTTACCGGCGTCTTGGAAAAATTCGCCGTCGCGTACGAGCTCTACTGTGGTTGAATGGACTGAGCAGGCTACTCGTCGTGATATTGGGAGCCGCATTCGTCGTCGGCGGTCTCGACTGGATGCTCCACCTGGATGATCCAGGCGTTCGGATCGTCTTCGCGCTGACAATCATCGCGAGTGGTTGTTGGGTCGGGTGGAACGATTTGATTCTTCCGCTACGGACCCGTCTATCAGACATCGACATTGCCCTGCGCATCGAGCAGCGATACCCCGATTTTCGGGACGCATTGGCTAGCGCCGTTCAATTCATCGAATCTCGTAACGATCCACAACTTGGATCTCCTGAATTGCAGCGGCGAGTCATCGCACAGACGCTCACGCAGGTCGAACGCGTCGACGCATCGGAGGTCATCGATGCCCGCCGCGTCGCGAAGACGGCAACAGTTGTGGCCTGCCTTTTGGTCCTCGCTCTGGGCGCTGTTCTCTTGGATGCGGGAACAACCGTCTTGGCATTCGAGCGGTTGTTTCTTCCTCTGACGGCCCCGGATTGGCCTCGCAAAACCGAATTGCGGCTCGTTCGGACGGACGATCTGCGTCCATTTGATGATTCAACGAGCCAGCCACTTCGGGCAGCACAGGGGCAGACGCTCGACTTCTGTATCGAAAACACGAAAGGCCCCATTCCCGGCGATGCCGTCCTCGTCTTCCGGAATTCCGCTGCGAACGAAACAGTCGTCGGTGAAAGGCACGGGGATGACACGTCCGATGTCGACAAGAGCATCGTGCAGGAGCTGCGCCGCACCACGCTGCGCGATCAGAGCGATCGGCCGCGCGATGTAGGAATTGCTGCGTGGGTCGTTCGCCCTGGCGAATGGGAGTTTCGAGCGATCGGCGGTGATGACGACACGATGCCGTGGCGGAAGCTTCAATCGGTTGCCCCGCCACGTCTGGAAGAATTTCAGGTACGTGTGACGCCGCCGGCCTACACGGGCCTGCCAGAGGAGGTGCTTCCGCCGGGGGTCGGCCTTGTCCAAGGTTTTGTCGGCACCGAAGTGAATATTCGTGCCCGCGCCAGCAAACCACTGGAGTCGGCGGCGATCCAGATTGCGGGTGCGGCTGTCCACACGAGTGGACCATCCGACGGCACAGTCATCGCTTCGTTCATCATAAAGCGATCTGGGAGATACTCGTATGAGTTGGAACTGACCGACGACGAAGGATTTCAAAATGTCGAAGTTCCGCGATACGAGATACATGCCGATGAGGACCTCATTCCGGATGTATACATTGAACGTCCAAGAACTGATCTGCAGGTGACCGCGAACGCTGTTGTACCACTGCGAATCGTTGCTAAGGACGATCTTGGCCTCAAGGAGATGCGTATCAGCTACCGTAGCCGGACGACATCGGACGATGTCGGAGTCTTGTGGAGCCTCTGGGCAGAATCTCATCGGCCGCAACAGCGGGCTGTCGATGTGAATTGGAATTTGGCTCAGCTGTCGTTGAGACAAGGGACGGACTTCGCCTTTCACGCCGAAGCAACCGATGACTTTGATCTTGGGCCGGAGCACGTCGGCAAGAGCCTCGTCAGGATGCTGAGGGTTGTCTCAGCAGAGAAAAAGCTGGGCGAATTAACGGCGCGGCAAGGCGGGCTGCTTGAGGATGTCGATCGTGTATCGCAGATGCAGTCGCGAGCGCACAGCCAAGTCGGTGAACTGCTTGTCCAATTGACGAATGCTGGAGAGCTTCGTCGAACAGACATTGACCTGCTCAAACAGGTTGAATTCGAACAGCGCCGTATCTCGGGACAACTCTTGAACAGCAGGGACGGCATCGACGCTCGCACCCGGGAATTGAGCGCCGAAATGCAGTACAACAATCTTGAGAGCCCCGCTATGAAACGGCGTCTCGACGAAATGATCGCGGAATTAGGGCAGCTTCGCGAACACCCACTGCCGGCAATCGAACAAATGCTCACGCGCGTTCGTAAGACACTCGCTGCCGGAGCGTCGCTGAAGCGGCCGGTCGCCGAGAATTCCGACGCGCGAGACACTCTCAACCCGGAGGCCCTCGCAAAGATCCAACACGAGCAGGCAATTGTCCGCGAAGCATTGGAAACAATCGTTGAGAATCTCTCACTTTGGAAAGGCCGCACCGACTTGCTCGACGAAGTGACCGAGATCATCGACGAACAGAAAGTGGTGAGTCGTGATACGAAGGAAGCACATTCAGAGACGCTCACCAAACCATTCGGAGCGTTGACGTCGCAGGAGCGGGCGGATCTGGCACGCCTGGCGATCCGCCAACGTCGCCTATCGAATCAATTGACACGGTTCCGGAAAACTTTGTCAAAGACGGCCGATGCAAGCTCCGAACCGTTGAACGCGTCCCAACTGCGCGACGCCGAATTGCAAATGGACCGGCAGGCGACGGCGAGCCGTATGAGAGAAGCGGCCGAGAGAATCGAAAAAAACCGCGTCGGTGCTGCCCTCGGCGAACAAGAGAAAATCCAGAAATCGCTCGAAGAGCTTGAACAACTCCTCACCAACTCGCCGTATGGTGACGCTCAGGGGCTTGTTGAAAAACTGATGCAAATTGAATCGCAGATCGATAGCATGCTTTTGCGTCAGGAACAGCTCCATGACGAAGTCCAAAATACTTTGGACATCAAGAATGCGCGCGAACGCGAGCCCCGGCTCGAACGGCTTCGAAAACAGCAACAGGCACTCGCCGACGAGATGGGCGCGTTGTCTCGGCGACTGCGGCGGCTTCGGGCGCCGCGTGCGAGCACGTCGGGAGCTCGAGCCGCGACGCGCATGCAAGAAGCCGACGAGGCACTTTCCGGCGGCGACGTTGAATCGGCCACCGCATCGCAGCAAGAAGCACTTGGCGATCTGGAGCAGGTGAGGCGAGAAGTCGCTCGCAAACGCATCGAGGAGGAAATGCGCCTGGCACAGGAATTGTTGGAACGGCTTGCCGATGAACTCACCGGCGTGGTCAAACGTCAGCAGTCGATCATCGACGAATCACTCCGCCTCGATGAAGCACGCAAGCAACGCGGCAATTGGAGCCGCGCGCAACTGATTTCACTCCGGCGATTGGCCGAAAACCAGCTTGACCTGAAGAGCGACATCGATCGAACGGCGCACACGCTGCGATCGGTAGAAGTCTTTGCAATCGCCTTGCGGGGCGCCTCAAAACACATGCAGACGGCTGCTGACCGGGTGACACGCAAACAGCTCGACGCCGAAACATTGACTGCCCAACGAGCCGCCAAACAGAGAGTGGTCGACCTGATCGACGCGTTGAAGCCCGAGCCGCCAACAGACGGGGGTGACAGAACATCTCAGACGCCCGCTAATGCCGGTGACAATGCACAGACGTCGCCTGCCGAGCGTTTTCCGCTCTTGGCACAACTCAAGATGTTGAAAAAGATTCAACGTGACATCAACCAGCGGACATCGATTCTCGATCGACAGCGAGGGCAACCCGGCGCCTTATCGGAGGGCGAATTGGCTGAACTGGAGGCGCTCGCCCGCGAGCAGGGTGAACTTGCCGACCTCATTGACAACCTCACGGGTTCAACAGCCGACATTCCCCAGAGCGACCAGCAGCGCCCGGCGCAGCGCGGTGAGGAAGGGTCGCCTGCGGTCGATAATGACGCCCCGCTCTCGCCTGCGGAAAAATCGTTGCTCGAATCACTAGAAAAATAGAGGGACAACGCCGATACTCTCGTTGCTATTCCACAATCGCACAGTTTTCACAGCCATCACGATCATGAACGTCGGATTTCAAATCCTGTTGAGACGAACACGTCTTCCAATGCATTCCCAACGGCGTCGATTCGTTCATTGGGTGGAAATGACTTCGGCGTATGTTTTGACATTCGTCGTGCGAAGTGTTGGTGGATTGAGGCGGCTCGTCGCAGCGATTGCCCTCTTGGCGGTCGTTGCTTCACCAATGGCTGACTTGTCGACCGCCGAGCCGGCCGAGCCGGCGCAAGTCGATCGCGCGGATGGATCCGCGGTTGGCGACGAATCAGCCGGCAAGCAATCGTCTGCGCCGCCCGTCGGCTCAAATCCGATTACCCGGGTCGTGGAAGGCATGCGAAACGTCCAGCAGCAGCTTGTCGATCAGAAAACGGGGCAGGCCACCCGCAAACTTCAACACCAGATCAATCGCGATCTTGATCGGCTGATCGACTTGGCACGCAAGCAGCAGAATCAGTCGCCAAGTCACCAGCGTCCCAGCCAGTCGACTTCTCGTCAGCAGGACAAGGCGAACCAGCAAGGCACGAAATCGGGCGATTCTGATAAGCGAGGTGATCGCCGGGATCGAAATCGAAAAGACGGATCAGAATCGTCCGAAGATCGAGACGGCAAGACGAACGCTAACGCGACAGTTGTCGACCCGCTGGCTAGGTTGCAACAAGGCATTTGGGGGCATTTGCCCCTACGGCTGCGGCAGCGTCTGAGAAACGTGCGCAGCGAGAAAACAATATCAGAATACAGCGAACTCATTCATCGCTATTTCGAAGCGCTGGCGGAACAGAAATGACACCTCGACGTAGCGTGGCACCCGCTGGCGACAGCTCAGATTCGTCACCCATTCGGCTGCAGAAGTTTCTGGCGTCTGCCGGGCTTGGCTCGCGTCGGCACTGCGAAGAATTCATTGAGACGGGGCGTGTGAGTATCGACGGCGACGTCGTCGTCGACCTCGGCACGCGCGTTGACCCCACGGATCAGAAAGTGCGCGTCGATGGCGAGCTCGTTCGAGCACAACCCCAGCGTTACTACCTGTTGAACAAGCCTCCCGGGTACGTCTGCACGAATCGCGATCCCGCCGGTCGGCAGTGTGCGATCGATCTTGTGCGAGACAGCTCGCTACGGCTGTTTACGGTCGGTCGGCTCGATGAGAACAGCCGTGGTCTGTTGCTCGTCACCAATGATGGCAAACTCGCCAATCGATTGGCCCACCCCCGATATCAGGTTCGACGGCAGTATCAAGTGCAAGTCGCCGGAATCCCCACGCAACAGACCATCAAACAACTCAAGCAAGGCGTTCGCTTCAGCGACGGCATATTTCGCGTTCAGGGGATCAAGCGGCTCAAGTCGAAGGGGAAAAGCAGTTTTCTCGAAATCGTCATCACCGAGGGGCAAAACCGCGAAATACGACGGCTGTTCGCCCGCGCAGGCCACAAAGTGATGAAGCTACAGCGGGTTGGCTTTGGTCCGCTGAAACTGGGTCGCTTGGCTGAGGGGAAATTTCGGCCACTTTCCGATCGGGAAGTCAATTCGCTCAAGGGCTTACTCGACCATAGTCCCACTAAGACAAAGCCAACCGCCGGTGACCGGTCACAACGCAAACGAACTTCCAAGAAAGGCGCCGCCAAGAAACGACCGGCGAAACAGCTGTCGCAACGGAAGCAGCCGAAGAAAAAACGATCACCGCCAAAGCGGCCCTCAGGAAAACGTCCGGCGAAAAGACGGTCGACGAAAAAGTGACTTGAGAACCGGTCCGGAAGTTGGTCGAATGCGGCCCGTCGCCGAGTCTGATGATACGTCTCATTCGCTGCACGATTGGTCGCTGGAATATATCGCACATGATCGAAGCCTCACGGGAAACGTCTCTGCCCGGCATGATGCCGGCCGCCATTCAACAACTTGCTACGGTTGTCGAAACAGAAGAAATGGCGAAAGACACATACCGGGTGCGTCTGCGTTGCCCGGAAATTGCGTCGAGGATCGTTCCCGGACAGTTTTTCATGGTACGCGTGCCTGGGGAGACCGATCCGCTCCTCGGGCGGCCGTTTGCGCTTTATGACATCTTCACCGAACAAGGTGAGAAAGCGGGAGTCGATTTCGGCTACGTCGTTGTTGGGAAGATGACGGGGCTCATGCGCCAGTGGCGAACGGGCGACGAGTGTGAGATATGGGGCCCATTAGGAAACGGCTTTCCAATTCCAACGGCAAAGCATCTGATGATGATTGCCGGGGGCATCGGCCAGACGCCCTTTCTTGCGGTGGCCCGCGAGGCGTTGGGGCAGACGGTCTATGGTGCTCCTTCTCGTCGCATCGTGAGCAAGCCATCTCGACTCACGCTTTGTTACGGTGCCCGGTCGTCCGAATACCTGGCCGGTCTCGACGACTTCGCGATGGATGGTCTGGATGTCCGTATTTCGACCGACGATGGTAGCCGTGGCCACCACGGCTTTGTCACGGATTTGCTCGACGAGGCGTTTCAGAGCGAGTCGCCACCCGACGGCGTTTACTGCTGTGGCCCCGAGCCGATGATGCACGCGGTTGCCGAGCGGTGCATCGAACGAGGCGTCAGTTGTTGGCTGTCATTGGAAACGCCGATGGCTTGTGGTTTCGGCGCCTGCTTCAGCTGCGTAACGAAGGTACGGCTCGAAGACGGCAATTGGGATTACCGCCGGACGTGTGTCGAAGGACCGGTTTTCGAAGCGGGGCGGTTGGCCTAGTAGGGATCCTCGATGTCCGGCGCAGTTACCGGCACGCTTGAAACCGGTCCGCCGGGCCAAATTCATCATTAGGCAGCAGCTAGAATTTAGACGGCTGCGACATGATCCGCGAGCTGCAAAGCGCGGTTCACGAGGCGATAGTACGAGAAGGCGGCTCTGCAAACGTTGCTACAGCAACGCGTTTGCCCGCTTCCCGACCGCGATCGACGGACGCCCCAATTCCTGCAAACAACGCAACTGCCTGAAGATAAGGGTGTTCTTGCTTGCCAGGACCCCCTTTTTTTGGCAGACTGTATTCTCATTCACAGATCCGCCAGGTCGGTGACGGGATGATGGAGTCAGGCGTTTGGTTCACGTTCGGTATCGTCCACTCAATTGGGAGAATGACTATGACGAAGCGACTATTTGTTTCCGGTGCGGCCATCTTGGCATTGTGCGTGACAACGGTGGTCAACAGCGCTGAAGAGAAAAATGAAGGCGCGAAGAAGGACGAAAAGGGATTTAAGTGCATGTGTCCGGTGTCGAACAAGGCCGCGAAGAAAGACCAGAAGGTTGCCTATAAGGGCAAAGAGGTTTACTTCTGCTGCGCCGGTTGCCCCGACGCTTTCAAGAAGGACACGGCGAAGTTTGCCGCCAAGGCCAATCATCAGCTCGTCGGCACAAAGCAGGCCAAGCAGGCGAAATGCCCGATCAAGGGAACAAAGTGCAACCCGAAACACACCGTCGATGTTGCCGGCGTGAAGGTCGCCTTCTGCTGCCCCGGTTGCAAAGGCAAAGCCGCCGAAGCCTCCGGCGATGATCAAATCGCCCTGCTGTTCGGTGACAAGACCTTTAAAAAGGCATTCAAGATCAACAAGAAGAAAAAGGGAAAGAAAAACCCGTTCTCAAAGAAAGACAAGGAATAAGAGTCGTCGCCGTGCTACCCCTCTGGCGGCATAGATCATTGATCTAGCGCAGTGCGAAGTGCTGTGCCGAACACCGGGGGGCGATGCCGAATGCGGGCCTACAAAGACTCTGGGCTTGAAGACGTTGCCGGCCGTACTATCCCTGTCGAAGATGGGACAACGTTTCGGACGGCGCGAATGCTTCGCTTGAGTGGATGGTAGACCGACGATCGCGATGAACCAGGGTGCCCTCGTGCGAGGGCGCCCTTTTTTCATGCGCGTCGATCGGTCCTCCGTCCGTCGTGAGCCCATGCTGCAGCAACGCTCGTGAATTAGAACGCGCTGAGAGATCACCTCACGCCGAGTTTCCAGGCGGAATCGACAATCTCGCGTTTCGTCAACAGCCCGGTGAGGTTCATGAGAAAGTCAGCGGTCATCGACCAGCGGCCCAGCACGTCGAACATCGGCTCAAGACGCCCTTGCTTGAGACCGAATTTTGCTTTCATTTCGCGTGCTTCGTCCGGCAGCATGTCCTCGAACTGACTGATCAACAAGAAGTCTCCCTCGTTGGAGAGATTCAAATGCAGATTTCTCAGTTCGGACGCCAGATACTCGTCGGGTGCCATCTCAACGTCGAGCGGCCCGCCATCGAGAAACGAGAGATACGTTTCTTTGTCTTCTTCGACGAGCCGCGCCGCCGTCTCACAGGAGGCGTAGACAATGCTCTCGTCAACCAGCGTGGCGTCGAAACGCTCAGCGGCGACGTGCTTGTGCCACGTCTCTGCCAACAGGTCGAGTTGGACGTGCGGAGGAACGCCCCGCAGGAAGGGAACTTCCGTCAGAAAGCCGAAACAGTCGGCCGTGTCTTCATCCATCTGCCGCGCAAGAGCAATTCGCTCGATCGTCTCAAAAAATGAGACGCGAAAAGCCAAGTAACTCAGGCACGTTTGAGGAAGTGTGTCGGTGCAGATATTAAGCATGAATTCCATGCTGACGGGCAACAGCATCAAACACAACAGTCTAATTCCAAATTCTGCCCCGGTTTGCGTAAAGCCGAGCCCACGAGCGGTTTGATCGTCAGGACCGGAAACCAGCACAAAACCGGAGAAAACACCGCAGCGCCCGAGGCTTCACGGCCGTAAGCAACTCTCGCACAGGGCGAACGCATCACAGGGCTACAAATGTGTACGAATACCCCCGTATTCGGCGGTCTGACAGCTGCCCTATCGCGGCTCGCGTAAGGACGAGCCGAGGCATCACATGGGGAGCCCCGTCATAGCCACCCAATCGGCGAAATTCGGCAGCCTAATCGTGCTCGCTGCCGTCACCGAGGCGAGAGAGTCGAAAGACCGTCTTCCTTGGCCGTTTCTCCACAGGGCTGAGAGCCGGG
>Ga0315336_1001880_pt1 | contig 35910 bp, 20 predicted proteins | sample ASW5metaG_FD_204512 | JGI IMG/M metagenome (GOLD analysis project Ga0315336, IMG submission 204512) | Ammonia-oxidizing marine archaeal communities from Monterey Bay, California, United States - ASW #5 | ecosystem: Environmental > Aquatic > Marine > Intertidal zone | place: USA: California... | reverse complement strand
CGAACGCGGTGGGCGGCGCGGAACAGCCTGCTCGATCCGTGGATCCGTCCCCAGCTCCTCGAGCTCCGCCCTTCGCTGGGCGGCTTGGGTGGCCGGGGATCAGCTGGCCTCATCACCCGTAACGGCTCCTCCAAGACCGAGTTCGGCGAGGGTACCCACGCATTCGCCCGGCTGCCGGTGCGATTACTGGCCCGCGGTGGCCGGCTCTGGCTCGAGGGCATCGCCCTGGCCGGCCTGTCCGCCTACGACACCGTCGTCGTCACCACCGACGATTTCAGTGCCGGCGGGGCGGGACGCGTCGAGGCGACCGAGGACCTATCGACAGGTGAAACGATGGTCTGGACCGGGTGGGAGCTCCTCGCGGGGTTGTCGGGGGGCAACCTGCTGTCCTGGGAGCTGGGCCTCGGTGTCGTGCTCGATCAACGACTGCGGTTGAAGAAGAACGGCTCCGGGGTGCCTCGGCCTCAGGGCTTCGTCGCCCAGCCCGCCTCTCGAATCGCCCTGTTCTACGGCACCCACTGGAGAGGTGGCGTCGATACCACGCTGGGGGTGGACCCCTGTGTGGTGCAGGACCTCTGTTCGCGCATGCACCTCGACCTCGGCCTGTCCGTGCACCGGACCCTCGGCCGAGTAGACCCTTTCGTGCGCGCGGGCCTCCGCTCCTCCTTCGAATTCTCGGACGACGCGTTCCTCTCCGGGCTCTCTCTGCCGACGCGGCTCGAGCACAGCGCCTACTCAACGAGCGGCCTGGCCATCGGTGCCACATGGCGGTCCGGGCGACGGGTCAACGGCGGATAGGAGATTCGATGGTGACCCGAATCGGAGGATGGGTTCGAACTCGAGGAACGATGGCGGAAGCCAACCCGAATGTTGATCTGGGCGCCACCGTCGAGGGGTGCAATGGCGAAGCGAGCCTTCCCTCCCTCAGCCGAGGCCCGCGCGATCAGCCCCCCACCGTTCACGACCAGGCTCAGTCCTCCAAACAGGAGGTCACCAAGCGAGGCGGTGTACGTGCCGAGGGAGTTGCTCGTCTGGTTGACCGAGGGCTCCGTGAGTCCATACGCCAAAGTGAATGCCCCTATTCCGGCCCCCGCCGCATACCAGCCCACTCGCGGCGGATCCATGATGTTCAGCGTCACGCTCGTACCCGTGACCGTGACATTGGCGAACATCAGGCTGTACGAGACCACCTCGAACACGACCTCGCCTTTCGACGGCTGATAACTCGGCTGGATCCGAGCCAACTCGTCGACGGTCAGCCCCGACTGCCGGGTCCATTCACCCAGGCCCTCGGCCTCGATCTCATGCACATACGCAAGGTTGTCTTGGGCCGAGATCTGGGACGCCAGATACGCCGCCCCCGACTCACGCATCAGATACCCGACGGCACAGTGTGTGCCGTGGTCGTCGACAAACACAGGAATGGCGCCTTCTGATCCCCCATATGCCCCGACAACCTCTACCGGCCGTTGCCGGGGAGACGCGTGCACATGGTTGTGAGGGAACAAACCTCGCTCCCGGTAACGGGCCAAGGCCTCGATATTGTCGACGCGAGCAGCGACCTGTGTCGCGGTCAAACCCGGCATGGGCGCGGCCCGCAACTCGTTCTCCACTTGCTGGAGGTGCTCTTGGATTGCGGCGACTTCGGGATCTGCACACCCGGAGAACAGAATCAGGGTAGCCAGTGCGCGCCCCATGATCACCTCGTGCGAACTATCAGGGTGAGTCCAGGGCGATCGGCCGCGAGCGGCGCGAAGCGCAAGTGGGGATCGTACTTCAATGTCGCCGTCACCATCAGACCAGTCGTATTCACGGCCGCCGCCAGCAATCCAATGCCCATGCCGCGGACGGAAACGCCGTACAGGCTATACGCCGAGCCGGTTCGGTTCTCCGGATCTGCCCACAGATTCACGGTGGCCCCAAACACAATGGTACCCACGCTCGCGCCCAGCGCGCTCGCGAACCACACCGGCTTCGGTCCGGCGTGCACGTTGGCGCCAAAGGCCACCCCGGTCACGCCCAGCGTGCCGACGATGGCAACGTTCGTAAGCGCGGAGTAGCTCCTCTCCCTCGGGGCCAATCCCTGGCCGCTGGCGACGTCTGACAGGACCAGAAACAACAATGCAACCGCAGCGACTCCTCGCATCATAAACCCCGTGAAACCTGCTGTCCGTCGGAGGACACCACACTCGACCCTAAAGCGTGCTCCGCCCGAATGACGTCGGTTTCTGCTTTATGAGAAGTTCGAATCGGCTTCGATCGCGAGGCGTGAGGCAGTAGGCTCGGGGACCGCCCCGGAGCTGCCATGTCGATGCCGAGCCCACACACCGCCGAGAACTGGGACGCTGCGAGCGCCAACTACGACGCGAACATCACCGAGTTCACCGCCAAGTACGCCGACGACGCGCTGGCCTATGCCGAGCTCGGTTCAGGTCTGCGGACCCTCGAGGTCGCCGCCGGTGGAGGCGCGATGACCCTGAAGCTCGCCCCGCAGGTCGGCGAGCTGTTGGCCGTCGACTTCTCCCAGGGCATGGTCGACCTCCTCCGCGCCAAACTCGCGGAGCTGGGCCACGACAACGTCACCTGCCAGCAGATGGACGGCATGGCCCTCGACCTGCCAGACGCCTCCTTCGACCTCGGGATCTGCCAGTTCGGCATGATGCTCTTCGACAACCCGGGCAAGGGCCTGTCGGAGATGGCCCGCGTGCTCAAACCCGGCGGACGGGCGGTCATCACCGCGTGGGCCGGGCCCGACAAGTTCGAGGCCTTTGGGCTCTTCGGCATGGCGATCCGCACCGGGCTGCCCGACATGCCCATGCCTCCTGGGCCGCCGCCGATCTTCAGCCTGTCGGACCCGGAGCGCTTCACCGCCATGATGTTGGAAGCCGGGTTTTCCGAGGCCCGCGTCGAGCACGCCACCCATGTGATGACCTCGCCCTCGATCGATGAGTTCGTGCACATGTTCTCGACCTCGGCGCCACCGGCGCGAGCGCTGTTCGCCAAGATCGGCCCCAAGGGCGCTGAACGCGTCCAGGGTGCGTTGCGGAAGCTGCTCCAGGACCGGTTTGGCGACGGCGAGATCGTCTTGTCGAACACCGCCACTATCGGCGTCGCGACGAAGTGACGCGCTGGGTCGCAGGGCTTGCGCTGCTGTGGCTCTCATCGGCGGCGTCCGCCGGAGAGGAGGTCTCGCCCGATCCGCTCGACGAGGTCGCTATCCTCAAAGAGCAAGCCGGTGCCCTGTTCGGCGAAGGTCGCTACGCGGAGGCCGCGGAATTCGAGCGCCAGATCCTGGCCATCCGGCGAGACGTCCTGGGCGACGACCACCTCGATGTAGCCACCAGTCTCAACAACCTGGCGGTCATGATGGAGAGGCATGGCGACTTTGCCGCCGCTCGGTCGCTGTACGAGGAGAGCCTCTCCATCCGCCGGTCCGCGCTGGGGGACGAGCACCCGAAGGTGGCCTCCAGCCTGGGCAACCTCGCGATCCTCCTGAACACTCAGGGGGACTTTGAGGCGGCCAAGCCACTCTACTTGGAGAGCCTCGCCATCAAGCGGGCGAGTCTGGGGTCCGACCATCCGAGCGTCGCGGGCACCCTGAACGGCCTGGCACTGCTCCTTACCGAGCAGGGGAACTACGCGGCTGCAAGGCTGCTCTTCGACGAGGCCCTCGCCATCTGGCGCGCCGCGCACGGCGAAGTGCATCCGAGTGTGGCAGCGGGCCTGAACAACCTCGCGATGCTCGTGGAGGCCCAGGGGGATTACGACGCGGCCCGACGGCTGCACGAGCAGAGCCTGGCCATCAAGCTGCAGGTGATGGGGCCCGACCATCCGCGCGTGGCGACCAGTCTCAACAACGTGGCGAACATGCTCAAGGAACTCGGGGACTATGAGGGCGCGCGACCCCTCTACGAGCAGAGCCTGGAAATTCGGCGGGAGGCGTTGGGCTCCGGCCATCCAGTCGTGTCCACGAGCCTCCACAATCTGGCGATGGTGACGGAGATGCAAGGGGACGACGCAGCCGCCGAGTCCCTGTACGAGCAGAGCCTGGCCGTCTCCAGGGAGGCGCTCGGTCCCGGCCACCCCCGAGTTGCGGGAACCCTCAACAACCTGGCAACCCTCCATCAGGCTCGGGGGGACTACGGCCGCGCGAGAGCCGGTTTCGAGCAGAGCCTGGAGATCCTGCGAAACGCCGTTGGACCCGACCACCTGGAGGTCGCAGAAGGGCTGGCCAATCTGGCAGTGGTCGTGGAGCTGCAGGGTGAGCCCGAGGCGGCGAGACCGCTGCGCGACGAGGCCATGGCCATCGCCGAGTCTCGCCTGGAGCTCCTCGGCGCGTTGTCGGAGCGAGAGGCGTACGCCTACATCGGCACCCTGCGCCCGATCCTCGACGAGTGGCTCGCCGCCCACGACGAACCCGCGGCTGCCTGGACACACGCCCTGCGCTTCAAGGGAACGGTCGGCGCCGGTCTCCGCGCTGCCCGGGTCATGGCCACCGGCAATCCCGAGACTTCCGCCCTGGCCGAGCGCCTCGCCGCCACCCGCCGCACCCTCGCCCATCTCGCCCTTTCCGGCCAGGCCAGCCCCGAGCGCACCGAGCAACTCGCCGCATTGGCCGATGAGAGCGAGGCACTGCAGCGCCAGTTGATGTCGGCGAATGCCCGATTCCGCGCCGATCGTATCGCCGCCGCCGCCACGCCGGCCGAGCTGTGCGCCGCGCTGCCGGAGGGCGCCGCCCTGGTCGATCTTCTCCGCTACCAACGCCAAGGCGTGCCCCACTACGTCGCGTTCACCGCGGTGGCTGGAATCTGCGTGCCCGGGCGCATCGAGCTCGGGCCGGCCGCGCCCCTCGATGACGCCGTCGCCAGCTGGCGCGAGGCCATGTCCGATCCCGCAGCCCTCGCCAGCCGCATCGACACCCGCGGTCGCCGACTCACCGAGCTCCTTTGGACGCCGCTGTCGTCGGGCGTCGGCGAGGTCGAGCAGCTGCTGGTGGTGCCCGATGGTCCTCTGGCCTCAATCCCCTTGGGGGTCTTGCCGACCGATGACGGCTACCTCCTCGAGAGGCTCCGCATCACCTACCTCGACCGCGCCAACGACCTCCTCCTCCTTCCAGAAGGGGTCCCCGAAGGGGCGCTGGTGGTCGGCGGCGTGGACTACGACGGTGTCGAAGACGTGGGGAAGACCACAAACCGTGGCGGCCTGGCAGCCTGCAACGACGGCGGATTTCCGCCTCTGCCCGGCACCGAGATCGAGGCGGACGCCTTCGCAGGTCGATGGCGACAGGCCCGCAAGGCCGTTCCGCACCATCTCGCCGGTGCGGAGGCCACCGAGTCCGCCGTGTCCGAGGCGCTCCGAGGCGTGGAAGTCGCCCACATCGCCACCCACGGCTTCTTCGCCACCGGTCGCTGCCGATCGGCACTGCACGGCGACGGCTACGACCCGATGTTGCTCTCTGGCCTGGTCCTCTCCGGCGCCAACCGCCCACCCGACGCCTTCGCCATCGAAGACGGGGTCCTGACAGCGGCCGAGGTGGCGTCTCTGGATCTGACGGGCACCGGTGTGGTGGTGCTCTCGGCCTGCGAGACCGGGCTCGGAGAGGTGAAATCGGGCGAGGGGGTGCTGGGTCTGCGACGTGCGTTTGCCATCTCCGGCACCCATACGCTGGTGATGAGCCTGTGGTCGGTCGGCGATGCCGCGACGGCGGAGTTGATGGACGAATTCTATCGGTATCACCTGCGGAAACGGAGAGCGCTCGACCCGGTTGAGGCCCTTCGGCAAGCACAGCTCGATCGGCTGGCGGCCCAGCGGCGGCAAGGCAACGTGCGCCCGCAGGAATGGGCGGGCTTCGTGGCGACTCGCAGCGCCTGGCCTGCGTACGCGGAGTGACACCTGACCGAGCTGCTCATCGACCGCGACGAGCTCACCGCCAGCTGAAAGCCCGTATGCGGACGGCCTTTTGGCTCCCATCGTCCACTGACGTTTGGGTCTCCCAGGAAACGACCCCATAGAGTCCATCGCCATCCGGAACGACCGCGACGTAGGGTCGTTCATGACGGCGATCGGCATCGACGGACAGGGTGGCAACCTCCGTCAGCGGCAGCAGATCCTCGAAGTCATAGAGCCTCATGCGGATGTGGTGACCATCGGCGCCATAGCCCTCCCAGGCGACCACCAGCGTCTCTCCATCCGACGCCAGCGCCGGCTTCATCGCCGGGCCCGTTTCGTGCAGAGAGAGCTCGACGACCGCCCGGTCGTCGCCATCGTAGATACGCACCCAGGCCGCTGCCTCAGTGGTGTCTTCACCACGGCGCCAGGTCACGGCAAACCCGCCGTCGTGGCGAGTCGCGACATAGGGACGCGGAGCCCCATCATAGGAAGCCACTGAATCGACCTCCAACGACGGTCCAACGGGAATTCCGAGCGGATCGAGCCGTTGAACGGTGACCACCGCGGTGTCCCCGAAGTCCTCAGCCCAGGCGGCCACAAACCCGGTTGCTCCGGCTGCGATGGACGGCGTCAGGGTCAAAGCCAGACCCTGAATTGCAGGAAGCACCTCGACCGTTTCAAACTCCGGTCCGAGCCTTGCCCCCTGGATCTGACCGGGACGCGCCCATATGGCCACCGGCAGATCATCTCCTCGGACCGCAAGATCTGGCCACATGGCATTTTCGGTCGACAGCACCAGACTCGGGTTTTGGACCACTGCTCCGTCCTGGTCGAAAGCGGCCCCAGCCAACCCCGCCGGCGTGTTGCCGATCATCACGTAGCCGTCCGCGGTGCAGAGGAGCTGTGGATGATCCGCCTGGATGGTGTCCTCTTCGAGAGCCGTCAGTCGAGGGCCGGCGACGCCCGCTTCGATTTTCGCCGCGGTCGCCCACACGCCTATTCGCCAGGTGATCAAGCCCCAGCCGGGCTCGCGCAATGCAACGGTGGCATGGTGCTGGTCGAGGATGGAGGGCTGCATCTCTTGCACGTCGTCGACAGTGAGTGCCTGCCAATTTTCTTTGGCAACAAGGTTCGGCATCTCCAGGAGTTCCTGCGCTCCGCCAGCCCGATCACGTGCCGGCACATCGGCTGCCGTCGAACAGGCCACCAGGAGCGCGGTACAAAATGTATGCGACATAGCCATAACCCAAGACTAAGGGTCTAATTGGCCCATCCATGTCGGTCGTTTGTACGACGCTTGTGGGTGTTTCCGCGGGTAATTGTGGGCATGACAGAAGCGTCAATGACCCGCACATTGGACAGACCCCGAAGCCGAAGATCACCGTCGACAACGGCGTCATCATCGAGTCCCATCCGACACGTTCCCACCGGGTGGTAGATGTGATCTGAGCGCTCGCGGATGTGCTTTTCAATCGCTTCGTCGGTCTTCACCACGCCATCGGGCAGATAGGCGCCGCCATTGAAACCAGCGAGTGGCGCGGCCTCCATGATCGCCTGGCCCGCCTTGAAGCCGCGGATCCTAGTATTTGCACATCGACGCGAATCCGGTCACGTTCCACTCGCCATCTCCGCAAATGCCATCGACGTACAGCAAATAGTTCCCCGACGTGGCACTGACATTGATGGTCGTCTCACCCGTGAGCGCGTCGACGCCGAGAGACCAGGTGCCGGCGTCGCCGTTTCCGGTGAGGGTGCGGTTCTGGTAGATCGTCCAGTCCATGTTCGTACAGCTGCCGAGATCGTCGCAGCGGTATCCCGACGCGTACAACGGCCAGTTGATGGCGTCTGCGTCGCCGGGAACGAGCGACGCTCCCGCTATGAGTGCGCCCAGGACGATGAATCTACGCATGATGCCTCCGCTGACGAGGTGAGCGTAGCATGCAAAAGCTGCAGTCCGCAGTCGATCGCGCGCGGCCTGGGTCTCTCTGGAACAGACGTTCAGGGGGTGACGGAAGTCAGCTGACACCTGTCAGACGTCCGTCATCGGCGTTCCCCCATATATCAAAGCTCAACACTCCAGTTCAGCCGATCCACCCACTGACGGACGTCCGTCACCCGGAACGGACCAACGTCACCTTTCGGTTGGCACGCCGCTCGCAGAGTCCCGGGCCTCAAGGAGGCCCCATGCTGCAGTACGACCAACCCGCCCACGACTCCCCCACCCCGGCCATCGCCCACGAGCCCGCCGTCCTCGACGAACAGTCCCTCCTCGGCAACGCCGGAATTCAGGACCAGCTACTCGCAGGCCAGGCCATTGGCGAACCTACTGCCGACGCGACCGAGCTCGACGTCCAGCGCCGCCAGGCCGCCCACGCGCTGCAACGACTCATGCACTACGGCGAGACCGCGTTCGACTCCGCCGGCCGGGTCCTGACCGCGGCGCCAGCCCGTCCGCCCCTGTCTCGGCGGGCCTTTGCAGCCATCAAGGACATGGCCGTCGATGGCCTCGCCAGCGCTGCAAAAGGCGCCGCTATCGGCATGATCGTCGTCGCTCCCGAGGCCGCAGCTGCCGCCGTCATCGGGGCCAAGATCGCCGAGTTGTGCATCGGCAACGCCACGGCGCACTTCGCCGGCCAGATCAAGAGCATCCTCGATCTGGGCGGCGACCGCATGGACGACGAGGACATCCTCACCTACGTCGACTACGCCAAGCTCTCCGCCATCGGAACCTGCTACGACCTCATCGACTGGGTCGACACCGTCGAAGACCCCGAAGTGCTCCAGGCCCTCGTGCAGGCTGGGACGGCGCCACCCCAGGCCTACTACGAGGCCCAGATCGCGAACACCATCCTGGCCTTCTCGGACTACGCCGCAATCGCCGCGAGCGAAGAGTCGATCGGGACCGAACCCCAGCCCCACGACGACCACGTGGTCCACGTCGAGGTGGCGTTCGACCGCGCGGCCGGCGTGATGACCTTCGCCGGCGCGACCATCGCCGACGGGGTGGTGTCCGAGCGCCAGCTGGCCTACCTCGAGCGGGCCGCCTTCGCCGACATCAACGTCCAGCTCGACATCCAGATGGACGGGCAATCGGCCCGCGACCAGGACGACCTCGACCCGCAGCTCCTCGAGGCCTACGAGGCCATCGGCTCCCGGGTCTACGGCGAGCTGCTGTTCCCGGCTTCGGGCGGCGCCTCCTATGAAAAGCGCCGGTTCTGGCAGCTCTTCGGGCGCATCCTCGGCTTCGACGTGGGTGGCGAGACAACCGCAGGTGCGGGCATTGACGGCATGCGCAACAAGCTGTTGGCGGCGGGGAGCCTGTCGAACCTGGGGGTGCCACTGGTGACGCGGGGCGCGAAGATCGGGCCTTTCGAAGAGGCCGCCTGATCCATAGAGGTGCCCTCACGACGCCAAGAAGCCTATGCTCGGCACAGGAGGACCCGCTGATCACGCTCGGGCCATTCGACCTGGACACCCGTATCGGCCGGGGAGGCACAGCCGATGTGTGGCGCGCCATCCACCGCCGCCGTGGGCTCGAGGTGGCCATCAAGGTGGCCATCGAGAGGGCTCATACGCGAATGCCGGCAACCGTGCAGGCGTTCTCCCGTGAGGTTCGAGCGGTCGCCGGTCTGTCCCATCCGGGAATCGTCGAAGTCCTCGACTACGGGACCATCCCCGAAGAGGTGGCGCGGGCCACCGACTACCGCGTGGCCGCCGGAAGCCCCTATCTGGTGATGGAGCGCGCGGCGGGAACCCTCGCCGACGACATCGGCCGTCTTCGGTGGCCGGAGATCGAGGGCGTCCTACTTCAGGTGCTCGATGCCCTCGCCCACGCGCACAGCCGAGACGTCATCCACCGAGACTTGAAGCCCACCAACGTGCTCCGTTTCCCATCCGGCTCCTACAAGCTCGCCGACTTCGGCCTGGCCCACGTACTCGCATCCGAGCAGGCGTCGGACATCGGCGGAACTCCCGTCTATATGGCGCCGGAGCAGTGGGCCCACCAGTGGCGCGATTATGGGCCCTGGACCGACATGTTTGCCGTAGGCTGCATCGCCTGCGTGTTGCTCCGTGGACGCCCGCCTTCCGGCGTGGTGCTCCCCGCCATCCCCGAGGTTCTCCGCGATGCGCGGGAGCACATCGATCTGCCGCCAGGCATCGAGCCCTGGCTCGCCTCCATGATGCGAGACGACTTCACCCAGAGGACCCAGCGCGCCGCGGACGCGACCTGGGGTCTGATGCAGCTTCGGAAAACCATCCCGGAAAGGCCGCAAGTGCCTCCTCAGTGGCGGCGACCCGATCCGCCTCCAGCGACCCGTCTGTTGGATGCGGGACTCGGGCTGTACGATCTCAAGGTGCTCCGGATGGCGGGACGACAGGACGAGCGAGACGTCCTTTGGAACGCGCTCATCGCAGCGGCTGGCGGACAAACGAAGGTGGTTGTGCTTCGCGGGCGAGCTGGCGTCGGCAAGACCAGGTTGGCCCAATGGATCACCGAGCGCGCCCACGAGGTCGGAGCGGCGTCGACGCTGCGGGCGGTGCACAGTCGCGCCGCCGGTCCCCGAGATGGTCTCAGCGCCATGGCCATCCGCGCGACCCGGTGTGCCGGACTGGAGCGTGCCGGCGTCATTGCGCGTGTACGGAAGTTCCTCCCAGATGGATCGGCCGATGACCATGCCGGATTGGTCGAGCTGCTGTGCCCTCGCGATCGCGGTGAACCCGCCGCGCCCCTGCCGACAGCGCAGATCAGAGATGCTGGGGACCGGTTCGCGCTCTTGGAGATGATGATCCGCCGAATGTGTGCAGATCGGCCGGTCGTCCTGCACATCGACGACAGTCAATTCAGCGACATAGCGGCCGAATTCGTGACGTATCTACTGCACCGATCAGCGGCTCAACCGCTGTCGCTGCTCGTGGTGATGACCGTCCAGGAGGGCGCGCTCGAGGCGTTCCCCGACCGTGCCGCCACCCAATCGACGCTCCAGGGTCGATCCGAGGTTCGCACCATGCCCATCGAGCCGCTGGCCGGCGACGAGCGACGCCAGTTCGTCCAGTCCCTGTTGGGGCTGCGCGCGGAGCTCGCCGACGAGGTCGAAGAGCGCACGGCAGGCAATCCACTCTTCGCCGTGCAACTCGTCGACGACTGGATTCGCCGCAGACTCCTCGAGGCAGGAGAGGACGGATTCAAGCTGGTTTCGGGCCCGAAACCCCGCCTGCCCGACGCCCTTCACGACCTGTGGTTGCGCCGGGTGCGGTGGGCCTGTCGCGGCCGGCCGCAGAGCGATCTACACAGTCTGGAGCTCGCCGCACTTCTGGGCGTGCAGGTCGATCTGATCGATTGGCAAGCGGTCTGCGAGGAGGCTGGCCTGCCGGCTTCGGTCGAGTGGATCGACATCCTGCAGCGACATCAGCTCCTCACCGCCGAAGAGGGTGGATTCGCCTTTACCCACGGCATGTTGGTGGAGAGCCTCCGTCGAGCCAGCGCCGAGGCTGGCCGCCTGTCTGGTCACCTGGAGCACTCCGCCCGCGCGCTGCAGAAGGCGGGCTTGAAGTGCTATGACCAAGGCCAGCTTTCGAGGGCTCTGGCGCTGGATGAAGCCTCACTGGCGCTGTTCCGGGAGGCCGGAAATCGGCAGCGGGAGGGGCAACTGCTGAGCAACCTCGGCATGGTCCATCACATCCTGGGTCATCGGAATCGGGCGCGGCAGCACCTGGAGGCGGCGCTGTCCGTGCATCGCGAGATCGGCAATCTCCAGTCGCAATGCCGGACGCTCAGCAACATGGGCAACCTGGACCTCGAACAGGGGCGGCTTGGCGAGGCCCGGAGCCACTTTGGCGAGGCGCTCACCCTGTCCCGTGAGATCGGCGACCAGTGGACCGAGGGCAAGATCCTCGGCAACCTCGGCAATCTCGAGGGAGACGTCGGCGATATCGATGCTGCAACCCGGTGTTATGAGCGCTCCATCGAGGTATCTCGAGCCGTGGACGACGTGGGCAATCTCGGCAACGTGCTGGGCAACCTGGGCGAACTGTACGCCTTCCAGGGCCGTCTGGACGACGCGATGAGCCACTTCGAGCAGGCCCTTGTCCTGCACCGGCAGACCGGACTCCGTCGCTTCGAGGGCATGGTCTTCGGGCAGATGGGCGCGCTGCACATGCACATGGGAAAGGACGATGAGGCCTGGACTTTCCTCGAGGACGCCCTGCTCGTACATCGCGAAGTCGGCGACCCTCGGATGGAGGGCCATGTGCTCGGAAAACAGGCGCTGCTCCTGGCGAAACGGGGAGAGGTGGAGCGTGCTGCGGACGCTGTTGCAGAGGGAGAGCGGCTGCTGCGGGAGGTGAACGACCCCAATGTGCTCGCCATCCTGCTCTGCGATCGCGCGGAAATGGAGCACGTTCTCGGGGAATCGTCCGTGGACAGCTTGCAGGCGGCGAGGGAGATCGCCGCGCGAATCGGCGTCGGCTCCGAGTCCGAGTTGGGCCTCGCCGTTTCGCGCATAGAGGCCCTCCTGGCGTCCTAGGCCACGTCCGTTCGCAGCATGGATACTCCGGACCTGCGACCCTGACCGAAGGTCAAGCCTGGAACGGCAGCACAATGCGGATGCGGTGTCCTTGTCGACGCACCACACGCGGATGTCGTTGGTCATCTTCCACTTCGGATCCCAGGTCTCGTCCGAACCGCTTCAGGGCGTGGGCGTCGTGACGCGTAGACGATGGGATTGCCGGTCGCGTTGTTCCGGGTGGCCGTGTCCCGGAGAATGTTGCGAATGTCCTCGGGTTTCCGGTAGAGCCACTCGACCGGCAGCGCGTTGCCGACGCGGACAGCGTAGCGCTCGATGGTTGTGTCCTCGACGTCGGCGGCGCCGTGGCTGAAGAACAGCAGGGCTTCGGCGGCCTTCCGGAACGGGTGGTCAGTGGCCAGCGCGCACTCCCACTCCAGCAGGAGCTCCGACGAGCGGATACGGGAGTAGTGCGGGGAGAGGTCTCGGGCCGGATTGCGTGTTCGACCCTTGGGATCGCGGAACGCGGACCACGGGAAGCGGAGCCGACCGAAGGTGGTGTTGGGCTTGTTGTCGTCCCGCCGCCACTTGATCTCGGACAGCGTCCATGGTGACGACGAGTTGCCAGGTTTGACGCTCGGACTCACGCGGCGTGAGGCGCCCGGATCGGCCATCCCGAAGCAGCGGTTCGACCAGCTCGGAGAGGTGGCGGGTGAGTTCGCGCTTGACGGAGCGCACCTCGTCGGTGATCTGGTCTGGGGCGGGCATGAGCGGCTTCCGGCGGCCCGTGGTGGGCCAGCTTGGGTTGATAGGGCTGCCCGTGTACCGCCCCAACAACCCGACGTCGATCCCCCTGGCCCAACCAGCGCTCCGCCAGGGCCAACGCCCTCTTTCCACCGCAAAGAGAGCCGAGGTGCGCAGAGCACCAAGGCCACCGAAGGCCCCATCGCCCCGTCACACCGACCGCCCTGGCAGGCACCGCCGGCGGCTCGACCTCTGCGTACCTTTTGCATCTCGGCGGTGAAAACGAGGCGCCACGCCCTGCCAGAGGCCTCCGCCACCTCGGCAGTGCGGCGCGCGTCGCCGCTGGTTCACCGCCGCCTTCACCGGCTATGCGCTAGCCGCAATCGGAGACCCGGGTACGCCTCTCACCCCTTCTCACCAACCCGAGTTGGAGAGAATGTTGCCTGCATATTGTGTAATGAGCTTCGTAAGCTGCTGAGGCGTACGAGTGACGGTGCCCAACGAAATACGAATGCCACGTGCCCCATCGTGTGCCACGAAATTTGCATTCCAACCGGGCACCCTGTGGATTTCACCGTAGACTTGCCAACCCGGACCTATGGAGATGACCAACTCTTCGTATTTTTTTCCGGCTACACCTATTCGTCGCATTTCATCTATCATTTCCTTCGCCTTGGCATCATCCATGTTCCAAAAGGACACCGATCCCCAATATGCATTCATGGAATCACAGTTGTACATCTTGACCTCGTCTTCGTACCCGAAGTCAGTATCAACAGCACACTCTCCTATGGCGGAGGGCAACCCTGCAAAAGTCTCCCTACCAGTTGGGGCCGCCTCAACGGGCGCTGTTTGGGGCTCCGCCACGGGTATGTCTGGTCCGCCGCCATCAAGAGACGACACGAGCTCCGCGGCCGCGGCGGACAGCTGCTCCAACAGTTCAAATGCGTCTTCAGCCGAGACGCGTTCGGTAGCGCTAAGCTGACCAGACTTGACTTCATGCAGCTTGATCGAGACGACCAACTTGGCGCCAAAAGCCGTGATGTTTCCCGTTACAACGTGGTCAACGCCCAGATTTCGCGCCGTTTCGACCTCACAGGCCCCCTCTGCAATGCAATCGGAATCCAGGCCCATGTCCGTCAACATCACCTCCATGTTCTCGCGAGTCATCACCTCGATGTTGTCGCCCAAGCGACTCTTCACACCATCACGAACGGCGTGTCAACGCTGCAAGTTGTCCCGCGGTCAGCTCGGTATCAGACTGCAGTTCAAGTACGGCAAGCCGTTCGGCGGCCAACGCTGCGGTCTGAACCAACCCCGACACCAGCATCAAAAACAGGAACAACAATAGTCGCGCCATAGCTTCCTCAGTTGGGGCCCGAATACCACACAATGGCCTGGCTGGAGCGATTCTTGTCCCGATCTGATTCCAGCCCAGCAGTGTCCTGGAGCCTGGCGGCACAGACGCCGCCTGAACCCTAGTCCTAAGGGTTGTTCACCGAGCAGGGCGCGTCCCCACAGGGATGTTCGGCGATGCCCGGCGATGCCGGATCGAGGAAGTCCGAAGCCCCGAACAGGAACCCCGGCCAATCCTGCGTGCCCATGTGGGCGCCCGTCGCCGCCGCCGCCGTGTTCCCGACGTGGGTCTCGCCAAGCTCGGGATCGTAGTAGCTGAGCACCTTCTCGCTCGGACCCAACGGACCCGGCGCCGACTCGACGCCGAAGGGCAGCACATCTGTCGGCTCCAGGACCGTCATCCCGTAGGAGCGCGCCAGCATTTCCGTCGCCGCGCTGTGTACCGCCTCGTCCCCGACGACGGCCTGTAGCAGCATCGGCGTGTCCACCGCGTCGACATAGGCGAGGGGCTCGTAGGGATCGGCCGTCAGCTGGAAGAGCTGAAACACCCGCTGGAGGTCCGTCGGATCCGGCCAGTTGTCCTTCATGAGCGCCGACAGCTGAGCCATCTCCGAGGAGCGCTGGAAGGTCCACGACAGGGCGCCCCCGCCGACGGGGATGACGGCCGCTTCGACCGCGTCCTCCTGACCCATGAGCGCGAAGCTCATCATCGAGCCCAGGGACTGGCCGAAGTAGAAGCGACGAGACGCGTCCGCCAGCACCTGGCCGGACTCGCCGTGGAAGAGCGGATCCGACAGCAGGTTCCCCTCCTCCACCATGCGCATCAGCGCCTGGGTGTTGAGTTGACCCTGGACCCCACGGTCAGCGATGCCCAGGAGGTACTGCGGTTCCACAGCCATCGTGAGCGTGTCCGTCAGGTCGTTGTACTCCAGCCCGCGAAAGGTCGTCGCCACGACGATCATACCGTGCGTTTCTGCAATATGGACCGACGGATTGTACCAATCGGGCGTGTTCAGATCGTGACTGGGATGGCTGAATCCTCCGTGGCCGTGGATGAGGACCGGGACCGACCCGGCCGGCGCATCCTTTGCGGAATCGGGGATGATGACCACGACGGTGGCCTCGGTGGACCCCGTGCTCGCGATGGTGCCATCGTCCATCACGTTCAGGTATTTGTCGTCGATCAGAAAGTCCTGAACGGTGAAGGTCCCGCGGCGATAGCGCCAGGTGTCGTTGTAGACGTCCTCGTCTCCGGCTTGGCGCAGGTCGTACAGGTCCCACTCGGTCGGCGTCTGGAGTTGGGCCAGGCCCGAAGTGAGTGGAATTCGAGCGTCATCGATCGGGAAGTCCCAGGCCAGGGCGATGTCATCGACCGCCATGCCCAACCCGGAAAGATCGTCCATCAACGCGCGGTAATGGCACGCAGCGCCCTCGTAATCTGCGGGCGGCTCTCCGTTGATCAGCGCCTCGAAGCGGTCCGGACGGGGCGCGGCGGAGTCCATCACCGCGACTGCGATCCGGTGACCCGGGGTCAGCCCGACCAGGGGCTGGACCATCAGGGCCGGGTCGATCGCGTTGTTGGCGTCGAGCTCGGCGAACACCGGCAGGAACACCCCCTCCGTGAGATCCACGAGGACAACGCCGCCAGTGCCGGGGGTCGGCGTCTCCCAGCCCGGCAAGGCCGCCGGGTCCACATCGGGGAGCGAGACGACCGAGCCCTGCGCCACTGAGAAACCGGCGCGCCAGGCAAGGCCGTCGGTATTCAAGCCGCCAAACCAGGCCGGATCGAGGTCGAGATGACCGTCGGCGTCCAGCAGCATCGCGTTTGGAAAGGGCTCCGCCGGCCCCAGGCCCAGCAGGCCTCCCGAGACGTCCGCACCCTCCATCTGCGCGCAGGATTTCAGGGGTTCTCCACCACCATCCGGACCGCCCCTACAGGCCGACAGAGCGATGAGGGCGACAAGACTGGCTCGGAACATGGGTCCTCCCGGACGTGCGCATTGCTGCGCATCTGCCTGGGAGACCGCTCGGGAGCGATTCTGACTACATCGGCGTCGAGACGTCTGGAATCAGCCCACCCCTGGCGTCTTCGAATGTGACCGTTTCGACTTCTCCGCGGTCGTCATAGGTGATGCGCTGGCTGGCCCATCCGTCCCGTCCAGCCATCGGGTTGCCGTCGGCGTCTTGTAGGAGTTGTGCCGAGAGCCGAGCGGCGCGGTCGTATTCGATGACGACCCGGAACGCCCCGGTTCCGAGCGTGTGCACCGGCTCGTCGTCGCTGCCAAACCACGCCACCGACGTCCGCTGCCCGGCCCCGTTCAACATCGTCGCCGAGCGGGCATACCCCCTCTTACCGACCATCAAATCACCGACCGGATTGAACAGGGAGTGACCCAGTTCGCGGCCCTGGCCATCTAGCACCAGCGCGATGCGAAAGGCGCCCTCGGGTCCATTGACTGCCTCGCCATGAGCCCCCAGGTAGCTGTACCCGACGGGCCGGTCCGACGCGTCATAGGTGGTCTGTTTCCTGTGATACCCGCCGATCAGGATCGGTTGATCCTCGGCGTCGAACAGGGCCGACGAGATCACGTTGCCTCGGGCGTCGCGGGCCAGCTCCCGTCGCGAGTAGGGCGCGTCCACAGCGGGCAGCTCCGCGTAGCGATTCGTGAATCGATTCGCGGCGGGGAATTCAAGGTCGGGAAGCGGGATTTCACCTCGCAGGATCGGGGCGCCGTCGTCGTTGGTCCACCGGTCACCGACGATCTGGCTCGCCTGGTCGAATACGAAACGCCACCGTTGGATCTGGCCGCCGACCTCGTAGGTGATCTGACTGATCTGACCCACATCGTTGGCCTCGAGCCGGACGTTGCCGACCTCGCGGTCCTCTTCGTCAAAGAAGGTTCGCTTGACCGGGCGCCGGCCCTGGTACGTCATCGTGTACCGATTCACCCCGAAATCGGCCATCCAGGGCACCACGATTTCGCTGTGCCTCTCCTCGACGAGGTTGCCCAGGGCGTCGTACGCGAAGCGGATGTCAGCGCTGCGGGGATCCCAGGACCAGTCGCAGAGTACGGGTCGATCCAGGTGGTCCATACAGGCCATCCGGGCAACACCCATCCGTTCGTATTCGAGGATGAAGCGGTGAATCAGCGGCGGCTCCAGCGGCGCCCCGTCTACGTCATAAGACAGGACCTCCAACGGACGCCCCAACGCGTCGTTGTGGTGGGTCTGCAGGTGGGCGCCCTCGATGCCGACCCCCGGCGATCCGTCCGGATTGAAGAACGTCTTCTCGACGATGGCGACATCGTCCCATTTGTCCCGCCTGATCCCCGGACTGGTACGCACGGGCGTTAGGCGGCCCTCGGTGTCGTAGTAGCGGGTCTCAGTCTGCCGGCCGCGGTCATCGAGATCGCGTTCCTTTCGAGCGATCCCCTCCGGGCCCGCGACCGCTTCACCGTTGCTGTCGAAGTAGGCCAGGGAAATGCTCTGGTCGTTGGCGTCATAGGTCTCCCGCCGGATTGCGGGGTTCCCGGCCCCCCCAAAGAGCTCGCCGTCCACACCGAAGTGTCGCTCCTCGATCCAGTTGCCCCGCTCGTCGTAGTCGCGCTCGACGCGGTGCCAACCATCATCGGACAGGACCGGTTCGCCACCGACACCCCGGTAGCTGATGGAGGCGATCGAGCCGCCGCTGGCGTAGGTCAGCTCGATGGCATGGGCGCCAAACTCCGCCGTCACGGCCGGCGCCCCATTGGCATCGGTCTCGAAGATTCGCGTCATTTGTCCCGCTTCGTTGCGGACGTAGTTGGACCACACGGAGCCGCCGGGAACGGGAGCCGGCTCGCCGTTGGAGTCCAACCGCTCGGCCTGCTGCACGACGTACCCGTCCTGGCAGCGGACGAGCTGGCCCCCGATGACTCGTCCTTCTCCATCGAATTTCTTGGTCCCGCCTAAACAATCGACGACGTCGAAGACGAATCGCGACGTCCATCCCTCGGTGGTGGAGAGCGGCGCGCCCCCCTCGTCGAGACAGGTGCCCAGATAGCCATCGGGCTGGTAGTCGTAGTCGATTCCCGCGCAGCCGTTGGCATTTCCGCTCTCGGGATTCCGGTAGTACATGCGTGTGGGTTGGCCGTCGACACCGAAGTGGCGGCTGGCGACCTGGCGACCGGAGGCGTCATAGGTCTCCACATGGCGGTGCACGGTTCCATTCCGGGTGACCGGCTCGCCTGCCTTGTCGAAGAACGCACGCTGGGTATTCCTGCGCGGCACACGTGGATCTTCGTATTGGTATCGGATGATTGCGGGCGTGTCCGGCTCGATGGGATCGACAGGTTGTCCCTGCGGATCGAGAAGCGTTCGGCTCGAGACCCGCCCGAGTTCGTCCCGTTCGTATCGCACCGCAGTTGCAGTGCCTGCGAAGAAGGCCGGCTTGGAGCCCGTTCGATCGAGGCGGCGCATCTCGAGGGTCCGCCCGTCGTCGTCCAGGATCGACTCGGTCAGCGTCTGGCCGGGGATGTCGAAGGCATTGAAGGAGCGAACTCGGATGCGGTGGTCATCCAACCACTCGACGCGATCCGCCCCCACTCGCATGGGTCCCGCAAAGAAGGCCAACTCGATCAGGCGGCCAGCCTCGTCGTAGCTGTACCGGGCCTCATTCGGAATCGCCATACTACCTGAGCCATCCCACCGATCCCCGAAGGCAGACTGGGCCAGCCAGGTCGCCCTTGTCGGCCGGCCCCCGCGCGTCTCGAAGCGGAACAAGCTCTCGGCCTCGTTGTGGCCCTCTGGAACTTCCTGTTTGCACGCGTGCAGGCCAAATCGCGTGTCCATTCCCACGCACCACTTGACCTTGGTCCGCTGACCGTCCCACACCCACAGTCCGATCAATCCCGCCACCAGGGCGACGGCGGCCACGCTATAGACTGCTTTGGGAATCGGTCGTCGTTGTCCGACCCGCCGGACCTTGGCCGAAGTGGGAGGTGGGCGAAGTGGCGCGCCGGGCTCGCCCACCTCGAAGATGGCGATCGGTTCGTCCAGCCCTTTGACGATGTAGAGGCCATGTTCCCGGTATTGCAGCTTTGAAAGGTCTGAGTCGCCCGTCCTCGCCCGGGAGACGGTGGCCCAGGCCTCGGCGGAGAGCAACGTCTGACCGGCGAGGGCGAGGCTCATGATTCGCGCGGCGACGGGTTTGGCCAGCCCGTCGAGCTCGGTAGCCTTGGCACCCAGCTCGATGTCCTCGGCGGTGTTCTCCCGAAGCACGACCTCTCCGAGATGCACTCCGGCTCGCACGGCGAGGGGCCGGTCGAAGTCGCGGCTGATCTCCGCCAGGGCGCGATGAATCTCCAGCGCCGCCAGCACCGCGGACACGGGCCGCTCGAAGATGTGCAGAAAGCCGTCGGTGCGGTCGATCTCCAGACCACCGATGCGGCCGACGATGTCCCGCGTCTGCCGATCGATCCTCGCCAGGATCTCTGCGGCCCGGAGGTCACCGAGCTCGCGAACCATGGCGGTGGAATCGACCAGGTCGGTCATCAAAAGGGCTCTGAGGGCTGTCTTGGCCTGCATCGACGGCATTTGACCACGATCTCCGGTCGTCGAGCCACGTCCCCTGACCAGCTTGCTCAGTGCCAGTCCCCGATGAGCAGGAAGGCGGCCCAGTGGTGCGGGTGATCAAAGTCCTCGGACGCCAACATCGACATCTGAGCCGCGCGGATCGCTTCCGCGCGTGTCGTTCGCCGCTTCTTCAGTTGCCCGTAGAAAGACGTCATCAACGACGCTGTGCTCTGGTCGTGAACCAACCACAAACTCGCCACCACCGACGACGCCCCTCGCATCTCGAACTGGTACGCCATTCCGGCGATCTCGCTGCCCTCACCCCGGTCGCCCAACGCCGATTCACAGGCCGAGAGCACAGCGAGCTCCACGTCCCTGAGATCGAGGAGCGGAATCGTCCTGAAGTTGAGCTGTGATTGGTCGTCCCCCGCCAGGAGCAGGAAGCTCTCTACGGGCTTGTCATCGCGCAGGACCCCATGGGTCGCCAGATGCAGGACCCCGTGATGCGGGACCTCGGCCCGCAAGGTCTCCCAGGTCGCCTGCGGCCCGACGTAGGTCGACACCCTCGGAATGCTCCTCGCGAGCTCCTCGACCTCGCGGCGGGCTCCAGCGAGTGACCCGTCGGGGTCGCCGAAGGCCAGGACCCGACTTCGCCTCGGCATGGGTCGCGCCGCACCGATGGCTCCGGCCATGGTCAACACCGCGGTCTCGTAGCGCTCGACGAGGAAGGTCTCACCATCGAAGAGGGCGGCGAAAGGAAGGTATCGCAGACGACCGCTCGGGCTCAACACCAGGGTCTCGATGCCTTCGAGGTCTCCGGCAATGGGCGCGATCAACAGCGCGTGCAGGCGCTGCGCGGCCTCCGATGCGCCCGGCTTGGCACCAAGACCTCGCCAGGGGACCAGGGGATTGGCGATCTTGGCGCGCATCTGGTGCACGAGGGCGTTCACCTCAGACTCCTCCACCTCGACCTCCCGGTACACCAGTGGGCGATCGCCCCCGCACACGACGAAAGTGACGATGCGATCCGGCAGTACCGCCGGTTCGATGAAGCATTCGTCGATGTCCAGTGCCTGCTGCAGGCGGAAGAAGTTCGGCGGCTCGATCTGCACCCGCTGGTAGAGGTCCTCGTGTTCGGTCGCCAGCTTGCGGGTGAAGTCGTCGAAGGCCAGCTGCATCCGGTCCACCTCGTTCCGCCATCGCGCCACCAGCTCCGGCCGCTGTCGACTCGTCGGCATCGACAGCTCCTCGCTGAGCTGTCGGACCAGCGTCCGCTCGGCGGCCAGGAGACGCTCGCCCTCGTCGAGAGCGGCCTTCTCCTCCGCCGTGACCTGCAGCTCACCTGCAAAGTTGCGAAGCTCTCGAGACTTGGCGAGACCGAGGATCTTCCAGGCATCGTCTTTGCGCTCGAGCTCTGTGTAGAGGTCGACCAGCTCCTGGTAGACCCCGTCCCGGTCAGCCTGCAGGAGATCCGCCGCTTCTGGCCCACCGACGAGGCCGCCCTTCAGCCGCTCGATCAGGTCGACCGACTCCTGCAGCGCCGCCACCGCACCGTCGCTGTCTCCCGAGGCGCGTCGCGCCTTGCCGAGCCAATAAAGCGGCTCCCACAGCGCAATCGGGGCGCCGTGGACACGGAGGGTCTCCACCGCCGACGCCAGGGCGGCGACGCCCTCCTCACTGCGGCCCACCATCATCAACGCCTCGCCCCATTCCGCGCGCACGCCTCCCGCCACCCGTCCGAGCTCGGCCGCGGTCGCCTCCGCTTCCACGGCCTCCAGAACCGAGATGGCCTCCTCCAGCTGGCCAGCCTCGCGGAGCAGTCGACCCCGAAGCTGATCGGCCCAGATGGCCTTGGGCACGTGACCCTCCGCACGGGCGCGGCGCGAGGGCTCCTCCAGAGCGGAGAGCGCTTCATCGGGCCGACCGAGCTTGCTGAGACTGAGGGCGCGGCGGACATTGCCGATCACGATCAGCTCGGTGTCTTCCAGCCGGTCGCCGATGGTGATGGCGTCGTCGAGAAACGCCAGGGCCTGGCTCCAGTCTCCCTGATCCAGGTAGACGCCGGCGATGTTGATCAGGCCGCCGGACTCGCCGTAACCGTCCTTCCAACGGCGCGAAATCTCGAGTTTCCGGGTGTAGTACTCGACCGACAAGGCCATGTTGCCACGGTCGTGCTCGATGGCTGCGAGGGTGTTCCAGGCCGAGGTGCTGCCCCACTCGTCCTCGAGGTCGGTCCGGATGGCCAACGCCGCCCGAGCATCCGCCTCGGCGGCGACATACCGAGCCAACCGGAGCCACACCCAGCCCCGCGACTCCAGGGCCTGCGCCTCGAGGGAGGCGAGCTCCGAGCCCCGCGCCAGCTCGAGTGCCTGTTCGTACAGGTCGATCGCGGTGTCGTAGTCTCCCCAGGCTTCCTGCACCTGCCCCAGAGCGAGGAGCGCGCGGATCTCGACCTGGGCATTTCCGAGCTCTAGCGCCAGCGTCCGGGCCTCGCCCAGGCTGTCCATCGCAGCGCTTGGCTGGCCCAGGGCGAACTCCACCCGTGCGCGGGTCACCAGCGCCTCAGCCTCGAGCTCGGGACTGGGCAGTGCCCTGGCGATCTCAACGGCGTTGACGGCGTTCTCGGCGGCCTCCTCGGTGCCTCCCTCGAAGGCCAGCTGGAGCTCCGCGAGGAATCGGCGGCTGCGACCCTCCCCGGCGCGGTCACCGATCTCGTCCACCAGCACCAGTGCGCGCTCGAGCTCGTCCATGCCTCGGTCCGGGTCGTGAGCCTGGACGAGGACCCAACTCCACGCAGTGCGAAGCGCAGCTTGCCGGGCGCGGCTCAGTCCGGGACGCTGCAAGGCCCGCCCGTAGGCATCGCTCGCCTCGGCGGAGCGACCACTGGCGTTCAGGATCTCGGCGTATTCCTCGTCGAGGGGGTCGTGCCCGGTCTGCAAGCCGTTGTCATCCAGCAGCGCCAGCCCGCGTGTCACCAGGTCCTCCGCCACGGCCAGCCGCCCCCGGTCTCGCTCCATCCCGGCCTGCCGCCGCAGCACGTCGGCGGCGTTGGCGTGGTCGCCGTCGGCCCGATGGAGCGCGAGCGCCGCCTCGAAGGCCTCGGTGGCCTCGTCCATCCGGCCAACCGTCCACTCCAAGGACCCGATGTTGGTCAGGTAGAAGCCCGCGGATTGGGTGTTTTCCAGACTGTTCGCCAGCTCGAGGCACTCTCGATAGGCGTCCAGCGCCTCTGCATAACGGCTGAGGTCCCACAGACTCGAGCCCACTGCCGCGAGCGCGTCCATCGCTTCCTGGCTCCACTGCAGCTCTCGGGCGACGGCCACCGCCCGCCGCCGGACCTCGATGGCCTCTTCGTAGCGACCGAGCGACTGCAGGGCGCGTCCCTGTTCGAGGAGCGCCGAGCCCTCGATCTCGACCCCGCGCAGATCCATCACGCCCCGAGCCAGCTTCTCGGCTCGCTGCGACTCCTCGAGGGCGTCGGTGTGGCGCTCCAGCATTCGGAGCGCGATTGCGGCCCCCAGGCGGGGAAAGGCCTCGTGGAACTTCTGTTCTCCGCCCGACTCTTTGCCCCTCAGTTCCGCGGCGCGGACGCTGCGGTCCAGCGCCTCCTCGTACCGTCCGAGCTTTCGATAGACCGTCGACGCATTGTTGAGGAGAATCGCCTCGTCTTCGGCGTTTCGGGCGACGGAGAGGCCGTATTCGTAGGCCTCTACCGCCTCGTCGAGGCGTCCGTTGTTGTCCAACGCATCGGCCCGGAGGCTCGCCGCGAGATACCGCTCCCGGGGATCGCCGATCACGGCCGCCGCGAGGGTCATGTAGTCGGCGATCCGCAGGGCGGTCTCGGGGTCCGAGTACATGATTCGATAGGCCTCGTTGTACCAGTTGCCGACGAAGTCCTCTTCGCGCATCTGGTCGACCCGTTGGACCAGCATGGGCCGGTGCTGCGCGGGGTCGGCGGCCTCGAGGAGCTCGTACAGCTCCAGTGGAGACTCGAGTCCGCTGCTGTTGACCCAGGCCGCGTAGCTCTCGGAGACGCGGAAGTTCCGGGCGACGTAGCGATTGGGAAAGCTCGTGACGTACTGGAAGAACCGGCGAACATCGACTTCGGTTGCCGCCGCCATGGCTTCAGAGAGGGTCATGCCGTCGTACCGCCCGCCCTCGACGCGGACGGTGTGCGACGCCGCCTGGGGCGCATGGGCGTGGATCACCTCAAGCGCAGCGGCGATCAGTGCGCTGTCGTCGGTCCGATTCGGGTCGTCGAAGTAGTCGGCGATGGTCTCGATGGGCTGCTCGTCGAGGCCGCGGAAGAAGACCAGGTGCGTGGCCATGCGAAAGCCCAGCGTGTCGTGAGCCTGGGTCGGAAAGCGCACCGGCACGGTGGCCAGATCTCCTGTTCTCGCCTCCCAATCCGGCATAATCCGCAGAATGGCCGCGCTGGCCTCGTCCTGGACCGCCCGCACGTCGACGGTTCCGATCTCGAAGATGTCGTCTTCTCCGACCCGCCACAGGGTTCCGCGTCCCCCCTCCACCACGCCCAGACTCTTGCCCCCGACCAGGGCGGCCGGCACATTGCCCGGAGCCGGCTCCTCCACGTAGACGGGCAGCATCAGCTGGTACACGGTCCTGGGGACCGCCTCTCCAGGCTCGGCCCAGGCGGGTGAGAAGAGGCCGAGTACCGCCGCAATCGTTGCCAGCCAGCGGATCCAACGAACATGGGTCGGGGTTGTGTTGGGCACCTTGTGCGAGTATAGCCGCGGAGTCACCGACACCCATGGTCTCGCGCCATCTCTTCCATCGCGCCCTGCTGACCTCGCTGCTGCTGTTGCTGTTCGGCTGTCCCAAGCCGACACCCGTCGCTGCGCCCGAAGCCGAGTCCACGAGCCTGCTCTACGCCGACCCCGCCGAGGCGCTGCCGGGCATCGAGGCCATGCTGGGGCCACGGCCAGAACTCGGCGACGAACAGCTGGGCAGCACCCCGCTGACGGAGGCCCTCGATCTCATCTGGAAGGAGATCGAGCGCGCCCGCGAAGCGGAGGATGTCGAGCGGGCGATCTGCCTGTTCGACGACTGGCAAGCGGTGACGCAGAACGGCGAACTCACCAAAGCGGAGGAGGCCGCGGCCTCCGTGGTCGATCGCCTGGAGACAGGCCAGTGGTCGTGCCCACCGGAGGTCGAGAGCCCCACGCCATACCGCACGTCGGACGCTTACAATACGATCCGGGTGTTCTATGGCACCGACCGCGTGACCACCGACACCGTGCTCCCGAGCGAGCGGTATGGCAACGCCCCCCGCTGTCCCGCGACCGAGGGCGATGTCGCCATCGATTTCACCTGGTCCGAAGCCTGTCTGGAGGTCGGCTCGCTGGAGGTGTCCATCCCCAGCCGCCACGAGCCGGGAGAGATCGAGACGCCGTCCATCTGGCGGCTCGAGTTCAAGTTCGACCCGGCCAAACACATTGTCGTCGGCCCCCTCTCGCCAGTCGAACCCGACCCGTGGATGGCGGATCTGCGCGCCGAGATCGAGGCGACGGACGGCAGGCAGGTCTTCGTGTACATCCACGGCTACTACAACAGCTTCCACAACGCCGCGGCGCGCACGGCGCAGATCGCCAACGACCTGAACTTCGACGGCGCGGCCACCATGTACACCTGGGCCTCGGCCGGCACACCACAGGGCTATTGGCGGGACGAAAAACAGGTGCGGGCCGCCGTTCCCCATCTGGCCGCCTTCCTGCACCGAGTGGCGAGTGAGTCCGGCGCCGAGCGGGTTCACGTTATTGGCCACAGCATGGGCAACCGAGCGCTGGCACCGGTACTTGCGGGCCTGGCCGAGGAGGGGATCTCACTGGACGAAGTCATCCTGGCAGCGCCGGACATCGATGCGCGCGTCTTCGCGGACGAGGTGGTGCCGGCCATGACGGGGGCGGCGAGGCGCTACACCCTGTACACGAATGACTCGGACCGCGCGCTGATCGCCTCGCGCTTCATACACCGAAACCGGCCCCGGGCAGGGCAGACAGGGGCTATCGAGGCCGCTATCCCGGGCTTCGATACCATCGACGCGAGCCGGGCCGACACCAACCTCCTCAGCCTCGGCCATGCGTATTTCGCAAACAAGGCCTCCATCCTGACCGATATCACCGAGATCATTCGCGGCGCGACGCCCGGCGCAGAGCGGTCGTGGCTCACGCCGTGGCCCAACCTGCCAGGGAGCGCGTGGATATACGACGTGAAACAATGACGCGATGAGGATGGGTGCAGCATGGGCGATAGCCATTCCTGTGGCCGTCGCCGCCATCGGAGTCGAAGCGCGCGCCGCGACGCCCGATATCGACGACCTCCAGGTGCAATTGGACGCGTTGTCGGAGGCGGGGCGCTACCCGGAGGCAACCGAGATCGCTCGACAGATCGTCGAGCTCCAGCGGGAGGCGCTCGGACCGCGCCACACCGGCGTCGCTGAGAGCATCGACGACCTGGCCACCCTGCACTACCATCAGAGAGACTATGCAGCCGCCCGTTCTCTGTACGAGGAGGGCCTCGAAATCTGGAAGGAGGCCCTTGGGCCGCGACACCCGCGGGTCGCGACGAGCCTGGCCAATCTGGGCATGTTGCGGCGGACACAGGGCGACTACGCCGCCGCACGTCCACTGCTCGAGGAGGCCATCGGCATCGAGCGGGAGGCCCTCGGGCCGCGGCACCCCGAAGTCGCGGCGAGCCTGGACTCCCTCGCCATGCTGCTGTTCCGCCAGGGGGAATACGCCCTGGCCCGGCCCCTGTACGAGGAGAGTCTCGACATCCGGCGGGAGGCTCTCGGGCCGCGCCATACCAGCGTGGCGTCGACGCTGAACAACCTCGCCGCATTGCTGTACAGACAGGGGGACTACCCCGCGGCCCGTCCCATCTACGAGGAGTGCCTGGACATTCGGCGGGAAGTCCTCGGGCCCCGGCACCCGAAGGTGGCCATCACCCTGGCCAACCTCGCAGCGCTTCGAATGACCCAGGGCCACCTTGCGGAGGCGCGCCTCCTCTACGAAGAGAGCGTCGACATCTGGCGCGAGGACCACGCGTCCCATCCCGATACACCCCCACATCCCAGCATGGCTGAGAGCGTGGGCGGCCTCGGTTCGCTGTTTCACACGCTGGGGGACCTGGCGGAGGCGCGCCTCCTCTACGAGGAGGGCTTGCATATCGTCCGGGAGATCTTCGGAACGCGGCACCCCGCGGTGGCGAAGAGCCTGCATGGCATTGCCAGCTTGCTCCAGAAACAGGGGGACTACGTGGCCGCTCGCCACCTGTATGAGGAGAGCATCGACATCGATCGCGAGGCCCTCGGTCCCCGTCACCCCCGGGTGTCGACACGCCTGGCGGGACTCGCCTCCTTGCTGGAGGTCCAGGGAGATTACGCGGCGGCGCGGCCCCTGTTCGAGGAGAGTCTCGACATCCGGCGGGAGGTGTTCGGACCGCGACACGCCGCCGTGGCGGCGAGCCTGCGCGGCCTCGCCGGGCTGTCCAGCTCCGAGGGAGACCTGGCCACGGCACGCCGCCTGTTCGAGCAGAGTCTCGACATCTTGCGGGAGATCCACGAGTCCGATCCGGATGCACCGCCGCACCCCGATGTCGCGGCCGGCCTGAACAACCTCGCCGCGGTGCGAAGAGCCCAGGGGGACCACGAGGCGGCAAGAGTCCTGTTCGAGGAGAGCCTCGACATCACGCGCGAGGTCTTCGGACCGCGAAACCTCCAGGCTTCGGCGAGCCTGAACAACCTCGCCGGGCTGCTCCGAGCGAAGGGCGACTACGCGGCGGCCCGTCCCCTGTTCGAGGAGAGCCTGGACATCGTACGGGAGGCTCTCGGGCCGCGGCACCCGACCCTGGCGACCATCCTGGGCAACCTCGCTGGGGTGCGCTTTGGCCTGGGTGACGAGGCCGAGTATCGGGCACTCCTCACCGAGGCGCTCGGCATCGTCGAGGCGCAGCTACCCATGTTGGACGCGCTATCCGAGCGCGAGGCCTTGGCCTTCCTCGCGGAGAATCGCCGGATCCTCGACTATTGGGTCGGCGCGCACCGAACGCCCGACTTCGCCGAGGCCGCCTGGACTCACACCCTTCGCTGGAAGGGTACCCTGGGCGCGCGCCAACGTCTGGCCCGAGCCACAGCGCGCGCCGACACAGACACCGCGGCGCTGCTCGAGTCCCTGGCCGAGGTTCGCCGGGACCTGGCCCGCCTCGCCTTCGCCGAGACCGCTCCGGACGACCTGGAGGCCCACCGGGAGCGCCGGGCCGCACTCGCCAGGTCCGCAGAGGACCTGGAACGGCAGCTCCTGTCCGCGAGCGCAGCTTTCCATGGCGATCGAGACGTGCGGTCGGCAACGCCAGCCGACTTGTGCGAGGCACTGCCCGCAGACACCGGACTGGTGGACTTCGTCCAGACGTCTCTGGGATATCTCGCGTTCGTCCTGACGGCGGACTGCGTCGTTCACAGGGTCCAGCTGGGACCCGCGGAGCCGCTGGACGAGGCCGTCACCGCGTGGAGGGGAGGGCTCGCGAACCGCGCGTCGTCCCCCGCCCGCGTGTACCGCCGCGGAATGGCGGTGACCGAGCACCTGTGGACGCCGCTGCAGCCGCTCCTGGCCGACGTGTCCCGGGTCCTGTTGGTCCCCGACGGTGCGCTGGCGGCGGTTCCTTTCGCCGGCTTGCCCCTGGCAGACGGTCGCTACCTCATCGAGGACCTGCACCTCTCCTACCTCGATCGGGCCAACGACCTTCTCCTGGAGCCCTCGACCGGGTCGCGTGGCGCCCTTGTGGTCGGTGGCGTGGATTTCGAGGCCGCCATGGCGGAGACGGCTTCCCGCCAACGATCGGCTCTCGCGCCTTGCGTCAGTGCCTTCGACCCACTCCCCGGCACCGCCCGGGAGGCCAGCGATGTGGCCGCGCGTTGGCGTCGGGTCCGCCGCAAGGACCCGCTGGTGACCCTCGACGGTGCGGACGCCACCGAGACAGCGGTCGCCGATGCCCTCGGAGGCAAGGCCGTCGCGCACCTCGCCACCCATGGGTTCTTCGCCACGAGCGCCGGCTGTCACTCGGCTCTGGAGGGCACCGGCAGTGCGGGCTACGACCCCATGCTCCTGTCCGGCCTCGCCCTCGCCGGCGCCAACCGGCCCGCAGACCCCCTCGCTCCGGAAGACGGCATCCTGACCGCGCGCGAGGTCGCTGGACTCGACCTGTCCCAGACCGGGCTCGTGGTGTTGTCCGCCTGCGAGACCGGACGCGGGGAGGTGCAGTCGGGACAAGGCGTGCTCGGGCTGCGCCGGGCCTTTGCGGTCGCCGGCACCCAGTCGCTCGTGATGACGTTGTGGTCAGTCGGGGACAACGACGCCGCGACATTGATGGACGCGCTCTACAAGCGGGTCCTGCGTCGTCGGCCGATGACGCCATCGGGGGCGCTGCGGGAGGCGCAACTGGAGATGCTTCGGACCCAGCGCGCAGAGTCCGGGCAGGGGCGTCCAGGCACCTGGGCGGCGTGGGTCGCCTCGGGGAGATGACCGGGTACGCCGCGCGACTTCGGATACGATTCGTCCGGAGGTGGAGTGGCACTCCCGCAGAAAGTCAAAGAGGGGTTGCAGTCCACCGACCTCGCGACCGTTCGCAAGACCCTCGAGGACCTCGAGGACCGCAAGGTCTGGGACCACCTCCTCAAGCACCTGCGACCCGGACGCCACGGACTCAACTGCAGCCACCCGGACCTGGGTCGACGCTGGATCCGAATCGTCCCCTTTGCCCTGATGTATGCCCCCCTCGACCTGCCGCGTCTGGTCAAGGTCGCGCCCAAGGTTCAATCCCTCTACGTCATGCCAAAGCTGGTGTTCGACGAGCAGATGTGGCCCCTCGATGCCCAGCGGCTCGACCGATTTCCAGGGCTGACCTCCCTCAAGCTCTACGGCGTCCGACTCCGCGGAAAAATCAACTGCAACCTGTCCAAACTCGATGTCAGCTACGGGCGCATCGAGGACCCCGAGGCCTTCGCCGGCTGCACGGGCCTGAACGAAGTGGTCGTCGAGTCTCAGCCCCTGCCGGCCCTCCAACTTCCCGACACGGTCGAAGGCATTCGGCTGGTCAAGCTCAGCGAACTGACTTCCCTCGCCGCCATCGCCGGCGCCCGCCAACTGAAGCGCCTGCGCATCTGGCAGTGCACACAGCTGGAGCGCATCGACCTGAGCGCCTACCCGGATCTGGTGTCCTTCAGCGGCGATCTGCTCGAGGGTTGCACCGAGGTCGCGCCGGTCGAACTTCCCGGACTCAAGCGCGTGCGAGTCAGTGGTGCTCCGCACTTGAGAGCCCTGGCGGTCTCCGGCCCTTCGCTCGAAAACCTCGATCTTCAGGACGTCGGTCTGCATACGCTGGAGGGCTTTCCACAGATTCCGGAAGCGTCCTTCAGACTCACCGGAACCCGCCTCGAGAACCTCGAGGGACTGCGCACGCGGAGGCCCCTGGAATCGCTGGACCTCAGCGGCGGCTCCGCCCTGACGGATCTCTCGGCCCTCAGTGCCTTTCCCACGCTCAAACACCTCGGGCTGAAAGACTGCGCGTCGCTCACCGATCTGTCGGCCCTCGCCTCCCTCACCAAGCTCAAGTCTCTCGACCTGCGCGGATGCACGTCCCTCTCTGATCTCTCTGTCCTGGGCCCGATCAAGCGCCTCCGGGTCATCGCACTACACGGCTCGAACCTCGAAGAGTCGGACCTCCCCGCATCGCAACGATGGGCGGGCACCCGGGATGAATCCCCCAACTTCCACGCGCTCTCCAAGCGCAAGAAGCCCAAGGCGGGCGAGGGTCCACTGCTCACCCAGGAGGTCCGCGACGCGCTCCTGTCCGACGACGCCGCGGTCCTCGCATCGACGCTGGAGACCTTGTCACCCAAGGCATTCGCCGACCTGGTGGGCGGTCTTGACGTGGACCACACCCACCTGTCCTCCAGCCACGAGTTGCTATCGAAGCTCCGGCGAGGTCACCCGCTGTTTGCCGGTTTGCTGCTGTATGCGCCCATCGATCTTCCCGCTGCAAAGCGGCTGCTGGGCAAGCTGTCCTGGCGCCTGGAGTGGGATGCGACCAAACTACAAGGTCGCTGGAGGGTGTCGGCGGAGCGGCTCCTGCGGATCACCTGTCCACAGCTCACCCTGGCTGGCGTCGACGTCACCGGCCTCGAAGTTCTCTCGGCGCTCACGTCCGTGCATCAACTGAACTTCGCCCATTGTGAGATCGATTTCGCCGGGCTGGCTGCCCTGGACAACCTGCATCGGCTCTCCCTCACGAACGTGCCATTCGACGAATTGAAACTGCCTGAGAATCTGGATTCTCTCGAACTGAAAGAAGTCGAGCTGGACCTCGGCAAGATACGCGGGGGCGCCCTCACCAACCTCCAGCTGACTCAGGTCACCCTGCACAGCCTCGCCGGCATCGAGCGGTGGAAGGGGCTGTCGCGGGTCGATCTCCGCGACGTGCGCGGGCTCAGCTCCGTCATCGAGTTCAGTCAGCTGCCGGCACTGACCCTGTCGTGGATCAACCGCTGCCACGATCTGAAATCGCTCCATGGAATGCCTGCGATGAACCGGCTCGACCTGAGCAACAACGGCGCATTGAAGGACCTTCGCGGCCTGGCGGCGAGCCCCGACCTCGAGAAACTCACCGTCTCCCGATGCGCGAACCTGACCTCGCTGGACGGCATCGAGATGCTGCCGGCCCTCACTGAGGTCGACGCGCGTGGGTGCCGCGCTCTCCACGATGTGTCCGCGCTGAAGAAGCTGCCGAAACTCAGGCTCCTGCACCTCGAGGAGTGCGCCTCCCTGGTGGAGATCGAAGTCGTTCGGGACGGACCGATCAAAGCGATCGGCCTGCGCGACTCGGGGGTGAAGAAGTCGGCGGTGCATCCGGATCTGCGCTGGCGCTGCACCTGGAAGTACGGCGATCTCGAGAAGGTCGCCCAGAAGCTACCGCCCGTCAAAGCGAGCCTTCCAAAGGGAAAGAAGGGCAGCGCTTCCGCGTTGAAAAAGCTGCTCGCCAGCAAGGATGTGGGCAACATCCAGCAGGGTTTCGAGCTCGCGATGGGCCTCGGCAGCGTCGAGGTCTTCGACGCACTGCTGGACGGCGCCCAGATCAAGCCCACCCGGCGTCACAACATCCGCGGCTCGAGCGTCGTCACGGCGTCTCGATACGGAGGCACGTACGGGAACTATGTCGTGCTGGGACTGGTGGCCGTCGCGCCGGAGGGGTCCGTACGAGCCGCGCAGATCAAGGAGCAGGTACGCAAGCTGTCGGCGTACGGAACGCGGAACGAGACCGGGAAACGACCGTTTGACCCGTCCCATCTGGCCGCATTGCCCCATCTGGAGTCGGTCGCCCTCGATCGTGTCGGCCCATTCCTCCCTGGCAAAGTGCCGCACCTGCCCCTGCTGACCGAGGTTCACCTCCAGGAGCTCCATGGCCTCGACGACCTCTGGTGGCTCGCCGGTGCGCCGGCACTTCACTCCATCAAGTTGAAGGCCGCGAGGCTGAGGTCCCTCGCCGGCCTCGAGGGGTCCGGGCTGCACACCTTCCGCTCCTGGTACAGCAACATCGGAGACACCAGCGCGCTGTTGGCCATCGAATCGCTCCGCGAAGTCCACATCTCCCCGGCCCGGAGGACCGACCCCACCATGGACGCCCTGCGCGCGCGGGGTGTCAAGGTCCACCCGTGACCCTGGCTAGGGCTCGCAAGCGAAGGACTGGGATCCAGTGCACTGCTGGTCGTTCCACTCCTGAAAGCCTGCGTAGATGCTCACGCAGTCCTCGTTGCCCCCCTGGTTGTTGGGCTCGGTAGGGGCGAAGTTGGTGTAGCCAGTAAGGCTGGGTCCACCGTCCCATTCGAACACGCCTTCGGTGAGCCTGTCCGTGAAACCGATCCATACGTTGCCGAGGCCGCCCTCTACGATGCCGTTCTCGCGAGCATCATCGATGGTGACCAGGTGCATGCCCATGCTCGCGCACTCCGCGGCGGCACCATCGTAGGTGAGAGCGTCGGTGCACAGGGCGTGCTGGCTGCCGAAGTCCGAGACGCCGGTGCAGCTCGGCGCACAGACCGCATCTTCGTCGACCTGGCCGTCACAGTCGTTGTCCTGGCCATCACAGACCTCCACGCCGGGTGTGCAGGTTTCGCAGACGTAGGGATTGACGTTGTCGCAGTTACTGTCGTTCCAACCGCCGAACCACATCTGAGCACAGTCCTCGAAGCCGGCGTCGTTGCTCGGCTCCCCGGGGGACCAGCCATCGAAGTGGGGCGTTCGGCTGACACTCTCGAAGACCCCTTCGTCACCGGCATCGGTGAACCCAATCCAGGACAACAAGCGGCTCTGGGCGAGCAGGTAGTCGTGCTCTGCCACCGTCTGCACCTCGGCCAGACCCATGGCCTCCGCGGCACACGCATCGCGGGCGCCCTGCCAGCTCAGGTTTCCGTCGCAGAACAGGTACTCGCTGCCTCCAAATGCGCCGTAGGTGCAGCCAGGAGGACATCCGCCGGGGCACCCGACCGCCTCGACTGGGCTCAGTGAACAGGAGGACACGTCCAACACCTGGATATGGGTTCCGCACAAGGCCTCCTGAATATTGGGATTGAACGAGACAGAGCCCGTGCCGTCGGTCCCGGTCGCGACAGCCAGCTGCATGTCGATGTCGAGGCCGGTAGTGCCGCCAGTACACGGTCCGGTCAACATCGACGCGCCTCCGGCCCCGGACGCGCCGATGATGGCGATGGTCCCGCTCGGCGTCGCGTTGTCGACCACGATCGACATGTTCCCAGGGCAAGTGCCCGTCACGGTCAAATCGGGGGGCACCGCGTACGCGGGACGAATAGCAATCGATGCGATGAACAGGGTGGTAACGAGAGCAGTCGAGGTAATCTCGGCATGGGTCATGGGCAAATCCTCGGGGCGGTGGTTCGGGCCTCGAGCAGCATAGGCCAGAGGATCGAGAGACCGAAGACCAATGCTCTTCCAGCACGACACCACCGTGAATGGAATCAACACGCACGCGTCGGGGTAGGCTGCAGTCATGCGCCTCTGCCTCGCTCTCCTCGTCCTGTCCGGTTGTGGTCCCTGGGGAACCGCCAAGCGCATCAACACCGTCGAGTCCTACGCCGACTACCGGGCGGCCTATCCCGACAGTCCCCACGCCGAGGACGCCCACCGGCGCGCCCACAAGCTGCTCTGGTCCAACGCCGAGAGCGACGGACTGTCGGCGAGCTACAAGGCCTATCTGTACGCCCATCCCGACGGGGAGCACGCCGCAAAGGCGACCATCGAGCTCGATCACGCGACCTTCCGGGAGGCGAAGACGCGCACCGAGCTGATCTCCTACCTGCACAGCTATCCCAAGGGCAAACACACCGAAGACGCCGCGACGGCCCTCGACGAGCTGGCGTGGACCGAGGCCACAAAGGGCGACAACCCGCGGTCGTATGCCGCCTACATCACGCAGAATCCCGACGGCGCCCACCTCGAAAAAGCCAGCGAGATCCGGGACGGAATGCTCTGGAAGGGCGTCATCGAGAAAGACCTGATCGCGGGCTATCGGCGGTATCTGGAGGACCACCCCACGACGCGCTACTCGCCCGACGCCAGGGCGAGAATCGAGGCGCTGACCTTCGATCGGGTCCGGATTGTGCTTCGCCTGCGCAAGACCTGGCGGCCCGAACCCATGAGCCTCGTCACCAACGCCGCCGCCCAGCTGAAACGGGACTTCGTGCGCGGGCTCGTGGAACTCGGATTCCACAAGGACATCCCCATCGAGGCCATCGACGGGACCCGCGGGGGCGAACAGATCCATCCCCTCGACGCTTTCCCGGTCGAGCCCGGCACCGGGTTGTTCCTGATCGATCTCGAAGAGACCAAAGGGGAAAACCTCGATTCCGGCTACGCGACGGTGATCACCGCTCGGGTCGAGGTGTACGCCTCGGGGCGGCGGGGTCCGATGTCGGCGGACACTGCGGTGGCAGAGACGGAGGCCTATGTGCCCGGCTCGAGCCAGACCCGACTGAATCAGGATGCCGAGAAACGACTGGGCACGGCCCTCATGGGCGCGGTCGACCCGCTCGAGTACAAGAGGACCACCAAGTAGCGCCGAGGAACCTCACTCGGAGTCGGTGAGGCCCTGGAGCTGTACCGTTGCGTCGGGCAACGCCGCGGACCTCTCGATCGACGACACACTGTGTTCGAAGACCGCCTTCGCCGGATGCTCGCGCCAGGTCCGATGCCACTCCCCCACCGTCACGGTGACCATCATCCAGCCCACTCCGCTGGGCTCGGGTGCCTGGATCTCGCTGTTCGGCGGCGGCGCAGTCGTCGGATTCTCCACGGTAGCACTGTGATATCGGGTAGCCCGCACAAAGAAGCCCGCGGTATCCAGAGCGTACACCAACGCCGCCGCCTGGTCCGCGTCGACGGTGTGTTGTGCGGCAAGAGGTGCGCCACTGGGCCAGGTCGTGGCGGGCTCGGTGCGGTGGGCTGGCGTATACACCTCAACCCGTTGAATTCGTTCCTCCATCCGGTGATTGCTGCCCGCCATGAAGGACAATGTGGACAGGTTCTCGGTGATGGCCGTGGGCGGTATCCGTCCGCCGTCCGCCGAGCCGATGGGGTGCGAGACCTTCCACAGCGCTGCACTCCCCGCCGCGTCGAGGCTGAATCCTCCGGTTCTCGGCACCCAGACATAAGCGGGACTGGACATGCCGCACCACAGCACCGTCACGCCATCTTCCGCGGAAGGGGGCACCAATCGAAGCCAGAGCGCGGGCGCACAGCGCGGCATGCCGCCGGCCTCCGACCAGGTGGCGGCCGCCATC
>Ga0315336_1001879_pt1 | contig 35955 bp, 28 predicted proteins | sample ASW5metaG_FD_204512 | JGI IMG/M metagenome (GOLD analysis project Ga0315336, IMG submission 204512) | Ammonia-oxidizing marine archaeal communities from Monterey Bay, California, United States - ASW #5 | ecosystem: Environmental > Aquatic > Marine > Intertidal zone | place: USA: California... | reverse complement strand
CGTTGACGTGGCCGATGGCGGTGATTTTGCCGTCTACCACTCCAATATCGGCCTGGTAGCTGGGCAGGCCGGAGCCATCGACGATGGTTCCGTTGCGGATCAAGAGATCAAAGGCCATGGATGTCCCTTTGGGTTTTGCAGCCGGTGAGGGGCCTCAGTTATGAGCTAGAGGTCCTCTCACCAGTTGCCCGGGCAGGGCGCCAGTGTGTTCGTTGTTGCGCATCAATACCTCGCCATTGACGATGGTGGCCATGATGCCGTCAGTTTTTTGCTTGATCCTCGCCGCGCCTGAAGGCAGGTCGTGATGCAGCAACGGGAGGGTCGGTGCTACGGAAGCAAGATCGAAGATGCAAATATCGGCGTAATAACCTTCGTGCAGCCAGCCCCTGCCTTTGAGGCCCCAAAACGAGGCGATGTCCAGGGTGATTTTACGAATCGCGGCTTCCAGGGGAATGGCGCCTTCGTTGCGCACCCAATGGCCTAGCAGGTGGCCGTGGATGGGGCTGCATGTGGTTGCCACGTGGGCGCCAGCATCGGAAAAAGTGACCACCGAATTAGGGTGGCGGATATGGGCCAGCACGTAATCCTGATCATCGTTGAAACTGGGCTGTATGAAGAACAGCTTGAGGTGATGCTCGAGGGCCAGGTCGATAAAGGCATCGATAGGCTCCACATCGCGCTCCCTGGCAACGTCAGAGATGGAGCGGAAGGGTGGCAGGGTATGGTCGTAGGGGAACACCCAGTCCCAGTCCACCGACCGTTGGTACAGGTTGGGCAGCGACGGATCGGACTTGTGCACATGATTTTTGACAGCATCGACCAGCTTGGCCCGCATTTCCGGATCGCGCAGGCCCTTTTCCTGTTCCTCCAGCGGCTTTTGTCGAAACTCTTTCCACACAGGAATGAAATCATACGGTGTCGCCGTTTCGAATGAGCGCAGGGAGCCGTTCCAGGCCGATGTCGCTTGGATCATCATCTTGCCACCCGCCGCAATGGTCTCGTCGACCATCCGGAACTGGGTGCGCCAGGCTTCGGGATTGGGACGCTTGTACCAGGTGCCACCGAAAGTCACCGGCACGCCGGTCTCCACCGCGAGATTCTTGATCTGCGTGTGTTCCTGGTCCCGTAATTCGGGATCCTCAATCAAATTTTCTCGTGCGATCTGGAAAATGCCAGTGCCGAGGTCGGCCATCACGTTGGTCAGCTCCGTCACCTCGTCCCAGGAGGCGAGCCGGCTCGCCACCGGCTTGCCCGAGGGCAGCCGGTGGGAAAAGGTGCGAGAGGTGGAAAAGCCCAGCGCGCCGGCGCGAATGCTGTCGGCAAGCTGGCCCTTCATGATTTCGAGATCGTCTTCTGTTGCCTCCTCCTCCATGGCGCGTTCACCCATGGCATGGGTGCGCAGCGCCGAATGGCCGACGAAACCGGCATAATTGAGTCCCTTGGGTATGGCATCGAGGGTGTCGAGATATTCTGGATAGGTTTCCCAACTCCAGGGAATGCCCTCGATCATGGCGTCCCGGGGGATGTCCTCGGCACGTTCGAGATTGTGCAGGACCAGGTCCTTATCCTGTTCCGCGCAGGGCCCCATGGAAAACCCGCAATTACCCATGACCACCGATGTCACCCCGTGCCAGCATGAATTGCTGCCGATGTCGTCCCAGAAAACCTGGGCATCCATATGGGTGTGGCCATCAATGAAGCCGGGCGCCACGATGTGGCCTTCGGCGTCGATGACCTCATTGGCGGCTTCGCTGGATAGGTCACCGATTTTCGCGATGATGCCATCGCTGATGCCAATATCGGCACGGTAGCCGGGCATGCCGGCACCATCAACGATGGTGCCTCCCCGGATGATCAGGTCAAAGGCCATTTTGTTTCCTCCACAAGCGGGCTCATCTTACACCGCCCGGATCACGGTGGAGCGGCACAACCCGGTTTATAGAACCCAGTTTCTATTGTTAGCTTTTCTAAACACTACCGGCTTTGCCGGGGGGGTGCAATCGATCCAGCGACGTTGCGATTGGACCCGGAGCCGAGTTTGCGGGACAATGCAGGCTGCCACAGCGGGAGCCAGCACCTTGTGGCTTTCTGAAATGAAATGGGGAGGACATTATGGCTGAGACATACGCAGAAGCCATCAGCCGCAAACGGCTCAAGTTCCGCGAAATCCTCGCGCGCGATACCATGACGGTGATGCCCGGGGGGTTTGGTCCAGTTTACGCGCGAGTCGCTCAAACCGCTGGTTTCGAATGTTTTTTCGTTGCCGGGTCCCAGGTCTCAGGGCATCTTCTCGGAGTCCCGGATTCTGGAATTATGGGATTGCGCGACATCGCCGATCATGCGCGTCACGTCGCCGCCCACACCGACATCCCCATCCTACTCGATACTGATACCGGCTTCGGCAATGTCGTCAACGTCGATTTCACGGTCAGGGAGGTGATCCGGACCGGCGTCGCTGGGTTGCAGATCGAAGATCAGGAAGCGCCCAAAAAATCAGGTACTCTAGCGGGGCGCCGCTGCGTACCCATCGAGGACGCTGTGGTTAAATATCGCGCTGCCGTGGCGTCGCGTGACGAGACCGATCCCGATTTTGTCATCTGCGCGCGCTGCGATATCCTCGGCTCCGAAGGCAGCACCTTCGATGAGGCCATCGAACGCTCGGTCGCCTATGTGAAGGACGGTGGGGTGGATTTTGTCTGGCTTAATTCTGTGGAGAGTCGTGAACAGATCGCCGAGGCGGCGGCGAAAATTCCGGGACCGCTGTTGATCATTTGGGGTGGTGGCGATCCCATGCCGAGCTGGGAAGAGTATGAGGCGCTGGGCGCCCGTATCGTGTTGTACCCGACCTTGGCATCGTCTGTTGGGTTGCAGGCTGCTTGGCACGCACTCCACGATCTTAAGGCGCGCGGTACCGATGCCCTAGCCGCCGCCGCCGCTACAGCTCAGGCGAGCCCCTATGGCCGCGCTGAATTGCGGCGTATCGTTGGCTTCGAACGCATCCAGGAGATCGAGAATTCCTTCCTGCCGGAATCCCAACAGCGTAATTACGACGATACCTGGGGCCATGTGGGCATGCTGTCGCGAGCACACGACACCCCGGCATCGGGCGAGAGTGCGCCCGATGCGGCCAAGGATAAGAAGTAAGGTCGCTAAAGCTCGGTGCGAAGCTGTTGCGCTGATTCAATCATGACCGCCAGTTTTAGGTTTGCGAGTCCCCGGTCGATGGTCATTAACCCGCAATCAGGCGCAAGCCAAACCTGGCCCGGATCGAGGTGTTGTAGCGCCTCGGCAACCCGGGCCTTGACTGCATCCACACTGGGTACTGGGCTGGCGCCGGGGTCGATGCAGCCGAACATCACTATGCGATCTCCGCAGGCTCTCAGCACGGCAGGATCGAAGGTCGAGCGTCCGAATTCGACGGCGAAGCCGCCAATCCGCGTTTCCATCAGGGCCGGCAAAAGGTCGGGGTATTCATATTCGTGCTGGAGGTTCATGCCGCCGGGATAGCCGAAGCAGAGATGCACGATGGTAGGAACCGTGATGCCCTCGAGCGCCCGGTCCAGCGCCCTCGCGCCGTAGTCGAAGACTTTTTGGTGGTAGCGTGTCATAGCCGGTTCATCGAGCTGGAGGACGTCGCAGCCTGCTGTTTGGAGGTCCTTCAATTCTTCATTTAGGAGGGCGGCGACATCCATGGCCAACTCGGCCTCGTCTCCGTAGGCTTCGTTCAAGGTGCTGTCGACGACCGTCATCGGTCCCGGTAGCGCCATTTTGAGCGGCCAGTCCGTGTGGGCTTTGGCAAATTCGAGATCGTCCACCATCAGTGCGGATTTCCGCTTCACCTTGCCGGTGATGCGTGGTACCAGGCGCGGGTTGACGCGGCCCCGGTAAACTTCTTTTTCGCCATATTGCGTGGTGTCGACCCCCTCCCAACTCGACGGTAGATACCATACGAAGCTTTCTCGGCGCTGCTCGCCGTCAGTCAGCAAGTCCAGCCCCAGCGTCTCCTGCTCACCCAGGATCAGCGCGGTGGCATCATCCTGAGCTTCTGACAGCGCCGCGCCCTCGAGATGAAACTCGGCGCGGCTACGGTCGACATCAGCAAGCCAGCCCGGTCGCGGGAAACTGCCGACGGTGGTGGTGGCCAGGGGACCAATGTCCATTGCGTTCTCCTTCAGTCGTTTTATGCATCCGTCGGCTCATAGGAATTGTTTATCATCAACATCATAACCAATCATGCGCAGGTGCTATACAGCCCATGATACTAAAACCCTATCCTTCGCGCTTGACCCAGCTTGGTCTTGGCTTCCGCCGTGAGAAGCCTGATAATCATCGGTCGGTGGGGAGCATCACAAAGGGTAGACGGCCAAGCATGATATCTGGAATAGGGGCACCGTTGCCGCGCAGGGAGGATGCCCGGCTTCTCACCGGGGGCGGCGTGTTCAGCGACGACTTCAACCTTCCGGGCCAGCTATATGCCGCCATGGTGCGCTCGCCCCATCCCCACGCGAAGATTTTGGCGCTTTCGACAGCTGAGGCTGAGGTCATGGACGGCGTGGTGGCGGTGCTGACCGCGCAAGAGCTCGCCACCGATGGAGTCGAGCCCATCCACCATCCGCCGCCACGCATAGGTCCGCCTGACATTCATCTCACCCATCGTAGCGGCAAGAATCCCATTATTCCCGCCCAGACCCTGCTTGCCACGGATCGGGTTCGCTTCGTTGGTGAAGCCATCGCCATGGTGGTGGCGGAAACCGCTACTGGGGCCAAGGCAGCGGCGGAACGCGTTGCCGTCGATTACGCTTCCCTTGATGCCGTCGCCAGGGGCTTAGATGCAGCCAGGGACGGGGCTCCCCTGGTCTGGGAGGGTCACGGGACCAATGTCGTCGTTGATGCCGATGCCGGAGATGAAAAGGCCACGGCGGCCGCCTTCGCTCGGGCCGATCACGTGGTTGAGCTGACCACTGAAATTCAAAGGGTGACCGGCGTGCCCATGGAGCCGCGCGCCGCCATCGGAAAATTCGACCGGGAAGCGGGGCGTTACATCCTTTATGCCGGTGGTGGTGGTGTCGTGCGTCCGAAGCGAGAGCTCGCAGCAATTTTCAAGGTGGACGAAGAGGACGTACGCGTGGTGGCCCGCGACGTGGGCGGTAATTTTGGTACCCGCAACGCCATCTATCCGGAATTCCCCCTGGTGGTTTGGGCGGCAAAGCGGGTCGGTCGTCCGGTCAAATGGACTGCCGACCGCTCCGAGGCCTTTCAGAGCGACTACCAGGGCCGAGACCTCGCCTCTAAGTGCGAACTGGCCCTTGACCGTGACGGTAAGTTCTTAGGCTTAAGGGGCACCAATACGCTGAATGTTGGCGCCTTCCCCATCACCTTCGTGCCGCTGATCAAGGGCGTCGAACTGATGACTGGGATTTACGATATCCCTTTTGCCCATATCCGCGCGCGCGCCGTGTTCAGCAATAAGCCCCCAGTCAACAATTACCGGAGTTCAGGCCGGCCCGAGGCGATGTTCATCATTGAACGGCTGATCGACCGGGCGGCTGCTGAATGTGGTTTCGACCGGGTGGAGCTCAGGCGCAGCAACCTGATCGCCCAGCAAGGCGAAGGCTTCATTAATGCTTTGGGCCTGCCTTATGATTGCGGGGCTTATGACAGCGTGCTCAGCTCGGCGCTGGCGTTAGGTGACTGGGACGGTTTTCAAAAGCGTAAAGCCAAATCCCAAAAACGTGGGCTGTATCGCGGCATCGGAGTCTCCAATTATCTCGAGCTCACCGGTGGTTACCCCCGGGAACGGACGGAAATCACTGTGTGCCCCGACGGCCGGGTGAACGTGGTCATAGGCACCCTGTCCTCTGGCCAGGGCCACGAAACTAGCTTCGCCCAGTTGATTACAGAATGGCTCGGCGTGCCAGTGGATGACGTCAATCTGATTACCGGGGACACCGACATCGTCAAGGAGGGCGGTGGCTCCCAATCGGCCCGTTCCATGCGCATGGCTGGGATCGTCATCGGAATCGCCACCGAGAAAATAGTCAACCGGGGCAAGCGCATAGCAGCATGTCTTCTCGATGCCAGCGAAGATGAGATGGATTTCACCGATGGCCAGTTCACGGTCACGGGCACCAATCGCGGACTTAGCTTGTTCGAGGTGGCGGCTGGCGCCCTCGATGACCAGGACTTGCCCGAAGAGCTTAAGGGACCGCTTGAGGCGTTCAGCGAGGAGCACGTGCCAATCGGGGCGTGTCCCTATGGCTGCCACGTCTGCGAGGTGGAGGTAGACCCGGCAACTGGCTTGGTCACACTTGAGCGCTATGCCGCCGTCGACGATGTCGGACGTGCCATAAACCCACTGATTTTGCATGGCCAGAGCCACGGTGGTGCAGCCCAGGGGATCGGCCAGGCGATGTGGGAGCACTGCGTCTATGAGAGGGATACGGCCCAACTGCTGTCCGGTTCCTTCATGGATTATCCGATGCCGCGGGCGGCGAGCCTGCCGAGGTTTTCCGTGGAAATAAGTGAAGTTCCCTCGCCACGCAATCCGCTTGGTATCCGGGGCGGCGGCGAAGGCGGAACGACGCCGGCCCTGGCTGTGGTCATCAACGCCATCGTCGATGCACTTTCTCACCTCGGCGTGACCCATATCGAAATGCCGGCGATGCCCGAGCGGGTCTGGCGAACAATTCGTGATGCCGACGCTGGCTAGGCTTCGGAGGGCTGAATTTACTGGGGCAGATCATATGGTGGCACTTCATCCCCCTTATCGCGCAGATCACGTCGGCAGCCTGTTACGCCCCGTCGAATTGGTTCGTGCCCGGGAATCCTTTGAGCGGAGCGAGATGGACCGCGCAGCCTTGGCAGAGTTCGAAGATCACGCCATCGATGATGTCATCCGTTTGCAGGAAGATGCCGGGCTGCAAACCATCACCGACGGCGAATACCGTCGCCGCAATTATTATGGCGGTTTTTTTGTTGATGGATTGGGCGGGGTGAGGCCTGGGATTGAGGCTAGCACGTCGTGGTTTTATACCAACGCGGCAGGAGAACGGAAGGGCGCCGCCCTGCCGCAAATCTTCGACCGCATGCGCTGGACAGAACCGGTCCATGTAGCGGATTTCGAGTATCTCGCCCAACGCACGGACCGAAGCATCAAGATTACTTTACCCGGACCCTGCATCCTTCACTTCCTCGCCGGACGGGACAATATCGACCGGGTAGCCTATCCGGACCTCGATCTCTTTTGGGATGACATGGTGGACGCGCTTCGGAAGGAAATGGCGGCGTTATACCAGGCTGGCTGCCGTTATATCCAATTAGACGAGACAGCCTTTGCCAAATTCGGTGATCCCGTTATCGTTCAAGCGCTCGCCGATCGCGGAGATGACTGGCAGGATCTGGCACGTCTCTATCTCGAGGTGATGAACCAAATCCTGGCCGGCAGGCCCGAGAATTTGTGCGTCTGCATCCACATGTGTCGGGGCAACAGCCGCGGTTTCTGGCAGGCCGAGGGCAGTTACGACCTGCTGGCCGAAGTGCTGTTTAATGAGCTCGCCGTTGATGGATATTTTCTGGAATACGACAGCCCCAGGGCGGGGGATTTTTCGCCGCTCGCGGCCGTCCCAGTCGGCAAAATGGTGGTACTTGGTCTGATATCGACCAAAACCGGGGTGCTGGAAGATGCCGATGATCTCAAGCGACGGGTGGAAGAGGCCGCCGGTTTTGTCAATCTCGACCAGCTTTGCCTTAGCCCCCAGTGCGGCTTCGCCAGTGAACATCATGGAAATCCACTAACCATTGACCAGGAGGTGAAGAAGCTCAAACTTCTGGCCGGCTTGGCCAAAGAAATTTGGGGCTGAGATCGGCGCCATGGCCCGTGCGTCCATTTTGTTGGATAACCGTCATGATTGCTATATGCGGCAAAATGAGGAGGAATAAATGGTTAAGACCCAGGGGTTTCTACATCTGACAATATCAGTCACTGATGTTGATCGAGCGACTGCATTTTATCAGGACGTGTTGGGCTGCGAGTTGGTTCGCAAGAATAGTAAAAATACCATGTCTTTCATGAAGACGGGTGAGGATTTCTTCGTGCTGACCTCGATGTCTAATCACGTCAAGCCAAACCTGCCGGGGCCGTTAGACCTGGAGACAACACTGTTCCATCACGCGATGATTGTCGCGCCCGACGAATGGGCCCGGGCCATCAAATTTTTTGAGGCCGAGGGGATCGAATATTTTGATTGTACCGGCAACGGTCACACGACTTTTCCCGGCCGCCGCCACGTTTACATCCAGGATCCCGACGGCAATAGCATCGAAATTGTCACCACTTCCAGCCTCGAGACGGCCCAATAGGGGGCTCCGAGATTAACCATCACCGCCGCTATGATACATCCCAAAACCGTTATTGTCCGAGGCTGTTCGAGCGTGCCGCCTGCACCCATTGTGAAGGGGCCCATACATATCTGATGCTTTCTGAGATTTCGCCGTACCGCAATGGCGGAACGTATAGCTTATGGTTGATTTGATCGCCTTCTCCTTAGTTTTATTGTCGCCACTGGACATCTTTGACTGCCGCTGGAAACCTGCCGGCGGTGCGATTTCCTCATTTGGGCCGGGACCCGAAGTGGTGTATGTCAGAGAATACAATTTGGGATGGAAATAATCTTGGGGCGACTAATGAGCTATGCCGTTGCCGTCGATATCGGCGGAACATTCACCGATCTTGTCGCTTTCGACCCGGAATTCAAGAAGGTGATCTACGCCAAGAGCCCAACTACATACGGAAATTTCGTCGAAGGCATATTCAAGTGTTTCGAACATGCTGGGATTGGGCCCGGAGAGGTCGACCTGCTAAATCACGGCACCACACTGGTTATTAATTCGCTGATTCAGCGACAAGGGGCCCGGACCGCGTTGATCACTACCAAGGGCTTTCGTGACGTGCTGGAGATAGCTCGGGCCAACCGGCCCGATCCGTTCGACCTCTATTACCAGCGTGACGAGCCCTTGGTGCCCCGTGACCTCCGCTTCGAAGTGGCCGAGCGCATCGGTGCTTCCGGCGAGATCATCACGCACTTGGATACCTCCGCTCTTGAGGAACTTGCGGGGAAAATCAAGGGCCTGGAAATAGAGGCCGTCGCCATCTTTTTCATGAATTCCTATCTCGATCCCTCTCATGAAGAACAGGCGGCTGATATTCTGAAGGCGTTGTTGCCGAGAATCTATGTCACTTACAGCACTGAGCTTACCCGCGAATGGTACGAATACGAGCGTTCGTCGACTGCTGTCGCGAACGCCTATGTAGGGCCTCAGGTCAGCACCTACGTTCGACGTCTTAAGTGCGACATGGAGGACCGAGGCTTCGACGGATCACTCTTCATGATGGGCTCCAACGGCGGCCTGATTTCCGTCGACCGCACTTGCCGCCAGCCGATCAGCCTGGTTGAATCTGGGCCCATCGGCGGCTGTATTGGTGCCGGTGCCTATGCCGAGTTTTTCGGCATCAAGAACCTAATTTCGTTCGATATGGGTGGCACTACGGCCAAATGCGCGCTGATCGATCAGGGCCAATTTTCGGTGGAATCGGTCTATTATGTCAACGGCTACGTCAAGGGTTTTCCCATAAAATCGCCAGTCATAGATATCGTCGAGGTGGGTTCGGGCGGTGGTTCCATCGCCGGGCTGGACGCGCAATCGCGGCTTCACGTGGGGCCCGAGAGCGCCGGCTCTTCTCCCGGTCCCGTGTGCTACGGCCAAGGCGGCGATCAGCCGACGGTGACTGACGCCAATCTGGTGCTGGGTCGGCTCAACGCTGATCGCTTCCTGGGCGGCGAGCTCAAACTCGATTCATCTGGGGCGGGGGCGGTCATTGCCGAAAAAATTTCTGGTCCTCTGGGCTATCCAGGCGCCGAGGGTACGATCCGTATGGCCGACGGCATTATTTCCATCGCCACGGTGACCATGGCTGGGGCCATCCGGAGGGTTTCGGTGGAGCACGGATTGGATCCCCGAGACTTCGCGCTGTTCAGCTACGGCGGTGGCGGGCCACTTCACGCTGCAGCATTGGCCCGAGAATTGTCGATCCCCCTGGTCATCGTGCCGCCGGAGCCGGGCAATTTCTCGGCCATCGGCATGCTCTTGGCTGATGCCCGGATCGATGCGGCGGAGACCTTCACTCAGTCTCTGGATGAGGATGCGGTAAGCGATATGCAGGCTCATTTCCTTGCAATGGAAAATACGGCATCGGAGGCGCTGACGAGGGATTTTGGTGCCCAGGACCTCTACTTCGAACACCATGCGGAGATGCGCTTTTGTGGCCAGCGCCATAACATTAAGGTGCCGGTGTCGGGGCTCGGCAACATGGAAGAAATCCACGCCGCTTTTGCCAAGGATTACAAGCGCCGTTACGGCCATGCCGATGCCAAGGCAGAGGTCGAGTTCCAGGCCCTTCATCTATCTGCCTTCGCCGCGCTCAGCCGACCCGATATAGCCCGCTTGCCGCGGCGGGACGACGCCTCCGTCGCCGAGGCCGTTCGTCCGGTTTATTTCGGCAGCGCCGGCGCAATGGTGGAGACAAAAATTTTCGACCGAGCGGCTCTGGTGCCGGGGTTTGCCGCCCCGGGCCCAGCGGTTATCGAGGAATACGGTTCGACCACCCTGGTCACCCCCGGCGACCGCTTCGAAATTGGTGATCTCCATGAGATCCGCATCCATTGCGGCGAAGGTTGAGGCTATGATGGGAGCTGGAACTGACAACGCCGAGGCTCGGCACGGCATCGATCCCATCACCCTAGAGGTCATCCGCCACGGGATAATCGGCATTACTGACCAGATTGATGCCAATATCACGCGCACTGCCTTCAGCCCATATATATACGAATATAAGGATTTCGCCGTCGGCCTGGTGGATGCCAATGGGTTGCTGGTGGCCCAATCCACCGGCGGTATGCCGCCCTTCGTCGCCGATTCTGTGGGCACCGCTGTGCGCGACGGGCTTGAGGTCTATGGCTGCAACAACTTGCACCAGGGTGATGTTGTGGTTTGCAACCACGCCGCGGTCCAGGGCCAGCACCTCAACAACACGGTAATGTACACGCCTATCTATGGTGGTCCCGACGAGGCGGTGTTGATCGGCTTTTTCGCCATCAATGTCCATTGGATCGATATTGGGGGCTCGACTCCGCGCTCTTCCGATATTTATGAAGAAGGGCTGCAACTCCGGTCCATCAAGCTGTGGTCAAAGGGTGAGCCCATCGAAGAGGTTTATCGTATCATCGAAAACAACACCCGCCTTCCAGTAGAACTCTTAGGCGATATTTCGGCGCAATTGGCCGGTTGCCTGTTGGGCCGCGACCTCACAAGGGCCATGGCGGAAAAATACGGCCTGAAGACCTTCTTCCGCGTCGTCGCGGCGATCCTCGATCTGGGTGAGGCGGCAGCCCGCGGGTGCATTATGGAAATGCCCGACGGCATTTATGAAACCGAAACTACCCTCGACAATGACGGGGACCACGACATCCCCATTCCGATCCGGGTCAAGATCACCGTCGAGGGCGACGCCATCACTGTGGATTATTCAGGCATGGCTGAAACCGCGCCGGGTTGCATCAATTCGGGCTATTTCGGCGGCGGTGTGACCACTGCGCGGGTGGCGTTCAAATATCTGGTGGTTCCCAAGGAGGCCGCCAACGAGGGGATATTCCGGCCTCTCAAACTGGTGCTGCCCGAGGGCAAAATTCTCAGCGCCCCGCCGGTCGCACCCATGGGTAATTACTCCATGCCGTTTCCCACCGTGATTGACGCGGTGATTCGGGCCTTCGAAAAGGCCATGCCCGATCACGTCACCGGCGGGCACTTTGCTACCCATTCGGGCTTCCGCATCTATGGCCGGGACGCCAAAACTGGTGCCGCCTTCAACGGCCATGATAGCGGCCATGGCGGCTGGGGCGCCTGCGCCCGGCATGACGGCGCCGGGCCGTTCCGCACCATGGCCCATGGCGACACGCGGTTGATTCCCATGGAGTTGCAGGAAAGCATTCTGCCCTTCCGCATTGAGGAGCTTTCCCTGCGCGAGGATTCTGCCGGCGCCGGCAAGTACCGAGGCGGGCTCGGCTTCCGTAAGCGCTACACCATTCTTGCCCCTTGCCTGCTGCAGACCAATCTTGACCGCACTAAGACCCCGCCCTGGGGCATCGTTGGTGGCAAGGCCGCTAAATCGGGCTGCGTCACCGTCTATAAAGGCGGCAAGGGTAAGGGCGAGATTGTCTGCAAGGCCAAGGGTTATCCCCTCCAGCCCGGCGACACGGCAATTTTGGAAACCGGCGGTGGTGGTGGCTATGGTAACCCTGAGGAGCGCGACCTTGAACTGATCCAGCGCGACCTCGATCGCGGCTACGTAACGCCCGAAGCAGTGCAGCGTGATTACTGCGTTACTGTCACTCGTGACGGCAAGGTCAAGCATACTTGAGGAGGGCGGTGGATCGTACCTATCACACCCAATCCCTGTTATTTCCATCGGACAAGTAACGAGGCGAGAACATGAGCGATAAGGCGTATCCCAGTGACATCTTCGCGGATTCAGGCTGCCGATTGCCAGCCGTTGAACGCGACGACCTCGATCCCGTGGGTAAGAATATCTATGACGCCCATGTGAACCCCAGCGGTGGCTCCGTCGCTGGGTTGTGGGGTCCAGGTGGGATCAAGCTTCATAGTCCGCGTATTTCCGAACACACCCGGGAGCTCACGCAGTATTTTCGCCGTGACGAGACCTTTACAGGCCCAGTCCGCGAGACCGCTATCCTGGTGACCGCGCGGGAATGCGAGAGCCAGTTCGAATGGACCGCCCATGAACCCCTTGCCTTGGGGGAGGGGGTATCCCAGGCAACAGTTGATGCAATCAAGTACCGCCGTGATCTCGACGGTCTACCCGAGATTGATGCAGCCATCATCCAATTGGGGCGCGAGGTCTTCGCTGACCGCCGGGTGACGTCGGAAACCTTCGCCTGCGCTCTGGATCTGTTCGGCCGCACCACCCTGGTGGACCTTGTTTCGTTGATGGCGGATTATGCCGGGACGGCGGCCTTGCTTTGTGCCTTCGATATGCAAGTGCACCCAGACAAGGAACCGTTGTTGTCCATGGACTGACGCCAAGACATTCTAGTTTTAAGGTCCGGGCTACTGAAGTGTGCCAGACGAAGCCCACAAACGTGTCTATGTTAGCACTGCCAATCCAAGTGAATTTGCAGGAATCGCACCGCTTTTGTTGCGCTTCGTGCTGGGCAACAGGGTGCGTCTGTATCTAAGGGTGGAAGAATAGGCACTGCGGAAAACCCAGTCTCTTGAAAGATTCGTTGCCTTTCGAGGGGATGAAGGGCTTTGCTACGGGACCCCCTGTGCCAGTCCATGTGACATGGGCCACGTATATGGTAAACTTTGGGCTAAAGGACTGGGTTTTAACGCTAACTACAACGATCTGATCAAGCATCGGGAAAAGCGCGACATCTTCAAAAAAAGCACGGTCAAGGACGTGGTGGCTGCGGAATTGGTAAAACACTAACCGAGCCCGGTAAGAAACCAGAATTGAGTGGTAAGGTAGATGGACAAACATGTAGACCGACTTTCCAAGCTGGATGCCTGTACGGTTTCCGATGCACTGGATCGGCTGGGCCTCAGGGGGGCGACCCTGGGTATCCGGCCCATGTGGCTGTGCCCTGGCATCTGCGGCCGGGCAGTGACGCTGAAGCTTAAGCCCCAGGGGAGTGTCCAACCGACCCGTCATCTTGGTACCGAGGCCATCGATGTGGCCAAGCCGGGCGAGGTTCTGGTGATGGAACTGTCGGGCCGCACTGACGTGCCCGGCTGGGGTGGATTGCTGTCGTTGGCCGCTCAGGTCAAAGGACTGGCCGGAATCGTCATCGACGGTGCTTGCCGGGATATCGATGACAGCGCCGATGTCGGCTTTCCGGTATTTGCCAAGGCAGTGGTGCCCATAACCGCCCGTGGTCGGGTGGTTCAGGACAGCGTGAATGAAGAAATTTCTTTTGCTGGTACTCAGGTCCACCCGGGCGATCTTGTGGTGGCCGACGGCAGTGGCGTGATCATCGTTGATCAGGATCGGGCGGAGGAGGTGATCGCCGCCGGTGAGGTAATTGCCGCCCGAGAAGCAGCCATGTCCAAGGCGGTGCGCGAAGGGATATCCATCGTCGATGTGTTGGAAAAGGGCGGCTACGAAGCAATGTTGAACAAAGACTAAGGCGCCCCGGCCGCCACTTAAAGGTGCCCTGTCAGGGGCATAGGGAGGAGTGATGGCAAAAGCCCTGGATAAAGCCTCTAATCTGATGAAAGCGGAACTTATTAGCGATTTGGACGAATTGGCGGTCGCCTGCCGGATACTTGAGATGGAAGGTCATGGCAGCCGTATGCTTGGCCATATGGCGTTGCGCGATCCCGAGGGAAGGGGCGTGTGGTTGAAACGCTACGGCCTCGCCTTCAGCGAGGTGCATGATCACCGCGATTTCATCCTGATCGATTTCGACGGCAAGCAGCTCTATGGCGATGGCAAACGACACAGCGAATGGCCGATCCACACAGAAATAATGAAGCGGCGTGACGACATCAATGTTACCGCCCATACCCATCCCTTTTACGGCCGGGTATTTTCCGCCTCCACGGAACCACTCCGGCCTGTGACCAATTCAGGGACTTATTTCAAAGGTCCTCCGCCGCGCTTCGAATTGACCTCGGAACTAATCTGTAACATGGACGTCGGTGCCGCCATGGCAGAGACAATGGCCGATAATGTCGCCATCTTCCTGCGCAATCACGGTGTCGTCTTCTGCGGCGATACCACTGCACGGGCCACCATCATGGGAATTCGTTTGGAGGAGAGCTGCCGCGAGCATTTGACTATGGCGGCATCCGGCCTAACTTGGTCCATTCCCAATGCCGAGGAAGAGGCGCGCAAGTCCCAGAGCACCGGTGGACTTGGGGCCATCCGCGCCAATTTTGACTTCTTCCATCGCCGGTTGGCGGCCCTGGAAGCACAAGGTCATCCGGCTTTCCCAGGCATACGATTGGACGTCGGCCTATAGGCGAAGGCTCTAACCCGAAAATTCAATGACGTCAAAGCCGTGTGCCTTATCGGTGATGTAGAGTAGGCCACGGTGATCCATTTCGACGTCATTAGTTTGCGGTGCTATCTGCCGGTCGCCGGGCTCGGGTATGAAATATCCCAACTCCTTGGGTAGCTCGGGCTTTGAAAAATCGAGGATACGCAAACCTGCGGCAAACCAGGTGACAAATGCCACGTTGTTATCGATGGTTTCACGGAACTGATGGGCGCCAAATCGAATACCCTGGCCATGGAAGGGAGATGACTCCTCGCTTACGTGATGGGTATGAAGCAGTTTCATTTCGCTGGGGTCGGTGACGTCGAAGACGTAAAGTGGTGCGTGGGGTTTGTCTTCGTCGCCTGCACGGTTGGACCGTTCTTCATCGGTGGCTATAGCAATTTCACGTCCGTCGATAGGGTTGGGAATTTTCAATAATGTGTGGCTCGGTTCCAGCGCCGGGGGATGGACGTCATACATACCCAAGGTCTTGGGATGTGTGATGTCGCTGATATCGATGATGGCGTATCCCGATTCCCAGCATCCGGCATACATTTGATTGCCGCAGCGTAGCGCGTGATGTAGGCGGTGTCCTTTTCCAAGTGGGTTGGGCTCCTCTCCAGCCGCGGCGTTTTGGCCCGGCATCCACCATTGTGACACTTTGTCCGGTTTGGTGGGATCGCTAAAATCGTATATTTCAAGGATATTGCCGATAAACCCCTTAGCCTCAGTTGACAAGTAGAGGTAGTTTTCGTCCATGTCGAAACGGTGGACACCCTTGCCATAAGTTTTTAGGAATCGAATCAGCTTGGGATTGGATTTATCGGTAATATCGTAGATCCGAACGCCGCCGTCGTCATAGGTGGCACCGGTAACCGGGCGTTCTTCGCTGTTGACGACCATGATATCGCCGGTCACCCGGACCTTATGGGAATGGGTACGCTTATTATCCAGCATTATGGTAGTAAGCAGCATAGGGTCCTGCGGGTTGGAAATATCGAGGATTGAGGTTCCCTCTGGCCCATACATGTAGCCAAGATAGGCGTAATTTCCGACAATTGTTACCTGGCCTGCACCACTGAGTCCCATGCGACAAAGATGCTTGATGTTGGCCGAACCCATAGGGCCACCGTCGTCCATCAGTGGCAATGTTTCAGACATGGCCATTCTCCCTAATTAAACTGTATCGGCGCGTTGCTTTACGCTCTGGGCATCCATTCTTTGTTCCAACAATTACTATCTTTCACACCCTGTCAATGGCGTGCCCCCATTTGAGTGACACGGTTTGGCACCGCAACCAGTATTATTGCCTAAAATACATAAAATTATGGCTATTTCGGGTAACATGTTAATTAATAAAGCTAACGCAAAGTGCATACAGGGAGATAACCATGCATAAGATTGCTCTTTCCGTACTGGCAGCCTTGGTCGTTGGTGGCTTGGCCGTGCCCGCTGGTGCCGCATCCACCGCCGATTTTTACAAGGGTAAAAGGCTTAAGTTCCTAATCGGTTTTGGAACTGGAGGTGGTTATAACCTCTATTCACGCCATGTAGCGCGCCACATGGGCCGGCATATTCCGGGCAAGCCCAGGTTCATCTCCCAGAACATGCCGGGTGCCGGTTCCATCCGTCTTACCAATTACCTTTACAGCAGGGCGCCCAAGGACGGCACAGTGATTGGTATGATCACCCAGGCCATCCCACTGTCTCAGTTGCTAAAATATAAAGGCTTCAAAGCTAATATTAACGAGTTCAACTGGATCGGTAATGCCAGTGTTTCCAATGGTGTGACCTCAGCCTGGTACAAGAAGCCGTTTAAGACTATCGATGACGTAAAAAAACAAGAAATGATAGTGCCGGCCACTGGCGGTCGGTCCACGTCCACCCTCATTCCCAGAGTGATGAACGCGATCCTGGGAACCAAGTTCAAGATCATTCAGGGTTTCTCTGGCGCTGGGCAGATGAACTTAGCGATCGAACGGGGTGAAGTCGATGGCCGAGGTTCCAACACACTGGCGAGTTGGGCGGCAACCGCACCTGATTGGGTAAAAAACAAGAAACTGGTGCATCTGGTGCAACTAGGACCCAAGGTTGACCCGCGCATTCCCAATGTACCACTTATCCAGACCTTGGCCACAAACAAGGAAGATCGCCAGGTCTTGGCAATCCTGTCCGCGTTGCCAACCATAGGTAGGCCTATTACTGCACCACCAGGTGTGCCCGCTTCCCGTATCAAAGCTCTACGAGCAGCTTTTGACGCAACCATGAAGGATCAGGCTTATATTGCAGAGGCGGCTAAACTAAAGATGGAACTCAATCCCATGACCGGGGCTGAACTCACCAGAGTCATCGCAAAGGTAATGGATATCCCTAAGCCGGTAGTGGCTAAATTCGCCGCAGCGATCAAATTTGGTAAGACCTTCAAGTGCAAGGCAGTGATGGCGGATAAGAAGCGCTGCAAAAAGAAAAAGAAAAAGAAGAAGAAGAAGAAATAATAGAGCCAAACAGGTCCACTCTTAATTTTTACGATCATCATGGCAGAAATCAGCGTGATTCAAGCCTTGTTTCAGGAATTGTGTAATTGTCCACAGTAGTTGATAGCTTTGACATTCCATCAATGCGCGATCAGGTGAGTACCGAGGAGTGGCAGGCGCGCGTCGACCTGGCTGCCGCCTATAGATTAACTGCGCATTATGGTTGGACCCACCTAGTCAATAACCACATATCACTGCGTGTGCCTGGCACCAAGGATCACTTTCTTATTAATCCCTATGGCTTCCTTTACGAGCAAATCACGGCGTCTTCCTTGATCAAGATTGATTGTGATGGAAACCTGCTCCAAGATTCCCACTTTGAGGTTAACCGAGCAGGATTCGTCATCCACAGTGCCGTTCACATGGCCTGTCCGGACCTGCATTGCGTGTTTCACACCCATACCGTGGGGGGGCAGGCAGTTTCGGCGCTTGAATGCGGTTTACTGCCGCTCAACCAGGGAGCTATGCGATTTTATAACAGGGTCGGTTATCACGATTTCGAGGGTATCGCTCACGACTTAGATGAGCGCGACCGCTTGGTACAAGACCTTGGTGATTACAAGGTGCTTATCCTACGCAATCACGGTCTGCTGACCGCTGGCGTCAACGTCGGTGAGGCCTTCCATTTCATGTATCATTTGGAAAAATCCTGTCAGACCCAGATGCAAGTGCTGGCATCGAACATGCCTTATACGACACCCTCGCCAGAAGCCTGTGAGAAGGCAGCAAGCCAGTTCTGGCGGCCCAACCGGGTCTTTGGGGCACGTGACTGGCCAGCTTTAGTGAAGCTAGCTAGCAGCCTCGATCCCTCATATCGAAAGTGATTTTACCTGAGCAGCCTGCTGTATGACCGTATTTTCAATTTTAAATTAGTTATCTAACCTGGAGGCATGATTTATGAGAGTAGCGTTATCAATTTTGGCAGTTATGTTTTTAGTTTACCCAGATATTCGAGGTGCTGAGGCTGGGTCGGTTGAAAAATTTTATAAAGGGAAGGTGATCAAGCTAATCATCGGATACAGTCCTGGAGGTGGTTATGACACATATGCCCGTGCCATAGGCCGCCATATCAACAAGCATATTCCGGGAAATCCGACTATCGTGCCGCAGAATATGACTGGCGCGGGGAGCCGCCGTGCGGCAAATTGGCTCTACAAATTGGCACCGAAGGACGGTACCGTGATAGGAACGGTGGGACAGGCAATGCCGCTTGACCAGGCGATGGGCAAGCCCGGCGTCAAATATGATGCGGCCAGGTTCAACTGGATTGGTAACAGCATCGTCGACAACAACATTACCTTCATCTGGCATGCCACTGGCATCAAGACGATCGCAGACGCCAAGAGTAAAGGCGGCGTGATTTGTGGTGCTACCGGTGCAACCAGCCCATCGGTGACCTCGCCGCAGATCATCAACAACCTGATAGGGACAAACTTCAAAATCATCCGAGGCTATCCCGGCGGTGCGATTATCAATCTTGCCCTGGCTCGTGGCGAAGTGAACTGCCGTGGATCTAATAGTTGGTCGTCGACCAAGTCCACCATGAGTCGCCACGTGGCAAAGCGGAATCTAAACATTATTCTGCAATGGGGCAAAAAGAAGGATCCCCGGATTGCCAAATATGTTGGCCGTGATGTGCCACTGGTTACTGATTTTGCCAAAACCGACGCCGATCGCAAGGCACTCGACATGATCATCGCCGGTGTGACCATCGGGCGGCCTATGATTGCCCCCCCGGGGGTGCCAGCAGAGCGCATAGCTGCGCTTCGAAAAGCGTTCAATGCGACCATGAAGGACCCCGAATTTCTGGCCCTGGCCAAACGCCAAAAGATGGACATCAATCCTATGACTGGCGCCAATGTTCAGAAACTTGCGGTCGGTGTCGTCAATTCATCGGCCGTTGCAAAAAACCGGTTGCGGGAACTCTTGACACCAAAAGACGTCCGGAAGATCAAGACCTATTCTTTGGCTGGAACAATTTCCGCCCTTGGCAAGAAGAAGATCACCATTATCGACGCGACGGGCAAGAGCAAGAATCTTAAGACCCACCGCAGGCGGACCAAGGTCAAGCTCGGCGGTAAAAAAGCTAAAGCTAAAAATTTGAAAGTCGGCATGAAATGTAAGTTCAAGTATGTTGGCGGCGTAGCAAACCTCGTGGTCCGCGCGAAGTGTAAATAAACGTCGATATTTTGAAATGATTGGGGCGATACGATAGTAAATCGTGTCGCCCCGGTCTGTAGTGCGGTAATGGTCATCGAGTGGGGTTTTGGACCACCATCCTGTCGGCTAACCGGGAATCCGTATGGGCACCGTTTTGTTCAAGTCACAAGCGGTAGAATGCGGAATTTTAACAGGAGGACGCGAGTACTTCCTAAATGCAGCTGCAATTTTATTTCCGAGACGTGTTGATAATTATTTTTATGGCTGATCGGTGATAGCTCAGCCATCTCCGTGGTAGGATGGTGGTGCCCGTTCCTAAAGGCGGGTTTCGTATTGGATTAAATAGGCACCAATTGGGGCTGGTAAATGAGGGATAATAAATCATGGGTAAATACGCGATTGGACAGCCTGTATGGCGGTCCGAGGATCAACGCCTTCTCAAGGGTGGCGGGCGCTATGTCGATGACGTGCAACTTCCGCACACTGTTTATGGCGTTATCGTTCGTTCGCCCCATGCCCACGCTGTAATTCGCTCCATAGATACCATTACTGCCAAGGCGGCGCCCGGTGTGCGCGCTGTCCTAACCTATGCCGATTGGCAGGCATCGGGCTTCGGGGACCTACCCAACGCCAAGGGACGCAAACGTCGTGACGGCTCGGAATCCTATGTCACACCAATTTATCCGCTAGTTGATGATCGGGTCCGCCGGGTTGGCGATGCCGTTGCCTTCGTAGTTGCAGAAACTCGGGCCCAGGCCCAGGACGCAGTCGACCTGGTCGCCATCGAGTACGACCCACTGCCGTCAGTTACTGACACCGCTACCGCGAGCGCTCCCGGCGTACCCTTGGTTTGGGATGATTGTCCCGACAATATTTGTTTTGTGCATCTCGGTGGTGATAAGGAAGCAGTCGATGCTGCCTTTGCCGCTGCTACCCATGTGTTTTCCCACACCTTCACCATAAATCGGGTGATTGCGGCGGCTATGGAACCGCGGGCATGCGTCGGCGATTATAATCCGGCGGAAGATTTTTATACTTTTTATACATCCTTGCAGGGCGTTCATTCCTACCGCTCTCAACTCGCTAACCGGGTGCTAAAGGTGCCGGAAAATCGCGTGCGAGTGGTGGCTCAGGATGTCGGCGGCAGTTTTGGCATGAAGTCCAACATCTATGCTGAGGGGCCGCTTTGCCTGCTGGCCTCCAAGATACTCCACCAGCCTGTCAAATGGACAAGCACAAGGGAAGAGGCTTTCCTTAGCGATAATCACGGGCGCGATAATGTCGTAGATGTTTCGCTCGCACTGGATGCAAAGCACAATTTCCTGGCCGTCAAGGTCAAGAGCATCGCAAACTTAGGTGCTTATTGCACTAATTCCACGCCCAACCCTGCCTTTAACAATATCGGTGGAGTCGCCGGTGTATATAAGACTCCGGCCATCAGTGTCGACGTAACCGGCGTGTTCACACATTCCAATTCTACCTCGCCCTATCGGGGTGCGGGCAGGCCCGAAGCCTCCTATATGATTGAGAGAATCATCGATATTGCTGCCGACGAGTTGGATCTAGATCCAGTGGAACTAAGGCGAAAAAATACTATTCCGCCCGATGCCATGCCCTTCAAGACCGCATTGAATCAGACATACGATTGCGGCGAGTTTCAGAAGAATCTGGATTTGGCATTGGAGGCCGCAAATTATCAGGGGTTTGAAGCGCGACGTGAAGAATCGAAAGCGCGAGGCAAGTTACGTGGCTTCGGTATGTCCAATACCATAGAACGCGCTGCTGGGCCTGGCATCGAAGGATCGGAACTGCGTTTCGACCGGACTGGCACGGCCACTATCCTTGCTGGGTCAGTCACCGGCGGGCAGGGTCACGAGACTATCTACAAGCAAATTGTCTGCGATCGGCTTGGTCTGGAAATGGATGACGTCAGCTATGTCTGGGGCGATACCGATAAAGTTTCCTTCGGTCATGGTACTGGCGGGTCTCGCTCCGCCACCCATGGCGGCAACGCAGTGGCGCTGGCGACGGACAAGGTCCTAGAAAAGGCGACCGACCTTGCAGCCCATATGCTTGAAGTCGATGCCGTGGACATCGGTTTTGAAGATGGCGTTTTCTCTAGTCCAGGTTCTAACCGATCTCTCACTATCAAAGAAGTGGCCAAGGCCGCGGTCAATCCCTCAAACCTTCCCGATGGCATGGAACCGGGTCTCATGGCCACCGGCGTGCGCCGTGGCAAGGTTGCTAACTTTCCGAATGGCAGCCATGTGGTCGAGCTTGAGATCGACGAAGAAACTGGCGAAGTGGCGGTGCTTAATTATCGGGTGGTTGACGATGTCGGCACCGTAATGAATCCACTTCTGTTGTTCGGTCAAATTCAAGGTGGTGCAGGCCAGGGCCTTGGCCAGATCCTGCTCGAGAACATCGCATACGATTCTAACTCTGGCCAGCTCCTGTCTGGGACATTTTTAGATTACGCCATGCCTAAGGCGAGCCATTTCTCTAACATCACGGTGGAGGCGAACCCGGTCCCGACTGAGACCAATCCCTTAGGCGTCAAGGGGGCGGGGGAGGCGGGCTCCGTTGGTGCCATGCCCGCCGTCACCAATGCCGTGGTGGATGCGCTTTCTCCTCTGGGGGTTTGTCACGTGCCGATGCCTGCGACGGCTGAGAAAATCTGGCATTTGATCCGGGAGGCCAAGACCAGTATCTCCCGATAACAATCCCTAGCTCAGCACCCCCAGAGTTATCCGGCGGTGCTGACTGGTGCTCCCGCCGCTTCTGGAGCGGGCAGCCCGGTAGCTTCACACCAATAGCTCATGTCATAGAATTGTTCCGCTGGATGGTGAGGCGGCAGATAGAGGCCGAGTTCTATCCTGAGTTCCAGGTTGCGGCGTATGGCGTCAGGATTGATGCGGCCCTTAGGCACCACGCGCTTGTAAGCATGGATAGCCCGTTCACGAGTCAGGCCGGATTTCTCTATCAACAGAGCGATGGTTTCTTCCTGGTTGGCGGGATCGAGCAACCAGTCGGTGCTGTTCGCCCAGGCGCAGATGAATCGTACTACTACCTCCTGGTGGCTTTCAACCCAGCTTCTCAGACCCCAGCCACAGGCAAGGGGCCAATCGGGGACGTGATCTTCGCCACTTGCCAGCAGCACGCAGCCCTCCTCCAGCACCTTGTCCGATGACGGTGGAGTCAGCATGGCGGCTGAGACTTTCCCCTCGAGAAGGGCTTGGGCCCTGGCAGGGGTGGAACCGATGACTTCGTAGTCGTATTCATCCTCGACGACACCGTGATCACGCATGATTTTCATGCGAATTACATCGAGATTGGAATCGACCGGGTCGGCGGCCAAGAGTTTGCCGCGTAGGTCTTCCACTGAAGTGATCCCCGGTTGGCCGATTAGGTAAGCGCCAAGCCCTTCCTCTGCCTGCATGAATAAGACGTAATCGACCGATTCCCCGGTTGAGCGGGCGATCATGGTATCAGCGCTTGAAAGCGTCATGCTCCATTTTCCCGCTGCCATTTCCTGGTTATGGAGGGGCGCCAGCTTAACCAGGTGAAAATTGACGTCGAGATTCTGGTCCTTGAAGAATCCTTTTTCATCGGCCACCACGTGGGGTGGCCGGCGCGAATAGCCGCTGACGGTCAGTTCATACATTTGTGTTACTCCATTCTGCGCGCACCCAAGCCTTTTTGTTGGCATTTCGGGTTAATGCGGATCAATGAGAATGATGGGTCTTGTGAGCCCCCGCGACAAGGGTTTTTCGCTGCAGGGCGGCGAACGCTCTTCGAGAATGTAAGGGAAACGATAGGCTTGCGGTGTAAAAAAGCGTTGTATCTTCGCCGCTATCATCGTTAGATATAAGTGCGACACCTCTGAATTTGGCTTGGCAGATGCTCGCGGTTACTTACGACCGGAATCATCTCCTCTGATCATTGTGGAGGAAGTCTAAGTTTCACGCATGTCGCGTGACGGTGAATCAATGAATGGGAAGATAATCTATGGCTACTGGCACTGTGAAGTTTTTCAATACCACTAGGGGATTTGGCTTCATCTCTCCGGATGACGGTTCGAAGGATGTCTTCGTGCATATTTCTGCAGTGGAACAGTCGGGTATGACGACCTTGAACGAGGGTCAAAAAGTCACTTTCGATATCGAGCCCGATGCTCGAGGTCCCAAAGCGGTAAATCTTCAGGACTCCTAAGCGTCCAAAAGTCATGAACAGGAAGACCTCCAGGATTGGGGTGGCCCTTTCTGATTTGGGTGGAATTGCCCTGGTGGGCGATGCATAACCGGTTGACTTTAGTGACGGAGACGGACCCGAATTACGGCCCCGAGCCTCTTGGTTACGTCTGTTTGGCCTGAATCTTAGCCCAGCTATCTCGCAATCCCATGGTGCGGTTGAACACTGGGAGGGATTGTGACGAGTCTTGATCGGCACTGAAATAACCCTGGCGCTCGAACTGGACGGTCGTGCCCGGTGCCATTTGGCCGAGGGCTGGCTCTAGCTTGCAGCCCTCCAGTAAGGTCAGAGATTTCGGGTTTAGGTCCTCAAGCCAATCGCCCTTAGCACCGGGATCAGGGCGGGTGAACAGGTGGTCATATAACCGTACCTGGGCATCGACGGCATCGGCGGCGGAAACCCAATGCAGCGTTGCCTTGACCTTGCGCCCGTCAGTAGCGTTGCCGCCCTTGGTCGCAGGGTCATAACTGCATCTAAGTTCGATTACTTCGCCATTGCTGTCCTTCACCACCTCTTGACAGGTGATTAAATAGGCGTAACGCAGCCTAACCTCCCTGCCTGGAGCCAAGCGGAAAAACTTCTTTGGTGGGTCTTCCATGAAATCGGCGCGCTCAATATAGAGCGTACGTCCGAAGGGCACCTCGCGGGTGCCGGCGCTTTCATCACCTGGGTTATTGGCAGCGACGAGCAGTTCATTCGTTCCCTCGGGGTAGTTCTCGATCACGATTTTGAGTGGGACGAGCACTGCCATGCGCCTCTCGGCCCCCTGGTTCAGGCGTTCTCGCACACAATGCTCCAAAAATGCCATGTCCACGGTACTGTCGGCCTTTGCGACACCGATACCGGTGGCAAAATCGCGAATCGCCTCGGGCGGGAAGCCGCGCCTGCGTAGTCCCGATAGAGTGGGGAGACGGGGGTCATCCCATCCCGCTACGTGGCCGCCGGTGACTAAATCTATGAGCCGGCGTTTGGATAGTACGGTATAGGTAAGGTTTAGCCGCGCGAACTCGACCTGACGTGGCTGGGACGGCACTGGAAGGAGCCCGAGCAGCCACTCGTACAGGGGGCGGTGATCTTCGAATTCCAGAGTGCATAGAGAATGGGTGACCCCTTCAATGGCGTCGGATTGTCCATGAGCGTAATCGTAGGTCGGATAGATGCACCAATTGTTGCCAGTCCTGGGATGGGAGGCGCGAAGGATGCGGTAGAGGACCGGGTCGCGCAGGTTCATATTGCCCGATGCCATATCGATTTTGGCGCGGAGCACGCGGCTCCCATCGGCGAATTCTCCTGCACGCATTTTCTGGAACAGCGCGAGGTTTTCTTTAGGTCCGCGTTCCCGGAACAAACTAGCGCGGCCTGGCGCTGTCAAGGTCCCCCGGTTCTCACGGATCTCCTCAGCGCTTTGGTCGTCTACATAGGCGTTGCCGGCCTCAATCAGATGTTCGGCCCATTCGTAAAGCTGCTCGAAATAATCCGAGGCATGGTGAAGGTGTTCTCCCCAATCGAAGCCAAGCCACGCTACGTCTGCCTTGATGGCCGCGATGTATTCCTTCTCCTCCTTGGCGGGATTGGTATCGTCGAAGCGCAAATTGCAGCGCCCACCTAGCTCTGCTGCGACCCCGAAATTGAGGCAGATAGACTTGGCGTGGCCAATATGAAGGTAGCCGTTGGGTTCGGGGGGAAAACGGGTCACCACCGTTTGCACCCGGTCGGCATTGAGATCGCGGCGAATGGTATCGCGAATGAAGTCGTGGGGGGCTTTGGTGGTTTCGGTCTCGGCGCTAGTCATGTCTCTTTTATCTCTGTTGGCGTGAGGCGATCCCGTGTGGCAGCCCATCTTTGCCACAAAGGGCGCGCTAGGCCAAGGCCGGTGGCCGCGACTTACGGGTCCGGTCTGCTTAACTGTCGGGCGGCGTTCGGCCGAACAGGTCCGTTTGGCTCCCAAAGTATGGCTTCCACAAGTTGGTGGTGACAGAAACCAAGAGGTTCAGCCAGAAGGCCGTAAACATCAGCATATAGAGAACCTCTCCGTTGAGGATGCATTGCTGAATATAAGTGATGTCCACATGCAGAAGCTTTGCCGGCATGGATTGAGCAAGCCTTCGATCCATGCCGCGGTTACGCTATATTTTGACCTAACAGCAGTTGTCCCCTTTACCTGATTGCGCCAATCGGGTAGGGAGACCAATGGCAGCCTGTTTAAATGGTTCCAAATTGATGAAGCGAAAACACCTCTCGATCCTTAAGACAGTGGCGGGCTTGGTCACTGCCGCGGTGGTGTCACTTCCCGTGGCGGCTCAGGATTTAAAATTTCTCCGCATTGGGACCGGTTCCATATCGGGCGTATATTTCCCTGTTGGCGGCTTGATCGCCAGCGCCATTTCCCATCCTCCCGGCGCTAGTCTGTGTGGCCATGGTGGGTCCTGCGGTGTGCCCGGGCTGGTTGCCGTTGCCCAGGCATCCAGGGGTTCGGTGTCCAATGTGCGGCAAATCGCCGCAGGTAAAATTGAATTAGCCTTGGTCCAGGCCGATATTGCCTATTTCGCAGTCAAGGGCATGGGCGTCTTCTCTAGTGCGAAATCAGGTCCCGGTCTTCGGGCCATCGCCAACCTTTACCCCGAGGCGGTCCACGTGGTGGTGCGTCGAAAATCCCGCATTCGCACCCTTGGTGATTTGAGGGGGAAACGGATTTCCCTCGACCTCAAGGGATCGGGAACCCGGGCCATCGCCAATTTGGTACTCAAGGAACACGGCATCAACCCGGAATCCCTGAACCGACTGAATTCCCAGGTAGGGCCATCGGTCGATCGGCTGCAATCCGGCCGTATCGATGCCTTCTTCTTCGTTGGCGGTTTTCCCGCGCCTGCTATTTCCCGGCTTTCCAGAGAGGTTCCCCTGAGATTGCTACCGATCTCCGGCGCGCGGGTGGCTGCTATCATGAAGGCGGACCCATTCCTTGCGGCAGTCAATATCCCTGCGTCGGTCTATGGGCGCATGGGGGCAACCCAGACCCTTGCCGTAGGGGCACTTTTGGCAGTATCTGACAAGTCTAGTGCCGATCTCGTCTATGGAATCACAAGCGCTCTCTGGCATCCGACCACCCGTTCGATTCTTGACCAAGGACCGCCGGCGACGCGCCAGATGCAGCTGGTAAATGCGCTGAAAGGGGTGGCAATCCCCCTACATGAAGGTGCCGTGCGATTTTATCGGGAAAAGGGGCTAATCGCGAAGCCGGCAGTGAAAGTGAAGCCCGCTCCCGAAGCAAAACCTGAATCTCTGGCCAAGCCCGCGCCCAAGTCCTAAATCAGAAAATTATCAAGCGGCGGCTTCATGGGGTGTTATGGCCTTCGAATTCAGGGATAATCCAAGGTTCGGCTTGTGCTGCTTCGTGCCACTCCTTCATGAAGGGGTGAGCCAACACTGCGTCCACGTAAGCCTGGGCCTGGGATTCGAGATATACTGGGTAGCTGGTGAAACGGCTCGCTTCTGGCGCGAACATAGCGTCGATAGCGGTAAATTCGCCCATGAGAAAAGGCCCATCACCGCAGGCTCCGCCGAAGCGGCGCCGGGCATCGCACCAGATGGCCTGGATACGATCTACCTCGGCGCCCACATCGTCCTCGAAATGCGCTTCGGGGAAGCTGCGACGCATGTTCATGGGCATGGCACGGCGCAAGGCCAGGAAACCGCCATGCATTTCATTGGCAGCGGCCCGTGCATGTGCCCGTGCGGTAGTGTCTTCAGGCCATAGCTTGGCATCGGGGAATATTTCCGCGAGGTATTCGATGATCGAGAGGGATTCCCATATCATATTCTCCCCGTCTATCAGCGCCGGCATCAGGCCTGATGGAGAATATTTGAGCATCTCCACCCTTGTATTGGTTTGACGCATGGGTATCACCACCTCGTCAAATTTGGCGCCCGTCAATTTCAGAGCAAGCCAGCCGCGAAGCGACCAGGAAGAATAAGCCTTATTGGCGATGGCAAGGATAAGATCGGCCATGGTTGGCGACTCCTTGAGATGGGCTTGAATTGGGCCACTGATACGTGAGCCCGCGCGTGCGCGCAAGGGGGCCTGCGTTTTAGTCTTTCCTATAGCCGGGCGCCGGGCGATCATCGTGCCCTAAGTGTGGCTAGCGTGAAGGATGAATGATGTTGATCGAAGGACTGACTTCAAGAGCAAAGAAAACGACGGTACCCCTGGTGGCCGTGACCGAGGATCTGTTCGGGAAATGGCTATCGGTCCAGCCCGCTCGAATCAAAGCCTGGGTACGCACCAGTGGGTTCAAGGCCCAGCCGGGGGTTATCAGTCTTCTGGCGGCGCCTGACGGCGGGTTGGAAAGGGTTCTGCTCGGCCTGCCGGCGCGTGGGGTCAAGGGGCAAGCCAAAGAAGAAGGCGCTGTTTGGGCTTATGCTGCCTGTCCCTATGGTCTTCCTGAGGGCAATTATCGCTTGGATGGGCGAATAGGCGCGGTGCAGGCCAGTGCGGCGGCGCTGGGTTGGGCGCTCGGCAGTTACCGTTTTACTCGCTACCGCAAACCAGAACGGCCGCCGGCGAATCTGGTCTGGCCCATCAATTCAAGCAGGGCCGAGGTGGAAAACGCAGCGCTGGCGACTTTCCTGGTACGTGACCTCATCAACACGCCAGCAGGTGACATGGGGCCATCCCAGCTTGCCGCGGCGGCCCGGACCTTGGGACATCAGTTCGGCGCGCGGATCTCTGTGGTTACCGGATCCAAGCTATTGGACCGTAATTACCCCGCTATTCATGCTGTTGGCCGGGCCGCCTCGGAAGCTCCACGCTTGATAGACCTCAATTGGCGTCCAGCTGGGCAACGCCGGCTGCCGCTTATCGTGATCTGTGGTAAGGGCGTGTGCTTCGATACTGGCGGGCTTGACCTCAAGTCTACTGCAGGAATCAGGCTGATGAAGAAGGACATGGGCGGCGGCGCGCAGGCTTTGGGCTTGGCTCAAATGATTATGGCGGCTGAGCTTCCTATCTGTCTCCGGGTACTAATTCCAGCGGTGGAGAACGCAGTGGCGGGAAACGCCTATCATCCCTTGGACGTGATCGCGACCCGCAAGGGGCTCAGCGTAGAGGTCGGCAATACCGACGCTGAGGGCCGCATTGTGCTGGCCGACGTGCTGGCCGAGGCTTGCCGGGCGGGCCCGGACCTGGTGATCGACATGGCGACCCTGACTGGTGCCGCCCGGGTCGCTTTGGGTGCGGGTCTGCCGGCGCTGTTCTGCAACGATGACAATCTCGCTGAAAACGCGCTGGCCGCAGGCCAACGTGTCGGAGACCCCATGTGGCGGTTGCCGCTCTGGGCGCCTTACCGCAATAAGCTCAGTAGTCGGGTCGCCGACATCAATAATATCTCCTCGGGCTCTTATGGTGGCGCCATTACCGCGGCACTATTCCTGCAGGAATTCGTTGATGTCGAGACCCCCTGGATTCATGTTGATTTCATGGGTTGGAATGAGACCGGGCAGCCGGGCCGCCCCGAAGGTGGCGAAGCCCAGGGTATGCGGGCTCTATTCGCTTTGATCGAGAAGAATTATTGCGCCTAAGATGCAGTAAATAAGGGGATATCTAAGGCGCAGTGAATTAGGGGAGTAGCATCGTGGCTATCTTATTCGAGGTGTACATACGACGCGTTATTTCCGGTGGATGGTTCAACATTGGCGGTAACCGTCTCGGCATTGGAGTGGAATAGGATGGCCATGGACTAATGGCTGATAATTCCGCCATCGACGACGGCAAGGTCGAAGGCGGCGGCCATCAGCGCCTTGGTGTAGGGGGCTTTGGGGCTGTCAAACACCGCTCCAGCAGGGCCTTGTTCGACCACCCGGCCGGCGCGCATGACTAGCACATCATGGGCCATGGCTCGGACCACCTTGAGGTCGTGGCTGATGAAGAGATAGGCTAAATCATACCTTTTTTGTAAGTCACGCAGTAGCTCTATGATCTGCGACTGGACCGACATGTCCAACGCTGAGGTGGGTTCATCGAGCACAATAAACTTAGGTTTCAGCACCAAGGTCCGGGCGATGGAAATGCGCTGGCGCTGGCCACCGGAAAATTCGTGCGGGTAACGGCTCATCATGGCAGGCGCAAGTCCCACTTCCTCAAGGGTTTGGGCGATGAGTTGGCGCCGTTCCTCGAAGCCGCCGCCTAGTCCGTGGACCTTGAGCCCCTCCTCGATGATTTGGGTGACGGAAAGTCGTGGACTTAAGCTGCCGAAGGGGTCCTGGAAAACCATGGCCATCTCACTGCGGAGGGGACGCAGATCCTTCTGGTTGAGGCTCTGAATGGCATCGCCTTGAAAGGCGATTGCACCCTCACATTTTTCCAGACGCAATAGCGCCCGACCCAGCGTTGTCTTGCCCGAGCCGCTTTCGCCTACGACCCCCAGGGTATGGCCACGGCGCACGTTGAGCGAGATACCATCCACCGCCTTGATGTGATTGGTGACCTGGCGCAGGATCCCGGTCTTGACCGGGAACCAGACCTTGAGATTGTCACCGGATATAATTTCAGGGGAGTCCTTGGGAACAGGTTCGGGCCGTCCCCTGGGTTCGGCGGCGAGTAGGTGCTTGGTGTATTCGTGTTGCGGATTATTGAAGATATCCGGTACCGTGCCCCGTTCAACGATCTTGCCCTGGTACATTACATAGGCGCGCTCCGCCATTGTTCGGACGATGCTGAGATTGTGGGTAATGAAAAGGATGGCCATTCCTATCTGGTCCTGAAGGTCGTTTAACAGTTTCAGGATCTGGGCCTGAATTGTGACATCGACGGCGGTGGTGGGCTCGTCGGCGATCAACAGGTCGGGTTCGTTGGCTAGCGCCATGGCGATCATCACCCGTTGCTGCTGGCCGCCCGAAAACTCGTGGGGCAGGGCATTAAGGCGCTGTTTAGCTTCATTCAGGCCGACAAGGTCCATCAGTTCCTCGACCCGGCGCCGAGCTTCCCCAGGGGTCATATATTTATGCACGAATAGGACCTCGTTGATTTGGCGCTCAATACTGTGCAGAGGATTGAGCGAGGTCAGCGGTTCCTGGAATATCATCGCCACCTCGTTGCCACGCAGTTTTCTGAGTCGGGATTGAGGAGCTCCTACCAACTGGTCCCCGGCGAACTGGATCGAGCCAGCCGGGTGATGTGCCAAGGGATATGGCAGCAACTGCAGGATGGAAAGCGCTGTCACTGACTTGCCGGAACCACTCTCGCCCACCAGAGCCACGGTCTCGCTTTTTTCGATATTCATGGAGACGCCGGTGACCGCCTTCACTTCGCGCGCTCCTCGGCCGAAGGAAATGTGGAGGTCATCGATGTTGAGCAGCGTGCTCATTGGAAAGTCTTCCTGGGATCGAAGGCGTCTCGAACTCCTTCACCGATAAAGATCAAAAGCGAGAGCATGGTGGCGAGGACAATAAAAGCGGTCAGGCCGAGCCACGGCGCATGTAAATTGTCCTTGCCCTGGTTTAGAACTTCGCCTAGGGAGGCTGAACCCGGCGGCAGCCCGAGCCCTAAGAAGTCGAGTGAAGTCAGCGCTGTTATAGCGCCTGATAAGATGAAGGGCATGAAGGTCAGCGTCGCTACCATGGCGTTGGGCAGGATGTGCTTGAACATGATGAGGCCATTGCTGACCCCCAGTGCGCGGGCGGCGCGTACGTAATCGAAGTTTCGTGCGCGCAGGAATTCGGCGCGCACCACGCCGACCAGGGTTATCCATGAGAACAGTAGCAGGATGACCAGAAGCAGCCAGAAGGAAGGGGCAACAATGCTGGTGATGATGATCAGGAGGTAGAGTTGAGGCATGCCAGCCCAAATTTCTAGGAAGCGCTGAAAGATAAGATCGACCTTGCCGCCGAAGAAGCCCTGCACGGCGCCGGCTATAACGCCGACGATGGAACTGAAGATAGTCAAAATCAAGCCGAACAGAACCGAGATACGGAAGCCATAGATCAGCCGCGCAATCACATCCCGACCCTGGTCATCGGTCCCAAGCCAATTAAGAGCGGACGGCGGTGCCGGCGCCGGGACTTTCAGCTCGTAGTTGACGGTGTCATAACTGAAATGGATCAGCGGCCATAGGATCCAGCCCTTTTCCTCGATCATCTCGCGCACCTCCGGGTCCGAGTATTCTGTTTCGGTCTCCAAGAAGCCGCCGAAATCGGTTTCCGGGTAGGCCTTGAGGAAGGGCGTAAAGAACTCGCCTTGGAAACGGACGAGGATTGGTTTGTCGTTGGCGATCAATTCAGCGAACAGGCTGAGGAAAAACACGACTAAAAAAATCCACAGCGACCAAAAAGCACGTCGATTGGTGCGGAAATTAGCGATCCGACGTTGGGTCAGGGGCGTGATGGAATGTCCAAGAAACCTATCGCGGTGATGCGGTATCATCGTTCAGATTTCCCGCGATTCGAAATCGATACGAGGATCGACAAAGTGATAGGTGAGGTCGCCGATCAGGTTAAGAACCAACCCCAATAGGGTAAAGACGTAAAGTGTACCGAACATTACTGGATAGTCGCGCTTGATGGCGGCCTCAAACCCGAGCAACCCGAGGCCATCTAGGGAAAAGATGATTTCTACGAACAATGCGCCAGTGAAAAGGATGCCGACAAACGCACTTGGGAACCCGGCGATCACAATCAGCATGGCGTTCCGGAAAACATGTCCGTAAAGCACGCGGTTTTCTGTCAGACCCTTAGAACGCGCGGTCATCACGTACTGCTTGTTGATTTCCTCGAGGAACGAATTCTTAGTGAGCATAGTGAGCGAGGCAAACCCGCCAATAACCAGCGCCAAGAGCGGCAGGACCAAGTGCCAAAAGTAATCGGTAATGCAGGCAACCGTGGCCACGCAACTTAGGAATCCAAGCTTTGAGAATTCGGGTGACAGTAGCCCGCGCAGGGGGAACCAGTCGAAATACCGCCCCCCTGCAAATATAATAATCAACAAGATGGCAAACAAGAAACTGGGTATGGCGTTGCCAATAATGACCACGCCGGACGTCCAGGCGTCGAACCTGCTGCCGTCGCGCACAGCTTTGGCAATGCCCAATGGGATCGAAATAAAATACACCAGTAGCATGGTCCAAAGACCGAGCGAGATGGAAACTGGCATCTTGTCGATCATCAGTTCGATTACGCCCTGGTCGCGGAAGTAGCTGTCGCCGAAATCGAAAACCACATAGTTTTTAATCATCAGGGCAAAGCGTTCGTGTGCAGGTTTGTTGAAACCAAACTGATTTTCAATACGCTTGATGATCTCGGGGTCGAGTCCTTGGGCACCCCTGTACTTGCTGGTCACCGTATCGGTTGCGGTCAGCCCCCGCATCTGACGTCCGCCTACCTCGCCGCCGGCCTCGCCGGTGATGCGGGCCGTAGTCCCGGTCGCGGACAGCCCCTGAATGTTGGCGATCGCCTGTTCGATGGGACCGCCCGGTGCGAACTGCACGATGACAAAATTGATGACCATGATGCCGAACAGGGTAGGGATGATCAGCAATAATCGTCGAAAGAAATAGGTTAGCATGGACGTCCGGTCATTTAGATTTAAGCCCCGGTTTTGCCTTTTTGACGACAACGGCTTTTGCTGCGTCCACCCACCAGGCATCGAACTGGGAGCCCTGCATGGGCGTAATTTCGGGACGTCCGAACTTGTTCCAGAAGACCAACCTGTCATACGCAATATGCCAATGGGGAATGACATAGTGTCCCCATAGTAGAACCCGGTCTAGTGCCCGGGTGCGCGCGACAAGCGCCCTGCGGTCGGGGGCTGCAATCAGTTTCTCGATTAGCTTGTCTACCACAGGGTCCTTGATGCCAGTGAAATTTTGGCTGCCTTTCTGGGTTGCCGCTTTCGATCCCCAATAATTCCGCTGTTCATTACCCGGCGACAGTGACTGGCCCCATCCACCGACTATCATGTCGAAGTCAAATGTTTCACGGCGGCGAATATACTGTGATGTGTCTACTGTGCGCACGGTGGCCTTGATACCCAGGCGTCTTAAGTTTTTGATAAAGGGTAGGGCAACCCGTTCAAACAATGGGCTAACGAGAAGTATTTCAAAGGTCATTTTGCGGCTGGTTTTGGCGTTGATACGAACTAGGTCCTTGATGACCCAGCCTGCTTCCTTGAGCAGTTTGTCACCGATACGCAAGTTAGAACGGATGCGTCCGTCGCCCTTGGTTGCGGGGGGAACGTATTCTTGAGTGAAAACTTCCTCTGGAATTTTGCCGCGATACGGTTCTAGAACCTCAAGTTCCTGTTTCGAAGGCAGGCCGCGCGCGGCCAGTTCGGAATTATCGAAATAGCTGCGGCTACGTGTGTACTGACGGTAAAACAGGTTGCGGTTTGACCATTCGAAATCAAAGGCGTAGGCAAGTGCCTGACGAATTTTTGCATTCTTTAACAAGCCTCGGCGCGTATTCAAGACGAACCCCTGCATTCCCGCCGTGCGTTGGTGCGGGGATTTAAGCTTTTGCAAATAGCCCTTTTTAGCCTCCGGGATGTTGTAGGAGGTAGCCCAGATCTTGGACGAATTTTCGGTGCGGAAATCAAACGCGCCGGCCTTGAAGGCTTCAACCGCGACCTGGGCGTTGCGGTAATAATCGTACCTAATCATATCAAAATTATTGAGGCCGATATTGACCGGCAAATCCTTACCCCAATACTCCCTGACCCGTTCGTAAGTGACGTGCCGGTTGGCTTCGAATTCTTTGATCCGGTAGGGACCGCTACCGAGCGGTGGTTCCAGCGTTGTTTTAGTAAAATCCCGGTTCAGCCAATAATGTTTTGGCAGCACCGCCAATTGGCCTAGAATAAGTGGTAATTCCCGATTTTCCCCCGGCTTGAATGTGAATTTGACCGTGTGCGCATCCAGTTTTTCAGCTTTGGCTATGCTGGCGTAATAATAACGGTAACCGGGGTTTCCCATTTTTATCAGGGTGTTGAAGGTCCAGATCACGTCATCGGCGGTGATAGATTTGCCGTCATGCCAGCGCCCTTCCTGGCGCAGAGTGAATTTAACCCAGGAACGGTCCTCAGGTGTTTCAATGGATTCGGCTAGAAGGCCATATTGGGAAAAGGGTTCGTCGGCGCTGGACCTCATCAAGGTGTCGTAGATTCTACCGATGCCGTCTGCGGCTTCCCCCTTGATGATAAATCTATTGAAACTGTCATAGCCACCTTGCGCCCAGAGCCGCACCGTGCCGCCTTTAGGCGCCGACGGATTGACGTAGCCGAAATGCTTGAAGCCGGGGTCATATTTGGTCTTCCCGTGCATGGCGAGGCCATGGGCGGGCCGGGCCATCTTGGTTTCCTGCGCTGCTCTGGAAAGTGATCCCATATACAAGATGGGAATGAGCAAGATGAATGTCGATGCTAGGTGTCTAAATCGCGGGACCATCGCTCCTAAGCTCCCTGCAAAAGTCTAAGTGCCTGGGCATGTGTGGCAGCGTCACCGGCAGCTAAGACTCGGCCGTCGGAGGCCAGCGTGAGCTGCTCCCCCGCCCAATCAGTGATGATGCCGCCCGCGCCCTCAACTACAGGCACCAAGGCCGCATAATCGTATGGTGCGAGGCTGGCCTCTACCACCAGATCCGTATAGCCTGAGGCCAGCAACCCGTAGGCATAGCAATCGCCGCCATAGAGCGGATGACGGGCCTTGTCTCGAACTCGGTTGAAGGCCTCGGCATCGGCGCCTTCGAACATATGCGGGCTGGTCGCATGCAACATTGCGTCGGCGAGGCTGTCACAGGCTCGAACCCTGGCGGGCGCACCGTTGAATGTGGTGGGTTTGCCCTTGGCCCCGCGCCAGCGCTCCGCCAGCACCGGCTGGTTGATGATACCCAGCAGCGGAGTGCCTGCTTGGGTCAAG
>Ga0315336_1001878_pt1 | contig 35977 bp, 26 predicted proteins | sample ASW5metaG_FD_204512 | JGI IMG/M metagenome (GOLD analysis project Ga0315336, IMG submission 204512) | Ammonia-oxidizing marine archaeal communities from Monterey Bay, California, United States - ASW #5 | ecosystem: Environmental > Aquatic > Marine > Intertidal zone | place: USA: California... | reverse complement strand
TCGATCGGCGCGCTATTCTAGAAGTGGTCCCGCAACCCTCTGATGGGCAACGTTCTCTCTCAATTTGTAGAGGCTAATTCCACCACAACCGGGTTTTGGGACGGGATCTCATGTTGATTCGGCGCGGACACATCATAGGGACGTCTGAATCCCACGACTCTTGTTCCGACCCGGCACGACAGCATGGATGATTTGCACAAAACCCGGTATCGGATGCTGGCCGACTTCCTCTTGCGGTGGCGATTGCTACTACTCGTGGGTTCAAGCGTTCTGACGATATTGCTCTATGGCCCGGCGTCGCGCCTCGATTTCGACCAGTCGATCGAATCGTTGTACGCGCCCGACGACTCGCACTTGCTCGCTTATCTAAAGAGCAAGTCGACCTTCGGTGGCGACGAGTTTGTGATGGTCGCATGGTCCGAGCCCGATGTGCTTTCCAACGAGGGGATGGAACGCGTTCGCGTGTTTTCCGATGAACTTAGCAACGTTTCCGGCGTTCAGAAGGAAAGCACTCAGGACATCGCCAAGTCGCTGGCGCCGCAAAATAGGCCGTTCGTGTTAAACGCGATTCTGCGCCGCAGCGCGGACAAGATGCGGAAACTTTCCGAACGCATGCTCGTCGGAACCGACGGCGAAACGACGGCCGTCATACTTCGACTGCTTCCCGAGCACCTGGCGAAGGTCTCGCGGGCAGAAACGTTCGCCGAGATCCGCGCGATGGCGGCGGCTCATGATTCACCGGCGTACGTCGTCGGCGAGCCCGTCCAAGTGCTCGACATGTTTCGCTACGTCGAGGAAGACTCGAGGCTTTTGTTCCAGGTGTCGCTAGGCCTGTTGGCGGCCGTCATTCTGTTTCTGTTTCGCCGTATCCGCTGGGTTGTGCTGCCGTTGGCCGTGGTTGTTGCGACGATCATTTGGACCAAGTCCTTTCTCGTGTTTGGGCAGTTGCAGCTGAGCATGGTCAGTTCGATGTTGAACTCGCTGGTGACCATTGTGGGAATCGCGACCGTCGTTCACGTCACTCTCCACTATCGTGACATGCGGCAATCGCTCGATCGCGTTGACTCGCTCAGGCAGACGATCGTCGAATTGGGCCCGGCCGTCTTTTGGACGTGTTCGACGACGGCGGTCGGGTTTGGGGCGTTGTTGTCCAGCGACATCACTCCGGTCCACAGTCTGGGCTTGATGATGGGGATGGCTTCGTTGACGGTCTTGATTGCTTCAGCCGGCGTGCTGCCGGGTGGCATATTGATCGGACGGCGGTCGGCCGACCCGGGATTTGCGCCCTCTGAGACAGCGCTTGCAAAGCTCTTGGAGCGCATCACCGATTGGGTGTTGAGGCGTCCGTTCGTTTTGAGCGTCGCCGCGATGGCAACGGCGATCGTCGCTCTGGCCGGTTTCTTCAAGCTGCACGTCGAGACAGATTTTAGCAAGAATTTTCGCGAGTCGAGTCCGATCGTTTCCTCGCTGAACTTTGTCGAAACGAATCTCGGCGGTGCCGGAACGTGGGAAGTCAACGTTCCCGCGCCGACCGTGTTGACCCCTGAATACCTCGACGGAGTACGGTCGTTGGCAGGCAAGCTCCGCGCGATCGAGCGAAACGGTTCACGGCAACTCACAAAGGTAGTCGCCATAACCGATGTGCTCGACCTCGTACCCGGATTGGCAAACAGTCCGGAGCGTATCCGCGGCAAGCTCGACAAGATCAACCAATTTCAACCCGAGTATGAGCCGAGCCTGTATAACGCCGACAGCAACAGAATCAGGTTCATGCTTCGCGCGCTGGAACGGCAACCCTCGGAAGACAAACTTGCGTTGATCGAGGAGGTCGAACGAACGGCCGCCGAACAATTCGACGAAGCGAAAGCCACCGGTCTGTTTGTGCTACTCACGTTCCTCATCGAGAGCCTGTTGCGCGACCAACTGGTGAGTTTTGCCTTGGCAGCGGTCGGAATCGGCACGATGATGACCATCGCATTTGGCAGTCCGCGCATTGGCTTGATCTCGCTGGTTCCCAACCTATTCCCGGTGATCGTTGTCGTGGGCGCGATGGGATGGCTTGGACTGCCGATCAACATTGGTACGGCGATGATCGCCAGTGTGTCGATGGGGCTGACCGTTGATGCCAGCATTCACTACATCTCGGGCTATCGCCGGGCGTTGGCGCGGGGGCTTGGCCCGGAAGACGCTCTTCGTCAGACGCACAAGAGCGTTGGTCGTGCACTGGTCTTCGCCACGCTTTCGTTGATTGTCGGCTTTTCCGTGCTGACGCTTTCCCACTTCATCCCGCTCGTCTATTTCGGCGTGCTGGTGAGCCTTGCCATGCTGGGAGGCCTGATCGGCAATCTCACGTTGTTGCCACTTTTGCTTCGTTGGGCCGATCGCTGACGGCCGCGGGACGACGTAATCTGGTCCATTCAGCCGATAGACGGGCGTTATATCCGAGTCACGAGAGCCCCATTCGCGACAGAGCACTTCATACTGCCGGGCATTTTGTAACAAAAGGGTTGCTTGGGAGCGTCAGTTTGTGAAGAATTTGATGTGGAGCACATCCCGTACGGAGAACGGTCGTCAGGCCGACGTGGCAGTCCGGAAATCTGCTGATTGTCGGCGACGAATGTCGTGCATGCTCCGATTGTTGCGTTTCACGCGAACTGCTATGATTTCGCGCGGTGAAGATAGAGCGATTGGGTTAGGCTAAGGTTTTGGAATGTCGTCTGAGCCAGATTACAACTACGACAGCGAATTCGTAAAGCTGCTAACGCGGCGGACCGACATCGACCTGGCTGCCGTGGCTCTCGAAGTGGCTCGGGATGCAGAGCCTGAGTTGTCATTTCTGCCGACATTTCGTTGGCTCGATGCCCGAGCCGAGGAAATTGCCGGGGCGGTCGCTCGTGCCAAATCGGAAGCCGAAGCACTACGCGAATTGAGCGACTGTATCGCCTCGCAGCACGGGATATTCGGCGATGCCGATGCCTACTCGCGGCCGGAAGGCAGCTTCTTGCACCGGGTCATCCAGACCAAGCGAGGTATACCTCTCAGCTTGTCGTTACTGTACGCTGCCGTCGCCGAGCGGCTGGGAATGGAACTGCGAGGCGTTGCGGCGCCGATGCATTTTCTGACGCGATACGAATCGATCGAGGGTCCGCTGTTCATCGACGCATTCAACCGGGGCCGAGTTCTTACGTACGGTGAATGCGCGCAGTGGATTGGTGAGATGGTCGGCCAGTCACCCGAATCCATCCAACCATCTCTCAGGTCGGCCAGGCCTCGCACAATCGTCATTCGTATGCTCAACAATCTGAAGACGCTCTATTCGCGGCAGCAGAACTGGGCCGACGCGTGGAACGTTCAGCATCGGTTAGCTGCTCTGCAACCGGGAGCGTACGGCGAGCGAAGAGATCTGGCGCTGATGTCTCTGCAGACGAACCGTCCCGGTCATGCGATCGACCTGCTGCAGTCGTGCATTTCCGATTGTCCCGACGACGAACGCCAGACGTTGCTGCGTCATCTGGATGAGGCAAGCCACCAAGTTGCTCTTCTAAACTGAAGGGGCGTTGGAGTGAGCGGAGACGCTTGCAACTCGATTGTCAGTCCGAATTGCGAGCACACTCAAAGACCTAGTTCGAATCTCGTTTCAAAACTCGGCTAGCATTTAACGCGTTGCCTGAAACACAGGGCTGCTTCCGCTGTCCAGAGCGTTTTGAATCCATCTTGAACAAGCCACCCATCGTCGCTGGTTCAGGAGGCCGTCCCAAACCCCGGTTGTCGTGGGATTTGAAGCTACAAATCTAGGTCGCGCGAAACCCATCAGAGGGTTTTGGGGCCATGTCTAGTACTTCAGGTCATTCGAAAATGTGTGCTAAGTGATCGGAAATCGAGTCAGAAAGTGCCTGCTCTTTCTGACGTACCATGAAGCTGCAACCGCCAAAATCAAGTGGCGTGGGCCACTAGTGCGAAACACGATTCTCACCAGATGGCAAATCTGTCTCGGTTTCGTGCAAGTCGGCCCATGAGTTTCACGGCGCATGAGCGATCGCGACCAGCGGATCCGATCCGCCGAAGTCGTCAATGACACGCAAGAACTTTCCGCCGCTGAGGTACACGCCCAATCGTGTGAAGCGGCACCATGTCAGTTGAAGGAGCACCGGCTGGGAGACATCGTCTTTCTGCACGAAAGACAGCGCCGCATGCGTGCACGGCAAGATACCGGCGTGCTCGAAGGAGAGCCCTCCCAGTGAGATGTCCCGGCCGGACACGACAACCGGCTCCCCAGCGGGGTGATTTGATGTCTCTGCGAGCGGTGTTAGAATGAGTGGCTTAACATACGCGACGCGATGCCAGCGACGTTGTTGAAGGATGGAACTTCCAGCGTTCCAACTCGCGACCGCCGTTTCGAGCAGAGTTTCCAATTCTCGAATGCGTGGAATGGTCGTTGGATTCGGCGTCGCGCAGGCGCTTGACCGCAGTGTCGGGTCGGACGCTCGGGCGACTTCGGATGAAGTCAAACATGGCATGAAGGAACAACCTCGGACGAGATGCAGCGGGGTTCGGGCGAAATGCCGAAAGAGAAGAGTCGTCTCGAAAACACTACCCCGCGCCAAACCGGTGTCAAATCAAACGTTGGTAGTTTTTGACGGTGTGTTCACCATACAGCGCGTGCGTTGTCCATCCACAACAGTTGCCACAGAACAACACGATTATTCGGCCGGGCCGAGCGATGTGGTCGTTTGGAAACATTTTTTGACTTTTCAGCCGCTTTCGCAGACTGGCTTCGACTGTTACGATGAGCCGATTGTATTTGGCATGATTTTGAGGTGAAAAGCGTGACCAGTCTACGAAACGGGACGCGACCGCGTGCTTTGATGGCGGCGATGATGGCGTTGGCCGCCACTGTTTCGTGTGCCGCGTTCGCCCAGGAAGGTTCTGTTCCCTACTTCGACCAACTGGGAGCACCATCGGGGATTGGCAAGTACTCACGGCAAGACTGGGGAATCGTTGGCGTTGAGTTGGTCAATCCCTCGAATGAACCGGCTGACCTGCTGGCGACGACGTATTTCCAAGGCGATCCCTCGCTCCAATTCGGACGCGAGTTGTGGGTTCCGCCGCGCGCCAGACGTCGCTCGTGGTATCCCGTTCTTCCACCCGAAAACATCACCTTCCAACAGCGTACTGTTGAGGTGAAATCTCTCTTGCTGGGCGGCTCCGAAAACATCGTTCTCAAGAGGTCCGACGATCGAATGCTGCATTCAGAGCAGTTGCGAATTGACCTGGATCGTTCCGTAACCGGCCTAATGAGTTCGGGTCATCACCTGGACGGCCAGGGCGACGACTTGGCGATGGCGACGACTGTCGCCGTACGGTTATCCGACGGTCTAACCCGTGCAGTCAGCGAACTGAGGTACTCGACGCTGTCGCCTGTTGCAGAGGGTTGGCAGGCGCTCGACCATCTCGTAATGGCGAATGATCGCATCGCGGATGACATATCGGCCTTGAGAGCTCTGCGGCGTTGGGTTCAAAACGGCGGTCGCCTGTGGATCATGCTAGACCAAGTCGATCCCTCCACCGTCGAGATGTTGCTCGGCGGAACCATCGACTTTGAGATCGTCGATCAAACCGAGTTGAACGAAGTGGCCATTGATGCCGGACCGGCGGCCAAGACCTCGTGGGACGTTGAATCGCGCGAGTTTGACCAGCCGGCTCGGTTTGTTCGCGTGATCGCGACGAGTGTCGACGTGACGCACACTGTCAACGGGTGGCCGGCCGCGTTCTGGAAGTCGATGGGGCGGGGCCAAGTGCTGGTGACCACGTTGGCTGCCGAAGCCTGGATCCGCCGGCGAACAAGTGGCGATCCGCAGCCCAATGTTGCCAAGTACATTGGCGATCAGCCTCTCGATCAATTGGCGACGCGGTTCTTCGAACGCGAGGACGAGTCGAGATTTGACGAAGGGCAACTCGAACCGGTACTCGCGGAGCAGATCGGTTATCAGATCGTCTCTCGGGGACCAGTGTCTGCCATTCTCGGTGTGTTTTGCGGCAGCTTGTTGATAGGAGCAATTTGGTTGGGCCGAAAGGGGAAATTGGAATACCTAGGGGTCGTTGGTCCCGTTCTGGCACTGGCAACAACAGCGGCGCTCGCGGGGATGGGACTGAATGCTACGCAATCGGTTCCGTCAACCACCGCTGTTGTACAACTTGTCGACGTTGTTGAAGGTGCTGAGGATGTGAAGATGGCCGGCATGACCGCGCTGTACCATCAACGTGAGACAACGCAGCCGATCGGCGTGCTTCAAGGGGGGTTATTCCGTCCGGACATGTCCGGGCTTGCGGGCGAAACACGGCGAATGATCTGGACGGACATGGATGCTTGGCACTGGCAGGACTTGACGCTGCCGTCGGGCGTGCGGGCTGTGCCCTTTGAATACGCGACCGACACGGATCTCCCAATCTGGGCGCGCGGTACGTTCGGCCCTAACGGTTTCTATGGACGCGTGGATACCGGCCCCTTCTCCAATCCGGGAGATGCCATCGTCATGAACACGGCAATGGGAGGGGCATCTGCCATAATCGAAAGCGACGGCAGCTTTGTGTCCCGCCCCGCCGATCGGTTGGCGCCGGGTCAATTCTTAAGCGGAGGCCTGGTGGACGACACTCAGCGCCGCCGGCTGCAAATGTATAAGACGCTGTTTTCACAAGATATTCTTGAGAGCCAGTACGAGAACCCGACGTTACTGGTCTGGGCCGACGACATCGACATGCGGTTCAGTTTTCCGGACGTCGAGCGGCACGTCGGTTCAGCACTGTTGCGCATACCGCTGTCGATCGATCGTCCAGACGCGGGTTCCGATGTCCGCGTCTCCACGACGTTCTTAAAGTGCGCCGATGTGATCGGTCCGCAGAGTCGTCGCGGCGGTCTGAATACGTATGATAGCCGCCGCGGGAAGTGGGGCGACAAACGAAACGCTTCATTGACTTGGTTGCGTTTTCAATTGCCCGAGCAGCTACTACCGATCGAACTCAGCCGGGCGACGTTCACGGTCGACATCAACGCGCCGTCTCGAAAAATGGAGGTCTTGGGCGTTTCGGGTGAAGATGCCGTTCTGATCGCGACAGACAACAGCCCCATTGGATCATTCGCGTACGAAATTGACGATACCGAGGTCTTAAAGCTCGACAGTTACGGGGGGCTGCTCCTGGGCATTGATCTTGGTGAATCAACGCGTCCAACCGGCGCCAATTCAGAGAACACTTGGAACGTGAATAGTGTTCAACTTCAGCTTTATGGCAAAACACTCCAATGACGATCGTATTCTTCACGACGCAACATGTATGAACTCATCGGACCACGAGTGATAGCCCCGTCGCACTCGGCTGACATGAGACTTACAACAAAGAAATATCGGAGAATGAAATGGGTCAGAGCGACCCGGTCCTGATGACCGACCAACTGACGAAGGAATATGGCGAATTCACGGCGCTGGATCGCCTCTCGATCTCATTGAATCGCGGTCAAATTCTCGGCTTCATCGGTCCCAACGGTGCCGGGAAAACGACGACGATCAAGATCTTAGTCGGATTGGCCCGACCGACGAGCGGCTCCGCGCAGATTGCCGGTGCCGACTGTGTCCGTGATGCACGAAAAATCAAACATCTTGTCGGCTACATGCCCGATACGTTTGGCTCATACGACAACATGCGAGTACGAGAGTATCTCGATTTCTTCGGGGCAGCATTTGCCATTCCTCGCCGTCGCCGCGTTACGCGCATCGCTGAGGTTATGGATATTACCGGTTCGACGTATATGCAAGATAAATACGTCGAAAGTCTTAGTCACGGCATGAAGCAGCGCGTGGGCATCGCGAGAACGTTGCTCCATGATCCGCAGGTGCTCATCTTCGATGAGCCGGCAAACGGGCTCGACCCACGAGCGCGTGTTGAGATGCGAGAGGTTCTATTGCGGCTCGGGGACGCCGGGAAGACATTGATCGTGACCAGTCACATTCTACCGGAACTGTCGCGGATTTGTGATCAGGTTGCGATGATCACGAACGGGAAGTTGCGTGCGTACGGTTCGCTCGAAGAAATCATGCGGCAAGTGAGCCAGCGGCGAACCATCGAGGTGCAATTGGCGAGCGCCGACCAGATCGAACAGGCGGTCCAGTGGATGCGCCCGCATCTGGAAGAGTCCGACGACGTCAGCGGATCGAAAGCCGAATCGATCGTTCGTTTTCGGACCACGAAGATGGATGAGCAGCTCGGTGAACTGCTTTCTGGGCTCATCGGAGCCGGGTTGAAGGTGACCCAATTCCGTGAGTTGCAGACCGATTTAGAAGATGCGTTTCTGTCGGTAACGCAGACTGAGTCAGACTCAAATGGCGTCGAACTCGCTTCGGTCAGCGCCGATGCAAGTGAATCGAGTTCTTCGCTTCGCGAGGAACAGTCATGAACAATCCGATCGTCGAACGCGAACTGATCGGCATGCTTCGAACCCGCCGCGCCGCGGCGTTGGCACTGGGCGTTGCGATCATTTTTTCCGGGCTCATACTGCTAAAATGGCCGACCGATGCACGCGTCGATTTGACCGGATCCCAGGCTCGGCAAGTCTTCCAGGTTTTTGGTTACGGCTTGCTTACGGCCATTTTGATGCTGGTTCCCATTTTTCCCGCGACGAGCATCGTTCGCGAGAAGACCAAGGGAACATTAGCGCTGCTGTTGAACTCGCCGATGAAGCCGTGGTCTATTTTCTTCGGTAAATGGATCGGCGTACTCTGCTTCGTACTACTGACGCTCATCACCAGCCTCCCCGCCGCAGCCGCCTGCTTTGCGATGGGGGGCATCTCGTCTGCTGATTTTTTCTCGTTGTATGCTGTACTGGCGCTGGCCGCCCTTCAGTTTTCGGCCTTGGCGCTGATGATCAGCGCGTACGCCAACTCCACCGACTCGGCTCTAAGAATGACGTATGGCGCAGTGCTGCTGTTGTCCATCGTGTGCATCGGGCCTCACATGTTCACGCAGGGACAGGCGGGAATGACGGCGACAGTCGCTTCGTGGTTGCGATGCGTCTCTCCGGTGCCTGCGGTGATGAAAGTGCTGGGGCAAGGTGATCTCGGCGGGCAGGGGTTGGTCGAAGAATCCGATGTCGTGATGCGGTACCTGATCCTGGCGCCGCTCACGACACTTGCGTTCGTGATTCGGACGATCACCATGCTCAATTATTCGATATTTGACAAGGCTCGCTCGCAAGGTGTGATTACGGATGATCGTGGAACGGCGGGCCAGTGGTTTCGGCGGCTGGTATTCCTCGTTGACCCTCAACGACGCAAATCGGGGATCGGACCGTTGACCAATCCCGTCATGGTCAAGGAATTTCGCTGCCGCCGATTCGGGCGTTCGCACTGGATGATCCGTCTCGTGGCCGGCTGTGCCGTCGTGTCGCTCGGCTTAACCTACGCAACAACGTCGGGGACGATGGACTGGGGAGTCGAGACCATCGGCGGCATCATGGTGATTCTGCAAGTTGCGCTGATCGTTTTGCTGACACCGAGCCTCGCCGCCGGTTTGATCAGCGGCGAACGCGAGGGCGGCGGCTGGGAACTCCTCCAGATGACTCCGCTGTCGGTTGGTGTGATCATTCGTGGCAAACTGATGAGCGTTATCTGGACGCTGGCGCTAATCCTATGTGCAACGCTGCCCGGCTATCTTGTCATGATTGTCATTCGACCAGCGCTCACTCAGCAGGTCGGTCGCGTGTTGATCTGCCTCGTGATTACGGCAATGTTTTCAATTGTGATGACGGCCGCCATCAGCGCACTGTTTCGTCGCACGGCGGCCGCCACCACGGCCGCCTATTCTTTGCTGGTGGGATTGTGTGCGGGGACGATGTTGTTTTGGCTGGGCCAAGGGACTCGGTTCGGCCATTCGACGGTCGAGGCTGTACTGAGTATCAATCCGATGGCAGCGGCCCTAAACGTCATCGAGACAAAAGGGTTTTCCCAATACCAACTTGTACCGCTCAACTGGTGGATCATGGGTGGAGCCATATTGTGCGGGCTCACAATTCTGTGCGTCCAGACATGGCGCTTGGCGCGGCCACAGTGACGACGAATTGAGCGAGAATGTGGCGCTCATCGATCGGTAGGCCGAAGGCATACGCGGCGCTTCAGAGGGTAACGAGACCGATGTTAGAGAAAGACTCCAACATGTTTTCACGCTTCGTCTTACGGCCTCTATCGGCGGTCAGTTTCGCGTTATGGGTCAGTGCGGGCGGAGTTCAACTTGCATGGTCTGACGAGAACGTCCAACCGTTTCGAATCGACAACGTCAGCTACGAGAGTCCGCTCATCGAGGTCACACCGAAGAACCGGGTTTTTCCGCCGAGGGCCAAGGAACTGTGGCTGGAGGCACTGGCACGGCCCGAAGCCGACTTGAAGCGTCAGGCCGCCGAAGCGTTCGCGAAGGCGCATCTCGCTGGAATGCAGGGACTATCGGAAGCTGTGCCGCTGCTGGAGGCGACACTCCAGGCGACTGACGCGCATCCGAACGCAGCGCTGGCGGCTGCTCGGACATTGATTGCTCTGGATGCGCGCGACGCAGCACCCACTCTGTTCGGGCACGTCGAATCGGATGGGCTAACGATGACACTCGTCGTCGAGCCGGCATTGTTCGAGTGGAGCCATGCACCGCTTCACGACGTTTGGCGAAAGCGGCTGAGCGCCGCCGAAACTCCACGTGAGTTACTTGTTATTGCGATCCGTGGGTTGCGCGCATTGAATGACACCTCGTCGGTCAATCGCCTTACAGAGTTGGCCATCGATCCAAAACGGTCCACCAGAGTTCGTATCGAGGCGGCTCGCGCGTTGGGCCATGTCTCGGAGCAAGGGTTGGCAGAAACTGCTGCAACTCTCATTGCGAAGACGTCATCTGGTTCGTTGACCGATCGGATTATCGCAGCCGAAATGCTCGGCTCACATTGGGGAGAAGCGGCACAACAGGTGCTTTCCACGCTGGCTGCCGACAAGGAGCCGGTCGTCGCTGCCATTGCACTTGGAACATTGCGAAAGATTGACGCAGAGTTAGCTCTGCCATTCGCCGAACAGGCGCTGTCCCATTCCGATGCAAAACTTCGGCAACAGGCCGCTCGGGTTTACGCAAAGGTTCCGAATCCTGATCGGGTTCGTGTTCTGTCGACCTTACTCGATGACCGGAGCCCGCGCGTGCGAACCTACGCTCGCGATGCACTGTTTGAGCTGGCGGCTTTTGAAGAGTACGGCACTCTCGTGCGTGAATTGGCAATGCAGATACTTTCCGCCAATCAGGGGCGTGCTCAGGAACAAGCTTCTCTGCTGTTGGGTGAACTCGATCACAAGCCCGCCGCGATGTCGCTCGTGCCGTTGCTTGAACACAAACGGCTTGAAACGGCGATCGCGGCCGCCTGGGCGGTTAAGAAACTTGCGGTCCAGGAGGCACTGCCCGGTATGCTCCGGGCGGCTGAGCATCAGACCGCCAAGTTGCGCGGGACGCCTTCGATGCCCGGTCGCCGGCAACTCGATCAGGAGATGTCCCAACTCTGCCAGGCATTTGGTGCCATGAAATACGAACCGGCTGACGAGTTTTTGCGAAAGTATGTTCCACGTGGCAAATTGTTTCGGACCGAATCCCGGGCGACCGCGATCTGGGCGTTGGGCCTGTTGCACGTTGACGACCCTGAGCCTGAATTGGTGGAAGCATTGATAGCGCGCCTAAAAGACGTTGAATCTACGGTGCCGGAGGAACCGAGAGTTCGGCGCATGTCGGCGATTAGCTTGGGACGGATGAAAGCGACAAGTGCAGTCCGGCAGCTTGAACGTTTCTATGGAGAAGGCGTTCATACACTCAGGGATGTTGGGTACACGTGTGCTTGGGCTCTGCGTCGCATTACGGGAGAAGACGTTCCGAATCCTCGAACACCGGACGAAGTCCAGCGAGGCTGGTTCCTAGAGCCGCTCGATGAAACTGACGGCGATCAATAGCCGATCGGTGCGTATTCAGACGTCCCCATCGCAACGGCGGCAAACGAGTTGGCGGCCCTCTCGCCACCCCGTTATGATATCCGCGTGCGAAATTGTGCGGCGACGAATACCCGTGGACGGAGACACACTTCGGCATGGACGAGACGATTCTCTGGACGGCGCTCGTGTTTGTGCTGGGAACGGGTGCGCTCGGCTTGTACGTGATGTTGCCATCGGATCGCTCGTTGCCGGCCGCCTCGTTACGATGGGTTGGGCCTGGATTGTGCGGGTTATCGCCAATTCTGTTGGTCGTGCTTATTGGTCCGCGCATTTCCTGGTGGCCCGAATCCGAAAACCTATCGCCGGTCACGCTGCCGCTATCGTATCTATTCGGCATGGTGATGTTGTCAGCGGTCGTGATGGTGGTCGTTTCTCCAACCGTGTCGCGATGCGGTTCTTGGTTCGCAGGCTTGTTATTCGTTGAGTCCGCATTTTTGTCGTTTTGCGGCGCCGGGATTGTGGCTTTGATGGTTCTTCTTACCATCGCCATTGCCGTGTGTGTCTCGCGTCTGAAGCGCGTTCGTTCGCGGGCAAGCGAGATTGTGGGGAGTCCCGACCGTTGGGGGCACGAACCACTCTTGGCCTGCGCGGTAGGCACTCTAATGGCCGTTATGTTGGTAGGAGCCATACACTATTCGTTGGCGACCGGTTCCGGGGATGACGCGGAACAGATGGCCCGCCTTGCCCGACAGCGGCGCGAAGAGTATTCGGCGGCCCTCGACACGCGAAAGGACTCCTCCGGTGAAAAGCGTTTCGGACCACAGTTCGCGCCGCTTGGTGAAACCTTCATGTCCGGCGACGGTTACATTGGGATTGGTTTGGCCACTCTACTGTTGACTGCCGTGGCCGCGACCGTGTTCATCTCGAGTTCTGATTCCGCGACTCAGCCACTTGCAAGAGTGGGTCGTGATCGACTGGGCGAGGATCGCCAATCGCAAGCGTCAGCGGCGCCGAATGACTCCGATTCCGACTCAAGCCGTGAGCCACATTCGGGCACCAACCCATGAGCGAGTTGCCGACGACAACGTATGACTTCGAGCAGCTCCACTTTGCGCTCATTCTTGGGGCGCTGATGTTTACACTGGGTGCGGTTGGCTTCGTGACCCGCCGCAACCTGGCCGTCGTTATTGTCTCGGCGGGAATCATGCTCCAGGGAGTCGTTGTCACGCTCGTCGCGTTCAGCGGCTTTCACGGTACGTCAGGGGGCTACGTGTTTGCGCTGGTGGTCGTTGCCATAACGGCCACCGAAACAATTGTGGGAGCATCGTTCCTGATTGCTCTTTCTCGAAATCGACCGGGCGTCGACGTTTCCCGATGGACCCGACTCGGCGATGCGGAGTGTGGGCCGGTCGAACGCACTGACAAATCTGGCGACACGGCACGTGCGGAGTCGGGTAACGATCTACCGATTCATAAATCGCCTCCTTCTGCCGGGGGGCGTCATGAGTAGCCAGGTCGCCGCATTCGTGGCTCTGATTCCGATCGTTGCGTTCGTCGGTTTTCTAGCAGTATCACTGCTGGGCAGGGCGTTGTCGGCGAAGACAGTTTTCCTTCCGGCCCTAATACCTTGTGGCTACGCGGGCACGGTATCGGCCGTCGCATTGATACACCTTGTCCGCAGCGGGCGACCCGCGGTCTCCTACTCCACTGAATTCGTGTGGCTTTCAATTCCTGGTTCGCGTTCGCCGCACGTCAATTTGGGCGCGACGTGTGATCTCCTTTCCGCGATGCCAATGCTAATAATCTCGATCGGCATGGCGCTGGTCATAGTCCACGTGTGCAATTCGGACAAAGATGCCGCCGAGGGGCGTCGGTTTACCATGTGGACGTCGCTATTGTTTTTTGCGAACGTGACGCTGCTCGTCGCCACAAATCTCATCGTGTTTCTTTTCGCGTGGCAGTTGACGGCGCTGGCCGGTTCGCTGCTCCTGGGAGCCGGCCCCGATAACGACAGCAGCGGCCTTGGTGCGAGAAAGTTGTTTCTCGTCAATCGACTGGTCGACGTGCTGTTGGTTGCCGGCATCGGAGGTATGTGGTTGGCGGCCGGGTCGCTCGACGTCGCCAACCTGTTCGGCGTGTCGGGAACTCCCCCGCACTGGCTCGCCGGCTATCTCGGCCCCGCCGACGACCCACATGTTTTCGAACAACGGGTTGCCGTGCTGGACGTCATTGGCCTTTGCCTGTTGGGCGCGTCAGTAGGGAGGTGCGCCCAGTTTCCACTTTTTGGGTGGCTGAACAACGCGGCTCGCTGCGACGCGGGATCGAACGCGGTCGTACAAGCTCTCGCGGTGATGCCGACGGGCATTTACCTGCTCATGCGTTGTCAACCGTTGTTCGATGCGGCGTTTGAGGTGTATAGGATCATGCCGATGATTGGCGGCCTGACCGTCCTGTTCTGCTCCATCATTGCACTTTGCAGCACGGGCCTGAAACACGCACTTGGCTTTCTTAGCGCGGGACTGTTTGGATGGATGCTCATCGGACTGGGTTTAGAACAACCCCAGGCACAATCAGCGGCGCTACTTCTGCTCGTCGCCCATATGTTTGCTGTCGCGTCGCTGTGGCTGATCGCGCAGCCGCTCGATGCGTTGTGCGGAGTTAGCCCGAGTGACGGCGGCATCGTTCGATGCGGGGAGTCGCGTGGCTTGCGATGGGTGTTTTTCATTGGCGCCGTCGTCGTCGTGTCGGGGTTATGGGGTCAGAACGCTATCCTGAGCGCGCTGTGGCGGAACATCACAGCACCAGGCCCAACAGGCAACATCTTTACGGCGAGGGCACTGCTCGCGATCGGCTTGTTGGGACTATTTCTGAACGGGCTCGCGCTGTTTCGAATCTTTTTCTTACTCCTGCGTACGGAAAATGAACTAACAACGCGCTCAGAAGCGACGCCCACGACGCCGTTTCGGCCATCAACCCGAATACCAGCGATCATTTCCTGTGGGGCGATTGCCGTGGGGATTGTTCCGATCGGCATGGCTCGTTGGTTCGGAGATCTGCCGGGTCTATTGCTGCCACTTGCTGGCGTTGAACGTCTTCGCGGCGCGTTCCAGTTCGACTTCGGTTCGTTGTCAGCTCTAGCGGGGATCATTTCGGCGTGGATACTGTTTCGCCGTCCTCTATCCTTGCCGGCGTGGGTCGTAGCGGGGCTCACGTCCGTGAAACGCATCGGGCAGAATCGATTCTACGTCGACGACGCCGGATTTTTGTTGATCGTTCTTCCGACGCGTGGACTGGCCCAGCTGTGTCGATTCTTTGACTGGCTGGTGATCGATGGTGTGATCACGGGCCTGCCGGGGCGAATGCCAGCCATTATCAACAATAACGCGCGTGCGCTTCGAATCGGAGTCGTGCAGTTTTACGGCCTCTCACTATTGTTGGCATCTGCCGTGTTGATTGCGGTTTTCACATGGTTGAAGGGTTAGCGGCATGACGGAGTATTGGCCGCTGCTGCTCGACAACGTCGTTCTGTCGATCTTTCTGTCACCACTTGCCGGTGCCTGCGCCGTTTTCATTGCTGCGCGATGTCGCGTCAACACGCTGCGACGAATCGCATTGGCGAGCACGCTGTTCACGTTTGTGTTTTCAGCGTTGATGGTCGCACACTACGATCCGGCGCTCTTGGATGAAAACGATGAGCCGCAATTGATTCAGATGCGCTCCGGTGTGGGATGGCTGGCGACTGAAAAGTATTCGCTTGTGCAGCGTTCCGATTCAGGTGGTGAAACACATGACTCGCTCGTTCGGGAACTCCGTGGGCCGAACGTTCAACTGGCGGTCGGTGTCGACGGTTTGAGCCTATTGTTTGTGGCGCTGACGAGTGCGTTGATGATTCCCGCTGTGTTGGCCGGGCGCGACGTGGATGGTAACGGACCGGCCGTGTTTTACATGTTTTTGTTGCTCTTAGAAGCAGCCCTGATTGGTGCGTACGCGGCGACGGACGCGGTGTTCTTTGCAATGTGTCTCGGCTTTGCGCCGGTTCCGCTGCTTTTTCTTGTCGGCCGCTGGGGCGGTTACGATCGCCGCCGGGCCGTCATAAAGTTCTTCATTTTTCAGGTTGCTGGAAGTCTCCTTTTGTTGTTCGCGCTCGTGGCGCTGGTGGTTTCGCACGATTCGATGCGATCCGGTCTAGGCGACTCACACGTCAGACCTTCGTTCGACCTCAATGTGATCATTCAACAAATCCCGCAAATTGTTGCGATCGACGAAGGGGCGCTCGCGTACTGGGAGCAAGTCGGTCCGTGGATCTTTCTGGCATTGGTGACCGGTTTCGCCGTTCGTTGTGGCTTGTTTCCCTTGCACACATGGCTGCCACCAATGAGCGGCGAATCGCCGGCGGCGGCGGGTATTCCTCTGGTCGTTGTCTCGTTGCTATTCGGAGTATACGGGTTCATTCGTTTTGTGCCTGCGTTGTTTGCCGACTTTTTCAAGAGCCCAGACCCGCTCTTCCCTGTGCTGACGCTGACGTCGACGGACATCGTGACACTGATCGCGATCAGTGGTGCCATCTACGCGGCGCTACTCGCCTTGGCGCAGGATGATCTCAAGAAACTAGTGACGTTTATCGGCCTGAGTCATTTCGGGATTTGTGTTGCCGGCGCTTGTTCACTCAATCCAACAGGCATGATGGGAAGCTTGCTACAACTGTTGGGACTGGGGCTTTCGATCGGCGCTCTTGTGTTTTTGACAGGGGCGCTGGAGAGCCGTTACCGGACGCGGGAAATTGAGGCGTTCGCCGGTCTCAGGCGGCAGTATCCCCGGTTCAGTTTGTGCTGGTTGGTTGCTGCTCTGGCGGTCATCGGCGTGCCCGGTTCGGCCGGTTTTCCCGGACAATTGCTAGTGCTGTTCGGAATTCTACAGGGTAGCCCCCAGTCAACGAGCCGGCCGTTTTCGATGTTCTTCTTACTCGTCGCGCTCCTCATTCTTGCCTGGGCGTTGGTGACAATGCTCCACCGCATGTTGACCGGCCGGTATCGGCGGCCCGTCATGGTCGGCGGGGCGATGTCACAACGAACACAGGAGAATGGTGCGACTGAGAACGACCCGACAGACCGAACGGTGCGTTCAGATGATTTATCGCTCCGCGAGACGACCGCGGTCATGATCTGCTTCGCGGCGATTGTTTGGATCGGGGTTTATCCTCAGTTTTTCCTATCGCGGATGCAGCCGTCTGTTTCCAATCTCCTCCGGCGATATCACGTCTCGGTACCCTCAGACGAACCCGCCCACAACACCCCCGCGAATGAATTGTGATTTGAGCATGTCTGCGTTACTTCCACAATTCGTGCTCATAGGCGGAGCATTCCTGCTCATTGCCTTGAGCAGAGTCGCGCCGAACGCGAGGCACGGGGGCCGACTCTGTCTGTTCATACTCGCTGTCGCGGCTACCTGCCATGCGTGGCCCGTTCAGCCGAACGGTACGGTGGATGACGCAGCGGAGGCTGTCAGGCAGGACGAGCCGGGCAGCAGGCTGGATCGCGACGCCCGCAACATGTCTATCGTTGGCACGACGCGTTCTCTGATCCTGGTTGATCCACTGGCAACAGTCTGTCAGGGGTTCGGAATTGCACTGGGCGTGTTATTCACACTGGCCGCGATGGAGTTCCAGCGCGAGACCGATTGTTCTCTGAATTTCTTCGCGATGTTGTTGTTGAGTCTATCAGGGTTTCTGCTCGTCGGCGCGGCCAACGACATGATCTTGATCGTGTTGGGATTGGAGATGATCGGCATGCCGTGCCATGCCTTGTTGTTCGCTTCACGTCGGAGTCTCTCTGCGCAGGAGGCGGCGATGAAGCACTTTCTGCTGAGCCTGTTATCGACGGCGCTTCTGTTATACGGTTTGAGCTTCGTATACGGAATGACCGGTTCGACGAGCCTTCATTCGCTCAATACAACAATGGCGGCAGGGGGGATGTCGTTGTTATCGGGATCGGCGTCGGGTGAGGTGATGCGGTTGGGATTGTTGGCGAGTGTGCTCGTTGTCTCCGGCCTCGCGTTCCGATTAGGAGCGGTTCCCTTTCATTTTGGGACTGCCGAGATATTCGACGGGACAACGGCTTGGCACGCTGGTTGGCTTTCAACTATTCCCAAGGCAGCCGCCTGCGTAGTCGCTGTGCGCGTCTTGAGCAGCGTGCCTGGTTGGAATCAGGAAACGGGCCAACTGTTGTGGCTCGTTCTTGCGACGGCAACGATCGTCATCGCGAGCGCGCTGGCTCTGTTTGAGACAAAAATCCGTCGCATTCTGGCATACACGACGATGGCACACGGCGGTCTCGTGTTGATCGGGCTCGCCGCCGGGTATTGGAGCACGGCTCATCCGGAATCGGTTGCCGCGATCGGTGCCGTGTCTCAAGGTGGCATTGCATCGGCTCTATTCGTGCTGGGAAGCGGCCTGATTGCCGTGTCGGGCGTCTTTGCCGTGCTGGTCTATTGCGCCCGATCCGGAGAGCAGATTGAATTCATTGACGAATTGTCGGGCTTGATTCGCTCTGAGCCGATCGCCGCTGGGTGCGCCGTGATCTGCCTGTTGAGTTTGCTAGGCATCCCGCCGTTGTCAGGTTTTTGGGGGCATTTTCTGGTGCTGAGTTCGGCATTGTCGGTTCAGGGTCTCTCGAATGGTACGCTCGTTCCGGGAACGAATTCCGGCGTCCTTTGGGCGCTTTTGTTGGCCGGATCCGGTTTGCTAATGCAGGCGGTCGTCTACATTCGTCTGATCGTTGCCATTTGCTTGAATAGTCCAGCGGGGCGAGCACGACCATCGGGTGGTCAATCGGCGCTGGCATCGGCTATGCTGGCCGCTTTCGCACTAGTCGGAATCGGCCTCATGCCAGGGCCGGCGTTCCTGGTATTAGACCGAATCGAATCGTCGATTCGCGAGTCACGCCAGCCGAGAGCCGACGACGGCCTCTCCCATTACGAGTCTGCGTTGCATCGTTCGGATCGACAAGCCGCCCGATTGGCTCGTGAGGGGCAACCAGGGCCGAAAGACGTTGTTCGGCGAGATTCTCTCCCGGCCGGCGACATAAACGCAGGTCTTGATAGAGGAAGGCGGCGCCCCTGATTTTTGCAGACCACGTCAGTCCCATCTCCAACCTCAACGGGTCTCGGAGATCGTAGTTTTTAGTGCCCATCATTTCGGAAGTCGGAAAGAAGTGTACATACAGTGTATGACAACGTGTTGGCACGCTTGATAGAGCTGGCCGCCGGATTTCCTAATAGGTGAGGCGGATCATTCAACGTCTTGCAGCAAAAAACTGCATGAATGAGAAAACGCGTTTGTGACATCGCTTGAAGATCAACGGTGACGACGAGCGAGAGACTGAAAAGCGATCGCGGCCGTTTTTCGAGACACAACCACATTAATTGGCTTCCACAGAAAGAGCAGCACACATGCGGATATTGACGTTCGGCGAAGTGATGCTTCGTTTGGCACCAGAAGAATACCTGCGCATCCGACAGAGCATTCCCGGAAGACTTGAGGCAACATTCGGCGGCGGCGAGCTAAACGTCGCGGTTTCGATCGCCTTCCAAGGTGGTCATTCAGCGTTCTTGACCGTCCTGCCAGACAACCCCCTGACCGACGCGCTCGTGCAAGAGATGCAGAAGCACGGCGTCGACCCCCGTTTCGTCCGTCGGAGTCCATCGGGACGTTTCGGAATTTATTTCATCGAAACAGGAGCCAACCAGCGGGGCGGTACGGTCACCTACGACCGCGAGGGCAGTTCGATCGCACTCGAAACAGCCGGCGCCTACGATTGGGATTCCGCGTTTGCCGATGCCGACTGGTTTCACATCACGGGGATCACTCCCGCGATCACGTCAACCTCTGCCGAAGCGGCGCTCGAGTCTGTCGCGCGGGCCAAGCAACATGGTCTGACGGTCTCTTGCGATCTCAACTTTCGAAAAAAACTGTGGAAGTGGAAGCCGGGCACCGACACGGTGACGCTCGCTCGAGAAACGATGCGTCGGCTCATGCCGTACGTTGACGTCGTCGTCGCCAACGAGGAAGACGCGGACCTGTCGCTAGGGATTCGGGCACCGGAAACGAACGTCGAAGCGGGGCAGATTAGCCTTGACGGATACGGCGACGTTGCGCGGCGAATCGTAAGTGATTTCCCGAACGTCAAGCGCGTCGCCATTACGCTTCGTGAGAGCCTCTCGGCCAGCCATAATAACTGGGGTGCCATATTGTACGAGGCTTCGACCGATCGAGTTCATTCGGCTCCACATGATGAAGAAGGACGCTACCGTCCCTACGAAATCCGCAATATCGTCGATCGGATTGGCGCGGGAGACTCTTTCGCCGCTGCGCTGATATTTGCTCTAAACACAGAGGGGCTGTCTGATCCTGCTGTCGCCATTCGATACGCGACGGCCGCCAGTTGCCTGAAACATAGCATCAAGGGTGACTTCAACTACGCCACCCGCTCGGAAATCGAAGCACTGATGCACGGCAGCCAATCTGGGCGCGTGCAACGTTAAGCAACATCAGAAACCGGTTCGCAGTGGTCTGAAACGTGAGCGTGCGGCCAACTGATAGGTGTTCGCACAGAATCGTCGCTTTCGATCATTTTCCTCCAAACAGTCGTGTGAGTCGCCTCCAACCTTGGCGCAGCGGTCCGGCGCCGCCGTTCAATGCAAGACGGCGAAGTGCGGCGACGTTGGCAGGGCGGCGGTCTGGATCGGCATCGAGGCATCGCTCCACACACAGCGACCAACCCGTGATGATGTCATCCAAAGTGCGGCGGTCCTTCCGGGACGAAAATGCCCGTAGCGTTTGAGGAGTGGCTCGGGCAAGTTCGTGCAGTGCCTCGGTCAATCGGTCGATACCGGCATCACGCTTGTTGTCGACTGCGGCTACCGGTTCGGCGTCACCCGTCATCAGAAACTGAAAGATTTGGCCCCAGCTATACAGATCGCTGCTTGAGTCGAGTGGGCCGTCAGCACGAAGTGTTTCCGGAGCCGAAAACCCCCGAGGGTATCGCTCGGGCGGCAACGGCGGGCGCACGTTGCGCGTGTCGTCGGCCGATGTCACACGATCGGTTGCCCTCAGCGTAATTCGCGACGCTGCGTCGATCACAAAATCGTCCGGGCCGAAGCCGCCGATCACCTGACGATGATTGTGGATTGAATCGAGGCAACTCAGTATTTCGCCGGCAATACGCAGGCAAAGCGGCAAGCAACAATCGTCCGAGTTCCGCCATTGACGCAGTGTCTGCCCACGAGGGGATGACATCACGAGCAGTGAATCATCGCCTCGATCGATCCAGTCGATTGATTCGGGCATCCAACTGCGATGTTTCGCCAGAACCTCGCTCGATTCGAACCAGAGCCGTTCGCTGAACTGATCGCGTAGCGATTGGTTGTTCGTACTGGCGGAGGGCGCATGACGAATGATCACCTCGATGTGTTCATCGTCGGCCGCTTCGTAAAACTGCCGGTCGTCGTAACGGTAATTCGAGAAGATCTTTTTCGCAGCACTCAACCGGTACCACGGAGTCTCCGCGACACACTCGCCGACGGCATAGGCCGACCCATTTGGCGTTTCGATGCGTTGTCCGGGTGTGAGTGTCATTGAGAATTCGTTCCGGCGGTGGTCGCTGAGTTAGGTCCAGTGCAAGAGTGGTTTGAGAGCCGCGCGAAACTCCGACGCTGACTGGTAGCGGGCGGAGGGATCCCAATCGACGCACTTTGCAATGAGACCGACGACCTCCGTAGCGCAGCGGCCATTCAAATGAGCCGTGCCGATGTGGACGGCTCGCGGCGCACCGGGCGGGGCATTCTTCGGCAGTAGCGAACGAGGGTCTTGACCGGTCAACATATTGAACAACGTGCTCCCCAACCCATAGGCATCGGCCGCGTGAGAGATGGCCTGGCCTCCCTGCCCGCACTCAGGGGCACAGTGTCCGGGGCTGTATTGGCCGTGGAGGACCAATGTATCGTCGATCGAGAGTTGGCAGCCGCCGAAATCGAGCACGGTGGCGTGACCGAACTCATCGACCATGATGTTGGCCGGCTTGAGATCTTGGTAGATGAGGTCCCAGGTTTGGCCGTTTGTAAGTTGAAGCGGTTGTTCGAGCAACTCAATGACGTGAGCGACCTGATCGATGATTCTCAAAGCCACCGTTTCCTCCAATCCGTGGCGATAGACGTTTTCGAGCACGTCTTTCAGGCTCATGCCGGCAACGTGTTGCATGACCAAATACGGTTCGGATGTGATCAGCTCGGGCTCGTCAAAGTGCCACTCTTCGCCGGAGAGTGTCGGTTGTGGACCGGCCAGCACCGGGTTCGAGTCGAACACGTAGTCGTTGGGATGCGGAACCGACTCGCACCCGTTGTTGCGGAGCTGTACCAGGATACGGCGTTCGGTTTGCAAATGATGCCTGGTGCGGCGAAGTGACTCGACAACATCTTCAACCGGCTGGGTGAGGTCGTGCCGGGTCGTGCGGTATTCGGTGAGTGCCTTGATCAACACGGCGTTCGACGTCTTCACATCCCGGGCGATCAGAATCAGGCCGCCCCCACCTCGGGCCAAGACATCGAGAACGTCGTAACGACCGGCAATCTGTTGAGCCACGTTGAACGGTATCGTCCTCTCGTCCCGCACATGCAACTCAAATCGATAGAAGGGCCGGCCTTGAAAGTCGAAGGTTTCCCAGTTGTCTGGCGGCATTTTCGGTGCGGTCATGACGTCAACGACGGTGAGTGAGCAAAAACCGTCCCGAAAACACGCTTGTGGCGTTCTTCCACGCGACGAACGAACGTTAGAATTCATCCATCAAAGGCGTTTGGGACGACTTCAAAAAAGAAAACCCATCCGAAGAATGAATCCTCCGGATGGGTCATTGGAATGTCAACCAGGTCGCTTAGCGCTCGAGCAGACGCAGCGAGCTGTACCGAGCGTTACGGAACATGCGTCGGCCGCGGTAATAAGCCTGTGGCGGCGGGGGCGCTTCTTCAGCCGCACCCGGGGCAGGAGCCGGAGCACCTCCAGGACCAGCGTGACCGCACGGCGGCGGGGCACAGCAGGTCGGCGCCGGGGCGCAGCAGGTCGGTGCCGGAGCACAGGTTGGTGCCGGAGCACCGCATCCACAACCGACGGGCTGGCAGCATGCCACGCTCGAAAAGCTCGAACAGCTCGAGAAGCTTCCGCAGCAGCCGGCGTCAGCGCGGCGCCCAATACCAGTCAGGGCGGCGAATCCGCCCAATGCTCCAAGCGATTTCGCCACGAAACCGCGACGTCCAATCAAACTGAGGTCCATATCATTCTCTCCTTCGTCTGTAGCAGGGACATCAAAGACACGCGAGACATACATCACAATCGTTAAATGCTATGCAGCGTTCCCGCTCATAATTACATCTTCTAAGCTGTGATTTCAACCCAATTTGACAAGAAATCTCGCTGGAATTCAGGATTTCTCGATACACTTAACAACGAACAGATCGCAGCTGCCGCCGACTTTCCATCCATGTCGGGCACAACCACGCCGCCAGTCACGGACGTTTCAGTGGATCAGCCGGGTAGCATGACGCGGCCGCCGCTGGCAACGATCGTTTGCCCCGTGATGAAGCTTGACTCACCACTCAGCAGAAATCGAATCACAGACGCGATTTCTTCGGGCTGGCCAAGCCGGCCGAGAGGCGTGTTGGCGACGATGTGTTGGTGCGCTTCTGGTGGCAGAACGTGCGCCATTTCAGTTTCGATCAATCCGGGGCAGACGCAGTTCACGCGAACATTGTGTCTAGCCCATGCCTGCGCCAGACAGCGGGTCATCGCAATCACGGCCGCCTTCGAAGCCGAGTAGTGCACTTGGTGTTCGCGTTCGCGAAGCGCCGCAATCGAAGAGATGAGCACGATGCGTCCGAATTCGCGCTGGATCATCTCCTTGTTGACAGCGTAGACCATGTTGAACGTGCCATCGACGTTGACGTCCATGGTCTGTTTCCACGTCTCCCACGTCACTTCCGAAGCCGGCTCGACAATGCTCGTCGCCGCACAATGCACCAGGATGTCGATCGGGCCGTAGGCGCTGCGCGCTTCGACTGCAATTCGTCGAGCTTCTTCAGGAACGGCGACGTTGCCGGCGATGGCAATCGCTTCGCCACCCTCAGTTGCGATTTCATCCACAGCAGACTTCGCTTCGGCGTCCCTCGAGCGGTAGTTGATGGCAACTCGCGCGCCCTCAGCGGCGAGCCGTTTGGAGACGGCTCGTCCGATTCCGCGCGAGCCACCCGTGACCAGTACTGTCCGTCCGGAGAAATCGTTCGTAGGCATCGCCGGCGCCTTTCCCAGTGCTGTTGGGTGCGTGTCATCGGACTTCTCCTCGGTGGGAGAACCTTGTCGACACAGCCTACCGCAGCGCGGCGCGCACGGCAAACGTTCGATCGGTGATGCTCGTTGCCGGTGGTCAAGATTGGAAGTCGTCGCAGCATCCATCGGTGGGCGACGTCGATCCTGGATCTGTTGGGTTGGTGAAAGCTGAAGCCACATCTTGAGACGGCAACCGGGATGAAATCGGTCAAAGGTGTGAGCGATGCAAGCCACTCCAAAACCCGGTCGTTGTGGCCTATGACTCCAAAGACGAAGAGTTCGCGTTGCCCATCAGAGCGTTTTCGAGACCACTTCTAGAGGAACAACCACGTTGTGAGGAACGACAGCGGCAACAGCACGCAGCAACTGTAAAGCATGTAGCCGAAGAAGCTGGGCATACGAACATTGTTCTTTTCAGCGACGGCCTTGACCATGAAGTTGGGTCCGTTGCCGATGTAGGTCATGGCGCCCATGAAGACAGCGCCCAGACTGATCGCCACGAGCATTTCCTCGGCGACTCCGGCCACGCTGGGGCCATCGCTGGCCGTCGCCTTGGCCGTTTCGAAGAAGACGACGTACGTTGGGGCATTATCCAAAAAGCTGGAGAGCACACCCGTTCCCCAGTAATATTTTGTGGGCGTATCGAACCCGAGCGAGGGGCCGTACGCATTCAGCAGTTGAACGGGAGCCTGCATGCAGATGAAGATTCCAATAAATAGCGCCGCGACTTCGAGGATCGCATCGTAGTTGAAGGCGTTCTTGCGTCGAACTGCATTCGATGTCATCCAGAGCGAGACCGCTGTGAAGCCCAGCATGGCCACTTCGCGGTAGTAGGGCGGGGCGTGCCAATGGGTTCCCGGGAAGGCTTTGGCCGGGTCGAGAAGGGCAACACAGCCGATGACGCCCAGCAGCCATACGAAGTTCAACCCGCCGCGTATGGCTAGTTTCTCGCGTTTGGCAGGGGCGGCCTGTACCGCCGCCTGATCCTCACTGCGGTAGCGGAGGGAATCCCACACGAAATAGACGGCAATGATCGCCACGTTCATGAACAGCCACATAGGCCACAGGCTGAGTGTCCAGGTGAAGTTGACCCCGCGTAGATAACCGAGAAACAGCGGCGGGTCGCCGATTGGGAGTAAGCAACCGCCCGTATTGCAGACCGCGAAGATGAAAAAGATGACCGTGTGGGACACGTATTTCCGGTTCGCATTCGCATTGAGCAGCGGCCGGATCAGGACCATGGCGGCTCCTGTCGTCCCGATAAAGCTCGCCAACAGTGCGCCGATACCAATGATGCCCGCGTTGAGCTTGGGCGTGCCGACAAGGTGACCGTCGACAGCGATCCCTCCACTAATGACATACAAGCTGAATAGGAGCACGATGAAGGGAATGTATTCGACAAGGATCGCGTTCTTGAGCACAGTCGTCGCAGCCGCGAAACCGGGTGGCGAAAGCTGATGCGTTGCGTGATCGACAACACCGTGGCCATACAGGAACGTGTAATACAACAGCGTGACGGTTCCGAGACCGGCGGCAACAAATAGTCGGTTCCAGTTGTGTTCCCACCAGTGTTCCGTCGTGCGTAGAAGCGGCAGAATCGCGATACACAACAACAACGCGGCAAAGGGAATGACGCTTAGCACCGACGGCGGGATAGCGTGCGGCGTGCTGTGCGCTGCTTCGGTCGCGTGTGCCGCGTGAGCATGTGCGAGCGGAACGGTCTGCATTTCGGCGACGCGCCACCCCAAGTAAAGGACGACGGTCAGAGCGATGGCCGCGATAACCAGTTGTCGCGAGATCTCCTGATCTTTGCGCGATAGCACTGTCAATTCCATGGGTCGTCTCTTTTCTTCAAATTCGTACGACGCGGAAACAACGTCGAGGGGCTGAATTCAATGTTCCGTTTCAATTCGATGATGCTTCTCGCTCGATCAACTGGCCTGTGTGGGCACGGTGTGTCCGTGCATTCCGATGGGCATCACCAAATTTCGATATTCCGTCGCGAAGTTATTTGCGGTATTTCGGTCCAACAGATTCAAACGCACCAGTGCATCCGCCAGCACGGCAGGGTCTTCTTGTTGCAGTGCAAGCAACATGGCCAGGTTTTCTTCAGACAGGAACTTCATCTGTACCGCGATCTCACCAAAGCGATCGTTCGAACCCGTCTGACGCGACACGATTTCGTCGACCTGTTCTTCGGTCAACAGGCCCAACTGGCAGGCTGATTCGCCGATTCGTACATGCTCGGCGCGGTGTTCGGAGAGCGCCCTGGATACGGCGGGGATATCGAGAATTTCGCGGTCGACCAGCCAGCGGCTAAACCGTCGCTCGTTGACCATTTGTCTGAGGCGTTTCTGCATGTCGCTCAGCAGTGACCTCACGTGTACTTGATTGCGACCGTTACGTTTCGAGTCGAGCGTGGCTTCTCCGGCTGCGGTAATCAGTCGTTCGGCAAGCCCTTCGTTGTCGCGGGAGGGAATGGCGAACGCAGCTCCCAAACTGACGGTGACCGGTACTCGAATCGTCTCAGAGAAGATCTCTTCGGATTCGACGCAGGCGCGAATCCGCTCGCATATTTTGTCGAGCCCGTTTTCGGTGGGATGGATGGCAAGCAGGACGAATTCTTCGCCGCCGTAGCGAGCCAAGACGTCCGTCTTTCGAATGACTTTGCCACAGGCACTCGCCACACGCTCTAAGACATGGTCTCCAAATTGGCGTCCAAAGGTGTCATTGAGGCGTTTGAACTGGTCGATGTCGCAGAACACAATACCGACGGTTTTCGCGTCGCGACTGCAGCGGTTCAACTCGTTCTTAAGCGCCTCATCAAAAAATGTCCGGTTGTAGATCTTCGTGAGCGGGTCGTGTAACGCGTGACTTGGCGGAATCAACGTTGATGCTTCTAGCGTCCGCTGGTCGTGCTGCGGGAATGAGGCGTGCGACGCATCCGGTGATCCGACGGCATGTTCGCGTAAATGGAACTGCGCAAGTTGCTCCTTGGCCTCCGTGTGCAAGTCGTTGGGGTCTCCCAATTCGTCCGTATCGGCTGACAGCATTTCACCTGCCTCGTCGATACGTGTCTGAGCATTCCGCAGGAATTCTTCGACGTCGCTCTCGTGGAATGCCAAAAACTCCGTCGAAAGCGCTTGCAGACGAGACAGCGCCAAACCGTTGTTTTGTGAGCAGAAGTAGTCCCCTACGGCCGAGGCTGCTGCCACCGCCGCGATCAGATCGAAATGAGGCTCGCTTTTCTGTTCGGCGATTCGCTCGAGGGAGGTATGGTGAAGTTCTGCTGAAGAGATGAGTATTTCCGGCAATTGCCAATTCCGCATGAGTTGTGTGCCAATTTCGACGTGATCAAAACCGAGCCGATCCTGTTCGACAACGCACAATTCGCGGTGTTCGTCATCGGCTGCTTGTAGGACTGGCACGTATTCTTCGCCCAATACCTTGAGCATCGCTAGATGTCCGAGATCGGTCAGCAATCCCGCCAAGAAGTAGTCACATTCCAGCCCGTGATCCATGTTCTCGCCGAGCAGTTCAGCCGTCACGCCTTGCACAACAGAACGCAGCCAATAACTGCTGAACCAATCCGAGAGCGGTCCGGCGTTCGTCGACGAATCGGCGAGCGAGAAGCCCAGTGCCAGTGAGGAAGCCACCGTCGTCCCCAGGATCGGAACGGCCCTCTCGATCGACGTGATTTCAGATCGCAAGCCAAAGTACGACGAATTCGTCGACCTGAGAATCTTGGCCGCGATGGCCCGGTCCAGCATGATGGCCTCGACGACGTCTTTCGTCTCTGTCTGCGGGTTTTTCGAGAGCGCCAACAGCTTCGCGGCGACATCCGGCAAAGTGGGGAGTTGCGGCGAAGACCATATCCGTTGTGGGTCGATCATGACGTTGATTTCCCCATCGATGGCTGGCCGGTGCCGGCTGAGAACCGGCGTTCAACACCGATTTGCGGTGATTGTTCAAACATGATCATTCGGGATCACCGTTGCCCACGCGAGGGCTATTAGGAGATCATTCGTTGAGAGCTGAAAAGCCAACTTCGACAGAAAATGGGCCGAGTTCAGATTCGTAGGAGATGCAGATCGGCTGAACATTCGATGGAAAGTGGATGGCGTGGTCCTTACCCGACACAATGTTGGGAAGGCTGATCGACAAGTCCAACCTTTCCAATTGAGACTTGGCGGAGCCGGCAATCATATTTGTCAGCTCGCCGACGGTATCACACACGTCGGCGTCGAAGTCTTCCGCCTCGGTGCCCACGATGCGCTTGAAAACGTTGAGCGCCGCGGTCCGCGAAAGACTTACGACGATGGTCCCCATGACCTTTCCTGAAATGCCGATCGTGGCACTCAGTTCGTGTCGGGACGACGTTGATTCGCTCAGCGCTAGCCCGGTTCGCTTTGGCGTGCATCCCAGCATGGTTTCGAAAACGTTGCGGGTTGAAGCCAACACCGGGTTAACGTATTCCGCCGTCAGGGACGAATTCATCGCAGTCGCAGAACTCATTCACGGACTCCTCGACTCATTGCAGTTTGGTCGTTGTATTGTGGGTGGCCACGTATCTGATTTGACGAAGTATTTGAAATTCTGCGCTACAATTTTGCAGGACAACAAATGTCGAGCGTTGTCCAAAGGCTGATAATTCCTGTTCCAATATAGGACAGCATCTTGCAGCTTGTGGGGCAGTAAAGAACGGGCGCGGGCAATCTAGAAGCGCCGACGACAACATCTGTCGATTACGCCGATTCACGGGGCGAATCTCGCGTGAAAATCTGCGATCACCGCAGCCCGTCAAACCGCTACCATCGTTCCACACGCTCCAATGCGGCGTTACATACGTACGGCAAATCGAGCCAATGTGCGCTGATTGGTCGTTCACCATGGAACGCTGAGTCGTAGCGAGGCAATCGTCGCGGATTGAATCAGCGACTTGCCGAACAGCATTCGTACGCCCAAGTGCTGGCGAGAATTACCATTCTAGATCCCGTTCGGGATAACTGTGGCGGCTATCGGACGATTTGTGGTCTTTGAATATCGTCTCTACGCCGCCAGAACCCACTACACTTATGTCGAATGCGCTCTAGATCACGTCCCAAATCCCGTTGTGGCGAAATTTGACTCGACAAACAGAGGACGAACGTTGCCCATTAGAGGGTTTTGGGACCACTTTCAGAGGGATTGACGCCTGCGTCGGCCTCGTTCCCGCACACTTCATCGCGGTGTCGTGGCGCCGGACGTATGACGAAATGGGGGCGGTCGGTTGATCGGTCGGAAGACTCTACTCGTCCGGCTCGGACAGCTTGCGCAGATAAACGGCCAGGTCCATCTCGAGTTGCAACAATTCCTGCCAGCGCGGCCAGGCAACGCGCGTCATCTGCGGAGCGCCTACGTTGTCATCAGACTCTTCGCTGCCCGCTTCCAGAACCGCCCGTATCCGATCATGCGCGTGGGCGAGGAAGTCGGAAAACTCCGCGCGATGGAGCGGTCGTAAGCCACGCGGTGGCTCCGGGGGGCCTGATGGAAACAGTCTCGCAGGCTGTGGCTCGTCGATGCTGCCGCTTGAAGGATCAGCAAAATCGCCCTGCTGCGCGCTTCTCACGGCGTCGCTTCCCAGGCCCAAGGGCTCTGCGATGGTATGGTCGGAACCGTCAATCTGTTCGATTCCGTCGCGATGGTATTGGGCGACGCGATCGGCAACTTGTTCGCGACTGCCAAAGACCAGCAGACAACGGCCGATTGAAAGCTGGTCGCCGACTTGCACAACTCGCATTTGTACTGGATGGCCGTTGACACGCGTACCGTTGGTGCTGTCGAGGTCGGTCAGAATGACGCGGCCACCATCTTCTTGGACCTTGGCGTGAAATCGGCTGACTCGTTCATCGTTTAGCTGGATGGTGTTGTCGTCTTCGCGGCCGATGGTGACGGGTGTCGGAAGATCGCAATAGACGCGACCGCGTTCAAGGCCTTCGATGAGTTGGATTGTCACAAGGGCCATTGTTTCACCGTTCGCTGTGACCGCGGTGCGAATCGCTCGCGCCCGCAGGCTTCCACTGTGAGGAACGCGACCTTTTTCCGTCAAGTGCCTGTTCGTACGAATCGCACGCAGGACGCGCGAAACAAAACTGAGATGGCAGAACGGCTGTCGTTGGCCACAATCACGTGGCACGAAACGTTTCGGCAGGAATCGTCGGTTTAAGAGTTTCGTTAACGCGCCCGGTCGGCATCGACAGTACCGCCTCGCAAGAATCGAGCCGACCGTATTACTTTTTTAGCACGCCGCCGACAGGACAGTCAAGAATTCAAGCCTACAATGGCAGCCGGCGGCACAAATCGCATCAACGCGTCATAGGGCGGAATGCCGGTCTGGCAACCGGATGCCTGCAGTTCACTCGCAGGCTTGGCGCCCGAAAGAGCCTGGTCAGCCCCGATTCATGGCAAAAACGTCCGGATCTTCGTAGGCCGTTTCGAGCGCCGTCGAGACGGTCGTCACCAATTCCGATTTGCTGACTGGTTTGGCCAGGACCGAAAAAACGTTTTCTTCGCTGGCGTCCTGACGCAAATCGTCGGTCGCGTCCGCCGTAATCAAGATGCCGGGTGCCGACGCATTGACTGACCGGAGAAATCGCAACGTTTCGAGCCCCGTTAGCTCATCCATGTGCATGTCAAGCAGCGCAATATCGATCTGACGCCGCTCGATGATGTCGACCGCCTCCTCGCCCGAAGCCGCCTCGACGAGCACGAAGTATGGCTCAAGAACGAGACGGAGCGTCCGACGGAAGCCTCTGTCGTCGTCAGCAATTAGCATTTGGTAGGGCTTCATCGGTCCGACCATCCCATGCCATTTGGTCTGAATTCTATTTCCCGAGACACTCCGTTCCCCGAGACAATGATACCTTTCAATTCTGGTCGTTGCTCCATTCAGATGCAAATCGAATACCAAACTGGCCGGGAGCTGTCAACGTGATTTAACTTACCCGAGGACAACAGGTTATCTATCGAATCAGATTCTCAACAACTGTCAGAACGGCAGAGATCGCTGGGCTTCGGCTCGATCAACGGCAGGCCTGTCGAACGTACGTGCCTCATCGTAACGACGAGCCTCATTCGCTCGACGAAGGCGCGATTGATGTCGATCCTTCACGAATCGGGCCTCCACGTTGGCAGCCGCGCTGTGTTTTCGCACTCGCCTCGGTCATTTCATGCCCGTGGCTGGGTGATCTGCTTTGGTGCGGCTTCGGGATTCCCCACGGCCGGCAACTGCGAAAAGAATTCCGCAATGCGCTGGTCGTATTCTTCGGCAGCCACTTGCCGCGAACCGTTGTGTTTGGCACCGGGGACGATCCAAGTGCTTCGGCAGCCAGGGTCAATGTGGCCGCTGAGCATGTTGGTGATCTCGGGCAGCACATACGTGTCTCGTTCGCCGGAGATCATCATCACCGGTCGATTCCCCAATCGCGACAACTGGCGTTCGAGTCTGGTGTACCTACATCGACGGCGAAATTGACTCGCCAGGCGGACCAAGGCCAATGTGAGCCTGAGGTGCCAGGGAGGGATGATCTTGAGTAGCCAATCGGGTGCGTAGAGCGACGCCCAACGTAGTGTAAAATGCAAAGAGAGGCTTTCTGTCGAAAATGCCCCTTCGCAGGCGACACATTGAACCGAGTCATCCCGCACGGTCGCGGCGAGTGCGGCGGCGCCCCCTCGGCTCATTCCAAACAGTCCCAGGGGCAAACCATTTAAGTCGCCGCGTCCACGGACATACGCGATGGCGGCGGCGACGTCCTCGACTTCGAACTCGGTCAGCCAGTGAAGGGGCACATAACCGGGCATGTGGTCGCTTTCGCCCTGGTTGCGAAAATCGAAGGAGATGACATCGAAGCCGGCAGCGATGAGTCCTTCGCAGTACCAGCGGGCCGACCAGTGATTTCCTTGTAGTTCCGGGCAAAACAAAATGAGCCCCCGCGCCGGCTGTTGCGATTGTCGCAGCAGGCTGCCTCGAAGCGTGAGACCTCCGGATGTGGGAAAGCAGAATTGTTCCGCGTCGGGATCGGGCGGAACCTCTTCGACGGAGAACGTAAGCTCGCGTTCGAACAGTGGCAGCGCAATCATTGCAGAGATTACGTGAATCGTCAGATCGACGACGATCGGAATTGCAATGATGCCCACTACGGTCCAGGACACTTCAAACTCCAACTCCCATCACGTAGAGCGAATCTCAGGTGTACGAGCGGCAGAACGTTTTCCCAAGGCGGTTCCGATCAACCACGATAATCCCCGAAAATCAACGAGACATTCTGTCCACCGAAACCAAAACTGTTCGACAGCGCGTACGTAATTGACGATTCGCGGGACTCATTTGGGATGTAGTCCAGATTGCAATCGGGATCGGCGGTTTCATAGTTGATTGTTGGAGGCAGCACGCCGTGCTTAATCGCCAGTAGGCAGGTGATTGCCTCGACACTTCCGGCGGCAGCAATCAAGTGTCCCATCATACTCTTGATGCTCGACACGGGCACCTGACTGGCGTGCGCACCCAGTGATTCGCGAATGGCCATCGTTTCGACTTTGTCGTTGACGACCGTGCTCGTGCCGTGCGCGTTGACATAGCCCAGATCCTGCGGATTCAACTTGGCGTCCGACAGAGCCGTCTGAATGCAGGTGATGGCGCCACGGCCTGCGGGGTGAATGTCGGTGATCCGGTAAGCGTCCGCGCTCGAACCATAGCCCACGACTTCGCCGTAGATCTCCGCGCCGCGGGCCTTGGCCCGTCCCAGTTCTTCTAACACGACCATCCCCGCGCCCTCACCGAGCACGAATCCGTCGCGGTTCTTATCAAACGGCCGGGATGCCCCTGTTGGGTCATCGTTTCGCGTCGAGAGTGCCGTGAGCAGGCTGAATCCAGTCACCCCGAATGGGTGGATCATGCTGTGCGCACCTCCGGACAGCATGACGTCGGCGTCGCCGCGACGAATGATTTCCGCAGCTTCGCCGATCGCCTGGCTCGAAGCGGCACACGCCGTCAGGCAATTCAGGTTCGGACCTTGCGCGTCGAACAGGCTAGCCAAGTGCCCGGAGGGCATATTCGGTTCTTGTTCGAGTTCCGCCTGGGGATTGAGCAACTCGAGCCCGCTTTGCGTGAATCGCTCGAGATCGAGCTCTCCATTTTGTTGTGCCTGGGCGACCATGTTCATGAACAGGCTGAAGTCTTGTTGCCCTTCGCCCGCGCCGAGATAGACTCCCAACCGCGCGGGGTCGATGCCGTCTGCCAGAACGGCCGAATCATTCATCGCCTGAAAAGCGGCACCAACCGCAAAGCGGATGTTGCGGCCGGCGTGCTCGAATCGTTCGAGCGATTCGTAATAGTCACCAAGGTCATAGTCCGAAACTTCGGCCGCGAACGTCGTGGGAAAATTCGATGCATCGAAATGCGTAATGGTGCCGATGCCGCTCCGCGCTTCGCAGAGCGATTCCCACATCTCCTTCACGTCGTTGCCGATAGGCGTGACGCAGCCGATTCCGGTGACGACAACTCTGTGTCTCATCGCGTTTTACTTTCTCCTGTCTGGCACCGTGCGTAGTCCACACGAAACCGGCTTGCAGCGGTCTGAAACAACGAACGGCAACTCCTTCCGGGCGATACTCGCCGCAGACGTTCGGGTTCGTCTCACATGAGATTCATATCAGACCGACCTGCCCCAAGGGAACCGGAAATCGTCCCAAAACCCTCCCAAGCCGATCGACACGCGTCGTTAACGACTCAGACGACCGAAGCGAAAATTGTCTCAAAACCCGGTTGTCGTTATGTTTGACGCGAAGTATCGCCGGCGAAACATCGAAGGTGATCGGCTGTCGACCGCCATAAGCCGTCGGGAATGGCAGCCCTCGTTGCAACGGCAAGCACAAATCGTAACAAAATCGAGCACGATCAAGCCAGCAGTATCCGACAACGATTCGAAAATCGCAAGTGGCGACTCGCGCGCACCATGTCCGATCGGTTTCCTAAACCCACCTCGCGATTCGGTACGAATTCCGTCGCTGTGGCCGATCTGAGATTTCTGCAAGCATTCGGTCTCAAGTCGAAGCGAGAATACTGGGCGGCTCCTAAGCCACTCGTTCGAGTTGCCCCACTGGGAATTCACCACTGGGAATTCACCACCGAGAGGTCACCACCGGGAGCCGCAGTCTGGAAACCCCTCGACATCCGGCTGATAGAGGTACGTTTCGGCCTCTAAGGAATCGTGGGGTGACTCTAAGTCGATACGAACGCGCTGAAACAGGCCTTCATCGACACATTCGATTTCATCGAGCGTCTTCAGGCACGACGCGTCGACACTCCACAACTCGCCTTCAATGGCCGTTCCCCCAGCGGCTTCAACCAGCCCGGGATAGCTTCCACAGTCGTGCAGCCGGTAACGCGGCATCGTTCGCGCCTCGCCGACAAAACGCTGTCGTTGCAGCAGATGTGCCCGACTTTGCCCCCGCTTCAGAGTTCCGTAGACAAACAGATTCATTGTGGTCGACATCGTTTTGGACAAGACCACCACGTTATCGCGAACCCCGTTGTTTAGGCCGGAAATTCGCGTGGGGAGACGCGCCGGTGTGGTCGCGATATACTGGAATCCGTCAAAGAATTCGATGGTCGTGGTGCGTGACTCTGCAAGAAAAAGAGTACGTGTCAGCCTTCGGCGAGTCCGGCGGCCGTCTTCAAATTGTCACGGCTTGAGCATACCATTTCGCGGAATTGCACACGTTCGGATCGGACTCAATCGCGGATTCGGAACAGCCGGCACGCCGCACAACGCTCTGCATGCTTTGTCGTCCAATACTGATATCAGTTGACACTGAAAACGAACAGGAGATCAGAATGACCGCTATTTCACATCGTTTCAAGAGAATTTTCGTCGTTGTTGTCCTGTGTGCCGGAACGTGGGGCACGCTGACGGCTTGGGCGGACAAGTCCTCGTCGGGCGATTCGAACGTCGCCAGCGCGACAGTCGACGTGGGCATCATCGTCGGCGACATCGAAAAGTCGCTCGAATTTTACACGCAAGGGCTCGGCTTTCGCGAAGTCGGCACGATCGACGTCTCCGCTCAATTGGGCAAAGACTTCGGACTCACCTCGGGACATGCCTTCCACGTGCACGTGCTGGCGCTCGGTGAGGGCGAGGGTGCCACGAAGGTCAAACTCATGCACTTCAAAGATGCCCCGGGCAAGTCTGTCGACAATAAGTACATTCATTCCACGCACGGCATCAACTATCTGACGATGTTCGTCAAGGACCTTGACGCGGCGGTCAAGGGCGCTGCTGCCGTCGGCGCGCGACCGTTGGCCAAGGGGCCCGTTGCCATTCCTGCTAACATCGCGCCCGGCCTACACTTGGCAACCGTCCGTGACCCAGATGGCAACATGATCGAACTGATTGGGCCTCGGTCATAAACCGGAATCCTACGCGTTCCCTAGTTGCCGATCGGGCTCTCGCTCCGGCCCGCCGTGGAAAATGCGCTTCAGCATGACTGGCGATTGTGGGAGTCGCTGAGTCGTACGCGTGATTCAGCGAACCGAAACGTCACTCGTCCGCGACGTTCACGAACACCTTGAGCGCCTCTCGGTCTT
>Ga0315336_1001877_pt1 | contig 35998 bp, 33 predicted proteins | sample ASW5metaG_FD_204512 | JGI IMG/M metagenome (GOLD analysis project Ga0315336, IMG submission 204512) | Ammonia-oxidizing marine archaeal communities from Monterey Bay, California, United States - ASW #5 | ecosystem: Environmental > Aquatic > Marine > Intertidal zone | place: USA: California... | reverse complement strand
CTTGCCACCCAACCGGGGCTCGTTTGCGAGCGCGCGTTTTTGCCGCCCGCTGATCATGACGCACGAGGATTGCGCAGCCTCGAGGGCGGGCGCGGAATCGCGGAGTTCGACGTCATCGCTTTCTCGCTCTCGTTCGAGAGCGACTATTCTAATATCGTGCGTATGCTCGACGCTGCCGGCATACCGGCCCGCGCTGCCGATCGCGCAGCTTCGGGTCGCGTCTGGCCACTCTTGATCGCCGGCGGCCCGGCAACGTTTCTCAACCCGGAGCCCGTCGCACCGTTCTTCGACGCGTTCTTGATCGGCGAAGGCGAGGAGATGATCCCCGAGGCCTTCGCCGATATCGGCCCCTACGGCAGCGTGGACCGAAGCGAGATTCTCTCGTCGATTGCGCGTACGGAAGGCGCGTACCTTCCCGACCGCTATGAACCGGAGTACGTCGACGGTGATCTCGTAGCGCTACATGGCCCCGACGGGAACGATGCGGCCGAGCGTGTGCGCCGTCGCTACGTCGCCAATCTTGACGATGCACCGGTGTACACGAACGTCGTCGCACCCGATGCGGTCTTCGGCGACTACTATCTCGTTGAAGCGAGCCGCGGTTGTGAATGGGGCTGCCGTTTTTGCGCCGCCGGTTTCATGTATCGACCGGTGCGGCATCGCAGCGCCGAGTCGGTGACGGCCGATGCACTTGCCGGCCTGAAAGTCTCGAACACGATCGGGCTCGTGGGCGCAGAGATGGCAAGTCACCCCGGCATTGCCGCTACCTGTGAACGTGTGGCTGCCCAGGGAGGGCGTGTCTCACCGTCTTCACTCAAAGCGGATGTCGTATCGCCGCGATTGGCGCACGCACTGGGAACCAGCGGCACGCAATCTGTGACGATCGCGCCCGAGGCGGGATCGGAACGCATGCGCCGAGTGATCAACAAAAACCTTACCGAGGCGGAGATCCTCCGCGCGACCGACCTGATGGTTGGCGACGGTGTCGAGTCCCTGAAGCTTTATTTCATGTGCGCGTTGCCCACCGAGACCGACGAAGACGTCGAGGGGATCGTAGACTTGACCGTCAAGATTCGGGAACTTCTGGTCGGGCACGGGCGCAAGCGCGGCCGGGTCGGGCGTATCAAGGTTTCGGTTAATCCCTTCGTTCCGAAGCCCTGGACGCCTTTCCAGTGGGACGCGATGGTGCCGGTTGGTGACGCACAAAAGCGTCTTGCGCGCCTACGTAAGATGATCGGCCGCGTGCCCAACACGCAGTTCGAGAGCGAGTCGCCGCGCGAGGCCTATCTGCAGACGCTTTTATCGCGTGGCGATCGACGCGTTGCGGCCATCGTGGAGGCGCTCGCACGCGACGAACGCGGCTGGTGGCCGGTGCTTCAATCCGCGCGCCGCGGTGAACTCGAAGGTGTGGATGTCGATCCTGATCGCTTCGTTACGCGAGAATACGACGAGGACACGTTGTTTCCCTGGGATTTCATCGACCACCATATCGAGAAATCCTATCTCTGGCTGGAGCGACGTCGCGCGCATAGCGAAAGAGAAACGGAGCCGTGCGACGTCGCTACCTGTCACACCTGTGGTGCATGTTGAGCGAGTCGGGCATGTTGGGCATGTTGGGCTTGGGCATGTCGGGCATGTCGGGGACGTCCGGAATGCCGGGCAAGCCGAGCGCGCTAGCTCTGTTCGGCGGAGGAAGCTGAGACCATGACGAAACGAGTACAGGGGAAAGAGGCCGGCGCGGTACCGTACCGCGTGTCCTGCGACAGCATAGTTCTGTTTCCACCGCACGTACGCGGCGAGCGGCCGATCTTCGCGAAGAATAGCGACCGACCCGCCGGCGAGTGTCAGCCCCTGTTACAGGTTCCCGCCACCGACCACGCTGCGGGCGATCGGCTGCGCTGTACGTACATCGAAATAGACCAGGTCGAGCATACATACGGATTTCTTGGGTCGCGTCCGCACTGGCTGTGGGGCTGCGAGCACGGAGTAAACGACCACGGCGTCGCCATCGGCAACCATACTATCTACACGCGCGACCCAGTCCCGAGTACCGGTCTTTTGGGTATGGACCTCGTACGGCTCGGACTCGAGCGCGGCGAAACCGCCGAAGCCGCGGCTGATGCGATCATCCGTTTGATCGAAGAACACGGCCAAGGCGGTTCGGGCTTCGATGGCGTCGACTGGCCGTACAACAACTCCTTTTTACTTGCCGACGGTACCACGGGGTTCCTGCTCGAGGCTTCGGGGCGCAACTGGGCGCTTCGTCGCTTCACCGACCGCGGCAGCGCTTCGAACCATACGACGATTGGAACCGAGTGGGAGCGACTTTCGGAGAACTGTGAGGCGCACGCGCGCGAGCAGGGCTGGTGGGCGCACGACGGTGAGCGGTTCGATTTTGCGTCGGCTTATCGCGACGCGACGACTATTCCACCGTTCGTGTCCTCGGGGCGCTATCGCGCGACCTGCGACGCGGCTCCTGAGGGCAAGCCTGCCGACATCGGCAGCCTCAAGGCGCTACTGCGCGATCACTACGGCGAAGATCAGATCTATCGACCCGGCGTCGATCCGAGCACTGAAGAGTATTTCAGCATCTGCATGCACGCCGACTCCATCGGGCAGACCACCGCATCGATGATCGTGGAACTCGGTGCCGATAAAGACGAACTGACCACGTGTTGGATTGCGCTCGGCAATCCGTGCATGTCGGTTTACTTGCCGGTTTTCCCGGAGGCCGACATACCGGCGGCGCTACTGGCGGGCGGAAAAGAGCCTTCAGAAGAATCTGCCTGGTTTCGCTTCAAGCGGCTTTCCGAGCTCGTGGCGAAAGACGTCTCGGCGAACGCGCAACTCGTCTTCGACCATTGGGCCGCCTACGAACAACAGCTCGACGCGGTAACGACCGAAATCGCAGCCGCCGTGGAGATGGGCGATCTCGACTCGGGATGCGAAGAGCGCACCGATCTGCTCGAAGAGTTCATGAACGAAGCGTGGGCGGCTACCGCCGAACAGCTCGACGAACTCGAAGCCAAGCTGTCGTAGTGGCGCACCCTGAGAGGTCCACCTGAGGGGAACGCGTTACTGAGCCATCAACGCGGTCTCGGTATCGGTACCGAGAATCATGAGATAGTCGCGAATAGCGACGATGATCCGATACTGTACGTGCGCGTCGGCGTCACCGAGGATCAGGTTGTAGTCGTCGTCTTCGTTGAAACTGAAGAAGTTGGGCATCTTGGTGCCCGGCTGAAGCGCCTGCGGATCGATCATCCAGTCGAGGATCCATTCGGGGCGAAGACGCTCTTTCGCGAGGATCAGATTCGGCGCGACGATGGCGTCGGTGAGCGGTTCGCCTTCGCGGGTGGCGTGGCAGAGCGCACATTGGTAGGCGTCGAACATCTGCTTGCCGAATTTGGCGCTGGCCTTGAACTCGGGGGTATCGGTCCGGAAATACGTGATCTGCTCGGCATCGGCCTGATGGGAAAACGTGAAAGTGGCCAGGAGTGCCGCGGCGCAAACGGAGAGAATGCTCTTCTTCATAGATCCCGTCGATCTCATATTCGTGAACTTAGGCCCGCAGGCCGGGAGCGGCCACTAGTAACAAGGCCGAAGGCAACGGGCAAACGGGTCGATGGCGCTTTGATTGTGCACGATCGTCGCTCGAGGCCGATCTGCCGATCTACCGAAACCGGGCGTACTTTCATTGCCGCTATTGGGGGGGAACTCTATACTAGCCCTCCTTTGATTCAGACACTGGGGGCAACGGACACAGAACATGAGCAATCCATCTCAACTTTCCAACATCAGCCAAACAACGCGGGGACAGGCTGTCGGGCGGGTCGAGGTTTCACTTGACCAGCGGCTCAACGCTCTGTTGCGCGATGCGGGCTTAGGGGCCGGGGCTGCTCGAATAGCCGACATATTGAGTGGCATCGTGTTCACGGCCACCAAGACAGCCGGGACCATCGAAAAAAGCCTGGATTCGCTTCTCGCCTACACCAACATCACCACGCGAAGCGAGCACCAGGCCGTCGAAGAGACGGTTGAGGCGCTCGGGCGCCGTGTCGAAGTGCTCGCGCGCCGTATCGAGAAGCTACAAGCGGACGTAAAAGGCCTGAAAAAGGCCTCCGATAAACAGGCCGCGATCTCGCAGCGTGCAGCCGAGCGGGCTAAGAAATCGGCTACCACCAAGACGACCACGCGCAGCGGCTCGAGCGCTCGGAGCAAGACGAAGGCGAAGTCCGCGCGGCGTTAGTGCTTGGTGTAGGGGGCGATCGACTCGTGGTTGGTGAGTGATCCGCGGTGCGGTGCGTAGCCGCGCTCGGTGAAGGTAATCGAGTAGCTTCCATAGGCGATCGGCGCATTGCGGCGCTTCACCTCGAGCGCCCAGGTTCCCACCAGATCTCCGCTTGTGCCTGGTCGAAAGCCGCCGATAGCAAACCCTTGCGGTGGCTTTGGCAGATCCACCAGTTCCGCTCTGGACCAGGCGTACACGCCGTGGTTCTCCTTGAACGAGTTTTGTGCGTCGACGACGGCGCTCAAATAGATGAACGCGTCACGGACGTATGCGCGTTCGATCGAGTCGCGCAGGCGCGGTACGCCGAACGACGAGACGACCATGATGATGACCACGACCACCACGAGCTCAATTACCGTGAGCCCGCGGGCGCCGCTTGGGGACTGTAGCATCTGACTCTTTTCTCCCATGCCTCTTGCCGCCGCGTCCGGGGAATGCGCCGGCGAGGGCGCGCTATACAAAGCAAGTGTCGTGCCTGCAGCAAGGAAGAAAAAGCGGGCGAGCAGGGCCGCATTTTGCCCTACACGCACTAAAGTCCGCGCACTACGGAACGAACGGCACTAACGGCTTATGCAGGTGCTGTGCTGCGGCCGGCGACTAGGTTCACTGTGGGGAGGTAGTTGCAGTCGTAGAGGTCAGAACTGGAAGTAGATGAACTCGCCTCCGGCACCCGAGAGCGCGTAGGCCAGACCGATGAGGATGCCGGCCGAGAGACCCTCAGCCGCGGGTCCCCACGCGTGTTCGGCGCACAGTTGCTGCAACGCTGCCACGTGGCCGCGAAGCCAGCGTTCGAAGAAATGTGAGCCGATGCACAATAGAACGATTGCCGTTTGCACGGGCGGCCAGCCGGCAAAGAAATCCATGGCGGCGAATTGAGAGAAAAACACCCCGGCTTCGGCCAGCGAAGGGGCTCGGAACACCGCGAACAGAAGAGCCGCCGCATGAAACGTAACGAGAATGCCGGGTATATCCCGAGCCGTGATAGGCCGGTCGATATCGTTCGCAGATCCGCCGATGAGCCGATGCACCACGAGCAGCAAACCGTGTAGGCCGCCCCAGACGACGAACGTCCAGGCAGCACCGTGCCAAAGTCCTCCAAGCAGCATCGTTAACCACAGGTTTACGTAGGTGCGTGCGGTGCCCTGCCGATTGCCTCCTAGTGGGATGTAGAGATAGTCGCGCAGCCAGGTGGACAACGTGATGTGCCAGCGTCGCCAGAACTCGGCCGGATTTCGTGAGAGGTAGGGCTCTAGGAAATTGGTGGGAATTTCGAAGCCCATTAGCAGTGCCGAGCCACGCGCCATGTCTACGTATCCCGAGAAGTCGAAATAGATCTGGAACGCGAAACTGTAGGCCGTGACGAGATGGTAGGCAGCCGAGCCCAGTCCGGGCGCTTCGAACGCGCCATCAACAAACGGAGCCAGCAAGAAATCTGCGAATACGACCTTCTTGACCAACCCGGAAACAAGCAACCAGCCGCCGCGTCGCGTGCGCTCCGGTGTGGGTGTGCCGCCGACGGCGAGCTGCGGAAGCATCTTGGCACCGCGTAGGATCGGCCCGGCGATGAGCTGCGGGAAAAATGAGATGAACAGCGAATAACGGGCAAAGCTTTCTACAGGTTTGAGTTCGCGTCGATAGGTATCGACCGCGAGCGCGATGATCTGAAAGCTATAGAAAGAAATGCCGAGCGGCAGGAAGAAGCTCGGGACATCGGGAGAAAACCCGAACCCCATTTCCAGCACCGGCAAGAGCGCAGCAACGGCAAAGGCCGCGTACTTGAATCCCGCGAGCAAGCAAAGAGTGAACGCTATTGATGCGATGAGATAACGGCGCGGGCGCAAACTGCGGACCATCGCTTTGAGCAACAGGTAGTTGACGATCAGATCTACGAGAAGGAGCAGCAGGTAGGCGGGCAGCCACATTGCGTAAAACACTGTGCTCGCGATCAGCAGTACACCCGAGCGCGCACGCGCGGGTACGAGCCTGAGCGTTGCCAGGACCAGACCGAGAAACAGTGCGTACTGAATGGTGTTGAAGAGCATCAGCGAGCCTGTGCTAAGGCGCGTGCCTGGAGCAGTACGTAGGGAGTCAGCGCCTCGGCGACCAGCGCTGGACCGTCGAAAGGGGCCGCGTGGGTAAAGTGCCCGCCGGTGTCTCGGAACGCCACGTCTGGCAATAAATCGTGAAGATCGGCGAACTCCGCTCCCGTTTTGGTTGCGATACGTTCGAGCGTCTCGAGCGAATGCGTCAAGCCGGCTTCGTCATATACTCCTACGCTTCGCAGATGCTCGACGTTGATAGGAGGTACGTAAAGAACCGTAGAGGTGCCGGCATCAGCGAACTCCTCGAGGATCGCTTGCAGTACCTCGACGGTCCAGTGGTCCTCGTCGATACCGGCCATGAGTTCTCTCGTTCTGCGTTTCGCACCGACCTCGTTCAAACGGTCGGGCTCTGTTCGTAGGATGAGCTTGTCGCGGTTGCGTCGAAACCGCTCGTGGTAACTTGTGGTTTCACCGGTCCACCCGGTCTTCTCTGCAACGGCCGACTCGACTGCTTTTCGCAAATGACCCAGGCGAGCTTGATGCTGCGTCTGTATCATCCAGTTGCCGGCGCGTTTCGCAGTGACGAAGAGTTTGTAAATCAACAGTCGGTCGGTCGTGACTCCGAACTTATGCAGGTCCAGTCGAACCAGTGTGTCGTAGAAACGATCGACGCTGACCCAGCCGGCCAGCCCCGGCTGTTTCAAGTGGGGCGGAAAGGGATCGCGAATCATTCCTAGGTTGGCGGTCACGATTGCGATGTCGGGTCGAGACGCGGCGACCTCATCCTGAATGAGATAGAAGCTCCCCGGAGACATGCCGAGTGAGCTGAGCGACTCGACGTGGATTCGACCTGGTCCCGGCCACATTGAATCTGCGGTTTCTTGCAGGTGCGCGTCGACGGTTTGGCCTTCGGGGTAGGAGATGACCGTTGAGTCGCCCATGAAGGCGACCGTATAGGTTGTGGGGTTGTGGGAGTGCGCCTCAAGGGTGCGCAGGCTGAGCGGAATCGCGAACATGACCATGAGGTTCATGCCGATTCTCTCGGTATGAACCGCGTGTCCCAGGGCGAACATGCCATTGGCGGTCGTTGCCGCCGCTACTGCCAGCGTAAGAATAAAAACGGTTGTGCGGGCTGCGTGGCGCATTCCGATCAGCTTAGCACAGCGTCCAAGGAGTGAGCGCAAACGGTCGGTGGCCGTCTAACCTCGGGCCAACGTGCCCTTGTGACACGCTGGCGAGGTTAATACTCTCGGCGTACCTACCGGAGTCCGTTTTGAATATTGGAGCCATCTTTCCTACCCCTGAGATTGGGACCGATCCGATAGCAATTCGAGATTGGACCCAGGCAGCCGAGAATCTGGGTTACAGCCATATTCTGCTCTACGACCACGTGCTGGGCGCAGTGCACGCGAATCGAGAACCCAAGTTGACGGGGCCCTACACGGAGATGGATCAGTACCACGAGGTGTTTGTCACCCTCGGCTTCATGGCGGGTGTCACCACGACGATCGGGCTCTCCACCGGCGTGTTGGTTCTGCCACAACGGCAGACAGCGCTCGTTGCCAAGCAGACCGCCGAAGTGGACATTCTCTCGGGCGGGCGGATGCGTCTGGGGGTCGGTACAGGTTGGAACTACGTTGAATACGAAAGCCTTGGCGTGGACTATCGCGGCCGGGGCAAACGCTTCGACGAACAAGTGGCGCTACTGCGCAAACTTTGGCGCGAGCCCGTAGTCGACTTCAAGGGTGACTATCACCGCATCGACCGCGCCGGGATCCTGCCATTACCGCGCCCGGATCTGCCACTGTGGTTTGGCGGTTTCAGTGAGGTTGCGATGCGACGCGCGGCTCGCGTTGGCGACGGATTCATCTTTGGTTCGAGTCCCGAGCGCATGCGCGACATGTTCGTGCGGATGCACGAGCTGGTTGCCGCCGAGGGCCGCGATGCCGCCGGGTTTGGAAGCGAAGCATCGGTCGACTTCAGTGCTGGAGAGGATTCCTGGCTCAAGAATATCGAGCTCTGGCGCGAGCTCGGAGCAACCCATCTCTCGTTGCGTGCCATGGATACGGCGGCCGAGTTCGTCGGCGAGAAACATGTGGGCTACACCGGCCCACAAAGCTATATCGATGCGCTGGAAGTCTTCATGAAGGCCGTATCGTAGTTAGGCCGGCGGCCAGCAGGATTTCTCCAAGAGTTGGTTCCTCGCAACGAATCCGCTCGTGACGCCGTGGAGATGATTTTGTCGTCATCTTCGCTACTGGGTAGATCTCACTGGTGTCGCGGTGGGCCCAAAACCAGCCGGTTATCGTGTAACTGGGCGAGCGCACCTGCCGGAGCGTGAGAATCAGGTCTATGCGGTGGCTCGGCACAGGGCGTCAGACAAGCGTACCAGCATCTCTCGGGCGCCTCGGTTTTGAGCAGCGGGATCCTCGCGTAGCACCTGTAGAGGCGTCGCACGGCGACGCAGTGCTGCGATGGCTGTATCTTGGCGGCTTCGTAGTCGCTCGAGCCGTACGTGAATCTCGCGAAGCGCCTCGGACGTACCGCCGGGTGCGGAGATAGAGAGCGTCGGGAGGCGGCCACCGGCCGGCACGACGCGATTGACGATACGCGCCGCCACATGGATCCCGTGTAGAGCGAGCGAATTCTCGATGTTGCGGGCCTCGTCGACGCGCGCGTTTCCCGCGGTGGTCACGTGCACGAAGCGAGACTGCGGCCCGCGAAGCAGCTCGCCCACCAGGTCTGCGCGTTTGGCGAGGCCGCCGAGTATGTCCTCGAATGCGCTTGCGAACTCCGCTACGCGGTCGGTGAGTTCTACGCCGGCGACTCTCGATACGGCGACGATGATCGCTCGAATCGCACCTGCGGCAAGTTTCGATCCTGCGCGCAGCGCCGCGATTGCAGGATCGGCCAAAATCTTTGCTGCACCGGTGTCGACGAGTGACCGGAGGCGCGCTGGTGCGCTCAGCAGTTCGTCGGCGTGGGCGGCGGGGGGCGTGTCGATGATCAGAAGGTCGTATGTGTCGTTGAGATCCAGCTCGTAGACGCGTTGGAACGCCATATAGGCATCGGCACCGCCTAGCTGCCCTGCGATGGTGCGGTAGATTGGGTTGTCGAGAATCGTGCGCGCGCTCGCTTCCGTGGGCGCGAGGCTGCGAACCAAGCGATCGAACGTGGCCTGTGTATCCAGGCGTAACGCGTCGAGCGAGCCGCCCGACTCGGCACCGATCGAGGAAGGTTCGATCGGTGCGGGTGTGTCCGAGAGGGCATCGAGCCCGAGAGCGTCGGCCAAACGTGGAGCCGGGTCGATGGTGAGTACGCACACGCGTTTGCCGGCACGCGCTGCTGCGACGGCCGCGGAAGCCGCGCAGGTGGTCTTACCGACCCCCCCGTCGCCCACGAAGATCACCAGGCGCGAATCGCCCAGCCACTCGGGAAGGGTGCCTAAGTCCATGCGTCCAACAGCCTTGCGGCGTCTTGGGTGGTCACAATGCCGTCGGCAAAATCGTGCTCGAACCACAGCGGTGTGCTGTTGGTTCGCCGCGCGAAGGTCTTGGCCCAGCTGCGCTGCTCTCGTGAAGTTGCTTCGTACCAGCGCGCCTCAGCGCCGCCGTTCGCCCGCACAAATTCCGCCTGCGGCGTGTTTAGGAGAGTGGGGTAGATAGCATTGACGGCCGGAGGTAGGCGGGTGATATCGAGGCGCGCTAGGACGGTCCACAACTCGGCGGCTTCGATGACCGGCAGTTCTTCCGGCGACGCGACAATGAGGGTTCGAAAGCGGTGGCGGTCGGTAGTCAGGCTGCGGCAGCGTCTGATGAGATCGGCCGCTGGACCACGGCCGAGGAGATCGGCCGTGGTTACCGGGGCCGCGAGCATTGCCTGGGCGTGGCCTGCGGCATATCCGTCGACCACCACGAGATTGCAGGGATCTTCGTCGGTGCGGCCTGCCGCGAGATCGGCGATGTAGCTGAGCATGACGAGGTCGGCGAGTCCGGGTGCTGCGGCAGCGACGGCGTTGAACGTCCGGCTGGCCAGAACGCGTTCGCTCAGAACCCGTAGCAGCAAGGCCCTTTCGAGCAGGTGCCCCAGTGCTCGCTGGCCGTCCAGCATGATCGTCTGGTAATCCTCGCTCCTTGCGACTTCGGTGCGCGACTCGCCCAGCGTGACCAAGACGGCGCGCTGTCCCCGAGCGGCGGCGGCACGCGCGACGGCATGGGAGAGCGTACTCTTACCGACCCCGCCCTTGCCGGTGACGTAGATGACGCGTTCGCTGTTGTCGGTATCGGCCACGGGTTAACGATCCGCTGCGTCCTACACTGCTCGGAGCCGGATTGCCATATGGCGATCGCTGCAAACGCGCCCCGCATCTTCGCGGTCGGTTCTTCCCGGTAGGCGCGGCATTATGTATGCTCAGGCCATGGCTCGTTACATTCTGTCCATAGACCAAGGCACGACCGGCTCAACGGTCATGGTGTTCGATTATCGCGGTCGCGTACGCGGACGTGCCTATTCCGAATTCACTCAGCACTACCCCAAGCCGGCTTGGGTGGAGCACGATGCCGAAGAGATATGGGAGGTTACGCACCGGCTCATCGGGCGGGCCTGTTCCTCGGCGAAGATAAAGCCCAAGCAACTGGCTGCGATCGGGATCACGAACCAACGTGAGACCGTAGTCGTCTGGGATCGGCGCACGGGCAAGCCCATTCACAGGGCCATCGTTTGGCAGGACCGTCGTACGTCCGAGCGCTGCGCACGCATGACCGCTGACGGCATGGCCACCGAGGTCCGTCGCAAGACCGGCTTGGTCATCGACCCCTATTTTTCGGGGACCAAAGTGGCCTGGATCCTTCAGAACGTGAAAGGCGCGCGCGGTCGGGCACGCCGCGGAGAGCTTGCATTCGGTACGATCGATTCGTGGCTCATCTGGAAACTTACGGCCGGCGAATCGCACGTCACCGACTACACCAATGCCTCTCGTACCATGCTCTACAACATTCGTAGGCGTCGGTGGGATGAGAGTCTCTGTGAGCAGATAGGCGTCGACCAATCGATGTTGGCTGAGGTTTTGCCTTCGGCCGGCATTTTCGGCGAGACCGCGTCGGGCGTGGTGGGCCCCGGCCGCATTCCGATCGCAGGCGTCGCGGGCGACCAGCAAGCGGCGTTGTTCGGCCAAGCCTGCTTCAAGCCGGGGATGGCCAAGAACACCTACGGCACGGGCTGTTTCATCCTCACCTACACAGGCGACAAGATCGTAATGTCGAAGAACCGGCTTTTGACGACCATGGCCTGCGCCGTGGACGGCAAGCCCGCGTACGCGCTCGAAGGTTCAGTTTTTATCGCAGGTGCTGCGGTGCAGTGGCTGCGCGACGGCCTCGGCTTGGTGAAGAAGGCCTCGGATAGCGAACGCGCGGCGAAACGGGTGGATTCGACTCTCGGCACGTATCTCGTGCCGGCGTTTGCCGGTCTCGGCGCTCCCTATTGGGATCCCGACGCGCGCGGCGCGCTCGTCGGGCTGACGCGAGGCGTGACTGCGAACCACGTCATCCGGGCTACTCTCGAGTCGTTGGCCTATCAGAGCCGAGATATCGTCGAGGCGATGGCCGGTGATGCCGGGCGCAAGATGAGCGTATTGCGCGCCGACGGCGGGGCGGCGACCAACGACTTTCTGATGCAGTTCCAGGCCGACATCCTCGGCGTGGCCGTCGATCGGCCGAAAGTCGTCGAAACGACGGCGGCTGGCGCGGCTTTCCTGGCTGGGGTCGGGGTCGGAATATGGCGCAGCGGAGCCGATGTCGAGGCGGCCAGAAAGTCAGAGAAGGTATTTCGCCCAAAAATGAAGCCCGCCGAACGCCGCCGCCTCTACGAGGGGTGGCAAGAGGCGGTCGCTCGCGTCGCCTCGGGCCGATAGGCGCGGTCGCTCGCGTCGCCTCGGGCCGATAGGCGCGGTCGCTCGCGTCGCGGTATGGGGGGGCGGACGGTTGATACCGGACCGGCGCATTGGTATACCCTGGCGCTTCCAAAGCGGCGGTAAGGACTTATGAAGGAAGGCATTCATCCCGACTATAACGTCATCACGGTGGTCTGCGCGTGTGGACACGAGTTTGAGACCCGTTCGACGGCGGAGAAAGTCCACGTCGAAATCTGTTCGGCCTGCCATCCCTTCTATACGGGCCAGCAGAAGATGGTCGATACTGCCGGTCGCGTTGAGCGATTTCGCAGGAAGTACGCCAAGTTCAACGATCAGGACGAAGCGAAGGGCTGACGCTCGCTGCGGGATCGCGCCCGCCGGTTTTCGAGCGAATCGCGAGGCCGGGTGGGTGATGGAGTTCCCGTCCAATCAATTGGTAGGTCCGGCCGTGCGCCGGTCGAGAAGGGCGGGAGCAAGACTCCAGCCCTTTTTCTGTTTTGGGGTTGCCGCACGGCCCGTCGGTGTTGGTGCGGATTGAGGTCACGAGATCGTGTCTGCGAACTCTACAACTAGCGACATGCTCGAAAAGCTCGAACGGGTCGAAGTCCGGTTCAGTGAGATCGAAGCGCAGCTGGTCGATCCGACGGTGAGTGGCGACCGCAACAAGTTCGCCGACCTCATGCGCGAGCATTCCGAGCTGTCCGAGATCGTTGAGGTCTACCGCAAACGTAAAGCTGCGAGTTCGGATCTCGATGAAGCGTTTAAGCTCAAAGCGGATAACGACTCCGATATTCGTGAGATGGCGCTTGCGGAGATCGAAGAGTTGACGCCGCAGCTCAGCGAGATGGACGAATCGCTGCGCCAACTGCTCATCCCGAAGGACCCACTCGACACGCGCAACGTGATACTCGAGATTCGCGCGGGAACCGGAGGTGCGGAAGCCGCATTGTTCGCCGGCGATCTTCTGAAGATGTACACGCGTTATGCCGAAGAGCGTGGGTGGAAACTCGAATCCATGTCGCTGAGTTCGCAAGCGATGGGTGGCATCAAAGACGTTGCGGTGTTGGTTGCGGGTAAGGACGTGTATGGTCGTCTGAAGCACGAGGGCGGGGTGCACCGCGTCCAGCGCGTGCCCGAAACTGAAGCGCAGGGGCGCATTCACACCTCAGCCGTTACGGTCGCCGTATTGCCGGAAGCCGAAGAAGTCGACGTAACGATCGAAGAAAAGGACCTTCGCGTCGATGTGTATCGCTCGTCGGGGCCGGGTGGGCAGTCGGTCAATACCACCGACTCCGCGGTTCGTCTCACGCACGAACCGACCGGCTTGGTCGTTATCTGCCAAGATGAGAAGTCGCAGCACAAGAACAGAGCCAAGGCGCTTAAAGTTTTGATGTCGCGTCTGTTCGAGCGCGAAGAGGCCAAGCGGCACGCCGAGATGGCGGCCGATCGCAAAGCGATGGTTGGCACCGGTGATCGTTCGGAACGCATCCGCACCTACAATTTTCCCCAGGGGCGCGTCACTGACCACCGCATCGGACTGACACTCTACTCGCTCGATGCGTTCATGGGGGGGGACATGAATGAAATACTCGACGCGTTGAGCGCGCACTTTCAGGCAGTGGCGTTGCAGACGGAGCACGATTCGTGACTGCTGCACCACCATCACGACTGATCGACTATCTCACGCTGGCGCACGAGTATTTGGAATCCAAGGAGATCGAAGGCGCTCGACTGGACGCCGAGTTGCTGCTCGCCGAGGTTGTCGGGTTGAGCCGTGTCGAGCTCTATACGAACCACGATCGGCCACTCGCGCAGTCCGAGGTCAAGGGCTTCCGTGAACTGTTGCGGCGCCGTGTGTCGCGCGAACCCGTTGCTTACATTCTCGGGCGGCGTGAGTTCTGGTCTCTCGACCTCGAAGTTGACCGCCGCGTTCTGATACCGCGTCCGGAAACCGAGCTGCTCGTCGAGACCGCGTTGCGCGCGCTTGACGGCAACCTCGATGACTCGGCGCCCACCCCATTCGAAGAAGTGCGCGCTAGGGTCGCGGTGACCGACGCGCGCGTTCTCGACATCGGGACCGGCTCCGGCGCGATCGCGGTCGCTCTCGCAGTTGAGGGCGGCAATCTTCGACTTGTTGCCACCGATCAATCACATTCGTCGCTCGAACTGGCGCCGTCGAACGCAGAGCGCCACGGCGTAGCCGACCGTATTGAATTCCGTCACGGCGATCTCTTCGGAGCACTCTCGAGCGACGACAAGTTCGATCTGATCGTTAGCAACCCTCCCTATTTGAAGGCATCGGAAGCCGAGATGCTTACGCCCGAGGTCAGGTCTTGGGAGCCGACGACGGCGTTGATTTCCGGCGACGACGGCATGGCGACAACACGTCGTTTGATCGATGGTGCCCCGGATCACCTGGACGGTGACGGATGGTTGCTCGTCGAGGTGGGTACCCAAGCTGACGACGTGCGTACGTATTTCGAATCCAACGGCTGGCGAAACGTGACCACACTCAAGGATCTCGCGTCGCGCGATCGCGTCGTTGCGGCGCGCCCGCCTCTAGACGGATCCGCCCACGGGCCCAATGGATAAGATCGTCATAGAAGGCGGCCGTGCGCTAAACGGACGCGTACCCGCAAGCGGGGCCAAGAACGCGGCACTGCCTCTACTCTTCGCGTGCTTGCTCACCGACAAGCCCTGTCGACTCCGCGGCGTGCCTAACGTTGCTGACATTCGAACCACGCGGGAGTTGTTACAAACACTCGGTGCGACCGTAGAAGAGGCCGGGCCACACGAGCTGATTATCGACTGTGCGGGGGTCGAGGAGGCCGAAGCGCCCTACGATCTCGTTCGCAAGATGCGGGCGTCGTTCTTGGCCTTAGGACCGCTTGTCGCGCGTTTTGGGCGCGGGCGCGTGTCGAAGCCCGGCGGCTGTGCGATAGGAACGCGTCCGATCGATATGCACTTGGCGGGATTGCGTTGCCTCGGGGCGAAGATTGAAGAGACGCATGGTTACGTAGAAGCCGTCGCGAAACGTTTGCAGGGCGGGCACTTCATCGCTGAGATGCCGTCGGTGGGTGCCACTGAGAATGTGATGCTCGCCGCCGTGTTGGCCGAGGGGCACACCCGCATCGAGAATGCCGCGCGCGAGCCCGAGGTGGTCGACTTGGCGTCGGCGCTCGGCAAAATGGGTGCGAAGATTGAGGGCGCTGGTTCGTCCATAATAGAGATCGAAGGCGTGGATGCGCTCGGCGGGTACGATCACCAAGTGATTCCCGACCGTATCGAGGCCGGCACCTATCTGATCGGAGCAGCGATGACCGGCGGCGAAGTTCGCGTGGATGGTGCCCGAGCTGACGATCTGGCGATGCTCGTGGAGTGTCTGGAAGCCGCCGGTGCGGTGGTTACATGGGATGACGGCGGCGTGACGGTGCGCGCGCAGGATCGACCGCGAGCGGTCGATATTGTAACCGCGCCGCATCCTGGGTTTCCCACAGATCTTCAGGCGCAGTGGATGGCGCTGATGGCGCTGTCCGATGGTCGCGCGTGTATTGAAGAGCGGATTTTTGAGAACCGCTTCATGCATGTTCCAGAGCTCGCCCGCATGGGAGCAAAAATAGCATCGTCGGGCGGCGAAGCGGTCGTTACGGGATGTGAATCGCTGTCGGGTGCGCCGGTCATGGCAACAGATCTGCGCGCGAGCGTCTCGCTGGTGCTCGCCGGTCTAGCCGCGAGCGGCACAACGGAGGTTCTGCGCGTCTACCACCTCGACCGCGGCTACGAACGCATCGAGGAAAAACTGGGGGCCCTAGGCGCGCGCATTAGGCGTGTGCCGGTATGATGGACGCGCGTTATTTGCGCGCTCAGCTTTCTGAGACGGATTGAGAGAATCATGCTCGAAGTATTGAAAGACGGGACGAAGGCTGCGAACGCTCGCATCGGTAAGCTGCTCGCGCGCGGGGGCGGCGATCCCAAGATCGATGCCCAGGTGACCGAGATCATTCGTACCGTTCGGCGCGGCGGTGATCGTGCGCTTATCAAGTACACCAAGCGTTTCGACGGAATCACGTTGCGAAAACGCGATATCGTCGTGACTGAGAAAGAAATTGATCGTGCGGCGGCTCAAGTTCGGCCTGCAGTTCGACGAGCCCTTCAGACGGCGCAGTCGCGGATCGCAAAATTCCATCGCCTGCAGCGCGAGAAAGGATTCGAACTGAAAGAGAAGGGCTTGCGTACGGGTATTCGCGTGACGCCGCTGGAGCGCGTCGGCGTATACGTCCCCGGCGGGCGAGCGGCGTATCCGTCGTCGGTGTTGATGAACATCGTCCCGGCCAAGGTAGCCGGTGTAGAAGATATCACCGTGGTGACGCCGCCCGCAGCCGAGGGCATCGTTGCTGAGGTGCTGCTTGCCGCGCGCCTAGCGGGAGCTACTCGCGTGTTGCAGATCGGTGGTGCGCAGGCGATTGCCGCGCTGGCGTACGGTACTGAATCTATTGATCGCGTCGACAAGATCGTTGGCCCGGGCAACATCTACGTGGCGACCGCCAAGCGTCAAGTCTTCGGTGCCGTCGATATCGACATGATCGCCGGTCCCACGGAAGTGTTGATCATCGCCGACACATCGGCGGATCCTGAATTCGTGGCTGCCGACATGCTGGCTCAGGCAGAACACGATCCGCTCTCGGCCGCGGTTTGTCTGGCCACCAGCTCTCGTTTGGCCACGCGCGTAGTGGCGGCTGTTGAACGTCAGCTGGCCGAGCTACCGCGTCGTTCGATCGCCAGTCGGTCGCTCAAGCGGTACGGTACCGTCGTGCACGTGTCGGGTCTGAGGCGGGCGACGGAAATTGCGAACCAAATCGCGCCCGAGCACATCGAGCTGTTCGTAAAGAAGCCGCACAAGCTTCTCGACGACATTCGTCACGCAGGTGCGGTGTTTTTGGGCCAGTACGCAACCGAATCGCTGGGCGACTACGTGGCCGGCCCCAACCATGTTTTGCCCACTGGCGGCTCAGCACGCTTTGCCTCGCCGCTTGGGGTTTATGATTTCGTGAAGCGGACGAGTATCATCGAGGCGGGGCGCGACGGTCTCGCCAAGCTGGCCGGCACGATAGATCGGCTCGCTATGAGCGAAGGACTAGAAGGACACGCGTTGGCCGTGCGCCGACGGCTGGGCGGTGGAGGAATCTGAGTGGCTGCTGCGAAGAAAAAGATTGCCAAAAAGAAGGTTACCAAGAAGAAGGCTGCGACCAAGAGCGGCACGACGCGTGCCCGCACGCGCAGCGCCGCGTTGAAGCGCGATACGTCGGAGACCAGGATTCAGGTTAAGCTGAATCTCGACGGCACAGGGCAAGCTTCGATCGATACGGGCGTACCGTTTCTCGATCACATGCTGGATGCGCTTTCTCGACACTCGCTGATCGATCTCACCGTAAAGGCCGCCGGTGACACCTATATCGACGACCACCACACCGTGGAAGATGTGGGCATTGCGATCGGCCAGGCCATTGATGACGCAGTCGGTAACAAGAAAGGGCTCGCACGTTTCGGCCACGCCGAAGTCCCTCTCGATGAAGCACTGGTGGCCGTCACCGTGGATCTGAGCGGTCGCCCGTATTTCGTCTACAACGTGAAGATTGGGCAGCACCGTGTTGGCAAGTTCGACGTTGAACTCATCAACGACTTCATGCAGGCGCTGATGAACGCGGGTCATATGAATCTGCACATCAATCAGCGCTACGGACGCAATGCCCACCACATCATCGAAGCGATGTTCAAGGCATTGGCGAGAGCACTCAAGACAGCCGTAGCGCTCGACCCACGCGTGGTGGGAGTACCGTCGACGAAAGGAAGCCTGCGCGGCTGACACCACCCATGATCGCGATCGTCGACTACGGAATGGGCAACCTGCGCAGCGTTGCAAAAGCGCTCGAAAGAGTCGGCGCACGCGTCGCCGTGACGCACAGTGCTGAGACGATCGGGAACGCTGACGGCGTGGTGTTGCCGGGCGTCGGCGCATTCGGCAAATGCATGGACAATCTGCGAGATGCGGGTCTGGAAGAGTGCGTGCGAGAAGTTGCCAACTCGAATACGCCGTTCCTGGGAATCTGCGTCGGAATGCAGATTCTGTTCGACGAAAGCGAGGAGTTTGGCCCGGTCAAAGGTCTCGGGATCTTGCCCGGTAAGGTAAAGCGCTTCGAACAATGTTTGCCGGGTATGAAGATTCCGCACATGGGTTGGAATCAACTCGAAATCACCGCGCGGTCGCGCGCACCGCAGCTGCGCGGCGTACCCGATGGAGCATCGGTCTACTTCGTACACTCCTATTACGTAGAGGCGGACGTCGGTATGCTTGCAGCGTCGACCACCACCTACGGCGGGAGCTTCATCTCGAGCGTTCTATCAGAGAACATTTTCGCGACTCAGTTTCATCCCGAAAAAAGCCAAGCGCTTGGCCTGAAATTGCTCGCCAATTTTGCCTCTATAGCGGGCGAATCGGTGTTCTAGCGTGCTGATCGTTCCTGCAATCGATATTCGCGACGGTAAATGTGTTCGTCTCTACAAGGGCGACTACGCCCAAGAGACGGTGTTTGGTGACGATCCGTCGCAGATGGCGCGCAGATGGATCCGCGAGGGCGCGACGGCGTTGCACTTGGTGGATCTCGACGGTGCGAAATCAGGAAAGAGCGACAACTTTCGAGCGGTAGAGGCGATTCTCGCTGCCGTCTCTGAGGAATCGTCTGTCCCCGTACAGGTCGACCTCGGTGGCGGCATTCGCGACGAGGACGGTGTTTCTCGCTGGCTCAACGCCGGGTTGCACCACGTGATTCTTGGTACGGCTGCCGTACGCGATCCCGACCTCGTGGGCCGCTGTTCGGCCAAACACCCCGGTGCTGTTTGGGTGGGGATCGATGCGCGCGGCGGTAGTGTTGCCGTCTCGGGCTGGACCGAAGATTCCGGTATCGCCGCGAGCGCCTTGGCGCACGACGTCGAACAGCTCGGCGCAGGCGGGATCGTTTACACCGATATCGACCGAGACGGTACCGGTGACGGCGTGAACGTCGATGCGACGCGTAAGCTCGCCGAAGAGATCACCATTCCCGTTTACGCTAGCGGGGGCGTGCGTACGACAGCCGATGTCGAGCGACTCCTACCCGCGTACGCGGCGGGAGTGACGGGCGTGATCGTTGGCCGAGCACTCTATGACGGTGCAGTCACGTTGGAGGCGCTGCTGCGTACGGCGGCTTGAAGCGTTGCTGACCAAGCGCATCATTCCGTGTCTTGACGTAAAGGACGGGCGCGTCGTCAAAGGCATTCAGTTCGTGGGACTGCGCGATGCGGGCGATCCCGTCGAATGCGCTGCACGCTATGATCAAGAGGGCGCCGACGAGCTGACGTTTCTCGACATTACCGCGAGCGTTGAGAAGCGCGGCATCATTCTGGATGTCGTAGCCCAGACGGCCGAGCAAATCTTCATGCCGCTGACAGTTGGCGGCGGCGTGCGCACCGAAGAGGATGTTCGCGAGTTGCTCCGAGCGGGGGCCGACAAAGTCTCGATCAATACCGCTGCTGTGTATGACCCGGACTTCGTTGCAGCGTCGGCACGTCGCTTTGGCAGCCAGTGTACGGTTGTGGCTGTCGATGCACGTCGGCGACATTACGAGGGTACGGCCGGGCATGAAAGACCCGAAACCGAGTTGCCGCCTTGGGCTGGGACCTACCCCGAGCTGCTAGTCAATCCCGAAGACCGTCAGGGGTGGGAAATTTATACACACGGTGGCCGTAAGCCGAGCGGTATCGACGCCGTCAAGTGGTGCCAACGGATGGAGGAACTCGGCTCAGGAGAGATCCTGCTCACGAGCATGGATCGTGACGGCACGAAGGCTGGTTACGATCTCAAACTTACACGCACGATTTCAGAGGCGGTCAACGTTCCGGTGATCGCCTCGGGCGGCGTGGGGAGCCCGGAGCATTTGCTCGACGGACTGACGGCCGGCAAGGCCGACGCCGTGCTCGCGGCATCGATCTTTCACTACGGTCAGTACACAATCGAGGAGTGCAAGTACTTTCTGAGTTCGCGCGGCGTCAAGGTACGCAACTGACGTTTGGAGACTGCGCGTGTGCCGGCATCTGCGAGCATCGCGGGCGATGATCTGGAGTTCTCTATATCCGGACTGAAGATGCGGGCCTCGGTCGTATAGTAGACGAAGCGTCCGTTTTGCCGAACGGCTCCGAATATCCTGCTCATGTCTGTTCCTCCATTCGTTGCTGCCCACGCTGCCTCCGCGGTGCTACTCGAGAGAGAGTGGGTACGGGTGTTTGCCCAAAAGACGTGAAGCCTTCCGTATGTAGCTCATGAAACGCGTCTTCGATCTGTAAGCGTGCCGCTTCCATCGCGTTTCTGGTCGGTTTGCCGTTGATGCGAAACGGTCCCTTTACGCGTACGCGGATTCGATTAAACGGTAGTGGGATGGCCGTCCGGTCCCACGTGTTGAGATGAATCGATCGTTTCGACTGGATGTGAACGCAGTAGATGTCGGCGTTCAAGCGGATCGAGAAGAGAACGAGCCCGGCGTTGATGGCCCCCGCAGGGCCGCTGGAGCCGTCAGGGGCGCTGCCGACGATGCAGCCTTCGGTTGAGGGGCGAGATCGTACCGCTTCGATGATGCGCCCGACTACGGGGGTTTGCCGACTCGCGCGGCTGCTGCTGCCACCGCGCACGACCTGGAAGTTGCAGCGTCCGAGCAGCGCCGCCATCAGATCGCCGGCGTCGCCCACGTTCGTGAACGCGACCGCACGTAGCTCGCGCAGCACGTACGGAATCAGAAAAATCCCTTGATGGAGAGAAGCTGCGACGACGTTGTCGCCCGCGTCTCGTCGCCGCGTCAATACACCGACCGCCTCGTCGGCATCGACCCGGCTCGTTAGATAGACCAACCGCATGTACGCCACATAGATCGCGGGCACGACTGCGGCGAGCACACGGACGCCTGCTTTCTTCAGCCGTCGGGTAAGCGTGATCGGGCTTGCCATGCGGGCACACCATCGATGCTCGCATCAGGGTTGTCAACGTGGGCTAGAGGGGGAGGGTGGAGTAAGGTGCGAAGCGCGGGCGGTAGAAGGGGCCCTACCCGCGCTTCGCGTTCGAGTCTACCGCGCTCAGGGGATGACGAGCGCCGCGAATTCGTTCGACATCAGACCGTTCTCTCGCTGCAACTGCAGCACGATGGTTTCCTCCCCTAGCGGTAAAGACGGCAACGTCCACGCCCACTGTGACAGACCGGCCGATGACACAGTTGTGCCGGTACGTTGGCCGTTTACCAACACCGCGGTCGTGCTGTCGATGTTCGTCCCCCAGAACACCAGGTCAACCGGCCCTGTATCTAAGGAATATGAGAAGTCGGCCAGTTGGATCGGGTACTCCTCGGAGCATGCGTGCGGATACGGTGCTGTGCGTGTAACGCTGATCAAGAATGGCTGCTCATCGCGCGCGATCGACCACGGCCCTGATGGGCCCAACGGTAGAGCGCCGGTGAACGTGACGGCGTCGTCGTCACCGATCGAAGCAAGAAGCGCAGTCAACGAGATAGGGCCGCCCGTGCCGGTGAAGTGCTGCGCGGTTGAATCCCAAACGAGGTCGGCAGGCGCACCACCGGCCGAGCCGTGAGCGAGCAGAGACACCTTGCCCGCGTCCGCCGCGGTGACGATCTCGTCGATTTTCGTTGTCGAGGTGTTCGTCGCCGTCGCGGTAGCCTGTCTGCCGGTAATGGCAGACGGTCCGGTAGCCGCTTCGTGTATGAACGAATCAACGCGGTCGGTGAGAACGAATCCCTGCTCCGTTGTCGGATCATAGTCGAGTTCGGCGTGTCGGAAGAACGTACCGAGGAAGCCCTTGAGTCCCGAACCAGGGGTCGGAACGCCGAACGAGTCGAGTACCGTACCGCCGGTTGCACCGACGTAGTTGCGGTAGCGATCGAGCGCGACGAGGAAGTCGTACATGGCGGAGCGCCCATCGTCTTCGCTCTTCATGCGATCGTGTGCGCCGATGAAGGTGATCGCCTCGATCGGGGTCGGTGGGACGGCGCACACGCCCGCTTCTACGAAGCCATCGAACGTACCGTTGCCGAAGCCCGGCGCTCCGTGACAACCAGAGTTCGTGCACGACTCGGCATCGGTTGCGGCGATGAAGTTATTCTCGGCGTCGCCCAGCGTGAGGCGACTGAAGTTGAAGGTAATCGTATCGCCGGTCGGATCGCCCGCTCGATCACGCAGCCGCGGCCATGCGATCGGGTCGAATTGTCTATTGTCGCACTGGACCGGCGTGTCGGCCAGGGTCTTGTAGGTGGCGCGCTGGACGCTGAGTAGTCCGTCCATTGCGTCGGGTGACAAACGGTCGTCGGTGGCGCGTTCATTGGGTGGCGGCTGACGGAAGCTCTCGATGAACTGCCACGTGAGGTCGGTGTCGCAGTCGCTCGGTGGTGTCGGCTGTCCGAACAGGCCCATGACGCCGTCCTCCATGATTTTCTTGCCGTTGCACTTGTCGCCGGGCCAGTGGTACGGCAGCGTGTTAGCGATCTGCCGCAACGTCATCGTTAATCGCAGCCCATCGGCACAGTTCAGTTCCCAGGTCAGGTGATCGGTGTCGCCGTCGGGGTGACAAGATGCGCACGAGAACGAGAAATTGGTCGAGAACTGATCGCTGTTGAACAACTTCTGGCCGAGCCGCTCTTCCTCGGGCATCGAGTTTTCGCCGATAGAAGCTTCGGCCAGCAACTCGTCGTGTTTTGTGTTCCAGAGCTGCACTGAAAAACTCGATGCGTTGAAGACGAAAGCGTGGTGTCGTTTGCCGAAGATGATGCCACGAGGCGTGACGCCGACATCGAAGCGTTTCAGGACGACGCCGTCGTCATCGACCATGACCACACGATTCGAGGCGGCCGCAGTTACCAGCCACTGGTCACGCTTGTGGTAGGTGATCGCATAGGGAGTGGCCGCACGCGACTCGGCGTCGGGCTCGGTGTCGCCCGGATCCAAATCGAGTTCGGTAATCCCGTCAAGCGTGAGTGTTTCTTCTTTTTTGTCGAACGCGAATCGTGTCAGGCGATTGAGAAAAGGACGCGCTTCAAAGTCGAACCCGAGTTCATTGCGTGCGTGGGTATTCGCCAAAAACAATTGCTTACCGTTGCGTGACCACGCCAGATCGTAGTTGAGCGTGCCGGCGTCCTCGGCGAGTGCGTTGGTCGAGAAGACCATTTGATTGTCTTCGACTCTGATGATTGCGACATCGTGGTCCGGCATGCGCGGGTTGATGTCGATCGGTTTTAGTTTCTTGTTCGAGAACAGCGAGAGGATACGCCCGCCTACGTAGCAGTTGAACGCGTCTCGGAAGTCAGGGTCGCCGGGAGCCATGAAACCACCGCTCGTGGGGTCGAAGAGGTACGGCTTTGCCGTGGCAAGCGGTCCGCAGTTCTCATCGATGCTTTGGCCGGGATCACCGATCCCCGTGACCTCGGGATCGAAGAAGTCGAAGGTGGGCTCCGTGCGGTTGAGCGCGGCGAAGCCAGCGACCGCCAGGAACTTCCTATTGCGTGTTAGCGCCAACGCGCGCGGGTCCGGCGTGGGGACATCGATCATCGAGCTGACCTGCATCGTGATCAGATCCAGGACCGCGATCTGGTTCGTCCCCGAGCTTGCAACGTAAGCGATTTCATCGCTCGGCGAGACGATTCCCATCGGTTCGATCAACAGCGCCTCGCCGTTAGGGCCGCGCGAATCGATGCTCGCGACGATTCGAAGCGTCTTCGAATCGATGACGCTCACGTTGTCCGACGTCCAGTTGGAAACCAGGATGTACTTGCCTTTGCGTGTCTGCGCGATCGACGATGGACCGAGGCCCGCTTTGAAGCTGGTGATCGGCGTCAGTTCTTTGCGGTCGAGTACCGTGACCTCGTCGCCCATCGGGTTGAGCACGAGAATGTCTTTGTTGTAGGGCGAGCCGTGCGCGCGTAGCCGAAGGATCGGACTTACCTGGGGTGCGCCGAAGTTGACGAAGCCGGCGTTGCCGGTGGTCGTTGGCGGCGTTCCGAGCGCTGGGTACGCGTCCGAACAATCGAGCGTCTCAGTGCTGAACGTCAGGTCGCAGATATTGCTGGGAGGCTCGCAAGGCTCGCACAGGCCCTGGCCGCAGACCGGCTCGGCGAGTTTTTCGGGGTTCTCGGCGGAGCGATCCGCCCGCATCATCATATGCGAGCCGAATGATGCTGCGCTCGGGGGGTAAACTAGGACTGCGATCAGGAGAAATGGTGTGGCGAACGAAACGAGCAAAAACAGGCGCGGAAGCGGCATGAAACCTCCCCCCACAAAGGCACGGCGCGACCTGTGGTGATGTCGGATAGTTAGTTTTCGATAACCTGAGGCGACTCTAGCGAAGCCGTTTTAGGTTAATCAAGGACATTTATTGAAAATTAGTGGCTAGTCCTGTGCCTCGAGCCAACGTTCCGCGTCGATGGCCGCCGCGCAGCCGCTGCCGGCAGCCGTGACGGCCTGTCGGTAGACGGTGTCTTGAACGTCGCCACAGGCGAAAACGCCTGCAATGTTGGTGTAGGTGCAGTCGGGCTTCGTGATTAGATAGCCCTTTTCATCCATTTCGAGCTGGCCCGTAAACAAACTCGTATTGGGAATGTGCCCGATGGCCATGAATACGCCGTCGCAGGCGATCTCGGTATTCTCGCCGCCGTTGGTGCTCTCGAGCGTGACGCCGGTGACGCCGGCTCCGCTCGGGTCTCCATGAATCTCGCCGATGGTGGCATTGAGCAAGAAGTCGATTTTGTCGTTATTCACGGCGCGGTCGTACATGATCTTGGACGCGCGGAACTCTTCTCGCCGGTGAATGACCGTCACGCTCGATGCGAACTTTGTAAGAAAGGTCGCTTCTTCCATCGCCGAGTCACCGCCACCGACGACGAGTACTTTCTTGTCCTTGAAGAAGAAGCCGTCGCAGGTTGCGCAAGCCGATACACCGTAGCCCATGAGCGTGGTCTCGCTTTCCAGGCCGAGCAGTCGGGCGCTGGCACCGGTCGATATGATGAGTGCGTCGCAGGTGAACTCGTGGCTGGCGGTCTTGAGCGAGAAAGGAGGACCCGATAGGTCGACCGATTCGACGTCGCCCACCGCGAACTTCGTGCCGAAACGCTCTGCCTGGGCGCGAAAACGAACCATCATATCGGGGCCCATCAGGCCCTCGGGAAAGCCGGGATAGTTCTCGACGTCGGTCGTAATCGTCAGCTGGCCGCCCGGCTGGGTGCCTTCCACCACCAGCGGGTCCAGGTTCGCGCGCGCATTGTACAGTGCGGCGGTAAGGCCCGCTGGGCCGGATCCGAGGATGATGATTCGATGATGTTCGCTGCTCATGATTGCTTTATCCTACGCTGGGCGCCCGGTTTCGCAGCGCCGAAGCGCCGTCTTACGAAGGGCATGGCGGCCATGCAAGTGGGCGGCGGTGACCTCGGGCGTGGTGGCATAGGCGGTGGGCCTTTAGTAGAGCCCCGTAGGAGACTCTAGTGGGACTCTCGTGCGAAGCTCGTGCGATAGCAGAACGGAGGACTTCGAATGGCGGATCTTACTCACCTCGACGAAAAGGGCCGCGCTCGTATGGTCGATGTCGGCGACAAAGCCGTCACCCGCCGCGAAGCGGTTGCACGGGCCGATCTCGTGATGGAGCCCACCACGCTTGCGCGGATTCTCTCCGGTGACATGCCCAAAGGCGATGTGCTGGCGGTAGCCCGTACGGCTGGGATCATGGCAGCGAAGAAGACGTCCGAACTTATTCCGCTTTGCCACCCTCTGCCTCTCGATCGCGTTGAGATCACGCTGGAGGCGGCCGGGGACTCCTGTTTGCGAATTACCGCTGCCATAGCCGTGACCGCGAAAACCGGGGCAGAGATGGAAGCGCTTACTGCTGCCAGCGTCGCCGGACTTACTGTCTACGATATGTGCAAAGCCGTTGATCGTGCGATGACGTTGCGTGAGGTCATGTTGCTCGAGAAGTCCGGTGGTCGCAGTGGTCACTACAAGCGAGATCCTTCCTAAACATGCCACCTTCGTCGTTGCCCGACTGCGTCGGATAGGCGACGGTCGGCGCTATGGGCGAGCGAGTCAGGTTTGCGGCTGAACCCGCAGAAAAACAGATTATCGAGAACGATGGCGGCGCCGAGCGTCCGCGCGAGCGCTTGGCGCGCCGAGGGCCGCATGCACTGTCGGACGCCGAGCTGCTCGCGCTCGTGCTGGGTACAGGGCATCGCAGTGCCGGTAGCACGGAAGTCATGGCCGTAGCACTTCTCGCGCGCTTTCGTGATCTGCGCGGTGTTGTCTGCGCGTCACAAGGTGAGCTTTGCGGGGTTGTGGGCATGGGGCAGGTTCGCGCGGGACGTCTTCGAGCGACCGGTGAGTTGGCCCGGCGTCTTGCGAGCGAACGGCTCGAGCCTGGTGTGTCGATTACGTGTTCCGATGTTGTCTTTGCGCATTTCGCCCCCTTGCTGGCGGATGAAAAGCGCGAGACGTTTCATGCCGTCCTGCTCGACAGCAAGAACCGACTCGTTGACAAGATACGCATCTCAGAGGGCTCACTCGGGGCTTCGCTCGTGCACCCGCGTGAAGCGTTTCGCCCTGCGGTGCGCGAAGCAGCCGCCAGCGTGCTCTTTCTGCACAACCATCCAAGCGGGGACCCTCGGCCGAGCGAAGAAGACCGACGTGTGACGCAGAGGCTACGGCGAGCCGGCGATTTGCTCGGAATACCGGTTCTGGACCACATCGTAGTGGGGCGAAACGATTACTACTCGTTTGCCGACAACGGTTGGCCGGGGGGGCGTGGAACCGATTCGCACCGACCGGACTGAGCCGGACTGACCGATATGGCTGATTGGCTGAGAAAATGAGGCCCGCCGGTCACGCCCGCCGGGCCTCTAGTGCTAGAAGGGTATGTCGTCGCCGCCAGCGGCGGGGGGTGGGCTCAAGTCGTTGCCGCCGCCGAATGAGGCATCGCCATGGCTGCTGCCGGCCTCGGCCCCGGAATCGGCACCGGCCTGCCCACCGACGAATTGGACCCGGTCTGCTACAATCTCGGTCGAGTAGCGGTCGTGCCCCTCTTTGTCCTGCCATTTGCGGGTTTGAATACGGCCTTCGACATAGACCGACCGCCCCTTTGTGAGGTACTGATTGCAAGTCTCGGCCTGCCGGCCCCAAACGACTACACTGTGCCATTCGGTGCGTTCCTGGCGTTCGCCCGATGCGTCGTTCCAGACTTCGTTGGTGGCGATCCGCAGGGTCGCGACGGCCTTGCCGCCCTGGGTGTGGCGAAGCTCGGGGTCACGGCCCAGATTGCCGAGAATGATGGCTTTGTTGACTGATGCCATGGCGCTTTCTCCATTAGATAATCTGCGCGAGGCTAGAACCGCCCTGTGAGTATGTCAATAACATTATGAGCATTGGCCGAGGCAGCGAGAGTCGGTTCTCCCGGCTAGTTCGTGCGCTACGTGTGGGCGTTTTCTTCGCGATTTCACCGATTTATCTGCTGCTCACGATCGCCGCATGTCTCCTCACGAAGGATGTGCGTTACTGGTACCCGCTGGTGAGGACATGGTCTGCTCACTCGTTACGCTGGTTTCGTATCGACGTAGTAAGCATCGACGCGACGAACATCGAACCGGGTAGGGACTATGTGCTTTTGTGTAATCACCGCAGCCACTTCGATATCTTCGCCCTGTTTGTTTCGATGCCGCATACCTACACCCGTTACGTCGCCAAGCGTGAGCTTACGAAAGTGCCTGTGTTCGGCTACGCGCTGAAGGTGAGCGGGCAGATACTGGTTGATCGCAACGACCACGCTCAGGCGATTCGCGAACTGCGCAAACATCTCGGAGAGAGTGGCGTGACGGTCGTGTTTTTTGCCGAAGGGCAGCGTTCGGACGACGCGAAACTCATGCGGTTCAAGAAGGGCGCCGCCGCCTTCGCGATCGATGCGGGGCTGCCGGTTGTCCCTGTGGCGATCTCTGGTTCGGAGGCCGTGCTCGAAAAGCACTCGTTGATGGTGGCGCCGGGGACGATCACGGTGCGCATTGGTCAGCCGATTGAGACGACCGGGTTCGCCGAGGAAGATCGTGACGCCGTTACCCAGCGTGCTCACGACGAAGTTAGTGCGATGCTCAACGAGCTCGAGTCTGCGAGCTATCGAGCGGTGACCGAACGACCGACCGGATATTCTCCCGGAGCAAAAGCACATGTCTGACGTTCCGATTCGTATCGTTCCGCTTGGCGGCCTTGGCGAGTTCGGTATGAATTGTCTGGTTGTCGAGCGTGGCGACGATGCGTTCGTTATCGACTGCGGTGTCATGTTCCCCGAAGAGCACATGGCCGGTGTCGATCGCGTGATTCCCGACGTGAGCTATTTGCGCGACCTCGGCGATCGGCTGAAAGGCTTCGTTTTGACCCATGGTCACGAGGATCACATCGGCGCGCTGCCCTACGTGCTTCGTGACATTAACGTACCGATCTTTGCGACCCATTTTACCGCGGCGTTGATCCGCCGAAAGCTCGAAGAGCATCCGGATCTCGACGACGTTCTCATCGAAGAATACGCGCCACAGGACGCGTGGAAACTGGGTGATTTCGAAATCGAAGGATTGCGTGTGACCCACAGTATTGTTGATGCCTGCGGGCTCGCGATCCGTTCGGGCAAAGACATCGTCGTACATACGGGTGACTTCAAGCTCGATCCGTCACCGATCGACGGGCTTGTAACGGATCTGGATCGATTCCAGGCGCTCGGCGAAGAAGGGATTCGATTGCTCCTGTCGGACTCGACCAATGTGACGGTACCCGGGAAGTCCGGCTCGGAGACCGACGTTCCCGACTACCTGCGGCCGGTGTTCGAGCGAACGACCGGTCGCTTGTTCGTTACGACGTTCGCGTCGCATATCCATCGCATCCAAACGATCATCGATCTATGCGAGGAGTTCGGACGCTGCATAGCGCTGGTTGGGCGCAGTATGGAGAACAACAGTTCTCTCGCGACACATACCGGACATTTGCGCATCCCCGGGCACTTGCTGATCGGCACACGTGAAGCGGCGAAACTCCCGGGGCGCGACGTTTGTTTCATTGTGACGGGTTCGCAGGGGGAGCCAGGGTCGGCGCTGACACGCATCGCGATGCTCGAACGCCCACAGCTCGAACCAGCCCCAGGAGACTCGATCATATTTTCGTCGCGAGTGATCCCGGGAAACGAAAAGGCGATCGGCGCGGTCATCAACCAGTTGTGTCGTACGGGAGCAGAGGTCTATGACGGCACCGGCGGGCCCGTTCATGTGTCGGGGCATGCCTGTCGCGATGAACTCAAACAGATGCTCGATCTGACGCGCCCCGAACTTTTTGTTCCGCTCCACGGTGAGTACCGCAATCTGATGCTCCACAGCAGGCTCGCGGTTGAAACGGGTGTCGATCAGCACAATTGCCACGTACTGACCGACGGTGACGTGCTCGAGGTGGTAGCCGACGGTGGTCGGCGCGGCGCGCCCGTCAGCGTCGGCCGAGTCCTGGTCGATGGCGATACGGTCGGTAACGTCGATGACGCCGTTCTGCGCGATCGGCGTCACATTGCAGAAGACGGAGTGATTGTCGTCATCCTCGGCGTGAGCCTCAAGACTGGTGAGATTACCAGTGGCCCCGACATCGTCGCTCGAGGGTTGGTGCCTGGGCAGGCAGACGCTGAGGACTATGTCGACGTGAAGAAGAGAGTGATCGCCAAGGTGCGCGATCTACCGCCTGCAGCGGTTGCCGATCGGGTGGAGCTACAAGAAGAGGTGCGGCTGGTGGTGCGCCGTTACTTTAGGCGCAATTTTAACAAACGCCCGGTGGTCGTGCCCTATATCATGGAGTTCTAGCGCCGCGCGCCGTTCCCGCCACTGGTTCGCGCCGATTACACACGATGGGCATTCCAATCGCTATCTTTCTGGGGATCCTACAAGGGCTCACGGAATTTCTGCCGGTCTCGAGTTCCGGCCATCTCGTCATTGCGCAACAGCTTTATCCGGGAGCGCTCCCACACGCCCTGGCCTTCGACGTCTGCCTGCATTTCGGAACCTTGATCGCGGTCGTCATCTACTTCCGCGAGGACCTATTCGGCATGGCTCGCGCAGTCTTTAGCGGCCCGCGCGCCACCGAACCGCATCTGCAGCGATGGGTCGGCATGCTGGCGGTTGCGACTATTCCGATCGTCATCATCGGCGGCACCCTGCACTATCAACTCGAGCAGGCTTTTACTTCGTTGACCGCCGTTGGGTTCGCTCTGCTCGTTACCGCTTCCTTGCTGATGCTGGCGCGAGGCCTGTCGGGCGGTTCGCTGGCACCTGAGGGACTGACCGTACGCGACGCGATCGCGATCGGTTGTTTTCAGGCCCTCGCGGTCGTTCCCGGCATCTCGCGCTCGGGTGCGACGATTGTGGGATGTCTGTCGCGAAACCTTGCCCCCGATGCGGCGGCCCGCTTTGCTTTTCTTCTTTCTTTACCTGCGATTACCGGCGCTCTGGTACTCAACATCAGTGCCGTCGGTGAACTGCTTTCCCAGGATCTTACCCCCGTGCTCGCCGGCATGGCCTCCGCCGCAATCACCGGTTTTTTGGCCATTGACGTGATGATGAAGGCCGTAAGACTGGGACGTCTGACTCCATTTGCTGTATACTGTGCGATTCTGGGCGCGGTAACGCTGCTTATGGGGCTGGTGTAGTTTGGCGGGTCGCAAGGCGACAAAGAAGAAGAGGGAGCCCTCTCGAGTTCTCACTGAAGTAGAGGCGATCGTCCTTTTGGCGCTCGGCTCTGTCTTGGCGCTGAGTTTCGTCTCCTATTCCCCAGACGTCGCTGCCGAGAACTACGTCGGCCCGGTCGGCTTTTGGCTGGCGAACAAACTTGTACAGTGCTTCGGCTACGCGGCGTATTTGCTCCCGTTCGTCCTTGTCTGTGGGGCTCTGGTCCTTTTCATAAAGAGTGAACGCTTCGCCAGCCCAATTCGGCTGATCGGTGCTTTGGCGATCCAGCTGGAGGCCGCCGTCGCCCTCGGGCTGTATCGGCCGGAGCAGCCTCCGGAAGCTGCTGGTGGCTGGATGGGCGGTTTCATTGCGGTGCTCATGCGCGAATCGTTCGGGGCGGTCGGCTCGACAGTGATCCTTGCCGCCATGGCCGCCCTTACTTGGTTGATGCTGACTGGTACGCCGCTGGGCGACGTCTTCGGGCGGGCAACGGCAGGCTTACCCGTCGCCTGGGACTTCATTCGTGACCGCCTCGGGGGTTTAATCGCCGAAACGGCGTCGCGTGTCTGGGAGTCAATACGCGAGAGCATTCCTCGCCGTATGTTGGAAAACACGCAAATCGAGTCACCGGCCGCCGAAATCGAAGCGCCGCTCGTCTTCGGCCACGAGCCGAAGTTGGAGCCCCAGGCTGGGGCGGACCTCGACATCTTGCCCGTTCGTGCCGAGACCATCGTTCAGATCACCAAACGCGAGCCACCGGCCAAGGCGTCGAAAAGATCGAAGGGCAATGAGGTCAGCCAAGAGGAGTTCTCGTTCGCGCTGGAGCACGCCAACTTCAAGCTGCCGCCGGTAAAGCTGCTCGGCGATCACGACGACTCCGCGGACTACACCGACGAGAAAGCGCTACTCGCCCAGAGCAAGATCCTCGAGCAAAAGCTCGCGACGTTCGGGGTGTCGGGGCGCTGTGTCGCCGTACGTCCCGGGCCGGTTATTACGACTTTTGAATTCGAGCCGGACGCTGGGATCAAGGTTAGCCGCGTCGTCAATTTGAGCGACGATCTCACCATGGCGATGCGCGCGCACGGCGTACGCATCGTTGCGCCTATTCCTGGGAAGAACGTCGTTGGTATCGAGGTTTCGAACAAGAACCGTGCGCTCGTTGGGTTGCGTGATCTTATCGAGGACGAAGAATTTCTTGGCGCCGACTCAGCGCTACCTTTGGCGCTTGGTCGCGATACGACCGGTATGCCGGCCTACGCCGATCTCGGCCGTATGCCGCATCTGATGATGGCGGGTGCGACCGGGGCGGGTAAGTCGGTTTCGCTGAACACGATCATCCTCTCGTTGCTCTATAGCCGCACGGCGCGCGATTGTCGTTTCATCATGATCGACCCGAAGATGCTCGAGCTTTCGCTTTACGAAGGCATTCCTCATCTTCTCGTTCCTGTCGTCACCGACGTGAAGAAAGCGGCTGCCGCTCTGGCAAACGTGATGCGTGAGATGGACCGGCGCTTCGAGTTGCTGAAAGATTTGCAGGTCCGCAACATCGACGACTACAACGAGGCGGTCGCTGCGCTGGACGAAGAAGAGTACGAAGAGGAAGAAGAAGAGTACGAGGAAGACGAGATCGAAGCGTCTGCCGACGAGGAAGAGGAAGAAGGCGAGGAAGAAGACGAAGAGGATGAGGAATGGGAAGAGGATGACGAAGAAGAGGAAGAAACCGGGCTTGTCCACGAGCACCTTCCTCGCATCGTCGTCATCGTCGATGAGTTAGCCGACCTCATGATGACGGTTGGGCGCGAGATCGAAGTGTCGATCACCCGTCTGGCCCAGAAAGCGCGTGCGGCCGGTATTCACCTCATCTTGGCAACCCAGCGTCCGTCGGTCGACGTCATTACCGGGCTGATCAAAGCCAATTTCCCCTGCCGTATTTCCTTCAAGGTGACGTCGCGGCCCGACTCGCGAACGATTCTCGACTGCATTGGTGCAGACCGCCTCCTGGGAAACGGCGACATGCTCTACCTCGCGCCCGGAACTTCGTTCCTCAACCGCCTCCATGGCGCCTTCGTGAGCGACAAAGAGATTCGCGAAGTGGTCAGCACGCTCAAGAAGCAGGGCAGCCCCGAGTACCACATGGAACTGCTCGAGATGCCGGTCTCCGATGCGTCTGATCTGGATGAAGAAGAATTTTTCGATGAGCTGTACGACAAGGCCGTTGACCTCGTTCTCGAGCACGGGCAGGGTTCGACATCGTGGGTCCAGCGCAAGCTGAACATCGGATACAACCGCGCAGCTCGGATGATGGAGCATATGGAGCGCGAAGGGGTCGTCGGTCCGGCCGACGGCGCACGGCCTCGCAAAGTGCTCGTCGGCAGCACCGCAATGGGTACCTGACCCTACTCGGTGGTTTGATTCTCAGTATATTGGCCGCCTCGGGTGCCACTCAGGTCGCTCGCGCTGAAGCGATCAACGATGTCGATCGCATTTGGAACGCGTATCGGCTTCGTTGGGCGTCGACCGAAACCTACCAGGCCAACTTCCGTCAGCGCATCGAGATCACAGGCATCGGCGGCGACGTCATCAGCGGCGGCAGGTTCTACTTCTCGCGTCCCGATCGCATGCATTGGGACTACACCGAGGGGGAACAGCAGCAGGTGATCGGGGATGGCCGTTGGGTCTGGGTCTATCAGCCGGATCTCGAACAGGTCTACCAGATCGACTACATCGCCGCGTTTGGGTCGGGCGGTCTAGTGGCGCTGCTGGCCGACCGCGAAGGCCTGAGCAAACGATTTAGCCTCGAATTTGCCGGTCGCACCGCTGAGTCGGTCAAACTGCGCTTACTGCCGCGCGAGGGCGCAGGCGAGACGTTGGAGCTGGAGATGTCGAGTAAGACGATGGATCTGCGATCGGTCGTCGTTACCGACCCGGCCGGCTCGGTAACGTTCGTAGAGTTTCTCGACATTCGCCGCAATGGGGAGCTTGAGTCGGATTTGTTCGTTTTCACTCCGCCGGACGGCGTCGATATTATTACGTCTCCCGAAGCCGGGGGCTGATCCACGCAACGTGCGTCCGGTGAGACGCGGAGGAAACCATGCCGTCATTCGACGTAGTATCGAAAGTCAGTTGGCACGAAGTCGACAATGCGCTGAACCAGGCCAACAAAGAGCTGGCGCAGCGATTCGATTTCAAGGGTTCGAACACGAGCATCGAACTCAAAGAAGAGGCCTTTAATGTCGAGTCGGCCGATGACTTTCAAGTGAAGCAGGCGGTCGAGGTTCTTCACGGCAAGCTGGCGAAGCGAAAGGTGCCGCTGGATTCGCTCGAAGCGGGTGATGTGGAACCTGCCGGCGGGGGGAGGTCACGTCAGCAAATCAAAGTGAAATCGGGTATCGAAGAGAAGACGGCGAAGTCCATCGTCAAGTCGATTAAGACCTCGAAGCTCAAGGTACAGGCCGCGATCCAGGGCGATAGCGTACGGGTGACCGGGAAGAAGCGAGATGATTTACAGAACGTCATCGCGATGCTCAAAGACGAGAGCTACGGTCAGCCGCTTCAATTCGAGAACTTCCGCGACTGATGCCTGACCCCTAATGAGCAGGAAGATTTACATGGCGCCGCTTGGCTGCGCGAAGAACCAGATCGATGGGGAGCTGATGTTGGGGAGCGCGCTGGCCGAGGGACATACCCTCGTCGACAACCCGGACGATGCCGATGTGCTGGTAGTCAACACGTGCGCGTTTATCGCAGACGCGCGCGAGGAATCGATCGATACGATTTTGGAGCTCGCGCGCGTGAAAGCCGAGCGCGAAGGCCGCAAACTCGTGGTAACCGGCTGTATGGCCGAGCGTTTCGGTGACGAACTTCGTACCGAAATACCAGAGATCGATTCCATGGTCGGTACCGGCGGGCTCGCAAGCTTTACAAAAGCGCTGGATGCGAACGGTGGCGAGATCTTCAAGGGCGGAAAACACTATTTGCCGTCGGCGATGATGGAACGCGTCGTATCGGAAACCGACGGGTCTGCGTACATTAAGGTTTCCGAAGGTTGCGATCACGAATGCTCGTTCTGCGTGATCCCCGACATTCGTGGTCGTCACGAGAGCCGGCCCATAGAAGACATTGCAGCCGAGGCCGAGCGCTTGGTAGCAGCAGGCGTGGTTGAAGCGAACCTCGTTGCGCAAGACATGAGCGCGTACGGCAAGGACCTGGGTATCCAGGAAGGCCTCGCGCGGCTCCTGCATCGTTTGGGCAGGGTCGAAGGCCTCGAGCGCGTACGCTGCTACTATCTGTATCCGAACACGCTTACGGATGCTGCACTTGACGCGATCAACGACGTCGAGAATGTCGCGTCGTACATCGATCTGCCGCTTCAGCACGCCGACGGTGCGGTGCTTCGAAACATGCGTCGCGCGAAAGACGCCGACCAGCTCCGTCGCATTCTCGATCGAGTTCGTGAGCGCGTTGCCGATCCGGTGATTCGTAGTGCTTTCATCGTCGGGTTCCCCGGAGAGACCGAGGCCGCGTTCGAAAGCCTGTGCGGCTTCGTCGAAGATGTTCGTTTCGACCGTCTGGCGGTGTTCAGCTACTCGCGCGAAGACGGAAGCGCCGCCGCCGTCCTCCCGGACCAGGTCGCGGCGGAAGTCGCCCAGCGGCGTCGCGATATCCTTCTGGATATCCAGGAGTCGATCGCGGCCGAGCGACTTGGCCGTTTCGTCGGTCGGAGAGAGAGAATGCTCGTTTGCGGCCGCGACGACGAGTCCGGTTGGTTCGGCCGCATCGCCGGCCAGGGCCCTGATATCGACGGATTTACCTATTTGGGCTCCGAGGCCGATGGACTCACCGTCGGCACCATGGCCGACGTCGTCATCACCGGCGCCGATGCTTATGATCTTTTCGCAGAAGTTTCGCGGCCTTCGCGATTTCCGCCATCGGTGAACGCACCGCAGTGATCAAACTTTGGTGT
>Ga0315336_1001876_pt1 | contig 36025 bp, 26 predicted proteins | sample ASW5metaG_FD_204512 | JGI IMG/M metagenome (GOLD analysis project Ga0315336, IMG submission 204512) | Ammonia-oxidizing marine archaeal communities from Monterey Bay, California, United States - ASW #5 | ecosystem: Environmental > Aquatic > Marine > Intertidal zone | place: USA: California... | reverse complement strand
CTCAATGTCGCCGGCCTCGGCATCGCCTACGTGCAGCTCATCCGCTCGGAATTCGCCAAGATCAAGGCCATCGAGAAGGCCGGCTATGCGGGTCTGTCCAGGGACGCGTTCCTCACGGTTCGCAACAGCATGGACAAGGCCCTGGTGCTGAGTTCCAGACTGGCCGCCGGCAAGACCCTGCTCGACCCGAGCAAAGATCTGTCCGATCCGGAGAACGCCCTGGTCATGACGACGTTGGAGAAGCTCGCCGAGTCGACTTGGGGCGCCACGCATCTGATTCACTCCCAGTGCATGGACGTCACCGACACCAATGGGCACGTCTCCGAGGCGCTCGTGGGGTGGACCGGCGACCAGGCGAACCTGCGTCAGGACTACGTCTCCGATGTCGGCAACGCGCCGGCCAAGCTGGAGGAGGCAGGCCGAATGTCGGACTACAACGACCAGATCGAGGCCCTTCGCAACGGCGGAGCAGGCGTGTTCGGCGCCGCTGGCAACCTGTCGGAGCACATCGCCTTCTACTACAACCTGCGGACCTCTGACTAAGGCGACCCATGAGGCGCTGACCGCTTGTGGGAGAAGATGTTTCGACCAAGGAGTTGCGCCGCCAGTGTCGTTCTTGCTGTGAGCGCGCTCTTGGCCGGCATCCACGGCCGCTTGGGACACGTAGAGCCCCATGGGACAGAGTCGAGCCCATACCTTGTTGTCATGGGGTCGTGCCTGCCAAGTGAGTTGGTGAGTAGCGGCCGCTAACCGTCATTAATGACAAGGCCCATGGAGAAACCAATGTCCTTTGCGCTCCTTTCAACCCTGCTCGCCTCCTCCGCTTTCGCGGCTCCATTGCTGCCCGAGCTGTACATCACCGAGATTGAGATCATTGACGCCGTTCCGGCCACCTGGCGTATTGCCGTCCCCGTCGCCAATGTGGGGAATGCGCCCGCCAGCCCTGTGTGTGTGGATCTGTGGAGCCCGCCCGGCATTGCCCCTGAGGTGGGGGATGTGTCCGACCATCGGCAGTGCGTGGTCAACCTGGACCCCGGCGAAAAGGCCGTCCTCTACTTCAAGTTGCCCCCAGCAAGCGGCTGGTGGGACGCCATCGTCGACACCGAAGACTGGATCGCCGAGTCGGACGAGACCAACAACGTGGAGTCAAACTGGCTCCAATAGCGAGTTCTTGAGAAGCTGAACGGAGTCGTCGCGCCCGTTCACGAGGGTCCGCCGCATTGGCCTTGCCGATGCCGCGGACCGCTTCGGCCGTCAGGAGACCTCCCAGAGAAGCAGGTCATCCTCCAGGCCCAGGGGGCGGCGCTTGTGGCGGATGGGCAGGATCTTCCTCTCGCCGTCGTCAAAGACGGGTTGCACTCGGATGCCGTTCCTGAACAGCAACAGACTGGCCAGATCGCCGTGATTCACCTGCAGGGCGTACTTGTATTTGCCCTTCGAGGGCCGCCCTGCCGCGACGAGCCACTCGGTCCCGTCTCGGAAGATCCCACGGCCCTCTTCGTGAGTGGCCTCGAATGAGACGGGCTTGAGAGACTTGCCAGTGTGGTCGTGCCAGGAGACGACGTCTCGGGAGCGATCGAAGGTCGACTCGGTCTCGGTGACGGTGTTCGTCTCGAGGTCCAGAGCAGAAGTACTGCGGATCATCCTGCCCTCATCGTTCTTTCCCCGCTTGGCAACGTAGGCCACCTGGCCGCCGATGAGCTGTGCTGCGCCAAACCAGGCGCCCCCATTTTCAGAGTGGGGTGCCGCGATGTCCCCGCGGTGGACCCACGCCCGTTTCCTCACGTCGAACACCTGACAGACCTGTGAGAACGTCTTGTGTCCGTCGTCGCCGTCGTGGGACACCTGGGTCACACAGATCAGCCGGTGGGCACTCGGATCGGGAATGAGGGCGTCGACCCTGAAGTCCCAGTGGTCGGGCAGGTCCTGTCCGAGGGGTATCCGGTCCGTGATCTCGCCGCTGGAGAGGTCTGAAATCGCCAGGTGCCGGTCGAACTGCGCGACAGTACACAAGGTCTCGTTGTCGATGAACGCGACGCCCGACACGAAGGAGTCGTGGGCTTTGAGGGTGTGCACGTACTTGTACTTGTCGGTCTCCCGGATGAACAAGGTGGCCCCCGAGCTCGCCGCGAGAACACTGCCGTCCGGGGAGAAGCGGCAGGGTCCCGGATTCCCTCGGCCCCTCATTCCGAAGGACGTTCGCTTCTTCCCGCTCTGCATGTCGTAGATGTGGAACTTGCCGACGCTCCGGACGAGCACCTCAGAGGGGCCGCGCAAGTGGATGGGTTGGCTGCCGGCAGACGGCGTCTTCTCGATCTTCAGGAGCAGGTTGAGCATGGTCGCGATGATGCCATGGTTCGCGCCCGGTCATGGACGGCACTTTTCCTCCCACGCGTCTCCGATCCGGCACTCGAAGGTCTCGTTTGGGCCGAGATCGTCGATGCCGTTCAGGTCGCCGCCGGGGTTGTCATCTTCGCCGTCTCCCCAGTCGGTGTCGATGCTCACGACATCGGCAAACGCGCCTTCGCCTGCCCGCACCGCACCCCCGATATTGCGGGTCAGTTGGCTGTTTTCGACGGTCAATGTGCCGATGGAGTACGACCCGATCGACACGGCGGCCACCTCCGAGTCGTTGCGGTCCACGACGACGTCGCGGAGCTCCAGGGCAAGGGACCCGGCCGCCCCCGATCCGGTGCTTCCTATCGCCGCAACGTACCCCCGGTTGCCGACAAACTCGGCGCGCTCGATCTGCACCAACAGATCGCCGTCGTTGGAGAGCCAGACCGCGGAGCTGTGTTCCGTTTCGTTATCCGTGAACACCGTGTCGCGGATCGCCACACGCCCGTGGCTCGTGTGTACGGACAGGGCCTCACCCTCCAGGTCGTAGAACCTGGATCCGAAGACATCCAAGATGCCCTCCATCATGAAGCGAATGGAGGTTCCAGAGCCCGTGAAGCTGAGATTGGCCACCTCGACCTCGGCGAGTTTGCCGTCGATGGAGAGGTTGATCAGGGGCCGATGGAGCCCTACGGAGACCAGCGTCGCGGTGCTCTCATCTCCGTTCCACGATGCCAGCCGGAGGGACCGCTCGACCTTTACGGTGCTGGAGAGTTCGTGCCGTCCAGGACACACGTAGACATTTCGCCGCTGTTCGGCGCTGCTGATGGCCCGCTGCAATGTGTCGTATGCGACTCCGTCCACCCACATTCCGTCGCCGCACTCACACCCTTCGTTGGGATGCACGTCTGGATCGAGATCGTCACAATCGTTGGATTCGCGGCTGTATCCAGCCGGAATGGGTTCGCCATTGGAGACGAGTTGCCGGTCTCCATGCCAGCCGAAGCCGTCGCCATCTGCATCCGAGTAGACCAGATAGTCGGCGCCGTCGGGCACGTTGACACTCCAGGGATCCACGGGTCCGAGCGCGGCGCATCCCATCAACATCATCGAGATCAACATGGGAACCTCACAAACTCACGGTTGCGCCGAGCCATGGCGAGAAGGGGTGCACGCCGACGCGGTATCGACTCCACTGGAAGAAACCGCTCTGGACGCCAATGGCGCTCTGCACGCCGATAGACAGGTTGCCGTCGATGGTGACCCGATTGGATACATGCCCTTGCACCAGGGGTAGCGGGCGGCCCGCTCTCATGGCGCCCCCGGCCACGAACAGCGCCATCTCCTCGATTGCGGTAGGGCCAGTCATGTTGCCGAATCCCCCGATCCAGCTCACCGGGATATTGACGGTCGCCAGATCGCCAAACGTACGGGAGAAAGCGACGTTGACAGAGATTTCGGGGTCCCTGGGTGTCCCATCGCCATCGAGGCTGTCGGTGGACAATGGCGAGGTCGTCCCGGCCGAGAGCGACGCGCTCACCCGATTTTGCTCATCCAGGTGGACCACCCAATCGCCGGCCGCCACCATCCGGGCAGCCGCGGTGTAGCCCGTGTCGTCGTCTTCGAGAAAGTCCAGCCGGGTGGCGCCACCCCAGAACACGGCCTCATGAGGACCTCTGCGGCCCGGGCTCACGACCGCGGTGGCGGGAAACGATGCTTGCAGATTTTCGGTGATGCCAACGGTCGCGCCGACTCCGAGACCGAACGCACCCGCACTCACAGAGAGTCCACCAGGCGTCCCGGTCGCAGAGAGAGGCCGGACCATCGAGCTCGTGAACTGCAGCGCTGCTCGCCCGGGCCCGATCATCAGCTGGGTCGACTGGAGACGAAGGCCGCCATGCCCTTTGGCTCCCAGCGTACCCTTCTCGCGCAGCTCGAGCTGGCTCTCGGCAACGCGGGTGTTGTCCCCCGGATCAAGGCTGATTTCCTTGGAGAAGACTCTGCCGAGGACCTGTCGACGAAGCAGGTAATCCCCAGGAGGGAGGGCCAGATTCACGTCTCGCGACCCTCGCTCCAGAGAGAGGACCGATGCGCCGCTGTCCAGGTGCACCACCTCCAGCGGCCCCGCCGTCTGGCTGACCGAGAGCGTGCTCGTCCCCTGGTCGATCCGGGTGAGCACGAGATCCTGTTTGCCGCGGAGGTGCACGTCGAAGCTCGGGGTCTGGGTCTCCTTGGCGTACCGGACCGCGTCCCGGACGGTTCCGCGCTTTGCGTAGTCGAAGACCTCGCTCAGGCTGATCTGGCCATTCTCGTCGCCGTCCGCAGCACCGCGCAGCCCAGCTACGAGGTGGTGGGTGAAGAACGAGCCCCCGACAGCCGACCCCTCGTGGGCAGACTCGGACCCGGAGCTGGAAGCGATCAAAACGGTACCCTCGCTCTCCAGGGTTGTCGGAAGGGTGACCTCGAACGGCTCGTCGTCGGGAACGAGGCCCTTGGCGCCGGTCCAGCCTCCACCCCTGCAGGCATCGACGATTCCCACGCGCACGCTGGCCCGCTCGTCGGCGTCCATGATTTCCTTCAGATCTTCGAGAGGGAGGGTTCTTCCTCCGGGGTAGAGCGCGCTGTCGTCGGCGTGACCGGAATAGTAGAACAGCACCATTCCGCCGGGGCCCCCTCGCTCGGCAGCCTGCAGTGCCTCATCGAGAGCCTCCAGGACGAGGTCGGGACGCGGATCGAGCAGCAGCGCGACCTCGGAGAACGCCCCCAGATCTTCGAGGGCCCCCGATACGCCCGCCGCGTCACTGTGGGCGTAGCGAAGTGCGGGTCGACCCGCGGCCGCCTCGTTGGAGCCCACCACGACGGCGTGGCGCTGGTTCTCCGCGGCAAACGCCAGGGAAATCCAAATGAGTCCAGTCAAGGTTGCACCTCTTTGGTCAGGATCAGGGTCTCGCGCCAGGCGTCGCTGTCTAGCGGGCCCGGCGGAATGGGGTCGTCGTCGAGCACCACCAGCAGCGTCTCGCTGCGTCCCTCCGCGTCGACCCGCCAGCTTGCCGGAAGCAGGATCTCGCCGCGGCCGTCCAAGGCGTCCGCGTAGAGGACCCGCCCCTGACTGCGAACCGACACATGGCTGTATCCACCAGGAACAATGCCCAACCTCAGGGAGTCTCCGACCTTCACGGTACCGCCGTCCCAGGTGGAGACGTCACCGTCGTGCAGGACGTAAACCGACACCACCGGATCGCCCTTTTGTTCGACATAGGGCTCCGGCGCGAACTGCACGAACGCCAGCGCGCCAGCCGCGAGTAGCGCGACCATCGGCATCCAGCTCCGCGATCTGGCCGGGACCTCTTCATCGAGCCACGCCGGGACCTCTACGGGATCCCGCACCGACTGCAGATGCAACCGGCAGGCCTCACAGTTCTCCAAGTGCGCGGCGACCGCGGGCGAAGTCTCTCCGAGGGCATGTCGGTCCAGGGCCAAGTAGGAAGGGTGGCTCACGAACGCCTCCCGTGCGACGCGTCGAACCGCGCAAGGAGGCGGCGAACGCTGCGCTCGGATTGCTGCATGACCTCGGCGACCTCGACCTGGGTGAGCCCGTCGACCCGATTCAAGAGGACCGCCATCAGCTCATCGTCGGGCGTGTCCCGGGCGATGCGATCCAGATCCAGTGCGGCGTGGTGTCGACGGATCGGGTCCATTCCAGAGCCGGGCTCTTGCGTCAGAGGCACCGTCTTCCGCCTGCGAATGAGATCGATCGCCAGCCGGCTGCTCGTTTTGTAGAGCCAGGCGCTGATCGGTTTGGCGCCGGCATTGTGCAGCTCGGTCGCTCTCCAGAAGCGAAGAAACGTCTCCTGGGCCACGTCCTCGGCCGCGGCTTCGTCGCGGAGCATGCGCCGGCACTTCGCACGGATCATGGGGTAGTACCTCTTGTAGGCGACGTGGATCGCGCTGGGTGCCAACGCTTCCTCCAGCCTTCACAGAGTAGAACGGATGGGCTCTGAGGATCCGGCCAGAATGGGTCGAAACGGCGATAGACTAGCGCGATGTCTCTTGCGCTCGCACTGTGGGTCACCGTTGCCGCCGCTACGCCTATCGCCTTCGAGGACGTGTCGGAGGCGATGGATATGGAGATCCGCAGCTGGGAGTTCGGCGGCGACGGAATCCAGGGCCTGGCGTGGTTCGACTTCGATGGAGATCTCGACCTCGATCTGTTCGTCGGGAACGGCCCGACCCAGCCGTGCGCCCTGTTCCGCAACGACAATGGGCAGTTCATCGACATCGCCGCCGAGGCCGGTGTGGCGGTGACCACGGGCGTCTCGGGGGTGTTGGCCGCCGACCTGGACAACGACGGTGACGCGGACCTGATCCTGTCGGGCGACGGCGGTGTTCTCCAAGACGCGCGTGCGCCGATGCGTACCTTCGAGAACAACGGCGACGGCACCTTCGCTGACCGGACCGAGACCGCTGGAATCGTTGGCAGGACCAACAATCTCGGAGCCACGGCCGGCGACTTCGACGGCGATGGCTTGCTCGACCTGTTCGTGAGCGCTCCGGGGTCGCTGTTCACGCTCATCAACGATCGAAGCACCTTGTACAGCAATAATGGCGACTTCACGTTCACCGATGTCAGCGCGGGAAGCGGTGTCGATACCGATTGGGGCTCCTGTGTGGCCACCTTCACCCACCTCGATGGGGACAACGCCATCGATCTCTTGGTCGGCAACTGCAACAGAGCCGATGGATCCGCCGCGCCATTCGAGACTTTTCTGAATCGGGGAGACGGCACCTTCATCGACGAATCGGAGAGGCTGGGGATCACGGCCCAGGGCTACTGGATGGGCTTTGCCTTCGCCGATTTCGACGGCGACCAGACGATGGACTTCTTCTCCACCAACGTCGACGTGCACGTGCTCTATCGCCGGGTCACGCCCGACCTGTGGGCGGACTACTCGGCGGCCACTGGAGTCCGGAACGGGAAGTTCGCCTGGGGAACGGTGTCTCCGGACTTCGACAACGACGGCTGGCCGGACCTCTATTACGTGGGTGCACTGCCGATGATCGACCGGCAGATCGGCGACAAGGCGTCAGCTGGCGAGGTCTATCGGAACCGAGGAGACGGAAGTTTCGAGGCGCCGACACTCCCGGTGGATTTCTCTTGCAGGTTCGCCTCTGGAGTCGCGCAGGCGGACTACGACGGCGATGGCTTTCCCGACCTCGCCATCACCTCAAGTGAACTGGTGAACGTCGCCGGCCTTGGATGCGGCACCCAGATCGAGGGGGGAGTGACGCTGCTCCGCAACGTCGGGAACGACAGCCACTGGCTGACGGTTCGGCTCCAACCGACGACCGGGAACCGCGACGCCGTCGGCGCTCTGATCTACGCGACGACGGAATCCGGTACGCAGATGCGCGCCATCCATCGAGGCTCCAGCTTTGCGAGTACCAACACGCCGTGGCCCACCTTCGGTCTCGCGGATTCCGATCGGGCCGACATCTGCGTGCGCTGGTCGGCTGGCGACTCCGAGTGTTTCGGGACGATCGAGGCGAATGTGCAGATCGAGTTGGAAGAGGGGCAAGGCGTCGCGGAAATCGAGGTCGATCGGCCCGGGCCAGGTCCGGACCGCGCGGAACGCTCATCCCGAAGCGGTGGATGCGCCCATCTCCCCCTCGGCGGTGGCTGGTGGGTCCTGCTGGCATTCGCGGCTATCAGAAGGGGGTCAGGACGCTAGGTGTTAGATCTTATCTGCCCGGGTCGGAGGTGGACCTGCGGCGGACACCGTGACCTGAGGCTAAGCTTCCAGTCGGAGGAAGACCCTGTTCATCGTGCTGCTTTCCCTCGTTCTCGGGTGCAAAGACAAGGATCCCGTCGACAAGCACACCGACCCGCCGCTGTCCACCATCGAGGCCTTCACAGAGGCGGTGGAGAAGGACGGAAACACGGTTGCGGAGGGCTTTCTCACCTTCGCCAACTACGAGGGCTGCTGCGACCCGGACATCACCTGCTTCGGCAACAACCCCGACACGCCCTATGGCACGTACGCCATCCCGAGAATCCACGGTGAGGAACCGGTCGACGACGTCTTCACCACCTGGGGAGAGCTGGAGGACCCGACCCAGACGCGTACGTACCGCCTGCGCGAGGACGAGGCGTTGGTGTTCATCGGTCAGACGCCTCCCGCGGCCCGGTACCTGAGCATTCGCAGCTATCTACCTCTACGACCAGAGCCCGACGGATCCCTGAAGACCGTGCTCGCGAGCCTCGGGCCGTCGCTGAACAACCTCGTCATCGCCGATCGGAGCTCGGCCGAAGAGATGTGGGACCAGCCGCTGGTCGTGGTGACGACGGCGGACGCCAGCGTCGAGCGCAGGATGCACGAACTGCTCGAAGAAGCCGGATTCGACGCCGATTCTATTCACGATGACCGCATCACCCACGAGGTGGTGAACATGGGTCTCGACGCCGACGCAGACACCTTCTTCATGCTGTGGCGGGTCGCGATGGACGACGACCCCGCCGCCGGTCAGGCCTTCCGGGACAACCCCGAGGGCGCTGTCTTTCGCGTGACCCCCAAGGAGGAGCGCCCCGCCCAGGAGCCGCATCCCTGGCCCGATCTGCTCCCCCTCGGCACCGGGTCGGGAGAGGAGGCCTGGCAGGACGCGGCGGACGCGCTGGAGGCGGCTATCGTCGCGGCCTACCCCGAGTCGGCTCCCATCATCCTGGCGGGTCAGACCGTGGAGTACCCGCGCACACTGGAGTGCATCGAGGAAGAGGACGGCTGCAAGACCGACCTTCGCGACCGGTACTCGGCGTTGGCACCTTATTTTTCGCTGGACCTGGACACGGACTTCGCGGTGGTCTTCGGGGTGAACCATGCCCGGACAGGCAAGGCGATGTACGCGAACTTCGCGCTGATCGACGAGGCCCATCAGTTCGGTTTCGCGGGGGTCAACAGCGATGAGATGGTCGGCAGCGCCAGGCACTACCTGCCCGACGAGCCGCTGGTGGACGACCTCTACGCCTACATGGTCACCCGGGATTGCAGTGGCCGGGCCGAGCCGTGCATCGAAGTCCCGACCACGTGTCCGGGCGTGCCCATCGGCGACCAGATGCGGCTCACCTTCCGGGCGTACCTGGAACCTGCGACCGGAGCGGCGCCTCTTCCGGCGGAGCTGGTTCCGGACAAGATCGCGCGGTTCTGGGCGCTCTAGAGATGGTGCAGGTCGCCGAGGGCCGAGGCTCTCGCGAACTTGCCGCCGTCGGTGGTCTCGACCTGCCAAACCACGTCGCCGCTCGGCGTGACCTCGTTGATGCGTCCCTCGACGTACCAGGTGCCGAGGTAGTTCCCGCCCGGCAGCTTGTCGGCGTCGGATAGCACCGGATAGACCAGCCCTTCTGGGTCCTCATACCGCCAGACCTCCGTGGCGACGTCGGTGGCGGGGTCGAGGGTGTATTCGACCATCGCCGAGGGGCCGTCCCCGTGCAGGACGTTGTCGAACACCATGAAGCCGCCGTCCCAGAGCTGCGTCATGTGTCCGTGGTCGAAGGGCGTCGCAGGGTCCGCGATCGGCGTTCCGTGGAGCCCACCTACCTGCCGGTTCATGGCGCCGGTGTCGGGATCGATCCAGGTGATGGCGTCGAAGTTTCGGAGCATGACCACCAGGTCGTCGGTCACCGGATCGACCATCAGCGAGTTGGCGTGGTCCCACTGAAAATACCCGAACAAGTTCTCGTTCGGGGACATGTGGCTGCACACGAACCACGGCGGGACGGTGTAGTCGTCGGCGTAGGCAAAGAGCGTCTCGTAGCTCCGCCCGTCCGCGGTGCCCTCGGCGACCGTGCGAATAGACGAGGCCTGAACGGTCTGCGGGCCGATGTCGAGGTCGGTGATCTCCATGCTGCGGATGTCGAAGGCCAGGTAGGCGAGCTGGCCGTCGGGGAGCTCGGCGATGTCGTGGTGGGCGTCGGGCATCGGGGTGAAGGTCTCGGTCCGACCGTCCAAGGTCAGGCGGAACATGCCGCCGAAGTCGGTCTCTTCGAGTCGGTCGAACTCGCCCCAGAGTACCGACTTGCGGTCTGCGGACAGCTCGACGTGCACGATGTTCACGCTGGGGTTTCGGGAGCGGGCGTACCAGACGTAGTCGCCGTCGCGATCGATGATGACCACGAAGCTGTCGTCCCGCTCGGTGACGTTGGTGAGGACATGGAAGGGTCCGGATTCGACCTGGGAGTCGTCGTAGACATCGAGCTGTAATGGAGCGAGATCCGTCGGTGGCGGCGGCACTTCGAGGGTGCGGACGGGCCCCTCTTCGAGCTTCTTGCCGACCTCGGCCACGACCTGCCACTCGACGGTCTTTCCAGCTTTGAGGCCGATCAAGTCGATGGTGGCCTCGCCCTTGCCCTCGGGCCCCAGCGGTGTCTGGCGATCGAGGTCCCCGTCGTAGCCGTAGCGAATGTACGGAGACCCCGAGCCCGCCATGGAGAAGGCGGTGTGCAGCACGGTTGGCACCACCTCCGACAGCTCGCCGGAGACCTGCGTGAAGAACTCGCCCGACTTGCCCGACGGCGGATCGGGTTCTTTGCGGCAACCGATGAGCGCCAGCCCGATCCAGGCCCAGAGCAGAGGAGATCTCAGCGCAGCGCCCGCAACGGGGAGACGCCAGGAAGCCAGGGCTGTGGGTCCACGTCCAGGAACTCGAGAATGCCCCCGACGAACCGGTCGTAGGTGAGCAGCTCGGCGCTCGGGTCCACCAGGCCGGTGTTGAGGTCCATGGGCAGCGACTGGAGCAGGCTGTCGTAGCCGCCGATCACGCGCCCGCCGGAAACACCGCCGCCCACCAGCAATGCGGTCGCGTGGGGCCAGTGACCCTTGCCCCCGTCGGTGGTGATGCGCGGGGTGCGGATCATCTCGGAGAGCACGCACACCAGGGTGTCGTCGAGCATGCCGCGGGCATCGAGCTCGGCCACCGTGGCGGTCAGACCGATGAACATCGCCTCGTAGTAGCCGTGCTGCTGGACGTTGCCGGCGTGGGTGTCCCAGTCGGGGGCGGTGTCGATCATGATCGTCGAGCACAACCCGCGCTCGAGCATGTCGATGCCCACGAGGGAGGCCTGCAGCGGGGTTGGTGTGACCCCCAGCTCCAACGTTGCGAGCAGGTCGCCGGCCTCGCCCTCGAGCAACTCGGCGCGGTCCCAGGAGCTGCGCCAGTCGGCCAGCATGGCCTCGTTATGGCCGAGACGGTCCTTGAAGCGAGACTCCACCCGATCGACCCGGCCGCGGAGATAGTTGCGGATGGCCGCGTCATTCGCGGCGGACGGCACGTATCCGGACGGCGAAAAGGACGACTCGTCGGGGGTCTGAAACGCCGAGCCCATCGGGTCGACCAGCGCCAGGAGCTGGCCGCGATGTCCGACCTTCGCCATGGTGGAGGCCAGGTGTCCAGCCCGGCCGCGTCCGGACATGTCGACGGTGCCCAGGGGGAGGTTCCGGCCCAGTTCTGAGCCGGCGATGACGCCGAAGTCCGGGGAGGTGTCGCCGGTCATGCCCGTGAGAATGCGGATCTGCGCTGGCGTATGGGCGATGGCCCCCGTCCAGATACCGTTCACGATCAGCGACTTCGACATGTACCGCTCGAAGAACGCCGAGGCCGACGGGCGCTTGTAGTCGTTGACGTTGATCTCGACGTCGCCGTAGGTGCGGGTCGCCTCGCGATCTTCTGGATTGTTCGGGTCTTCGTCGATATCGGGAGCGTCGACCTCGCCGTTGGACAGGCTGGGTACGAAGACGAAGGTCGGGTCCCAGCCGCCCATCGCGGTGATGATCATCAGCTTCTTGGGACCCGTCCCCGCGCGGGACAGGGACGGCGTCGCGGCCAGGGCGGCGCCGCCGATCAACAACTGGCGTCGGGTGAGGCGGGCCATCAGTAGAACACCACGCGGGGGTCCTGGAAGAGCGCCGTCAGCACGACCTTCCAGGCCTCGGTCTCGCCGTCCCGGTCGGCCACGATGTCGTACAGGCCCCGCAGGGACTCGCGGTCTTCCCGACTGGGTTTTTCGCCAAAGACCCGCGTCCAGGCGGCATCGATCTGGCGGTCCACGCCGGCGTCGGTTCCGTCGACTTCGCCGAGCATCCTCCGGGCGGCGAGGTCGGCCTCCGCCAGGTCCTGTTCGACGACGTAGCCCGCCCCCTCGGCCGCCAGGCGGTTCAGGACCAGGACCCGGGTCGGGGTGGCGGTGTGGGTCGGACTGGTGACCATGAAGCCGTCGGTGCCTCCGGCCATGGACTGGAACCCGTACAGGCTGCTGCGCGCCAGATCGACCACCGGCCAGCAGCCCGACTCATCGCCCTCGCATCCGCCGAAGGCCCACCACGTGAACCCGGTCAGGTCCGCGATCCATCGGGCATAGGCCTCGGGGCGGATGATGAGCAATCCGGTGGCCAGGGGGGCCCGTGCAGGGGCGATGACCCGCGCCGCCCCGAAGTCGTCCGAGAGCACGATGGCCTTGACGAGTTGCTTGGCGTCGTAGCCGCTGCTCACCAGTGTATCGACGTAGTCTTCGACCAGTTCGGACGGGACCTCCTCGAGCTCTTTCTGGAACAGGAAGCTGGTGAACCGCCGAGCGGCGCACACGGCGAAGCGGGGGTCCTCGCCGATCTGTCGACCGAGATCTCCGAGCCCGGAGCCGGTCTCGCCGAGGAACGCGGGCTCGGGCAGCAGTCCCACCCAGTCCTCGGCGTGCTCCACGTCGTACATCTCGAGGGGGTAGCACCAGTCTCGTGGTGAGCGGCCCTCGATCTCCAGCTCACAGCCGGTGTTGTGGGCCATGAAGATGCCGATGCGGTGCTGAGTCTTCTTGAATCCCGAGAAGTAGGCGGACAAGGGGTCGAGCTGGACGTGGCACGAGCCACAGGCCGGGTTGTCGACCACCTCGTTGGCGACCTGCTCGTCGTCCGACAGGTCGACGTCGCCGGGCACGAGCACATCGCGATTGCCGATGTTGTCGCAGAGGAACACGTCGGAGACGAGGTTGGCGCGGCCGCGGTTGAAGTTGCTCCCGTTGGACTCGTGGCGCATCCACAGCGCGCTGCTCGAGAGCACGCCGGCAGCCGGGCGGCCATCGATCCACTTCAGCGGCTGGACCTCGGGTCCGTTCGGATCCCAGCCCTCGAGTCCGTAGATCCGCACCAGCAACTCGTCGGCGTACACGTGCTCCTCGGACAGCAGATCCTGCAGGGGACGGTCGGACATGATCACGTCTTCGATGAGGCGCAGTGGGGCCTCGTCCACCGACTTGAAGATGGCGGCCTCGTTCACGTCGGCGAGCGAGAAGGCCGCGGGCACGATCGGGCGTGTGTCGGCGCGAATGTCGAGGATCTCGGCGTACATGTCCTTGACGGTCTCACCGAAGAGCGGGTCGTCCAACCAGGCGTCCACGAGGGCTGGCAGGGCCTCGGGATGTTTGCGAACCACCGCAACATCGGCGGGATCGGGCGGAACGCCACGCAGCGCGACTGAGATGCGGACCGCGCGTTCGACATCTGAGAGGGGCTCTACTGCTGGTGGGAGCGTGTTCGGTCCGTCGTCACGACATCCGACCAGCATCATCATCATCAGGAGTGTGGACAAGGACGGCACATCGAGCGGTTGAAGCGGAAGTATATCCCGGTTGCCGGCCCGTTCGCCTATATTAGCGGCTGGAACCCAACCGCGAGGGCCCATTGAACAGCCAGCTTCGGGCGAGTCCGCGATTAGCGTGGTTGCTGCTCGTTTGTGTGGGTTGCAAGGGGCCAGACAAGGACGATGGAGGCGCCCACCGGCCGGGGACCTCGACGACGGTCACCGAGGTCCCGTCCTGCCCGGATCATCCGCTTTCCACCTCGATGCAGGGCGATGCGATGCACGACCTGGTTGCGGCCACCGATCCGATGTTCCGGAGCATTGCCGTTCCGAACATCACCTCCATCGGAGAGGAGACCGGCGGAGCGGCCTGGGTCGATCTGGACCGCGACGGCGACCTCGATGTGGTGCTGTCGAGGAAGCGGCGTCTCGACTTCGTTCGCAACGATGGGTGCTTCGAAATGACCGCCGTCGACCTGGATTTCGATGCCCCAGGCGCCGATGGGCTGACGGGGGCGCTCGCCGCGGATCTGAGTGACGATGGCTACCTCGATCTGTACGTGCCCAGCTTTGGTGGGAGCCAGCGCGCCTACCTGCTCGAGTCCGATGGGGCCTGGGACCGGTTCGTCGATCGGGCCGAGGAGATGGGGGTCGCGAACCCCGGCACCTACTCGCGAGGCGGGGCCACCCTCGGAGACCTGAACGGCGACGACTGGCTCGACTTCGCCATCGCCGGGCATCAGATCGGTGGCCAGGTCGACTTCGGGAGACCGCTCTCCGCCCTCTTCGTCTTCCGCCCTGGGGAAAATGGGTTCTCCGATGGCGTCTACGAGGATGTAGCCGAGGTCGCAGCACCCGGTTTCGGCGGTGTGGATCGCTTTCAGTGCACTCCCGGAGCGGAATCCACCGGTCTCGACAGCCTGCTCGCGGACATTGACGACGACGGCCACCTGGACCTGATCTGGCCCACCCACAACGACATGTACCGAACCCGAACCGGCGACGTCTGCGAGACCGGCGGCAATCCGTACGGACTCCGGGTCTGGATGGGGGAGGCGTCCGCCGACGTGTCTCTGGTCGAACAGGAGGAGGGGCCGGGTAGCCTCGCCGACCTTGGCCAGATGGCGTTTGATCCGGTCGCGGAGCACTACGTCGTGTCCGGAGACGAAGCGCTGGGCTCGGAGACGGTCGCGCTGCTGGACTTCGACAACGACGGCGACCGAGACCTCATCGCCGTCGGTCCCACCGATCCCGACTGGCACATCTCGTCCGAGCAGGTCCTACCCGAGGGCCTGGGCCGAATCGGGGCGCTGTACCGGAACGACGGCGGCAGCTGGGTCGACGACACGATTGGCTCCGACCTCGGAGCCATCGACTGGACGCTGGCCGAGTGGGCCTCGTTCTTCGACGCCGAGCTGACCGAGACCCTGGGGGTGATGGCCCTGGTGTGTGCCGTTGGACCCCAGCGCCCGCTGTGCGAGGCGCTCAAGATACCCGACAGGCAGCCATACCCCAGTCATATCCTGCCGTTTGACGCCGATAATGACGGGTGGATCGACTTCCTGTACACGATCCGGATGTGCGTGTACTCGGAGGACGGCCTCGGTCAGGTTCGCAGCGTGTTGTTTCGCAATCGCGGCGATGGCACCTTCGAACCCCTCGTCACCGAGACCTCTGGAATCGCCGGCTGTGCCATCGCCGCCTACGCGGTGGACATCGACAGTGACGGCTGGCTCGATCTGCACTACGCCATTCGCCAGGAGCAGGTCGACGCCACCCTCAACGACATGATCTTCCGCAATCTGGGCGGCGATCGGACCGACTCTCCGAACCACTGGTTGTCCGTCGCACTCGAGGGGCGGCCCGAGGCCCAGCTCCTTGGCGCTCGGCTCATCGCCCGCGACGAGAGCGGGGGAGTGGTGGCGACGGGTTGGTACGAGCGCGAGGCCTGGCGGGGGTCTCGGGACCCGAATGTGCACCTGGGACTGGGCCAGAACGAAGCGGTGGATCTGGAGATCAAGCTGCGCGGCGGCGCGGTCTATACGTTCGATGGCTTGGCTACGGACGAGGCGATCTCGCTCTCGGTGGAGGCGCGCTGAGTCGGACGGGGTCGGCGGGTGAGAGGGCGTCGGGGGTAGTGGCGTGGAAAAGATCCATTGGCTCGCTTCGCTCGGCAAAGGAGACCCTTGCATCCCCCCGGACAATCCGAGCGGGCCGACGGCGTTTTTTTGGGCAGAGCGCGACGTCCTGGAGCGGTCCCGCTCGGATTGGCGAAGGGGGGACGACGGCGACGCTTGTGGTTGGCGACGTGATCTGCGCGTCGTCCCCCCTTTGCGAACCCCCGACCTGCGATCTGGATCCATTGGCTCGCTTCGCTCGGCAAGGGAGATCCTGCGGCGAGCCAAACCGAGTTTTTCCGGGTCCGAACCTGCCGATTCGCTCCGCGACTCCATCGGCCCTATGCCCCCTCGTCCTCCTGCACGTCGTCGGTGGTGCTGGTCTCGAGGGCGTTGAACCAGGCCCAGGCGGCTGCCGTCGCGTCGTGGTTTCCGCCCTGGGGTTTGGTCGTGCCGCCCGGCCAGGCGTGCCCGTAGTTTTCGATCGTGCAGAGTTCGGTCGGGACGGCGCAGTTCCAGGCCTCGCAGGAGACCGGACCCTCTTCGCCGATGATCACCGAGTCCTCGTCGGAACACTCGTTGCGCTTGCGCCAAATCGCCATCGACTCGTCGACGCTGATGAAGTCCCCGTTGCGACCGGTGCCGTCGCCGCCCTCGAAGGGAACATGCGGGTCGTCGAGGCCGTTGTAGGAGCGGATGGGCACCGGATCTCCGCTGCAACTCTCGGCGAGATTGAGACCAGCAGCTGTCACGACCGCGTCGACGTTCTTGCCCTCGCAACCCCATCGCTGTGCCATGTGGGCTCCGGCCGAAAAGCCCGTTGCGAGAACGCCTTCTCCACAGGTGTCCTTCTCCAGTGACGAGACCAGCTTGTCGAGGAAGGCGACGTCGTCCGCTTTGCGTCGCTCTGGCACACCACTCCAGGAGTTCCAGAAGGTGCCGGTGCCCTTGGGGAAGACGGCGACGAATCCCTCGGAGTCCGACAGTGGGATGAACTTGGTGACCTCGGCCATGTCTCGTCGCGACATCGCGCCGCCATGGAGAACGAAGACCAGGGTCCGCGGACCGACCGAGTTGGGGATCGAGATGTAGGCCTTTCGCTTCTTTCCGTCGACGTCGACAGAGTAGTCGTACAACCCCGGTTCCTGCCACTTCGCGCAGGGGTCTTTGACCTCGGGGAGCTGCGGGATGCAGCCGCCGATCAGCAGGGTGCTGAGGGCCAGGAGACGGACCAGAACTTCTGACATCAGATCCCACGGTACAGGAGCAAGCGGTCCCACTGTACTTCTTCGGCGGCCGGTGCGGCGCCGGTCTCGGACTCCAGATAGGCCCGGAAGACCACCTTGAGTTGCTCGTCGGTGGGTGCCCCGGGACAGGTCGTCGGCACCTCGAGGCAGCGATCCGGGTCGTGTGGCGCGCAATCTCGCGCGATGGTCCACGCGTAGAGATCGTCGGTGAGCGGGTCGTCGGGGAGCCAGGCCGCGGTGCTTCCTGGCATCGAGGCGCTGGTGATGGCCGCTACACCCCTTTGATTCGCGATCGTCTGGACCGCAAAGCTCGAGTAGTTGGACTTGCCCGTACGCGCGTGGTTCACCCCGAAGACGACGATGAAGTCGTCGGGCCCCAGGGCGAACTGCGGAGATGAGGCGATGAAGCGGTCCCGCAGGTCGCCGGTACATCGAAAGACGTCGTCGATGCACTCCAGGGTCTCCCGCCAATAAGGGAGGGCCTCGGTGGCCAGCGGCTCGACTCCGGCGTGGGTCTCGCGGATGGCCGTGTCCAGCGCATCGAGGGAGGCCAACCAGGCGTCCTCGTTTGTTCCCGTCCCGCGCTCTGGGAGCTCCGGCCAGGGATGGGGCTCCCAGACCGCCTGTTCGACTTCGGGGGTCAGCCTGAGGACTCGCAAGCCGTGATTGGCCTGCCATGCGGCGCCGGCGGCTGGGTCGGCGTACTCCGCCACTCTCAGAACGGTGAAGAACGAATCGCCCAGCTGGTTGAGACCCATGCGGGTGACCTCGTGGGTGATGCGGTCGTTGTGGATGTAGGCGGGATCCCATCCCGACGCGACCAGGGCCTCGGTCACACTTTGTTCTACCGAGGCATCGGCGGTGGTGACGATCGCCAGCGGCTGCTTCCAGATATCGTCGGTCCCGCGCTGCGCTCCGATGACGAGGTGGTTCAGGGACGCACCCAGGCTGGCGACGATGTCTTCGCCCTCTCGCTGCCCGAGGTAGCTGCGGAAGCCGAAGTAGCTGGCCGGCGGTGGCGTCTCACCCAGCAGGACGAGCGCTTCGTCCTCGCGGAGCCGGAATTCGGTCATGGTTCCGGGCTCGGGGTCTCCAAAGTCGTCGACGATCCCGTGCTGTTCTACGTAGTAGTTGGGCGCCGGAGGCACCGCGTGCATGCCATAGGGCGTGGAGACGTTGTTGCCCCGGCAGTTCGCGTCGGGGTCGCAGCATCCCTCCATCGTCGCGAAGAGGAATCCGCCGGATTGAACTGTAAATCCAGCGCTTTCGAGCGCCTCGGTCTCGGACGGCAACTCGAGGGTCGGCGTCGGCGTCGGCGTCGGCGGTTTGGTGTGGGTGGGGTCCGGTTCGCCCGCGCAGGCGACGAGGACCGCCAGTAGTGAGGTGCGGTACACGGGCGGATCTTATCCCGAGGCCTCTCGGGCCGCTCAGCTGAGTGCGGCCCTCACATCCGCGGTCAGCTCGTCGACCCGCGTCTCGACCTTCGCCATCGCGGCGTCGGCTCGTCCTCGCACATCGGTGCGGAATTCCTCGTCTTTCAGGGACTGGAGATTGATGCAGACGTTGTAGTACGCGCCCTCCGCGCAAGCTCTGGCGGTCAGGGCGGCCACACCGGCATCGGACTTCGCGTTCTTGTTTCCGGACGCGATGGCGACCGCGGCACATTCGACGGCCTCGACGGTCCGCTCGAGCACCTGTAGCGGTACCAGCGTCGCGTGTCGGGTGGCTGCGCGGATGGCGCGACCGCGGGCCTTCTTCTCCTCGATGGACTTCTTCGGGAGTCCGAAGGCGTCCATGATGGCGTCGAACGCGGCCGTGTCGTTGTCTACGTCGGCGAGGTAGGCGTCCTTGAGGCGCTGGGCCGCGACGGCGTTGACGTTCTGCGCCGGCCAGGCGTCCTCGTAGCCCTTCTTGCCGACCGTGAGCGCGCCGACCATCGCCGACAGCGCCGCGGACATGGCTCCGCACAGCGCTGCGACACTGCCTCCACCGGGAGCGGGAGAGTCGCTGCCGAGCTTGTCGATGAACTGCCGATTGGTCATCGAGACCAGAGGTCCATCCTCGCGGATCCGCAGCTCGACGATCTTGTCGGCGGGGTCGAACTCGGTCAGATCCCGCAGACCCAGGGAGCGGATGGCGATCTCGATGAGCTCGGCTTCGGAGGCGCCCTCGGTGAGACCCTGCCGACCCAGGTAGTGCCGTCCGGCGCGGAGCATGGCGTCCATCGGGATCAGGCCGACCAGCTCGGAACCGGTGACCACGACGCCCTCTTTGTCGGCGACCCGGCGGATGGCGTCGACGACCTCGTGAGGGGCGCTGATCCGATAGTCGACGAAGTTGATGGAGATCTGGCAGCAGTCGTATTCCTCGATGAACCAGCCGATCGCCTTGATGGCCTTGAACAGGCCGGGGGTGCGAACCGCCTTGCCCTCGTCGTCGCGCACGATCTCGTCGTTGCCGTCGCGAAGGATGATGCCCTTCTCGCGGACGAGCGCGGCGATCTTCATGGCCTTGCGCTTGTTTCGGGTGTTGAGGTTGACGTTGTACGCAACCAGGAACGGGCGAGCGCCGATGGCGACGACGCCGGTCCGGGCGACGTTGTCGTCGTATTCCTGGGGACCGTAATCGGGCTTGAATCCGGGATCGGCGAGCTTGGCGGCCAAGCCCTCGTACTCCCCGGCCCGCACGGTCGCGAGGTTCTGGCGCTCGGGGCTGCTGGCGGCGTGTTCGTAGAGGTAGACGGGCACGCCGAGCTCGGAGCCGACCCGCTCTCCGAGGCGGCGGGCGAGGTCTGCGCAGCCGTCCATGTCGATGCCGCTGACGGGCACGAAGGGGCAGACATCGGTGGCTCCGAAGCGGGGATGGGCACCCGAGTGCCTTCGCATGTCGATGCGCTCGTAGGCGATCTTCATGGCGTTGAAGGCGCCTTCTACGACGTCATCCGGGGCGCCGACGAAGGTGACGACGGTGCGGTGGGTGGCTTTGCCGGGGTCGACGTCGAGGAGCGTGCACCCTTCAGTCGCCTCGATAGCGCCGGTGATGGCGGCGATGGCGTCGGGGTCGCGTCCCTCGCTGAAGTTGGGCACGCATTCGACAATGGGGGTCTGGCTCATTTCTCCGGCCTCGGTTCGGGGAGTGGACGGGCCGCGAGACTACCTTGTGAATCACCGACCCGCTCAGTTGGGGATCCAGGTGGCGCCGACGATGCTGCTGCCGACGTTTCCCATGTGGACCCGGTCGAAGGTGACTGGGTCGTATTGGTAGACGTCTCCGCGGTAGTCGAAGGCCCAGATGACGTCGTTGTCCGGCTCCCACGCCAGGCCATAGTTGTCGATCCAACCCGGTGAATTCAAGAACTGGTCGACTCCGGTTGTCCGGTCGATGCTTCCCACGGCACCCGTTCCCGGTTCGATGGCGACCAGCAGATCCGAGCTCGGAAGGTACGTGAGGTCGTCATAGCCCGCGCCGGGAACTCCGATGAGCACAGCGGCTCCGGTGTTTCGGTTCATCTCGTAGAAGCCGTCTGGACCGTGGCGCGTAGCGAAGAGGCGGTCGGTCGAGGGGTCATAGGCGAGACCGATGAGGTCCGAGAGACCGTGCACGCCGACCTGGCTGGCGTGGCCGGTGGTGATGTCCACGGTGTGCAGGGCGTAGTCTCCTCGGCCATCGATCATGTAGAGCACGTCGTTTGTCGAGTCCCAAGCGATGTCGCCGAAGCCGAAGGGCGTTCCAAGACTTCCGACGTCGGCAATGGCTCCGGTGTCGGCGTTGAAGGTCTGTAGTGAGTCGGTGTCGTCGTTGACCAGGTAGAGGATCGACGTGCACGACTGATCCACCCCATCGCAGTCGTTGTCGACACCGTCCTCGCAGACCTCGGTCACGGCGGGGTGAACACCCGGGTCGGCATCGTCGCAGTCCTCGGGGTAGCTCTCGCGGAGGAAGGTCGGTCCAGGGCCGACGCAGCCAAGTGGTCCCACGGCAGGTCCGACGCCAAAGTCGTCGCCATCGAGGTCTTCGAGCCACAGACTCGGACCGGCCACCAGCGGATCGGCGTCATCGCAGTCATCGCTGTTGTTCACGTGGCCCGGCGGCCGTTCACATGCCGGCACCTCGACCGGATCTCCCAAGCCATCGCCATCGGCGTCCGCGTGGAAGATGTCTCCGTTGGAAGCGTCGACCGCGGGGTCGTCGTCGTCAACCAGGCCGTTGCAGTCGTCGTCGTGCCCGTTGCAGACCTCGATGGCCGCGGGATGCACACGATCGTCCTGGTCGTAGCAGTCGATGTCGTTGTCGACGAAGCCATGGGGTGCGGTGCAGGCGGTCTTGGAGACGGTCGCCTTTCCGTACCCGTCTCCGTCGGAGTCTTCGTAAAACACCACCAGCGTCGTGGGATCGAGGTCGTCGTCGTCGAGATCCACACGGCCGTCGCAGTCGTTGTCCAGCTGGTCGCAGACCTCCGTGGCGTCGGGGTGGATTGCGGCATCGAGATCGTCGCAGTCCTCCCCGCCGACGCTCTCGTCGTCGAATCCATCGCCATCTCGATCGGTGGGGATGTCGCTGTCGGTGTCCGCGGAGGCGGTCTCTACGCTCGTCGTCCTGTCGGGTGTCGTCCGCTGGCAGGCCACCAGAGTGAGCAGCGCAGCGACCGAGATTGCACGAGTCATCGCCATGTCCATGGGTCCGCCTGTCTCCTCCAACGAGAACGGCGGGCGAGATGACTCATACGACTGCGCTACCTGGGTCGATGTCCAATGTTCGGACAAGCACCGGGCCATACCTGACCCCTCAAGGCAGGTTGATGGCCGTTCCCGCCCAGAAGCGAGAGGGTACGCCGAGAACGACCTCGCTGACCTCGTTGTTGCCGTAGGGCAGCGGCGTATAGATCGCCTGTTCGTCCCATCCACCTACCGCCGATCCCCAGGTGATTCCGTGAGGGTATGCCGACAGATTGGGGGAGAAGACCACCGTGACCACGCCCTGGGGTGTGATGCGGTACAGCGATGTCGTGGAGTAGTCCGCGACGTAGAGATTGCCGCAGATGTCGATGGCCAGCGTGTCGTGGTACGCGCCCGCCCCGACGTTCGACGCGAGGACCTGCGGTGGCGAGATCGGATCGAGGTTCGCGTCGAGGTCCATGTAGTAGACGTCGCCATTTCCGAGGTAGGTCCCGATATACATGCGGCTGTAGTCGAGGCTGAAGTTGAGGACCCGGGCGTTGAAGGCCGGATTCGCGAGAACGGTCGCGGCCCCGGTGTTTGGATCGAGCCGAATCACGTCGTTGTTGTCGGCCAGGTACAGGTAGTTGTCGGGACCGGTGACCAGCCCATAGGGGAGGTAGTTGGCGTTGATGACGGAGAATCCCCCAGCTGGAGTGACCCGAAGCACGCCGAAGGCGGCACTGCTGAGCGCTAGATCTCCGTTCGGCAGCCAGTCCATCTGATGCGTCTGTCCTATGCCGGCAACGAAGACCTGGGCGTTGCCGAAAATATCGGAAGAAATCAGGGTTTGGTTGGTGTCGGCCCCGATCATGTCCCCGATGAGATCGAAGACCACGTCGTGGTATCCCCGCGGTCCCACCAGGAGATTGTTGGCGGCGGGGACGGCGGGCATGGTGTTGCAATCGTAGACCGGGCCTGCAATTCCGGTGTCCGAGGTGTCCGAAGTGTCCGAAGTGTCGGCGGCGGAGCCGATGCCGGTTTCGGCTCCGCTATCGGCGGTGTCCGAATCCGAATCCGAATCTGTGTCGGTGTCGGTGTCGGTGTCGGTGTCGGTGTCGGTGTCGGTGTCGGTGTCGATGTCGGCGTCCGAATCGGTGTCGGTGTCCGCTTCGGTGTCGTCACAGTCCGCCGACGCGGCACAATCGTCATCCTTGGGGCCCTGGCAGCCGGTTAGAGCCACGAACAACAGCAAATTCGGCCATGCAGACATCTCGCCATTATAGGTCGATGTCCGCTGTTCCTTGCTAGCATCCGCGCATGACGACCAAATCCAATACTCCGGCCGATAAATCGGCCTCCGCCCTCCGCTTCGCTCCGGTTGGCATTTCGATTCCATTCACAGTCGACACTCAAAACGGGCGGCGCAAGCGCCTTATTTCCCGTTTTGGGCGCCGACCATGAACGGAAATCGATTCGGACAATCCGTCGAGCGCGTGTGCTTCGAGGAAAGCGACGACGAGCTTCTCGCCCAGGGCTACCCACATCTGGCCCGACTCGTCGACGGCCACAGCCACGACAAGAAGGCACCAAAGTGGGCTAAGAAGGCCATAGAAAGCCGCACGAGTCGATATCGGATCGACTGGCCGCGCAAGGTCGCCGCCGGCATCTGCCACGCAGCCCGCCTCCCGAAGTTCAAGATCGACGGCGTCGCACTGTCGGAGGTGCCGCCAACGCCCGAGGAGGCGCGTGCTGCTATCGAGGCCGCGTTGGTGCCGCGCAACCTCCAGCGTCCAGGTGGCGTCTCCCTGCCCTACATCCTCGAGGCCTTCGTGGGCACCGAAGTGGTGGTGGAGGCCATGGTTGGCGCCATCGAGGCCCGGTCGATCAAGCACCTCTCCAAGGATCATCGCGACCGCCGTGGAACCGCCATTGTCCAGCAGCTGGGGTTCCTCTTGCTTCGTGTGGAGCCGGGGCCGCGGGATGCCTGGAAGTCCAGGATTGCCGCGGTTCTCGAAGCAGTAGACGCCCAGCTCGCCACGATGGCGAGGAGTGTGCGGAGCGACTTCATCACCGAGCTGGACCGCATCGTTCGCGGGGCCTTCAGGCCCTCGACGCCGCCGACCTACACCTACCTGTACCCGTACGCCCATGCCGTGGATCCAGTCCTCATCCGCGAGCTGTTGACCGACAAGGAGACGCTGGCCGCGGCGATCTCGGTGCGATTCATCTACGTCGCAGGCCCCGACGTGCTCGACGACCTCGCAATCGCGCCAATGGCCGACCACCTGGCCGCCTTTGCGGAGGACATCGGCATATTCCGCCACGAAGCGGTGGCGCGCTACCTGCTCGACCTGGTGGGCAAGCGCTCGGCCAAGAAGCATCCGATGGCCTGGTTCGAAGCCCATGCCGACTTCGCGAGGCCCGTTCTGGAGCGCCTGGCTTCTGGACAAGGCCCACGCTCGGAGCGCGCCCGAATGGTGCTCTCCACCATCGCTCCCGCATCGACGACGCCGGTCGGGGACTACGGCACTCCACCTCCCATTCTCGCGTCTCCTCCTTGGAGAGCCGCGCCGGGACCGATCGAAATCGGCCCAGCCCCGGAGCCACTGACCCACGACGACGCCATCGTCTGGCGGCACAACGACTCGAAGTCGTACCCCCCGTACAAGTGGCTGAACGAGATGTCGATGGACACCGTGCGGAAGCACTTCAAGTCGGATCCCTCGGCGCTCTTACTGCCGCGCTTCGAGGACGATGAGGCTCTGGCTCTGTGGAACGGCAAGAAGCTATACGCAGACCGCGGCACCATGCTCCAGCAGCTGGTTCGCTTCGACGTGGCGGGCATCCCCGGGGTGGTGCTGGCGGCGCGGGCGAGCTTCGTCGACGCAGAGCCCATGCTGATCCGAACGTCATCGGTGTCCCTGGTGCCCCTGATGGTGCGCGCCATGGGGAGCAAGCGGAACCGGACCGTGGCCGAGGCCTGGCTGAAGCGGTTCCCGGAGACCGCCGCCGTCGGTTTGCTGCCCCTGGTGTTCGGTCGAAAGACGAAGGCCCGCGCCGCCGCGAGGCAGACGCTGAGGGCTGTCGCCAGCACCCACCGCGAGATCGTCGACGACGTCGCGCGCCGAGCCGGACGCAGCGACGCAATCGGTGCGGTGCTCGACGCCAGACCGGCGCCGGTGATTGAGGCGCCGCCCAGCTGGCTCCGAATGGAGGCGCTGCCGGAGCTGCGGGTCGAGGACGGTCCCCTGGGGCCAGAGGCTGTCGCCGAAGTCGTGGCATTACTGATGTTGGACCTGGAGGATCCCGGGCTCGACCCGGCCTGGTTTGACGGGCTCGAGCAAGCTGTTGTCGACCTGCCCGGATTCGCGTGGGCGTTGGTCACGGCGTGGATGGCGGCCGGTGGTCCCCCGGACGCCCTGTGGACTCTGGACGCGGTCGGAGCGTTTGGCGACGACGAGGCGGCAACCCAGCTCGACGGGCTGATCCGGGAGTGGGGCAAGCGCTCCCACGCGCGCGCCAGCCGAGGACTCGCTGCCCTGGCCAGAATCGGGTCCGATGCATCGCTCAGTCGCCTGGCCGACCTGGCCGCTCGGCTGCGGTTCCCGGCGCTGAAGCGGGATGCAGTGGCTCAGATGGACGCCGTCGCTGTAGCGCGAGGCCTCACCCCGGCGCAGCTTGCCGACCGCGTGGTTCCGACTGTCGGGTTGGACGAGCACGGAACTCAAACTCTTGATTTCGGGCCGCGAAGCTTCGTTGTCGGATTCGATGAGCACCTCGTGCCGTTTGTCTGCGACGAGGCTGGCAAGCGCCGAAAGACGCTACCGAAGGCGGGGAGCAAGGACGACAGCGAGCGCGCCAGCGCCGCGCGCGCGAGGTTCAAGAGCCTCAAGCGCGACGTCCGCAAGCTCGCTGCCTCCCAGATTCGCCGGCTCGAAGCCGCGATGTGTGACCAGCGCCGCTGGCCGATCGCCGACTTCAAGGCTTTCTTCGTTTCGCATCCGCTCCTGGGACATCTGGTCCGACGCCTGGTCTGGGCCGCATTCACCGAAGATGGCACGGCCACGTTCCGGGTGACTCACGACGGCTTCACTACTTGCGTCGACGACGAGTTTGTACTCGAGAAGGGGACTATCGGCCTCGTGCATCCGCTGGAGGCCGACCTCGAAGCCTGGGGCACGCTGCTCGCGGACTACGAGATCATCCAGCCATTCCCCCAGATCGGCCGCGAAACCTGGGTGCGCTCCGACGCTGACGCCGTGGTGGGTCAGAAGGTGCCGACCGGTGCCATCCTCGGGCTGCAGAATCGCGGGTGGGTGCCGGGAGAGGCCCGCGACAGCGGCGGAATCTGGGAGTACTTCAAAGTCGTCCCCGGCGGCCGGATCGCGCTGCAGCTCGACCCCGGCATCATCGCTGGCGATGTGGCGTTCACGCCGACGCAGATCCTGCACCGGCTGGACTTTCCGGAGGTCGCCATTGGCCCAGTGGTCATGAGCGAGCTGGTGCGAGACCTTCGAGATTTGTAGGCGCTACTGCGATGTCCCGGAATAGACGAACGCGGCCCAGTCCTGGGGTCTGGCCTCACCTTGTGAGCGCCGTTCCGAGAGCATCTGTAGTTGGGCCGAACGCAGCGCGGCCGCGGGAGAGAGAGGGTTCTTACGAGACAACAACCGGCGATAGAGCGCGTCCATGAGCTCCGCGGTCTCGGCGTCGGGGACCGACCAGAGGCTCATCACCAAGCCCTCGGCGCCGGCCAACGAGAACCCGCGCTGGAGGCCTTGAACGCCCTCTCCGACGGTGCGCCGACCCAGCCCGGTCTCACAGGCGGACAGTACAACCAACTCTGTGCCGCGCAGGTCCAGCAGCGCGACCTCCTCGGCGGTGAAGGCCCCATCGCCGTCGTCATCGCCACCGGTCAAGGCCCCGGCCAGCGCCAGTCCAGAGAGCACCATGGGGTCGTATCCCATGCCGACGCCGCTCTCCTCCAGGGCGCTGCGGCACCCGTCGGCGAAGTACCCGTGGGTGGCCAGGTGCGCCCATCGCGCCTTGACGAGGCCGGCGGCTACGGCCTGCTCGGTCGCCCCGGCTCCCTCCAGCTGGGCCACCGGCTCTTTGCGATACCGCCCCTTTTTCCAATGAGAAACGACATCCTCGACTTCCACTAGCGTGCCCGGTAGCGGCGCCAACGCTGCGGGCACGCATGGCCCAGGTCGCTGGCCGGCCTGCAATTTGGCTCCGAAGTCCACCCCTCCGACGGCGAACAGGCTCCCAGGTTGCTGCTCCTGTTCTTGGGTTGCGACGAGGTCGCGCGCGTCGGAAATGAGCTGAACCAGGCGTTCCTCGGCGAGGTATCGGCCGCCTTTGAGGGGAAGGGCGGCAAAGGGGAGTGCCGAGAGCTCGCCGTCGGGCACGAGGATGACCTGGCTGGCGCCCGCTACGGCAGGTGCGATCGGATTCCACACGGCTTCGGTGACGCGTCTGCCGCGCGAGTCGACGCGGGACGTCAGCGCTGTCGGATCGGCAAGCACCTCACGCCAGCTCGCGATGGCCGAGTCGATGGCCTCGGACTGACCCAGGAACACGCGCTCTACCGTGCAAACGCCGCCGCTCACGACGAAGGCGACGTAGATCGAGTGGGGGGCGTTGAGGCGAACGAAATCCACGAGGGCGGTGCCAACCGGGAGTTGCGCGCAGACCTGGTGCGCATCCACACGGTTCTTTTCCTCCAGGGCGCGCCACGTTTGGCTCTGAGCACCCAGCTGTCGCTCGAGGCGCTCGGCGTCGTCTGCGAGGGTCGAGAGGCGTTCCCGGATGGTCTGGCGTTTGGAGGCTTCGAACTCTCCGGCCATGAGGGCCACCCGTTCTCTGCGAATGCTGGCGAGCTCCGAAGCGAGAATCCTGGAGGCCGGATCGTGGAGCGCTGCCGTACGGCGTTCACGGACCCGGCGCGTGACGACGCCTTTCCACTGGAGGACCTGTGACCAGACCTCGATCGCGTCTCCTGGCTCTTGAAAGAGGAGCATCCACCGCCAGAAGCTGTTGCGGGCCAGCTTGACGTAGGCGAGTGCCTCGCGTTCACTCATGTGCTCCAGGAGCTCGAGTCGGTCGACGAAGATCGACAGCGATCGCTGCTGCAGTGGCCGCGCTGCTGCCTTGTCTCCGTGCGCCAGCTGCCAGCGGGCCAAGCTGCCAAGCGTCACGGCCACTTGCGGATGCATCGGACCATACAGGCCCTCCCGAATCCTCAACACGCCCTCGTACAACGGCAATGCCGCGGGGTCTCCCTCGCGCATCAGCGCGTCGGCCAGGTTGGTCATCGCCGAGGCAACGATCGGGTGTTGCTTCCCAAACATCGCTGTCCACTCGTCCACATTGCGTTCGTGGATCCTTCGTGATTCGGCATTGTCTCCCTGTTCTTGGAGGACCCTGGCCAGGTTGTTGAGGAGCAAGTGGGTGATTCTGGGATCCCGGCTCTCTTGAGCCTCCACGACGTCGAGGCCTCGCTGCAGGAGCGAGCGCGCCTCTTCGAGGTTGCCTTGTCCCCGATGAGCCGCCGCCAGGTTGCTCAGACTCATGGCGATATCCGGATGATCACGGCCCAGGGCGACCTCTCGAATCGCCAGTGAGCGCTCCATTAGTTGCTGCGCCCTGATGTAGTCACCTTGTACCCGGAGCAGTTCGGCCAGTCCGTTCAGATCCTCGGCCACATCGAGGTGGTCGGGACCCCGTACGGTTTCCGTGATCGCCAGTGATCGCTCATACAGCTCACGCGATTCGGTGTAGTGACCCTCCTCTCGACGGATGCCCGCCAGGCCGGCCAGACAGCTAGCCACCTCGATGGACTCGGGACCAAAGCGCTCCTCACGGATCTGCAGGCTGAGCTGGTATTGCTCTGCGGCGGTGTCGAGATCTCCCAGGGTGTCGGAGACGACGGCCAGCGTGACGAGAATGGTGGCGATCTTCGCGTGTCGCGGCCCGAGCGCCTCCGCGAGGATGGCGCGACTTCGTTCCAGGAGCTCGCGCGCGCCGTGGTGGTCTCCCCGTTTCATGCGGATGGTCCCCAGACCATACAGCGAGTCGGCGACTTCCTCGTGTGCCGGACCCAACGCAGCGATCGCGATCTGTAGATTCTGCTCGTACAGCGCGTCCGCGACATTGTATTCGCCCAGCAAATACAGCAGCCTCGCCAGATCGTGGCGGATGCGTACGACGTCGGAATCCGACGCGCCTCGATAGCGTTCGCCCAAGTGCAGAGACCGCTCCAGCATTTTGCGGGCACCTGCGAAGTCGCCCAGGTTGCGGAGGGCGTCTGCGAACTGGTAGAGGGTGCCGTACATCGGTTCGTAATTCGCGCCGTGGAGCTGGACGTAGAGTTCCAGAGTCCGCGCGTAGTAGGGCTTGGCCAGCCCATATTCGCCCTGGATGTAGTGTAGAAACGCAAGGTTTCTGGTGACCACTACAATGTCGGCTGACTGCTGTTCCCGGGCCGACTCGCGTATTTTCAAGGCCTGCTCGAACCAGCCCCTGGCACCGTCCAGATCATCCTGCATCTGGCGGATGACACCCAGTTCGTTCAAAGTCCTGGCCACCCGCGGGTTCTCGTCCCCAAATCGGGAGATCTCGAGTGCCAGCAGACGCCTGGAGACGGCCTCGGCGTGCTCAAATTGGCCGTCGGCGTAGTGGGTATCGATGCTCTGGCGCATCGCGTCGATGTCTGCGTCAGAGCCAAACGCGGGAGCCGAGAACTGGACGAGGACTGCGAGGATGAGCAGACCGCATTGGGCGGCCATCTACTCCACCACTTCGAAGCCACTGGGCTGACCGTTTTCGTCGTACCCGGTGACCCTGGCTTTCTCGATCTTGCCGTTCGGCTGCTTGCGCTCGATCAACCGGATCCGTCCCTGCTCGTCCAGCGAGGTCCGGCCCTCCCACGCCCCGTCGCCGTCGAAGTCCGACTCGACACCAATGTGGCGGGTGCCGTCGTACAGCCAATCCATCTTTGCGTCGACCTTCCCGTCGCCGTTCTTGTCCGTCGTCATGGATGCCATCTGGCCGTGGGGTGCATAGGTGAACGCCATCGACATCGGCCCATAGCGGCTCTGCCCATCGAGGCGGATCGGTCGCCCTTGGGAATCTCGGGTGACGTGGGCGGCCTCGGTCACCTCGTCCCGCGTCGAGGACATCGCCATCAGCCGCCCCTCTGCGTCGAACCGGCACGTCCGAACCTCGCCAGGTTTCGCACTGAACATTCCGCCGGTCGCCGTCTTGGCGTCGGCGTCGGGCAGGTGTTCGGCGAAGAGCTGGCCCATGGCGTCTTCAGGGCACGGGCGAGGCTCTGAAACCACCGGGGGCGTGCCACAGGCGGCGAAGATCAAAAGGGTGAGACCGAGGGGCATAGCCATAGAGTAGCCAGGTCGGTCGCCGAGGGAGGATCGTTCAGTCGAAGACCAGCTCGACCACCAGCTCACCGTCCTGCTTGGCGCAAGTGACTTCGGGCGTCGCAGACGCCTCGATGGCTGGTTCCAGAGGCTGCCAGTCCGATGCCGTACTGAACTCGTCGCACGTTTCCCCGTCGGTGACCACCGCCTCGATCGCACCGAAGACCTCCGCATCCGACGGGCATCCTCCGATGCCGCCGTCTTGGCTGTGAAACTCCACAGTTTCGGTGGGGCGCTCGCAGAGCACGGCGGAGTACAGCTCCAGACGCGTCCCGTCCGAGGCCTCTTGGAAGGCGACGATTCCCAGCGGAAATGCGGTGTCGTCGACGGCGTCCAGCGCCTCGGGATGCACTGCGATAGTGACCTCCTCCGATGCGAAGTTCTCGCCGAAGATACAGGCGCCGATCAGCGTGAAGACGAACAGAACTGAGGTGCGCATTGCAGAGCGGTACATGACTATCCTCGCGTGGTGCAGCACCGGTATTCAGCGATCTGACCGTCGGTCGGTACTGCCACAAACTGCCACAGGGCGTGACGTGGGAATCAGATCCCTCCCCAGTCGACCCCTGTCAACTCCAGAGAGGCGTCCCAGAGAGAGCGGGCGTCGCTGTCGCTGCGAGCTGCCGATGAACGGCCTGCGACGCCAACGGCACCGCGGGTCTCGTTGAAGCCGGTCGGGCCGTAGTAGCCGTCTCGCTCGGCGTCGGGATCGAACGCCGCGAGCAGGGTAGGCCAGGCTCCATATTCGGCACGTTGCGCCATCAGCAGGTTGGAGACCTTCATCACTGCGGTCCACACCGCTCCCGGTCCGGTGCTCTGGAGGTTCGTGGCCGAATATCCGGGGTGGCACCCCACCGCGATGGAGGTGCGACCGGCGGCCTTCAGACGGCGGTCGAGCTCCTTGATGTACAGGATGTTGGCCAGTTTACTGCGACCATATGCGGCGATGGGTGTGTACTTGGTCCGCTCCCACATCAGGTCGTCGAAGTCCATGGCTCCGAACCGATGGGCGCCGCTGGCCACCGCCACGAATCTGCCCTCCGCGGCCTCGACGAGATCGGCCAGCAGGGCGTTGAGAACGAAATGGCCCACGTGGTTGACCCCGAGCTGCTTCTCGGAGCCCTTGGCCGTCTGTTGGCGGTCGGGGATCATCATGATGCCGGCGTTGTTGATCAGCGCATCGATGCGGTCGGTCTTGTCGCGAACAGTGGCCGCGGCGGTCTTTACGGTTTCGAGGTCGGACAGATCCATCTGCACGATGTCGATTGAGCCGGTGGAGTACTTGGCGCGCACCTGACCGGCGGCGTCGTTGGCCTTCTGCACGTTTCTGCACAGCCAGATCTGCTTGGCGCCGCGGGCCGCGAGGATGAGGGCAGCCTCGAAGCCGATTCCGCTGTTGGCACCGGTGATCACCACCTGCTTGCCGTTCAGATCGGGGAGTCGGTCGGGCGTCCAGCCGCTGCGGCCGAAGGGGTTGTTGGTCTTCATGGGTCAGTAATAGCCGGTGCCGTAGTCGACCTGCGTGGTCCCGGTGTCTGTGTCTGTGTCTGTGTCTGCGTCGGTATCGGTATCTGTGTCCGTATCGGTGTCTGTGTCCGTATCGGTGTCTGTGTCCGTGTCGGAATCGGCGTCGGCATCGGTGTCGGTGTCCGAGTACGCGGTCGTCCCATAGACCGGCTGTGCCGTGGAGATGGCGGTGTCTTCAAGCGATCCGTCCTTGTCGCCACAGCCGCCGATCAGTACCAGGCCGAGGGCCGCGGCTGCAGCCGAGGATCGCACTGTGCGGCACTCGCTGATCTTGGTCTGGCAATGGGGGCAGTGGCAGGTGCCCGCGTAGACATGGGCACCGCAGCTGGGGCAAGGGCGGAGGGCTGTGGGCATGTTCACCTCTGGCCCAATGTAGCAGCGCGATCGATCAGTAGTAGCCGGTTCCGTAGTCGACCTGAGTGGTCTCGGTATCTGTGTCCGTATCCGTATCCGTATCCGTATCCGTATCCGTATCCGTGTCCGTGTCCGTGTCCGTGTCCGTATCCGTGTCCGTGTCCGTGTCCGTGTCCGTGTCGGTATCCGAATCGGAGTCCGTGTCGGTGTCTGTGTCGGTCTCGTAGGAGGAGTACGTGGAAACTCCGTAGTCGGGCTCGGGGCCTTTGTCCGTGCACGCGCCGCCCATCAGGGCCAGCCCGAGCGCGGCCGCCGCCGCCGTGGATCGCATCGTGCGGCACTCGCCGACCTTCGCATCACAGTGCGGACATTGGCAGGTGCTGACGTAGAAATGAGAACCGCAGGACGGGCAGGGGCGCATTGCCGTGGCCATGGTCACCTCGGGGGGCTTCAGTCGGTCAGCATACCGTCTGTGATGACGCCCGTGTCATTCGCGGTGTCGGCTCCAGTGTCCGCGCCGGTATCCGCCGCGGTGTCCGTGTCCGTGTCGGTATCGGTATCGGTGTCGGTGTCGGTGTCGGTGTCGGTGTCGGTGTCGGTGTCGGTGTCGGTGTCGCCGTATTCGGCGTAGTACCCCGTGTCACTGACGGTGGCCCCGTACACGGGCTGCCCGGTTTTGAAGATGCAGCCGCCCACTGTCGCCAGCCCGAGAGCGGCGATGGCCGCCGTAGAGCGGATCGTGCGGCAGTCACCGATCTTCGACTCGCAATGTGGACAGCGGCAGGTTCCGACGTAGACGTGGGCACTGCAGCTGGGGCAGGGGTGCATTGCGGTGTTCATGGTCGTCTCCAGGCCCCGGTGAACGAGCGTAGCACCAGAACTTCGCGCCCGTCAGGTTAGTGTGCGGCATGCACGTTAGAGAAATCCGGCCCACCGATGTTGGCAAAAACACCCCGATCTACGCCGTCTGGGAGATCACCCTCCGGTGTGACCACGCCTGTGCCCACTGCGGGTCCCGCGCGGCCACGGCACGACCCACCGAGCTCAACCTCGACGAGCTGATAGAGACGGCAGACGCGCTCATCCGAATGGGCACGCGCGAGGTGACGCTGATCGGCGGCGAGGCCTACCTCAGTCCCCACGTCTACCCGCTGGTCAAACACCTCGCCGACGCCGGATTGCTGGTGAGCATGCAGACCGGCGGCCGTGGACTGACGCCCGAGCGGTGCGAGAAACTCGTCGAGGCGGGCATGGCGGCGATCGGTGTTTCCGTCGATGGCCCCGAGGAGGTCCACGACATCCTCCGCGCAGTGAAAGGGAGCCACGCCGCCGCCCTGCAGGCCATCGACAACGCCCTTGCGGTGGGCCTGCCCGTCACGACGAATATGCAGGTCAACCGGCTGACCATGCACACCCTGCGTCAGCACTACGAGATGCTGGATGCCCGCCGGATCCGCGCCTGGCGCTGCCAGCTCACGGTGCCGATGGGGCGCGCCGCCGATCATCCCCAATGGATCCTCCAGCCCTTCCAGATCCTCGAGGTCCTGGACACGATGGCTGAGCTCCAGCACGAGGCGGTGCGTCGGAACGAGGAACGGGGGCTGCCCGCCATGCACATCATGAACGTGCACCCATCGAACAACCTCGGTTATTTCGGCCCTCACGAGGAGCTCTTGCGCAGTCGCCCAGGCACGCGCTCGTCGTATTGGGGCGGCTGCCCCGCGGGTCGCTACACCATCGGCATCGAGTCCGACGGCGTGGTCAAGGCCTGTCCGTCGCTGCCCACGGCCCCCTATGTCGGTGGCAACGTCAAGGATCGATCTCTCGAGGACATCTGGAACAACACCGACGAGCTCGCGTTCGTGCGAAACCGCACCACCGAGGAGCTGTGGGGGTTCTGCAAGACCTGCTACTACGCCGATACCTGTCGGGCCGGGTGCGCGTGGACCGCCCACTGCACCCTGGGCAAGCGCGGAAACAACCCGTTCTGCTACCACCGGGCGGCGACCCTCAAGAAGCAGGGACGTCGGGAGCGGCTCGAGGTGGCCGAGAGCGCCGAGGGCGTTCCCTACGACTTCGGACGCATGGTGATTGTGGAGGAAGACTGGCGCTGAGAGGGGAAGATGGCGGGATCAGGGTACGCCGGCGGCGATGAAGCCCGCCCACGCGTACGGTCGGGCCTCGCCGAGTTCGCCGCGGAAGTGTTCGAGCGCCTCGAGCTGAGCCTCGCGCAATGCCATGGCGGGGCTCGGGCTCCGGCGTTTGCGGAGGAGGGCCGTGTACATGTTGCTCATGAGCTGACTGGTCTCGGCGTCGGGCACGCTCCACAGGCTCATGACCATGTGTCGTGCGCCCGCTATGGCGATCGACCGGCGCAGCCCGAGAACGCCTTCGCCACCCGTCACCACGCCGAGCCCGGTCTCGCAAGCTGACAGCACGACGAGTTCCGCCTCTGCCAGGTCGAGGCCGGTGGCCTCTTCGGCGGTCCAGATCCCGTCGCTGTCGGAGTAGGGGTCGATCGGCCGGTTGGCTCCGGCGAGCACGATCCCGGAGAGGATCATGGGGTTGTAGGCGACGATGTCCCGCGTGGTATTTGCGCTCTCGTGGACGGCGCCCATCGCCGACCGGCACTGCCCGGAGGCAAAGAAGCCGTGGGTGGCCAGGTGCACGATCCGCTTGCCCGCCACCTCGGGCCAGAGGTGATCTTCGGTCGCGAGGTCGCCGGTGATCACTGTGGTGTCGACGCGGCGCTTGCTCAGCTGCCGAGACAGATCGCGGACTTCGACGGCCGAGCCGGGGAGCGGCGCGTACCGCCGCTCGATGCACGGGGCAGCCGCCCCTCGCGTGTCGTCGCCGTCGTCGACCGCGCCGTAGTCGATGTCTCCGACGAGGAGTGCGGTGCTGTAGTCGCGCCGCGGTCGGTCCCGCCAGGCGACCAGGTCCGCGGTGCTCGCGAGGTAGGTGAGCAGGTGCGTCTCGACCAGATATCGACCGTCTCCGGTGGGCAATCCCGCCAGGGAGACCGAGGACAGGCTCCCGGTGGGGGCGAACAGCACGGTTGGTGAGTCGATGTGGGGTTCGATGGGCGCCCACACCCGTTCTCGCACCAGGCCACCGACCCGATCGATGCGAGTCGTCATCACTCCAGAATCCAGGAGAGATCTGTATTCTTCGATGGCTTCGTCAATAGCCTCCCGTTCGCCGAGATCAACGCGAACAGGCGAGCAGTCGCCGTCGAGGACGAAAGCCAGATATCGGTCTCCGGTGCGCACGACTTCTACGGCGGTGGCGTCGTCGGGAACGGCCCGGCAGACGTCGGCGACTTCAATGTGTGCTTCCCGCACGACAAGGCCAGCCAGTGCGCGCTCCAGCGCCTCCTTCTCATCGGTGAGCGCCGCAATCTGAACGACGCGGTCCCCACCATCGGCGTCCGCTCCCAAGACCAGCTTTGCGATGGCTTTTCTGGTTTGATTCAGCTTCCGGAGCTGGGCGGAGACCTCGAGGTCGTCGCTGGCCAGGACGGCGGCGCGTCGCGCGGTTGCGGATCGGGTGACGGCCCCCTTGTGTCGCAGGACCTGCGTGAGGGCGTCCGCAGCGTCGGTGGGCCTGTCGAAGGCCCGCAGGTACTTGTCGGTGGCGCTGCTTATGATGCCGATCAGGGCCAGCTGTTCGCGCTCGCTCTGGGAGTCCAACAACGCCTCGAGCCGGAGGTTGACGAGCTTTGCCAGGCG
>Ga0315336_1001875_pt1 | contig 36081 bp, 30 predicted proteins | sample ASW5metaG_FD_204512 | JGI IMG/M metagenome (GOLD analysis project Ga0315336, IMG submission 204512) | Ammonia-oxidizing marine archaeal communities from Monterey Bay, California, United States - ASW #5 | ecosystem: Environmental > Aquatic > Marine > Intertidal zone | place: USA: California... | reverse complement strand
CTTGCGGGCCGGAGAGTTGCGGAAGAACGGCTCCAAGCTCAGGCTCCAGGAGCAGCCCTTCCAAGTCCTCGCCGCACTGGTCGAGAAGCCCGGCGAAGTCGTCCTGCGGGAGGAGCTGAAGGAGCGTTTGTGGGCAGACGATACATTCGTCGACTTCGACCACAGCCTCTCGACGGCGATCAACAAGATCCGCCAAGTGCTGGGAGACTCCGCAACTCACCCGCGCTTCATCGAGACGATTCCGCGGCGCGGCTATCGTTTTCTGGCGGAGGTCGCATTAGACGGCCCACCTGACGCCGCGGCGGAGCCGCCCGCACCGCCAAAGGCGAGGCTGAGCCGGACGGCCGTCGCCAGCCTGGTTGTTCTTGCGATAGGCGCAACGTGGTTCATCGCGAGCCGAGTGTTCGAGGGCGGCGCGGCTGCAACCGCATGGTCCGAGCCGCGCCGACTCACGACCGACTCCGGACTCACCTTCCAGCCGACGATCTCTCGAGACGGCACGCTGATGGCCTACTCGTCCGACCGCGCCGGCGAAGACAACCTCGACATCTGGGTGCAGCACACCGCGGGCGGTGAGCCGATTCGAATCACCGACGATACAGCCGATGAGACGGCGCCGCATTTCTCTACGGACGGCAAGTCCATCGCGTTCCGGTCCGAGCGCGGCGAGGGTGGGGTGTATGTGGCTCCTTCGTTGGGAGGCTTCGAGCGCTTTGTGGCTCCAAACGGCCACCGGCCCCGGTTCTCGCCCGACGGCCAATGGATCGCCTACTTCACTGGCCCAAGGGGCGCCTCGTCGCTGCTGTCTCCGCTCCCAGGCGGAGAAGCTTACGTTGTCCTTGCGGCAGGCGGGACGCCACGACGGCTCGCCGCGGATGCGGTGGAGGAGATGTTCCCGGTATGGGCGCCGGATGGCCAAACGCTGCTCGTAGCGACGGCCCAGAGCACCTTCGATCAGGCAAGTTACGAGTGGCGCGTCGTGACCTTGGACGGTGTCGACCTGGGTGCGACCGGGGCTCTAGCCGCCATCGCCGATTCGCCGGCCAGGCAGACGCCCGGCCGCGTCTTTCCGGACCATTGGGACTCGGACGGGTACGTCTATTTCTCGTCTCGCGACGCCGACAGCGACAATCTGTGGCGCATCAGAATCCAACCTCAATCAGCTCGAGTCGTAGGAGCTCCAGATCGCGTTTTGGCGGGCCCGGGGCACTTCTACCAACCTTCGATCTCTGAAGACGGCCGCCTGGCGTTTGCGAGCCTGACCCGAAACGCGGATATGTGGAGTCTGGCTATCGACTCAGACCGTGGCTCCGCCGTGGCAAACGAGGCCGTACGGCTGACTACAGCTCAAGGACCGGACGGTTTGCCGTCCGTATCGCTGGATGGAGCGCGGGTTGCATTCCAATCGAGGCGTTCCGGGAAGCGTGAAGTCTGGCTCTTCGACGTTGCTTCGGGACATCAGCGACCTCTCATTGAGGTCCCTCATGGGCGCCCTGTTGTGAATGTCGACGGAACACGACTCGTGACGGGACGGAATCCCTGGCGAATTCTTTCATCTGAAGGAATCGTCGAGCAGCAGCTCAAGGGCGAGGGTTCGATTTGGGATTGGTCTCCCGATGAATCGCTGATGCTATTCAATCGTCTCGAAGGAAGACACCGCGCCATCATCCTGCTTGACTTTGACTCGGGCGAGAAGACCCGCGTGGTGTCCCACCCTGAGCAGAGCTTTTTCCAGGGCCAGTTCTCACCCGACATGCAGTGGATTGCCTGGATGACCGGATCCGGGGAAATGTGGCTCGCGCCGTTTCAAGGAGCGCAGGCGATCCCACAGTCTGAATGGGTCAGGGTTCCAACCCAGGGAGCGTTTGCGGACAAGCCACGTTGGTCGCCGAACGGCGACCTGCTGTACCACACCTCAGATCGTGACGGCTTCGTCTGCATCTATGCGCAGCCCCTCGATCCCGACACCAAAGCGCCGCGCGGCGGGCTACTGGAGATCTATCATTCCCACGAAGCGCCGCTCTCGATAGGGAACCTCGGCCTGCCCGCGCTGGAACTAGGCGTGGCCCGCGACAAGATCGTCTTTGGCATGGCCGAGCTCACCGGCAACATCTGGATGATGGAGCCTCTCGAACAGCAATGACCGGCCGAACCATCAGCCACTTCAAGGCCCTCGCGAAGCCTCGCGAGCGAGACAGATCGCGACATCATTTTGGACGGACGAGAGCCGCGTGAGGCACGAATTCGACGCCCGGGACTACGAGAAAGCATCCGCTCACCAAAAAGAATGGGGAGCCAAGCTGATCACGAGCTACGAGGTTTTGGCGGACGACAACCATTGTAAGCTCGGAGCCCTGGGCCGTCTGCACCGAGCTCAGCTCAAAGGTTAGAAGGCCCAAGTCACTCCGAAAACAACGCGATCCCGCTCCGCGAACTGGCCGAAGATGCTCTCTGTGCTTCCGTAAAAAACGTCCGCTCCAAGTCTCATACTTGTGTGGTCGTTTAGCTCATAGGCGACCTGGGGGCGGACGAGACCGGAGCCGCCGTTGACGTTCTGGATCAGAATCACCTGGGGCGTCAGAGTCTGATTCAAAAAATCGCGGCGCAGCAGAATAGAGAAATTGGTGTCAACGCGGTCGATAAAGAGCGAGGGCGAATGTCGCGGCGTCCAGTCTTGAAACAACTGGACGCTGATCAGCGTATCGGAAAACCGAAACCAATCCAGCCCGATTACGTGCCGGAGCTGGTCGCGTTGCAGAAAAGCCTTATTGTCGACAATCTCCCGTGCGATCATCGGGCGATCGAAGAAGTACCCGACCTCCCCGCGAAGGACTACGCTGCCGAAGGCGTTGCTGAAAGTGCCTCCAAGTAAGTGGGTTCGAGCGTATCCCGGCGTGACTGTGAGGCGCGGTCGCGCGGGCGTCACGTCGATTTCGGCGAACGGAACAGGGAGGTCGCCGTAGTGGTAGAGATAATTGACGGTCAGGTCCCAGCCTCCTGACAGCGTCGAAACGCGAAAGCCGATGTCGCTGTCGGCTATCGCACGTGTGGGCCGCGCGACCTCTCGGAGGTCGAGGTCAATACCGGGCGGGGGCGTAATGGCAAACCCCGGGGCCGAAAACGAGTAGGAAGAACCAGGTTCAGGTAGCTTGTGGTAGCTTCGGTCGGGCACCCAGATGAACTGGGCCGTGACGTTTCGAATCGGAATCTCGGCATTCACCGACCAAAGCGGGATTCTAGAGCCCCCGAAATCCTCGAGAATGAACTCGCGGAAGTCCTGAGGATTCACAATGTCGAGCACTTTCAGTCCGTCGGCTTGCCCCCAGACGATCTGCTGTTTACCCAACGTGAGTCGGGTGCGGCCCACGTCAGTCTGAACGTACAGCTCGCGAAGCTCGAAATCGGAGCGGTCGCCGATGATGAGTCGGCGCGTGAGTGGAGCGATTGCCGCTTGAGAAGGGACGCCGGCTTCCAGCTTGTCGAATGCGTCGGCGCGGAATCGCGTGACGGCCTTCAGCTCGGCGTTGTCCCAAAGCGCGACGCCCAGCTCGGTCTTGAGTCTGATCTCGGTGCTCTGGAAAGCCGGCTTGTTCGTCTCGACGGCCGCTCTGAAGTCGATGATGGCGTTGGCGTCGATTCGGTCGAGAAAGCGATTCCGGTCATCCTGGGCTGAGGCCTGTCCTCCGACCAGGATTAGGAAAAGCCCGGCTCGGGTTAGCAGCCAAGACACAGTCGCCGTAAACACCGCCACGCCGGCAGGCTTACCGCTACGGGCCACGTCTCAACGCCTGAGGCGTGAACAGGTCGTCCTTCACTTCCGAGGCGTAGTCGACGTTGCTGAAGGCAAGAACCGAGTGATGTCCTGTCTTGTGGTTGTGCGCCTCGATGCGGTGTACGGTCCAGATCCCGTGTACCTGTGAGATGTCCTTGAACTCGATGGTCTTCAGTTCGTTTCCCTGGACGTCCCAGGCCTGAATCTTTCTGAAGATGAAGATCTCCGCGTCGACCCACTGGCGGGATCGGCTGTAACCCAGCTCGTTTGAGACCTCGCTAACCGGCACGGCTTCGAGGAGAAAGCAACGACGGCCGTCGACGACCTCCTCCCCAAGCGTCTTCCACTCGTAGTCCTCTAGGGCTACCTTCGTCGACTTTTTCATATCCTCGTAGGTAAAGTCCGTACCGAGGAAATATTGCCCGCGGTTGGCCATGGAGATCCGCCGAACCTTCCGGGCGGCGGGGAGATAGAGCCACAGGTCGTCGTCTCTTCCAGCCTCGGGGTAGTCAATGGTCAAGAATGCAGTCCCCTTGACGCTCCGCGGCTCTTCAAAGAAGATTGCCGTACGTTTCTCTTCACCGACATACTTCCGGAAAATTCGTGTCTCTCGAACGCGACTCTTACCGCGCCGGTCGGTGGTTTCAATCACCATGGTTTGAGCGGACGAGGCGCCTTCATCCCGCGCGTTGATGCGTCGGGCAATCTCGTTTCCGTCTAACAAAGGAGCGGGGCTCATCGGTTCGCCCATCAGCGCCCGTGCGCCCATCGCGAGCAGGAACGACGCCGCTGCCAAACTGCGGAACCTTAGCGATACTTGCTTCATTTCGACACCGCTCCTATTTTTCGGGCGGAGACTGTAGCGGGAAAGACTTGCACGATGGCCGGCAGCAGCGTCAGGCTGGCGAGAAAGCTGACTAGAGCCGCCACGGTTACAAGCGTACCGAACCAAACCAGCGGCGGAACCTCGCTAAGCGTCAGGATTCCGAATCCGATGACGACCGCGGATGAATTGAACAACAAAGCGCGGCCCGTCGACGGGAACAGTGTAACGAGGGCTTGGTCGATGGTCCGGCCCTCGTCGCGAACGTCCACGATAATCCGGTCGAGGACATGCACTGCGAAGTCCACTCCGGTGCCGATCGCGATCGCGGCAAACATCGAAGTCGCCACCCCGAGCCATATTTCCGAGTAGCCCATTACGGCGTAGATAAGCAACACGGCCATAGACACCGGGATCACCGCGAGTGAGCCTAGCACCGGCGAACGAAAGCTCACCGAAGCCATCATCCAGACCGCCACGAGGGCTAATGCCACGCCCCGGAAATGGCTTTCACCAATCCCCCCGATCCAGTGATAGTTAACCTTGACCCGGCCGGAGAGGGTAGCGGTCATGTCCGCTGTATTGAACTCATCCTGAACGTATTGCTCGGCCTGCTCCACTACCTGCTTCAACTCGGAGAACCGCCCCGTGTCGAGAGTCGCTCGAACGTTCGCGAGCCGATACTCGTAGTCCAGTTCCTCTTCGAAGTCTGTCGGGTCTCCTGCGGCGCCGTACAGTAGCAGATACTGAGCTGCCAGATCCGAGCTATCCGGAATTCGATATTCTTCCGGCCGGTTCTCGTTGACGGCTTTGTTCATCTGCTTCAGATAGTCCACGATCGAGGTGGATCCTTTCACGTGGGGGAGTGATTCGAGGCTCCGCTGTAAGGCCGCGATTTTGCGCAAGCGCGCCGGGTCGAGGATTCCCTCCGACTGCTGGGTCTCGATCATGACGTCGAGATAGTGCGTTCCATCCAATTTCTCGTTGATGGTCTTGTCGGCCTGGTAGATCGGTTCCGACTGGCGGAAATTCCCGATTCGCTCGTCGTTGACTTCCACCCTGCGGGCACCAAGGAATCCCGCGACGGAGATCAAGCATCCGGCGGCGATGATTGCACGTGGGCGCGCCATAACCGCCCGTCCGAACGCTCCCAGCGCATTCCCAAACCGGTCGTTAACCGTTCCCGCCGCCGAGGCCGGCCTTGCGAACGCTTTGCTCGGTCTCGGCTTGAGCATGGTGAGAGCGGCCGGTACGGAGACAAGGGAAAGCAAAAGCGCGGCAGCGCACCCTATGGAAGCAAAGACGCCGAAGGCCTGCATCGGTGGCATCGTGGAAGCGGCGCTCAGGGCCAAGAAGCCAGCGATATCTGTCAAGGACGTGATCAAGACCGGCCGCCACATCACCGCCGTGGCGTGGACCGCCAGCTCGCGGGAGGTCGCGTCCGGCCAGCGCTGAAGATCTTCGTAGTACTGCCCGAGGATATGGACGGCGTCCGCCACGCTGATTGCGATGAGGATGACCGGCAGGCCATTGGTGATGACGTAGAACGGCACCCCAAACCCGGCCATGGAGCCCAACCCAATACAGACAGCGCCCATCACGACAAGGTTGGGCAGCAACACACCCCGGGCGGTGCGGTAGGCGATGAACAGGATGCCGGAGACGAATACGAAGCCGATAGGGTTCAGCCGCTTTGCGTCGGAATCGATGTAGGTTCCCAGGTACTCCCGGGCAGCCCCTTCGCCGGCGACGTGAATCTCCTCGCCTTCGACTGGGGCTTTCTCCGCCAGCTCCAAAAGGCTCCTGTAGACCGTTGAACCTTGAGACTCGTCGAGCAGCTCGGCCACGATCAGCGCCGCCGTGCCGTCGCTAGCGACTAAACTGCCGGCGTACAGCGGGAAGCCCAAGACCGCTTCGCGAACGGCGTCGGCCTCCTGCTGCGTGACCGGCGGCTCTTCGTAGAACGGCTCCACAACCATTCCGTCCGCCGTGCCGACGATGTTGTTTTCAGTCGCGATGCTGGTAACGCGCTCCGGATCGACGTTGGCGACGGCCGCGGTCTGTTCGGTCATCCATTTGATGAGCTCGAGACTATGCGGGGTGAAGATCCCGCCTGCGCCATTGGCGACTACCGCCACGATCACCGGGTCCGAGAGCCCGAAAGTGTCCTTGACCTTCTGGCGATAGACCACCGCCGGATGACGCGCTTCCATGAACGCTTCGGAGCTGGCGTCCAGGGTGATCCCGGGCAGGAAACCGGCTCCGACGGCTATGGCGGCGATTGAGAGAGCGAGAGCCGTCTTGGGATACGCGGTCGTTTTCCAGAAGAGGCGACCGGCTCGCGACTGTTGAATGAGGCTGTTCAGGTCTTGGGTTTCGTTAGGGTCCTTCGGCATGCTGGTGTCGTTAGCGGCGGCGCTGGAGGGTCGTTCGATCCTGCGGCTTAGTGAGATTTGTCCAGCAAACGTTACACTCGACGCAAGATCTTAACAAACAACGGCGGGCGGGAATCGCGATTCGCTCACGCGGCGGGTCGCCCCGGATTGCCCCAATGACCTGCGACATCGGCTCGCGCAACCAATACCCCCTGCGATCCAATCTAGATAGGCCCCCAGTCCGCCAACCAGATTCTGTTCGGGATTTCTGTTTGGCCTTCCCGGCACGGGCAGGATAGCGGAACTGATGCCGCCGCGCAACGCTCTACGTCCTTCGTGTCAAGACTCGATAGAAATGTCCCCTCTCATAGCTCGATAGAAAGGTCCCCCAGGAATCGTCGTCGGGGCTGTGGGAATGTGGGAATCGCCGCAGGCGATTTCCAAGGGGCTGTGGAAAGAGCTGGGAAACCCGTCGGGACGAGTTTCGCTGCTTTCGCACAACGGCCCGACGAAGGGGTTTCCGCGCTTTCCACAGCCCTGCCATTTCCACAGCCCTCACTCCTTCGCCGCGCGGCTTTTCGCCGCTCGAAATCTCTTCCACGGATGCTTCGCCGACGGCGTCCTCCGCGACGACGGCTTGGCTTTCTTCCCGGCGGCAGCCGGCTGCGGCTTCGCCGCCGTCGCGGCGATCTCCTCGAAGGCGACCGGACGTCCCTCGTAGACCAGCCGCAAGCCGCCGTCGCGACGCTGCTCGACCCGCACCCACGCTCCCGCTCCCAACTCTTGATTGCGCTTCGGCCTCAACTGCAAACAGCGATTCTTGGCTTTCCCGTCGAGGAAGACCGCAAGTGAGGCCATGCGGCTTCCGGCTGCAGGCCGAAATCCTAAGTTTCTGAAGGTGACGATTCCCTGTGGTTCGTCTTACGCCCCTAGGTCTAGGCGACCAAAGGATCCCTTCGCTGGACTTCGCCCAGAAAGAACGCGGCATGCTTATCGCTCTCGCTGATTGAGCGAGGCTCCAACCTGCACTCGCGGCGGTCGCATGCCCGTGGATCATGCTATGCCGACAAGGGCGGATTGAGCAGCTCGGGGTGTCGTTCCGCTCCCTTTCCGGTCGGCGCTTTAGCGCTGACACGCCGCGATTCGGACGTCCGACCAAAGATGTTTGGAAACAATTTCTCACGGAACGATGCCCCCCGAAAGGCTCAAACCGCCGTCTGGAGACCGTAGAAACGCTCTAGGCGAGGGTTTTGGAAGCCCCGGGAGGAGAGTTTGCGACATCGTTTGTTCCCAACAGGTATGCGCTAAACGGTAGAGCTGAACCGTTTGCTTGGCCCGCTTGGCCGTCCCGCTTGGCCCGGACTATTCGCCGTTGAGGAAAGCGACTAGGTCCGAGACATCGCGGGCGACGAGGTCTTGCCGCTCTGGAACGTGCGCCACGCTTGCGCGCGCTCGCGCCGCGTGGCCCCAGACAGCCCCGGCGAAGCCGAAAACGCTGTGCCGTCGACCTTGACCCTTCAATTCCGGAGCGCCGGTTCTTGGAATTCCATGACAACCGAGACACCCTTTCATCTCGAAAACCCGCGCTCCGCGAACGCGGTTGCCTGGGGCGCTCTTCATGGCCTGCTCCGAGAGAAAAGCCAGTATCGCCTGCATCTCGCCCTGCCGCATCTGCGGCAAGACGGCATTGCGGGCGGCGGCCGCCCGGCTCATCTCAGGCCACTGATTCAATGTCGCCACGGCGAGGCCCGCCGCGACGGGTTCCCGTCGAATTGCGCGAAACAGATCGATCTTGGCGTAGCCGCTTGGGCCAAACGAATGGCACTGTGAGCAGCCCAAGCTCTCGAAGGCTCTTTTTCCCCGCAATGCCGCGCTGCCGCGGCGCGCTGTCGGTTTAGGGGCCGGAGCCGTCATGCTCCCTAGATATGCGACGAGGTCGGCGGCCTGCTGAAGCTCTAGCCGGGGCCAACGGTCGCCGACCTCCTGCATCGCCGGCAGCATGGCCGGTGCGTGGTTCCACATGCTCTCCGCCCAGTCGGCGATCTCCGAGATCGGCTTCCACCGAGAGCTTGGAGAAGCCGTCCTGGGCTCTGCCTCCGAAGAGTCGTGGCAACTCGCGCATTGCTTCATGAAGATCGTCCGGCCACGGCCGGCGTCTCCGGTAGGGCCTGCTTGACGCAGCGAATGGAAATAGGCGTAGATGTCGCGGGCCTCGCGCTCCGAAAGCTGAAGCACTGCGTCTTCATGCGCTCGGTCAGATGCGACGTCGACGTGGTTCCAGATGACCGCGGCGAAGATCGCGGGCGAGAACCGCCCGGACAAAGGAATCGCGAGAGACCGTGCCCGAGCGGAGGCTTCCTGCGTCGAGCCGTGGCATTCAAGACAGCCCCTTGCGCCCAGCAGCGCTTGGCCGCGAACAGCGTCGCCGGCCTGCGCGTCTACAGTGCCCGGCGAATAGAGAACGACGCAGAGAAGACCCGCCGCAATAGGCCGCGACAGAAGGCGCTTCTTGATCCAATGTGCGGAGAGCTTCACGATGGGGTAGTTCCTAACCAAAGGCAGACTCGTGGACTCAGCCGAAAGAAACGGCGACGCCATGGCTACCATGACGTCGCCGAGGCAGCAAAGGAGTAATAGCTGCTCACTGGCCCGAGTCGGACTCTCCGCCAGGTCCGCCGGGGGCATCTACCGTTTCTTTCCACCAGATGCCATCAGGCCCGTAGAAGATCTTGAGCCATTCGGCCAACCGCATGTCCGACGGCTCCGTCCAGTCCGTGAGGCTGCCGTCCTCCGGTAAGCCAAATATCGGCGCCATCGGCCGATGACAACGCGCGGCGCAGGAATTCGGCATGCTTCCTTGGTCTAGGTACTCCAGCGTCCTGCTTGGAGGGACAACCTCGAACGTGTGCGCCGGAATATCGTACGGAACTGCGGACTTCGCGAGGTGTCCCATATGGCATTCCGTACAGCGGCTCAGACCTACAGTTCGGTCCGGGCTGTAAGAGTGGAAGGTGTGCTGCTCCACCGCGGCAGCGATTCGATCGAGGTTCGCGTCGATGTCCACGATGTCTTCCCGCTTTATGGTCGCGAACGGTTCGAATCCCGCATGGCATGCAAGGCAAAGCGAATTGTCTTCCATTTTCGTCTGGATCGCGACCTCGCCTCCATCGCTCCCCTGGACTGTCGTCACAGGGCGAATGTGCTTGAGGTTATCGACGTGGACATCGTGGCAGTCATAGCATCGCACTCCTTGATCAAACTCCATACCCTCCTTGTGGGCGTTGAGAAAGTCCTGATACTGCTGATGATGCTGCCGTGAGCTCTTCCCATCCGGCCATAGGCCGTGAGAGTCTCGCCAGAATCGGTCGTAGAGCTCCTCGCCTAGATTGAAGGCGTAGGGCTCGTTCGTCGTCTCGTCGAAGGGGAAGTCATGGACTCCCTCCGGGAGACTCTTGCCCCTCGAGTGGCAGCCGCCGCAGATTTGATTGGCTTGAGCCGTCGTGAGGTCAGATTTCGGGTTGATGATCTTCTCCGGGTCGCCCCGGTTGACCACGTGTCGGGATCCCGGACCGTGGCAGCGCTCGCAACCCGTGTTGATTTCGTCAACGAGTCCGTCTCCATTCATGTCGTAGTAGTGCGGGCTTTCAGGAAACGGCAGAATAGCCGGGGGCGCCGCGGCCATCCACTCACCCTCCGTCGTCTTCGAGATCGCTAGTCCGGTGAAGTGACAGCCGGAGCACTTCTTGTCGAACGATCGGCCCTTTGCCCCTATCTCAGACATCGTGGCGGCCGGCGTGAAATGCGGCATGCCGTCAGAGTCCCACCAGTCCTCCGGATGATAGGTAACGTATTGGCGAGTGACCTCGTTGTACTGGATCGGACCCACGTAGTGCCCTCTGCTATACCCTCCCGGCCCGTCGACGGCGGGAATCTTGACCACGAAGCGCTGCTTGTAGAGACCGCTGCCGCCGTAGGCGAATCGCGAGTCGTGGGTGACTTGGCCGATCGTGAAGGTATACCCGCGATTCTCGTCGTAGCCGAGGATCGGGGCATTGGGTTTGTACTTGTCAAATGCGCTCGAGATCTGGTTGAAATCCAATCCCTGCTTGAAGTCATCGACGCCATTGCCGTCGTAGTCGACGACTACGCCAAATTTATCTTGCATGCTGTAAGCGTCGGTTGCCGTCGTCTTGAACCCGGTCCCGTGCATCGACGTCCGCCACTCCTGCTGGTCTGGATGACAGGCCAAACAGATCTCTGAACCAACGTAAGTGCGTGACTGATCGACTCCAGGCCCGAAGTAGGCCTCCAGGGCCGAAACGAAGGCTTCCGGTTGGGGGGCGTTAGCTTCTGCTGCATGGAGCACCGGCAAGATGACGAGAATAGAAATTACTAACGGAAGAATCCGCCGTCGAGCGACTAGATTGGTTATCATGGCTGCTCCTCCTTGACCCCGAAAACGTTGCTGCGGCTGCCGGGCCGCCCTTCTAGAGACCACCGGACGGCCTGAGACGCGTCAACGGCGAATGATGGCAAGCCCGCTTTCCGCGCATCCGCGAAGCAGTCGAAGCTCCTACGGCCGGCTCCCAACTCGCAGAAGACTGAGTACGCTTGAGCCTCAGCTCGGGGCCACTGAGGATCTAGGTAGCCTTCTTCCTTTAACTTGAGAGGTTCGGCGTACCCGCCCTTCTCCATGGAGTACGCCATCTGTACCGATGCCGCCAGCCGTAGGTCCTGTAGCGCCGCGACGGATTCCACTGGTAACTCCTGCTGGGCTCGCAGCATCTCGGCGACTTGCGGCGTTAGATGCATGCCGGGCGCTTCAGGCTCGCCTTGCAGCATCCAGGTCGAGACGGTTGCCAGGGCGGCTACGGCGGCAATGATGTATCCAGCTCTGCTCATCCGTCTTGCTTTCCTTGCGTATGCCGGAGGCCCGGCTTTTTCATGGGAATTGCAATTCCTCCTCCACAATCTTGGCGGGGATTCGGCTCCTGAAGTTGGGGCGCGACGCACGATTCTAGGGTCAAATGTTCCGTCTTGAGCCTTGTTCTGGGCAATTCGCCCCACGCGCTCACCGGCAGATGCTGGGGGTTCACCGCAGCTCCCCTGAACGCGGGCGAGGCCGGGTCCTCGTCCACGCTCGGTGCCTTTCTCTTGCGCCTCCACGAACTCCCGCGCCAAATCACGATCGCAGCGATCACCGCCCGTCAACCGGGCGCGACCAGACATCTATGAGCCGCCTTCGCGCACGCCTCGCAGCGCGCCGTCGCGGAAGATTCAGTTCGGGTCCGAAGAAGGATTCCGCCGGTCTCGATACAGTCACGCGGCCGTCTCCGGCGCCGCCTCGATCACGGGGCCGTCTCGGAGTCACCGAAACACAAGGCCCGGCGGAAACTCGTTTCAGCGTGTTCGCTCAATCCTCGCGCGGCTCGTAGTCGGCGCCGCGGCGATCGACGGCCAACAACAAAGCGACCAGCTTGCGCGCCACTTGGATCGTGGCGCGATTGCGATGTCCGCGCTCGATCTCGCGGGCGTGCAACCGCGCCAACTCGTCGTTCCAACGCGGCGCCAGCTTGGCCGCCTCGATCAACACGTGCTGCAAATGCGCGTTGCGTTGCTTCGACAACGGTCCCCGTTTCGACTTGCCCGCCGACTCGTTCAGGCGCGCGCAAAGCCCGCAATAGCTCACCGCGCGGTCGATCGAGGCGAAACGCGCCGTCTCGCCGATCTCGAGCGCCCAGGTCAGCGCTGTGATCGCGCCCACTCCCGGGATCGTGCGCAGCCGCGCCGTGCGCTCGGCGAGAAACGGATAAAGGTATTTCTTTGTATGAATCTTGGTTTTGAGATACGGTTCGCCGAGCTCCATCAACGCCGTCGCGATGCGATTCTTGTTCCAGCTCGATTGTTCGACCAGGCGGCGCCGATAGCGCAGCAGCCGGCGCAACTCGCGAAACTCACGCGGCGGCATCCAGGCGCGCGGCAGCAGGTTGGCGCGCAGCAGGTCGGCGATCTTGGCGGCGTCGATTCGGTCGCTCTTCTTCTTGGCTCGCCTAATCGCTTCCATCGCCGCCGGATGCCCGAGGGCCAGGTCGGCGGCATAGGGCGCGAGCGTGTCGTGAATCCAGCCGCTGAGCGGCGTTGCTTCGAGCGCCCCTCGCCAGCTTGTCGGCAGCGCTTCGGCCCACGCCTCGAGCGCTTCGCGTCTCGCTTCTAAGCGGTCTTCCTCGACGATCTCGCCCGCCGCCGTCTTGACGCAATAGGAAACGCTTTCTTTGTGTACATCCAACCCGATATAGTGCATCTCGCTCCTCCTGGGTCTGGGTTCTAAGGCGCCGCCTTGTGCGGCTGCGCTCAGTCTTCCACTCCCGCCGGGAGGACCGCTCTTTCGCTCGCTCACCTATGCATTGAAACAGTCACTTAACTGGCGAATGGGCCGCGGCCCAGCTTGCGCCCTACCTTCCCGCTCGGCGGGCCGCGAACGTCGACTGGCTGATGGGCCTTGCGGTACGAGTAAGAGAGCGGCGCTCACGACTGGAGGCTGCTGCCGGTCCACAGCAACCGATATTGGTACGAAGAGTTCCGCGACCGTCCGTATCCTAAGCCTCAGAACCAAAAGGACTTCGGTTCTAATTGCCGGATTAGTGTCGGGAAATCTGAGTGTTCGCTTGAAGTTCCGCCAACGAAGCACCGCGCCCGCCCGATGCGAGGTCCGGCGACCATGGCATCGGACCGGCACCTTGGACGCTGCTGACCGAGGGTCGAGCAACCCTGAGACCAGCGCCACCGGGGGCAAAGAAATCGTCGTTTGTGGGTACGTTTTCTTCGCCAGCTATCCCGTACGGGGTAGAATTGAGCCGCCGTGATCGGCCGTACGATCAGCCACTACAAGATCACCGAAAAGCTCGGCGAGGGCGGGAAGTCCTGCAATCCGTTTCCCGACGATGCCAGATTTCTGCCATGCGAGCGACAACTCGTGGGGATGGTCGCTGTCCGAGACCACAGTTCTACGGTCGGGCCTCTGCGAATCGGGTACCGCTGGCGTCTCTTCGGAAGACACAGTGGCTAGTTCTTCGTCTGAGTCGGTCCGGGCGGACGCCGCGAGCGAATCTAGCGCGGCGTTGCACTGTCTGTGGAGGCGTGCGCGGCGGCCTGCTCAAGCTCCCTGCCGCGGACGACGCGCTCACCCGCAAACGGGCTCCGGCGACCAGTGACGACAGTATACTGCCGATCCCCGAGCGCGTGATCGCAATAGACGATGACCCAATCGTGCGTTGTCCCGAGGCGATGCGCCCGAGCCGTGTTCGAGTAGCAGGCCGTGTAGTGCTGCTCTCCTCGGCTCGTGTGCAGTATCGGTAGCCAGGCCTCTCGTTTGGGATTGAAGCGGCGGGGCGCAATCGTCGGGAGCTCGCCCTTTTCGGCGCGGCTGCGATATTCGCGATCCACGTCCAGCAGCTCTTCGAGCGGCGGTTCGTCCGCGGCAGGGACCGCGCTCGCTGGGCGACGCGTGCGGCCTAGTCGAGACGCCAAAGCATCAATGATCCCGGAGATGCGCTTGCTCCCAAAGCCGGCCAGCTCCCGCAGACGGCCGTCGTGCGCAGCGACCTCGAGTTCCTGCAAGGTGTCGATGCCTAGGTCGTGATGCAGCCGCTCGGCCGACTTCGGGCCTATGCCGGGCACGGTGCGCAACAAGCCGACCGGATCGATCTCGCCGCGCAAGCGCTCGAGAATCGGAAGCTGGCCCGTATCGACAAGCGAGCGAATGTGGAGGGCGAGCTGTTCCCCGACGCCGGGCAATTTGGTCAGTCCGTCGAGGCCCTCTCGCTCGATGATGGCAGAAACCGGTTCATCGAGACGACGGAGCGTCTCGGCGGCGTGCTCATAGGCGCTTATGCGGAACGGATTCGCGTGTTGCTCTCGCAGAAGGGCCGCGGTCTCGTCGAGTCGCTGCGCCGCGGTTGAATTGAGAATGTCCGCCATGAGGGCACCGTATGGGAGCGCGACGGGCAAGATTGTACCCCGAGCGGTCGGCTTCGTACAGAAGCGTGGCCCTTGACGACGCGATTCGACGGCGTCCGCTACCTTGAAAATAGCCGGATCGCGGCGTGGAGCGATGCCGGCCGCGGGACGGCGAGATTCGCCGTCCCGCAGGCCTCGCCCGATGGGAGAAGAGCTCAGCGACCGACGAAGCAACGCGCCTTCGGCCCCGCAACCCGAAGCCGAGCACGCCGACGTTCGGCTGCGGCGCGTGGTCGCGGATCTTGCCGAGGAGCTTCGACCCGGGCGCAGCGGCGCTATTCGGGTTCGTCTCGGCAGCCTGCTTGACCGCGACCTCGGTTTCGACAGCTTGGCCCGCGCCGAGCTGTTGGCCCGGATCGAGCGCGCCTTCGAGGTGCGTTTGGCGGCAAGCGTTCTGGCCCAGGCCGACACGGTCGGCGATCTGCTCAAGGCCGTGCTCGCCGCGGGTCCGGGCGTCACGGCTCCGCCCGTCTCGGAGATCCGACTGCCTGCGGGCGAAGGCGTGGACGCCGCGCCGTCTGAGGCGAGGACGCTTCTCGGCGCGCTCGATTGGCACGCCCGGCGGAGCCCGAACCGCATCCACGTCGTGCTGTGCGAAGAGTCCGGCGAGGAGCGTCCGCTAACCTACGGCGCGCTGGCTTCGGAGGCCAAGATGCTCGCCGCGGGACTGCAGCAGAGGGGCCTCGCCGCGGGCGATCACGTAGCCGTCATGTTGCCGACCGGAATAGACTTCCTGCGTTCTTTCTTCGGCGTTCTCTATGCCGGCGGCGCTCCGGTCCCGATCTACCCGCCGGTGCGGGCGTCGCGGATCGAGGAGCACCTTCGACGCCAAGCCGCCATCCTAGACAACGCGCAGGCGACGATGCTCATCACGGCTCCGGAGCTGCGGACGACGGCGGCGATGCTCAAGCACTTTGTCCCGAGCCTGCGCTGCATCGAGACGCCGCGGCGTCTTGCGATTGCTGGGGCGGCGCCGACTCCTGTCGACGTTTCACCTGGCTCGTACGCGCTGCTGCAGTACACCTCAGGCAGCACCGGCAGCCCCAAGGGAGTGATTCTCACCCACGCCAACCTGCTGGCGAACATTCGTGCCATGGCGGAGGCCTTGGAAGCGGACTCCTCCGACGTCTTCGTGAGTTGGCTGCCGCTCTATCACGACATGGGGCTGATTGGGGCTTGGCTCGGCAGCCTCTATTGCGCAATGCCCTTCGTATTGATGTCACCGCTCTCGTTTCTGACCCGGCCGGAGTCCTGGCTGCGGGCCATCGACCGGCACCGAGCCACGCTCACCGCTTCCCCGAACTTTGCCTTTGAGCTCTGCGTCTCCAAGATCGACGAGAGCAAGCTCGAGGGGCTTGACCTGAGCTCGCTTCGGGTCGCGATGAACGGGGCCGAGCCGATCATTCCTGAGACGTTGCGCCGTTTTGCGGCCCGCTTCTCGGAGTACGGATTTCGGCCGGAAGCGATGACTCCGGTCTACGGCTTGGCCGAGAACTCCGTCGGGCTGGCCTTCCCTACTCTGGGGCGCGGGCCGCTGGTCGACCGCGTGAAGCGCGCGGCGCTGGTTGAGCTGGGACGGGCGGAGTCAGCCCCGCCCGACGGCGCTTCCGCGCTTGAGTGTGTTGCTTGCGGGCGGCCGCTGCGCGGGCACGATCTGCGCATCGTCGATTCGAACGGAAGAGAGCTGGGCGAGCGCCGCGAAGGCCGCCTGGAGTTCCGCGGACCCTCGGCGACGAGCGGCTATTTTCGTAACGAAGAAGCAACCCGCGAGCTGCGCCGTGGCGAATGGTACGAGAGCGGGGACCTGGCGTATACGGTCGGCGGTGAAGTCTACATCACGGCGCGCACCAAAGACCTGATCATCCGAGCCGGGCGCAACGTCTACCCGCAAGAGCTCGAAGCCGCCGCGGGAGACATCGAGGGCGTGCGCAAGGGGTGCGTCGCCGTGTTCGGCTCGCAAGACCGCGTCACGGGAACCGAGCGCATCGTCGTGGTCGCCGAAACGAGGGAGACCGGCGAGGAGGAGCAGGCGAGGTTGCGCCGCCGCATTGAAGCTGCGGCAGCGAGCATTCTCGACGCTCCGCCCGACGACATCGTGCTGGCGCCGCCGCGCACAGTTCCCAAGACCTCGAGTGGGAAGATCCGGCGCAACGCGGCGCGAGAGCTCTACGAGTCGGGCGGCCTGGCAGCGGGAGCTCCCGCACTGTGGCGTCAACTTGCGCGCCTCGGCGCGAAGGCCTTTTTTTGGAAGGCACAGCGCGTGCTTCGGAGCGTCTGGGAGGCTGCTTACGGCATCTATTGTTGGTTAGTTCTGGCGTTGTTGCTCTTGGCCGCCGCGCCGCTTCTGACGCTGCTGACCGATCTCCCGCGACGCTTTGGGTTGGCTCGCCGCACGGCGAGACTGGCGCTGAAGTTGATGGGCGTCCCGATGGAGACGAGCGGCGTGGACGGACTGCCGCCAAGCGGCGTAATCCTGGCGGCTAATCACTCGAGCTATCTCGACGGTTTGATCCTGGTCGCCGCCTTGCCCGGCGAAGCCGCGTTCGTCGCCAAGAACGAGCTGGCGGCGGCGCCGTTTGTCGGTTGGCTCCTGCGCTGTCTGGACACACTCTTCGTGGAACGCGTTGACGCGGAGGGCGGCGTCGGCGCCGGCCGCAGAGCGGTCGAGGCGGCCCGCGCCGGAAAGAGGTTGCTGTTCTTTCCCGAAGGCACATTCACACGCGCGGAGGGGCTGCTGGAGTTTCGTCTCGGCGCGTTCCTGACCGCCGCGGAGGCGGGCTTGCCGGTGGTCCCGATCATCGTACGGGGAACGCGCTCCATGCTGCGCGACGAACAATGGCTGCCCCGGCCGGGCAAGCTCAGCGTTGAAGCGGGAGCGCCCTTGGCTGCCGACGGTTCCGACTTTTCGGCGGCGGTGCGGCTGCGCGACCGAGTGCGGGCGAAGATTCTCGAAGGTTGCGGCGAGCCCGACCGCGCCGGCGAGCGCGTCGTCTTTCGCAGGGCGGGCGTCGAACGTGTCGACGCGAGCGAGGAGGAATGAGCGCCGCTCGCCGCGGAGTCGCCGGCCTGCTCGACACCGTCGGACTCAGCCGCCCTGAGCTGAGGGCGTGGGCGCTCTACGACTTTGCCAACTCGGCCTTTGTCACCACCGTGATGGCGGCGATTCTGCCGATCTATTATCACCAGGCAGCGGCGGTCAATCTGCCGGAGAACCTGCGCACCGCCTACTGGGGGTACACCCAGACCGTTGCGCTTCTCGTCATCGCCTGGCTCTCGCCTCTGCTCGGCGCCGCTGCCGACTACCTCGGAGCGAAGAAGAAGTTCCTTGCCGGTTTCGCTTTCAGCGGAGCGATTGCCTCGCTGCTGCTTTACTTTGTGGAAGAAGGCGACTGGCTTTACGCCTCGGTGGTCTTCATCGTGGGCAACATCGGCTTCGCGGGCAGCGAGGTCTTCTACGAATCACTGCTGCCGCACATCGCGCGAAAGGATGAGATCGATCTCGTTTCGACGGCGGGCTACGCAGTGGGCTACGTCGGCGGCGGACTGCTGCTGGCGCTCCAGCTTGCCTGGATTACCTATCCGCGGACATTCGGCATGGCCGACGCGCCGCAAGCGACTCGCATCGCTTTCCTAAGCGTCGGCGTTTGGTGGGCGCTCTTCACCGTACCGCTACTGCGCACCGTGATCGAGCCGACGCGTCGACTCGAAGCAGGGGAGACTCGGACGATCCATCCTCTGACGGCCGCTCTGCGGCGCAACATCGAGACCTTCCGCGAGCTGCGCCGTCATCGCCATGCGTTTCTGTTCCTGTTGGCATTCTGGCTCTACAACGACGGCATCAATACGATCATCAAGATGGCGACGATCTACGGCGCGGAGATCGGCATCGGCCAGGGAGACCTGATTGGAGCGCTGCTGCTGGTGCAGTTCTTGGGCGTGCCGGCGACCTTCCTCTACGGCGCTCTCACCGGCCGGCTGGGAGCCAAGAACGGGATCTACTTGGCGCTTTGGGTGTATTGCGGCATCTCGGTGCTGGGCTACTTCATGGAGGAGGCCTGGCACTTCTGGGTGCTGGCCGCCGTAGTGGCGCTGGTTCAGGGGGGGAGCCAGGCGCTGAGTCGGTCGCTGTTCGCCGTTATGATTCCCGCCGGGAAATCGTCGCAGTTCTTCGGCTTCTACAACGTCAGCGGCAAGTTCGGAAACATCGCCGGACCCTTGATCTTCGCCGTGATCAGCCAACTGGCTGGAGGCAGCCGACTCAGTATCCTGTCCCTGGTCGTTTTCTTTGCGGCCGGGATGGCGGTGCTCAGGCAAGTCGACGTAGAGGCCGGCCGGCAAGCGGCCGCACGCGAGGACGCCGCACTGCGAAGGGTCGAATGAGCGCGCAGGCGTTTCAACACTTGTTCCGCGAACGGCAAGAGCGCTACTGCCGGCACGGCCAGTCAGCGATCCACTTTGCTGATCCCGCCTTGTGAAGCCCACCGTGCGTGTCGGTTTTCTCCGTGCCGGCCTTGGGCGCTCACGTCGAGCAGGTCGTCTTAGGGGGCTTGGCCCTGCTGACGCAGCCGCACTCCGTCCCCACACTGCAAATGGGTGAAATAACCCTGGGACGCTCCTGCTTCGCGCCGGCATTGTTCTTCCGACGGCGATTCCGCTGTCACGGGGGGCGTGGCCGCTTCGGTCCGAGCTGCAGCGGCGAAGTGCAGCCTGATTCGGTCCGCGAATTGCATAGTCTCAAGCGTGGTTTCGCCATTGGCCTAGGTGCATTGAAGAAAGCTACCGTCTGCAAAGGAGCCAGCGATGGCGCTTTCGGCACGGGAAACTGTTCAGCGCTTGCTCGAAGCCGAGCGTCAGGCGCGGTCTGTAGTGGATGCCGCTCAGCAGAGTGCGGCGAAGACACTCTCGGAGGCCAGCGCCCAGGCAGAGAGTCACGTCCGCGCCGCCCAGGAGCAAGCCGTACAGGAACTGCAGGTTCATCTCGAAAACGCCAAGTCGGAGGCCGAAGTAGAAGTTCGGGAACGCCTCCACGCGGCCGAGACGGAAATCGGGGAGATGGAGAGGCGCGCGGAGCGCGGCTTTACGAACGCAGTCGAGGTCGTCGTCGGGTGGGTTACGGGAGCGGAGGATTCCTAAGTGCTCGGGACGATGTCCCACGCATCTTCGCAGGCTCGCGTGAGGGCGCGAGTCTCACGGATGATTCCGGCGGGCCTGTGGTCCAGGCTCCTGCACGCGGACACCTTTCAGGACTTGAGCGTCCAACTGCGCAATAGCCCCGGCGGAGAAGATCTGGCGAGCGATGACCCGTCCGTTCTGGAGCGCAATCTTCGGGCTCGTCAGGCGGTCGCTGCTCGCTCGCTGACTACGAGTCTTCAAGGCCGTGCTCGGGAGCTGTTGGCGTGGTACGGCCGCCGTTTCGATATCGAGAACCTGAAGGCCGTCGTTCGGGCGATCCATTTCGATCTGGACCGTGAGCGTATATGGTCGATGTTGCTGCCGCTCCCCGAGCCAACCCTGCCCTGGAGAACGTTGGTAGAGACGGGTTCGGTTCCCGGTCTTGTCGATCGCCTCTCCGCGACAGCCTATGGGCGTCCCCTCGCGCCGGCATTGGAGCGGTATCAGCAGGAGAGCTCGCCGTTCTTCTTGGAAGTCGCGCTCGATCTTTTCTATTTCCGCCGTCTGTTGCGGCTCATCGGCGTGCTGCGGAAAAAAGACAGAACCCAGGCGGAACGCTTCCTCGGCCGATGGATCGCCGTTCAGAATTTGCTGTGGGCTTTTCGGTATCGAGACCACGGCGGGATGAGCCCCGAGGAAATCGTCAACTACACCCTTCACCGCGCTCCCGGCGCCGGAGTAGATATGGTGCGGCGCATCGCTTTGGGTTCGCCGCTCGCCGCAGAAGCCGCGCGATTTGGGTTCGTGTTACCCGACGGCGCCGAAGGCCTCGACGCTTTGCATCGATTGGAAAGGCTCGCCGCGCGGGAAATGCGTAGGCGCGCGGAGGCAACTCTTGCCGGCCCGATCTTTCATCTCGGAGGCGTGCTCGCCTACCTGTTCTTGCTTGAAAGCGAGATCGCCGATTTAACGGCGCTGATCGAGGGGAAGCTTACCGGTCACCCTCCGGATGAGTTGCGTGGCCGCCTGCTCAGGGAGGTGTCCTGAGGTGTTCGTACCCGAGGCCATGCGGGAGGTCAACCTTTTCGTCTTCGAGCAAGACCTCGAGCCCGTCGCGGCGGCGATCACTGCGCTCGACATCCTCCACCTCGAAGACATCCAGGCTAAGGACTGGAAACCGGCCCCGGAGTGGCGGGAGTTTTGTGAGAAGTACCTCGACCTTGCGCAGCGCTTGGAGGAATTGCTGTCTGCCCTGCAAGTCGCGTCGCGCAACGGCGAGCCCCCAGCCGACCTCAACCCTCGCAACGACTTGGCCGGTCTGGAGGCGCAAGCCGAAGTCCTCCAGCAGAAAGTGCGCGACTGGCAGACCCGCCGCCGGGACATCCGGCGCAAAGTCGAGCGGCTAGAGCTAGCCGTGGCTCAGTTGCGTTTGCTGCTGCCGCTCAAAGCCCCGCTGGCCGAACTGAGGGACCTCAGTCATCAGCACTTGGTGATCGGCAGTCTGCCCTCGGAAAACCTTCCCCGTGTCAGCGCGGCGCTGTTTCAGATCGCATTTGCCCTAATCCCGCTTTCGGAGCAGAACGATCGAACGATCGTTCTCGCCTCGACCTCCGAGGAGCAAGCGGATGTTCTCGACCGGGCCCTGAAGAGCGCGTTCTTTGAGCCCATTGAACTTCCCCCCGAGGCGCAAGGGCCGCCCGAGGAGGCGTTGCCCTTCCTGGAGCAGGAGCTTCGGGGCTGTCAGGCGAAGCGGGAAGAGTTCGAGGAGGAGCGCCGGCGGCTGGCCGGGGAGTTGGGTCCGCAACTGCTCGAACTACGGCGGCGCGCCCAGGCCAACTTGAGGCTGGCTGAGGCGATTCGGCGATTCCCGCGCCGCGGAGAGATCTACCTGATTGTCGGCTGGGTGCCGGCGAGCCGCCTGAAGGAATTCCACTGCCGGGCGCGCGATGCGGCTCGCAGCCGGCTTGTGATCGAGGTGCTCGAACCCGATACAACGCGGCAGAACGTGCCGAGCCTGCTTGCCAACTTGGCGTGGCTGCGTCCGTTCCGGGGGCTGGTCACGACCTTCGGCATATCGGCTTACGGCGAGTTGGATCCGACCTTGATCGCCACGGCGGCCTTCGTGCTGATGTACGGCATGATGTTCGGCGATATCGGCCACGGCGCCGTGCTGGCCGCCGTCGGGCTGGCGCTACGAAAGAAGAGCTCGGCGCTGGGAGCGATCGCCGTCGCCGCCGGCGCTAGCGGAGTCGTGTTCGGATTGCTCTTCGGTACGGCGTTCGGCTACCAGCTTGTCTCGCCCGCCTGGCTGCGGCCGATGGATGAGATTCGCACTCTACTTCTGACCGCGGTTTTGGCCGGCGTTGCACTGCTGAACATCGGGTTTGGACTTAACCTGATCAACGCTTGGCGAAGCAAGGAGTGGCCCCGTTTCTTCCTGGAGAAGAACGGCCTACTCGGCATCGCCCTCTATTGGACGTTGTTAGGCGGCGGTGTAGCCGTCGGTCTCGGCTTGATGAGGATCGGCGTCTGGGCGTCGGCGGGTCTCTGCTTGTGTCTGCTGATGTGGTTTCGCGAACCTCTCGCGGCGAAGATCTGGGGCGGCGCGGTCGTCCCAATGGGCGAGGTAATCGTGACGGGATTCTTCGAGCTGTTCGAAGCCGTCATCGGTTACCTCAGCAACAGCTTTTCGTTCATCCGGCTGGGAGCTTTTGCCGTGGCCCACGAAGGTATTTCGCACATGTTGCTGCTCTATTCCGGGGGGCCGGCGGGTTGGCTGGTGTTCCTGGCGGGAACGGTATTGATTGTCGGCTTTGAGGGAATCATCGTCGGGATCCAGGCCCTGCGCTTGGAGTACTACGAGTTCTTCGGACGGTTCTTTCAGGGTACGGGGCAGCCGTTCGTTCCGCTGTCATTCAAAGGAGGTCATGATGCGACTGTGGGTGTTCGGGCTTAGCGTGTTCAACGCGCTGTTGGTTCTTGTGCCGGGGGCGGCCGCGCAATCCGCCGAGGCGCAGTCGCTCGGCGTCGCGGATGCCGGTCCCATGGCCGCTGCGGTTTCCGTCGGCCTGGCCGCGATTGGAGCAGGGATTGCGGTCGGCATCGCCGGAGCGGCCGCCATCGGCGCCATTGCCGAAAAGCCGGAGTTGTTCGGCCGGACGTTGATCTTTGTGGGTTTGGCCGAAGGCATTGTCATCTACGGACTGATTGTTTCGTTCATCATTCTGGGGGCCCAGTGAGCCCCGGCGGCGCAGCGGCGAGGAGCAATATCGTCGTCGTCGGCGACAGCGACGCGGTCTTCGGCCTAGGCCTTCTCGGCCTTGCCGGCGAAGCGGTCGAGGACGAACAGGGCGCTCGAGAAGCATTGGCGAGGGCTCTTGCCGATCCCGCCACGGCTGTCGTTCTGATCACCGAGAACTGGGCGGACCTGGCTGGGCGCTTCGAACCGGAAACGTCGCTGACGGACCTCGGACCGCTCGTCGTTGAAATACCGAGCACACAACCCAAGGCGCACGAAGACCGCCTGCGCGAGCAGATGAGCCGCGTGCTAGGCACACGCTTGGAGTCTTGAATGGCGGACGTTTTAGGAGACCCGGAGACCTTGATCGCCGAGTTGCGACGGCGGGCGCAGCAGACGGCCCTGTCCGCCTCGGAGTCGGCCAAGAAGCAAGCGGAGGAAGCTCTGCGGCAAGCCGAAGCCAAGTGTCAAGAGCTCAACGAGGAAGCTGACCGCCGCGCCGAGAGGGAAGTCGCGGCGGTGCGTTTGCGAATCTCGGCTTCGGGCGAGCTGCGGGCGCGCGAGCGTTCCCTGAATTCCCGTGAAGAACTGTTTGAGCGCGTCTGGGAGGAGGCGGAGAACCGCCTGCGGGCTCTGACGGCTTCGGCGGACTACGCTCAGGTCCTCGAGCGGTTGGCCCTTTTGGCGGCGAGGGAGCTCTGCGAAGACTCCTTGACGCTGGCGTCCGATCCCGCCGGGCACGTCCTCCTGACAAAGGACCGGCTGGCCGAATGGAGCAAGAAAGCCGGCGTGGTCTTCGTGCGGGCCGCCCAACCGGCCGATGCCTGGGTTGGCCTGCTGGCCTTGAACGGCCGGCTACGCTATGACGCCGCCTTTCCGACGCGCCTGAGCGAGGCGCGTCAGTTCCTGCGCGAAAAGACGTTTCGCGCGTTGGTTGGCGACGATGACTGAACCGATCGGTACGTTGACCTGGATCTCGGGCCCGGTGGTGCGAGCCCGGGTTTCGGGAGCGGCCAGCCTCTCCGAGCAAGTGTTCGTCGGCGATGAGCGCTTAGTCGGCGAGGTCATCGCGCTTGAGCACGACGAGGCGGTCGTTCAGGTTTACGAGGAAACGCTTGGCTTGCGGCCGGGCGAACCCATATTCGGCAGTGGCGAACCGCTGTCGTTGGCCCTGGGTCCAGGCTTGATCGGCACGGTTTACGACGGAATCCAGCGCCCGCTGGACCGGATTCGAGAGCAGCAAGGAATCTACATTGCCCGCGGCGCGCAAGCCCAGCCGCTCTCGAAGAAGAAATGGACGTTCTTACCCAGAGTTCGCGAGGGCGATCTGATCAAGGAGGGCGCCGTCCTCGGCGCTGTTCAAGAGACTCCTCTGATTGAGCACCGCATCCTGGTTCCCCACGGCCGCGAAGGCAAGCTGCTGCGCTTGGCGGAACAAGGCGACTACAGCGTCGAGGAACCGATTGCCGATGTGGAAACGGCCGACGGCTCCGTGCACCCGCTCAAACTCGCCCAACGCTGGCCGGTTCGCCGGGAACGTCCTGCGGAGAAGCGGTTGGAGCCGGACCGTCCCCTGATCACGGGCCAACGCGTTCTCGACACGTTCGCGCCGCTGGCCCGAGGAGGGACGGCTTCGCTGCCCGGTCCCTTCGGCACGGGAAAGACAATCCTGCAACACGCCCTGGTCAAGTGGTGCGACGCCCAAATCATCGTCTACGTCGGCTGTGGAGAGCGCGGCAACGAGATGGCCGAGGTATTACAGGACTTCCCGAAGCTGACGGACCCTTGGAGCGGCCGCCGGCTGATGGAGCGGACCATCTTGATCGCAAATACCTCCAACATGCCCGTCGCCGCGCGCGAAGCCAGTATTTACACGGGCATCACGATAGCCGAGTACTATCGCGATCAGGGCTACCACGTAGCCCTGATGGCCGACTCCACCAGCCGTTGGGCGGAAGCGCTGCGCGAGATTGCCGGCCGTCTCGAGCAGATGCCTGCCGAAGAGGGCTACCCCGCTTATCTGCCGAGCCGCCTGGCGGCATTCTACGAGCGCGCCGGCCGTGTACGGACTTTGGCGCAATCGGAAGGTTCGATCACCATTATCGGGGCCATCAGTCCTCCTGGAGGCGATTTCACCGAACCAGTCACGCAGCACACCCAGCGTTTCACACGGGCTTTCTGGGCGCTCGATCGGACGCTTGCCGGCGCGCGTCACTATCCCGCGATCAACTGGCAGACGGCTTTCAGCCTCTACTCCGACGCCGTGGCCGGCTGGTGGTCGGAGCAAACCGGGCAGGACTGGCAAGAAATTCGGCGTGAGGCCACGGAAATCCTCGAGCAGGACGCACGCCTCGAGAACCTCGTCCGGCTTGTCGGCGCCGATGCCCTACCGGACCGGCAACGCTGGATCCTGGTGGCCGCTCGGCTCTTGAAAGAGGGCTTCTTGCAACAAAGCGCCCTCCACGCCGTAGACGCCTATTGCACCCCCGCCAAGCAGATGCGCTTGCTCAAGATGTTTGTGGAGCTTTCCGACCTAGGCAACACCTTGATCGACGCCGGGGTTTCGCTTCGGCGCCTGCAAGAGGCCCTGGATTTCTCGCGCCTGATTCAGCTCCGAGAAAACGTTCCCAACGAGCAAGACGACCAAATCGAGACGGCCTGGGAGGAGATGAAGGCGACTCTGACGGCCCTGGGACCTTCCGCGCGGGTAGAGCAATGAGGGAATACCTGGGAGCGGACCGGATCGAAGGGCCCTTGGTCGTGGTCGAGGGCTACGGTAGAGCTGCCTACGGGGAATTGATCGAGGTGCACGCCCCCGACGGGGTTCGTCTCGGCCAAGTGCTCAGCACCGGAGAGAGGATCGTCGTGGCCGAGCTGTGGGGCGAAGCGGCGGGGCTCAAGCCGGATGAAGTGAGGGTACGCTTCCGGGGGCGGCCGCTCCGCGTGGGGGTATCGCGCGAGATGCTGGGCCGCGTCTTCGACGGCTTGGGGCGTCCGCGCGACGGTCTGCCGCGGCCTCTCGCTTCCGCCGAAATAGACATGCAGGGTTCGCCGCTGAATCCGACCGCGCGAGCCTACCCTCGAGACTTCATCGAAACAGGAATCTCGGCCATCGACGGCATGAACAGCCTCGTTCGCGGACAGAAGTTGGCGGTTTTTTCCGGGGCCGGGCTGCCCCACAGCGAACTGGCGGCCCAGATCGCACTGCAGGCCCGCATCGCGGAGCGCCCCGAAAGCTTCGCCGTCGTATTCGCGGCGCTGGGCGCCTCGCATGACACAGCAGGCTACTTCCAAGAACGCTTCGAGCGATCGGGGCTGCTGCTCCGCACCGCGCTGTTCCTGAACCTGGCGGACGACTCTCCGATGGAGCGCATCGTGACCCCCCGGCTGGCACTGTGTCTGGCCGAATTTCTCGCCTTCGAACACGGCTACGACGTGTTGGTCTTGATTACCGACATGACGAACTACGCCGAGGCGCTGCGCGAGCTCTCCTCGAGAAGAAACGAAGTGCCCGGGCGCAAAGGCTATCCCGGTTATCTCTATACCGACTTGGCGTCGATCTACGAGCGTTGCGGGCGAGTCGAAGGACGGGCCGGTTCCGTCACGCAGCTGCCGATCTTGACCATGCCGGGCGACGACATCACCCACCCCATCCCCGATCTGACGGGCTACATCACCGAGGGCCAGATCGTGCTAGACGGCACACTGCATCGTGAGGGCGTCTATCCGCCGATCAGCGTGCTTCCCTCGCTCTCGCGCTTGATCAAAGATGGTATCGGCGAGGGCCGAACACGCGCCGATCACCCTCATCTGGTCGCCCAACTCTACGCCGCCTACGCCCGCTCGCAAGAGGTTCGGGCCTTGTCGATCGTCATCGGCGAGACCGGCCTCTCCGACATCGACCGCAGGTTTCGCGAGTTCGGTCTCGCCTTCGAACGCCGTTTCGTCGCCCAGGGCCCCGAGACGTCCCGCAGTATCGGCGAGACCTTGGATATCGGTTGGGAAGTGCTTTCCGTGTTGCCCGCCGATGAGCTCACCCGCGTCACCCAAGAGGAAAAGGTCCGCTACTACAAGAAAGCGAAAGAGGTCGTCGCCGGCAATGACTGACCCCTCGCAACTCCCGGCCACGCGGACTTCGCTGCTGCAGCTTCGGCGGCAACTGGCCGAGACGCGGCAGGGCTACGACCTGCTCGAGCGCAAACGGGAGGTGCTTCTCCACGAATTGTGGGGGCTGTTCCGGGAGTTGCGGGACGCCGAGTCGCGGGTCCGGGCGCGCTTCGAGGCAGCCTACCGCGCTCAGTTGGAAGCCCGACTCACCATGGGGATGGAGCGGATGCGCTGGGCCGCTCTGGCCCCGCCCTGCCGGACGCTGTGCTCGGTTCGCTTACGGAGCGTGATGGGCGTTCCCCTGCCGGTCGTCGATCTGAAGGTCGAACCCCTGCCGTTGCCCTACAGCCCGGCCGGAGTCAGCGTCGCCTTTGACCGCGCGTCCCGCGTCTGGACGGAGGTCGGCGAAGTTCTGGGCCCGTGGATCGAGGCGGCGGGGTCGTTTTCGCTCGTCAGCTCGGAACTAGCCAAGACGCAGCGCAGGGTGAGCGCGCTTAAGAATCTCGTCATCCCACGCTATGAAGGCGGCATAAGCCGCATCCAGGCGGTACTCGACGAGCAGGACCGTGAAGGGTTCGTCCGCAGCAAACGAGCCAAGGATCTCCAGAAGCCTTTCCGCTAAAGCCGTCTGCCCGCCCAGACGCTCGGGCGACGAAGTGGCCCAACGTAGTGCTAACAGGCCCAGTTCCTCCATGGGTCATATAACTTCTAATCCCGGGTCCTTGGACGATTTCGCCAAAAAAAGAGAGCGCTGCGCAGGCGCCGAACTCGTCGGGCGAAAGAAATCCTTCAGGTCGCACCAGATCTACTGAGTGCAAATGACTTAGAGCGTCGCTTGGGAACGAGCGGCGTTTGTCACACTAATCGCTGGATCATCCCTCGGAGGTGAGTTCCGATGAGTTCACTGACGACGCCCTCAACGTTTGAGGTCCTGCAGGCTCACGGCATCGATCGCCGTGCCTTCCTTCGATTCTGCACCATGACTGCCGCCGCGATGGGGCTTCCCTACTCGGGGTTTTCGCAGGTCATGGACGCTATGCGAAACAAGCCTTGCGTTCCGGTTCTGTGGCTGCACGACCTCGAATGCACCTGCTGCAGCGAGTCGTTTATTCGGTCCGCGCACCCAATCGCCCAGGACCTGTTGTTCAACATGATCTCGCTCGACTACGACGACACGCTTCAAGCCGCGGCGGGAGAGCGAGTCGAGGAGATCCGCCGCAAGATCATTGAAGAGCATCCCGGCGAATACTTGCTGGCCGTGGAGGGCAACGCGCCGCCCTTCTCGAAGCGATTCCAGATCCGGATGTCCGCTTCTCGTCGTCTCGCCGTTCTCTCAGTCAGGCTCTCACCCCGATTGTGCCGATTGTGGAGCTGTCTCGGATCTCTCCGAGGAGCGCGTGGCGGCGGCGGAGAGGCTGAGGAGGCTGGACGGCAAGCGCGAGACCGATTGGCGACGCGCATGAATAACCTGGGCGGCCCGGCCTGAACGCACTGGCGCAAGGGCTGACCAAACGTCCTCCTGCTCGTGGATAGAGGACAGAATTGTGTCGTGAACCCACCTGGGCGGGCGTATAATGAGGTTGCCAGTCCCGCCGTCGAGGTCGGGTCTACGGCGATCTCGATCGGTAGGATGCTTGAACCTGGAGGTTCACATGCAGCAGCCTACCACTGCTGGCGAGATCATGCTTACCCGGCTTGTCACCCTGCACCCAGACGAGCCGGTGGTCCCCAGCATCGCTAAGCTTCTAGATCTCAACATCACCGGTGCTCCGGTCGTCGAAGACCGCTGTACCTACCTTGGCGTTTTCGCGGAAAGATCCGCGATGAATTTCTTTACGAATACGGCTCATCTCGCGGAGTTCCTCAGACGTGTGAGTCCGAGGCTGCGAGCCCGTGACATCATGTCGCGGGAGACGCTTTCACTAGCTCCCGAATACGACGCTTGTGACGCGATTTCACTGATGCTGGCCAAGGGCGTCTCCGGCGCGCTCGTCATCGATCCCTCCGGCCGGTACCTCGGAGTCTTCTCTGAGAAGACTGGCATGTCTCTGTTGATCGGTGCGGCCTACGATCAGCTCCCTACCTGTCGCGTCGACGCGTTCATGGATACCGATCGATCGAGGCTGATCGACGAAGATCGTGACGTCGTCGCGATCATGGAAACGTTTCTGGAGACCCACCTTCGTAGACTCCCAGTCATGCGGGGCAGCCAGATCGTCGGTCAAATCACTCGGCGTGACGTCCTGAAAGCCTGCATGGCGACAGCACAGGGGTCTCAAGAGGCGAAGGATCCGACCATGCACCAAGGCCTCCGACATCAGGCTCAAGAGCTATGTGTCGGCGACGTCATGGACAGAGCAGCTAAGACGATCGGCCCGGACTTGGACTTGCTAAGCATCGCCGAGATCTTCCTGACGACGCCCTATCGGCGGCTTTCGGTTGTCCGCGATGGAGAGCTGCTCGGTCTCGTAAGACGCCGGGACTTGATGCGGGTGGTGGACCGTGTTACCGCCGGCTGCGAGAAGCCGGTCCGCCGACTTCTGTATTTGAGCGCGCTGGGCCGCGGTCCGACCTTTAGCTAGGACTTGTTGACACGCGAGAAGGCTGATTCAGCCAAGGAGGACAACAAGCCATGCGAGTTCTGCTTGCGCTGCCAACCATGACCCGCACGCTAACTCGCTTCGCCTTCGCCGCCGCCCTCGTGGCCGGCCATTCCTTCGCCGCTATGTTCCCGCCGCAGCCGGGCGATTTGGCCGCTCTGATCCCGTTTTCATTCCAAGCCGGGGAGGAGACCATGCGGGCCGGAGAGTACTTGATTCAGCTGCGCGACTCCGCTATCGAGATCTGCGAAGACGGCGTCTACTGCGAAACTGTTCACACGGATTCGACCGCTGATGAGGCCAGAGCTGGAGCGCTTGCGCTATTCTTCGCGAAGTCCGGGGACGAACGCCGCTTCGTGCGAGTCATTAGAAAGGAAGCCGCCGCTCATCCTTGCGCTGACGCGGTGGGCGAATCCATCGAGACGCGAGAACTATCAGTCCAATACAACGAGTTCGCCGGACTGGCAATGACCTGGCGCTAGGAGCCGGTGCGGATTGAAACGGCAAGAAATCCACCTGGAGGGATCAGCCATGGCTCACACCACTGCGAACCAAGCCGCCGCGTTACTTTCCCTATCCGTTGTGTTGGCCTGCGTCGCCACAACCAACCTCGCCGGCCAGACGACAACCCAGTTAAGCGATAAGCAGAAGGAAGAGTTCCTCCTCACCGCGAAGCTTGAGAGCAAGAAGCAGCTGAGTGTCGGCATCACCGGCTCCGAGCGGGCGACCTTCAGTGACGGCAGCCTGCGGCATGACGCCCATCTTCAAGACGTCGACGAATTCAAGGCGCGATATCAGGGCCTATTTGGCACCGAGCTAAACTTTCGAGACAGCTACAAATTCAACATCGCCGCCTACCGCCTGGACCGCCTCATCAATCTCAACATGGTTCCCGTATCGGTCGAGAGAACTGTCGCGGGTAGGTCCTCCTCGGTCACTTGGTGGCTGGACGACATCCAGATGATGGAGCTGGATCGCTACAAGAAGAAGATCACCCCGCCGGATCAGGCTGCCTGGAACGATCAGATGTACAACGTGCGAGTCTTCAACGAACTGGTTTACAACACCGACGCGAATCTCGGCAACGTGCTGATCTCCAACGATTGGGACATCCGGTTGATAGATTACTCGCGCGCCTTCCGGACCCGCAAAAACCTGCGGGAGCCGAAGAACCTGGTCAAGATCGACCGCAGGGTTTACGACGGGCTGCGAAACCTCAACGCAGAGATGCTGCAGCGGAAACTTGGCGATGTGCTGAGGAAGGCGGAGATCTCAGCTATCCTGGCAAGGCGCGACCTTATCCTCAAGTTTTTTGAGGGCGAGATCGCAAGAAGGGGAGAGAAGGCTCTCATCTGCGACCTGCCGAAGCACTGAAATCGCGGACGACAAGATCACCGTTGCCCGGCACGTCCAATCAGCATCCCCTTTGCTGGATCTTGTTCTTTCGGCTAACTGCCCTGCCGGGCTCGCCACGCAGATGGGTGATGGGAGGCGGAAAACGAAGCCGCCGACAACCTCAATGCCCTAGCCGAACTTTCCGGCAATTCCCCTTGCCACAACCTTCGACCCTCAGCTAGTCTGACGAAGACCGGCGGACGGCTGTCAGGCTCGCGCGCTTTTACTGGCTGCTCCTCGCCGAGGGCCATCTCAATCGACGGTTGTTCGGCGAGATGCTCATCCGGCTCGCGAGCCCAGCCGGCACCGAGAGGGTAAAGCTACGGGCCTCAGCCACAGTGGGACAGGCAGTTTGCCACGAGGGAGGGTCGGAGCGGTGCCGGCGGAGCAGCCCAGGAAGGCCCTGAATGGGCTTAGCCGAAGCTGATCTGAGGGTCGGACCGCCGCCCAAAGAAGGATCGAACGAGAAAGCAGCCCAAGAATCGTTGCGTCACAGCCGTGGCTTGGCTATGATCTTGGCCCGGACGTCCAAAATGGATATATCGGGTTAGATGAGCGCCCGCAGCAAGCGTATCTCGTAGGCGACTGCCATGCTAAACACAACTTGGTTAAAGAATTCGCGTACAAGCGCTTCAGTCTCATAGCCCACAGCCGGCTGCTCCTCCGAAGTTCGCTTCCTGAGATGGTCAATCAGCACTCGCTCGAAGGTTTGAGCCGCTAGTACGACCTCACTGAGCGGTACTTCTTGGCGCAGCCGCTGGCGGGCCAACTCTCGGTACCGGTTTCTCAAAAGTTCGTCGTTCTTGACTTCTAACCACTGATTCAGATTTTGGCTAACATCCAGAAACCGATTCAGTAGTTCGTTGTCCGTCTGGGCATGATACGTTCGCAAGTAAGGTTCCGCCCGCACCGCCCCGCGGACTTCCTCAATGATCCTTGGCGTCCCTTCCGCAATGACCAGACGTAATTTCTGCGGGCTCATCGGCCAGGCCACCTCGTGCAATTTACCCGCAGTGATTGTCGCATTGCGGACAATCCCAGTCAAATGTGTGCTGTTGCTGATCTTGATCTATAGGAAAACCAAAAACTCGTTTCTGATGCGCGTCGGATGAGTCGGGAACAGCGGGCCGGCATGCGACGGAGAAGTCGCGATCGTATCAGGATGTGCCGCCGTCAAACCCCACTGTTTATCGGCGCCAGGCGTCAGCCCATCGTTGGCTGCGAAGATTGCCCGTAAACGGTCTGGATGGTCCTGGCTGGCGGCGGGGAAACTCTGCAGCTTGACGCTCTGAAGACCGCAGGGAAGCCCTTCTCGCGCGTGGGCAACAAGTCAGATTGAGGTCGGCGAAAAGTGAGTGGGATTCCGTAGCCCGAGGCCCGGCTCCGTCACTGGCCTCAGTCAGCGGCGCGCTGCGGCAAGCGACGATTCCAGCGCATCCGCCGGCCCTCGTGTTCCAGGAGCGGATCGACCCCGAAGCTGTTCTTCAGGGATGCCGCCCACCGCAGTCGCCGCGGCTTACCCAGCCTTTCCTGCTCCAGGAGGGCGAAGACCGCGTCATGCGTCTGGCCTTTCACGCGAGGCGCGAGGAGACCGAGATACCGGATGTTGTGCCGGTAGCGGCCGGAGATGTGATCGGCCAGGGTGGTCAGGAATTGAGCCGGCGTGTAGGTGGTCTTGACCGTCCGCTTTGCGCGGGTGTCCTTCGTCAGGAATCGAATTTCTTGACGATTGATCTTGCGAAACCGGTGCTGCGCGATCGGCGGGCGCCACGCATACCGGCCCGCGTGTCTTAGGAACTGCTCTTTGCTCTGGAACCGCTTGATGTCGATGCTCCACCAGCGTTCGTGCTGCACCGTGAGCGATTCTTGTCACGCGCCGTGAGACATCTCGGTGTCGAGAATGCCGGCCTGCGCGGCTTCCCGCAGGAACGTGATGATGGCGGACCGCCACATCGGCATCAGCGCCTCCTTTTCCAACGGGACTCGTCTGCGCCATCGCGTCCCATCCTCGTCGAGTCCGCCATCGGACACCAAGATGTGTAGGTGGCAGTTGAAGTTCAGGTACCGCCCAAAGGTGTGCGGTATCATCACGATCATCGGCCGCACTCCGTGCTTCTGCCGGATCCACTGTTGCAGGACCTGAGCTCCGATGACGGGAAGGTCGTGCAGTAGGTGTCGGTTGCACCGGAACAACGGCCGCAAGACGTCGGCATAGTCAGACACACGTGCGAGTAGGGGATCTCGGGTAGCTCACGCCACCAGTCCCGCCGCCAAGCCAAGGTGGCCCGATGGCCGCAGCTAGGACAAGCCCGGGAATTGCTTAGTCCCGATAGATCCTATCGAAACGCTCGAGAAAACGCCGCCCCAAGGCAGAACCCGATCCCCTGGTACGTACGTCATCTAGTAAGCCCAACCAGGCCGATTCCAGATCGTCGAGCAGGTACAGCGGGTTCATCTGGGTCTCATTCGGGCGCCGAAGAACGTATTCGTTGAGAGCAATATCTATTCCGCCCTCTTCGATAGTGAAGCCATGAGCGAGTCCGCACCGGACTTCCTTATAGAGCCAGTCTGCCCAGAGCACTTTAGACATCTGCCCTCGTGGGCCCACCATGTACGCCACAACGAACCGCTTGAACCGAACAGAGTCCGTCACCTTCTTCCGCCTCCATTTCTTGAGGTTGCCGTGCATGAAGCTCCCAGCAGCGGCGATGCCGGCGCACAGAGCCGTTGCTATGACGAGGCCCAGGTAGTTGGTTTCAGCCTCCTCCAGTGCCGCTCTGCATGGATTGAGCAGGACCAGCCGGACTCGCTCTCGAATCCAAACCACCTTGTCCTCGAACGTCAGGTGCCCGAACTGTCCTCGATTCTCGTCGCCAAACAAGGAGTGCGTCGTTCCGTGAAGATTGATGTGATGTTGGCCAACAGGTTCCAGGCGAGGTGCGGCCATCGCAACGATTCTACACGATGGCCTCTGCCGCCCCAGGCGGGATGGCTGAGGCGTTCAGGGACAGCATCTCGAAGTCGCGCTGCTACCGGTCGGCGGCGCCGACTAGACAGGTCCGCCGCCGAGGCTCAAGGGGACCCCGAGGGCACCAGAGGCATTGGGTCCCCGCCTATGCTCTAGGAGACCAACGCCTCTAGCCCGTCCCGCTCCGGCTTGTCCACCCGGATCTTCGTCCGCGCCGCCGGAGTCATCCCGAGCTCGCACGCAATACGGATGAACTGATTCCGCAACGGCTCCGCACGTCGCTGTGCCGCGATAACTCCCTTGAGCGCATCCGCTGGGTCATCGGCGCTCTGCCAGTCTACCCGCGAAGCCGCGTCCATCTCGTGCAGCATCCCGTAGACCGTGCAGTACGTCTCGAAGACATCGAGATCCGAGCGGGTCAAACAACCCATCCCGAGCAGAACAGGACCCATGTCGTCCCATTTGTCCATCGCGATCTGCGATAGATGGCTGGGGGGAGGCGGTAGTCGGTCAACGCCCGGCGGTGCGGGCTCGGCGTCGTTCAGCTTCCGCTTGCCGGGGTTGCCTTGGATTATCGCCAGCGCTGTTGGCTTCTTTGGTCGTCCTCTAGCCATGGTTTCGAATGGTGAACCGTAGCACGATCTGAAAATCTCAATACTGCGGAAACGCAAAGGTGAGGCGGGGGTGCAATAAGGCCCGCTGCCCCTCAGCGATTTGACCGCCCCTCCCCCTGCTAGGGCCATGGCTCAGAGTCCGGCCTGCGTCTTGACCGCGTGACACGATCGGCACAAAGGTTGATGGTTCGAAGGCGACCAGAAGCTTCCGCCTTTCTTGGCAGGGACGATGTGGTCGCATACCTCCGCGGGCGCCTCGCATTGACTGCAAACCGGATGACGGCGTTTGTAGTCTGCGGCATATCGCCTCCAGCGGAGTCCATAGCCGCGAAAGCTCGCTGAGGGTCGGCAACCCTTGCAGCGGCCGGACTCGTAGGCGAAGTTAGGGCATCGAGGCGTGATGCACATCGACCGCATCGCCGCGGGTATAGTGTGTCTAATTTACCACAGTCGGCCGCCGTGGTCTAATCTTGCTCTGGCCTTGACAGCCAGCCAGATGAGTGCCGTCTTGCTCGCAAGTCGTATAACTTGACAGTACCGCTCAAGCCGGTGCTCGTCCGCTCCGTGATGTTAGTCATTGCGGGCGACAGGCGGTTGCAGGCTGGCGGCGTAGCAACACTCGATGACGGAGGCACCGATCGAGTGGCATTCAGCGACCGAAACCGGAGCGAACGGAGCATCGATCGTGAGAGGAGAACGAAGACCTTGCATCCGAGCCGCGGATTGGAGTACCCTCACCGTGCCGGGATGGCCAAAGTGGAAATCCCAGATAAACTACTGCAAACTTTCTCAGGTGGAACAGAATGCTGAAGAAAATGCAACAAATCACCCCACGCTCGATTCTATCGGTCAGTCGGTGCTGGCAACGGCGCCCTGTCTAGTATCATTCTCGGAAATCCCCTTGTTGTGCCTGAGCCTGCACGCTTACGTTGGTTGGCCTAGGGCTGCTGACGATCTTGAATCAATCGAGGATACATGGCTCGTAAGAAGAGAACCCAAAAGAAACCTGTTACCGCCGCCGACGTGATGAGCAGGGATGTCGTCACGGCGCCCGCTGACAT